>Ga0182030_10004972_pt1 | contig 28305 bp, 27 predicted proteins | sample 812S3MmetaG_FD_121299 | JGI IMG/M metagenome (GOLD analysis project Ga0182030, IMG submission 121299) | Permafrost microbial communities from Stordalen Mire, Sweden - 812S3M metaG (Illumina Assembly) | ecosystem: Environmental > Terrestrial > Soil > Wetlands > Permafrost | place: Sweden... | reverse complement strand
CCTGAACGATGCAAGATACTTTAATGGTGGTAGAAGATGGTGGGAAGAAGAATGTGGTGTGCGTGAAGATTGGATGAAGAATGAAAGACTCGAAAAAGGGAAGATGTAGTGCGAACGCAGGGCTGTCCTGAAAGAGATACGTAGGTCATTATTGTTGAGAGGGAAGGAGCGACTTGTTCCTCGGCGTACAGTACTGGAGGCCGACTCCCAATTATTGATCGAGAAGTACCTTGAATCTGAAAATCTAGAAATCTAGATAATACATAGAATTTGTTTGGATGAGAATAGATCTAATCCAAGGAAGACGTTGAAACTGTGGTATATCTTGAAATGGGCACATCGTCCTCCCTCCGAGATCCTCGATATCCTCAAATCCCACGCGGCGAAGTATTCATACCATCGTAAGCCAACCCAATCTCTTACCGATTAGGAGGAACTCATGACCGCTTCCTCAACTTCGCTCTCAACTCCGGCTTGTGCCAAAAGATAAACGCCTTCTGCACCTTCGGATCCCAACTCTCCTTAACCCCATCCTCCAACTCAATATCAAAATTCCACAGAAGATTCGTAAGAATCAATTTCATCTCTGCCCAAGCCAGATTCTTGCCAATGCAATTTCGTGGTCCCATTCCGAAAGGTTGGAAGATGTCTCTCCTGTCATTGGCGTATTTTTCTGGCGGGTTGGGAAGCCAGCGCTCGGGTGCAAAGGTGAAGGGAGAGGCGAAGTTGAGGGTGGATGTGAAGGCGGGGTATTGGGTTATGGTTACAACCGTCTGTTGAGTGTTAGATAGGGGTTTTGGTCAAGGTTTGATGAGTAAGGGGAATTCTTACGCCGCCAGGAATGAAATGACCAGCAACCATGGCGCCCTCTTTTGGTGCTATTCGATGAAGTCCAAATGGAACTGGAGTGTACAAACGCATACTCTCCATTAAACATGCGTGCAAGAAGCGCAAGTTCCCAGTAGAGATTATATTAATCTCATTCTGGGTTGCAAATGCAGACCTAATCTCATTACAAAGCTCCGACATAAGGGTGGGATTAAGGCATAAGAAGTAAACTGCTCCCGCTAAGGTCTCAGCTGTCGTTATGCTGCCTGCAGCAATAAGCGTAGAAGCAGTGAGCTCCATTTCGTCACCGCTGAGTTTGAATGAATTCTCCTTTTGACTCAGAACATAACTCCAGAAGTCCTTCCTCTCCTCATTGGCGCCTTTCGCGATTCTCCTGCCCACCTTGTCTGCGGCCATGGCATTGTGCTCATTGATCCTTTGAATCACCCTCTTTGGAGCCATTCGCATAAGGATTTTCTCCAACGGACTGAACCTCGCGGCTATGTTGAAAAAAGCAATTTCTTTAAAAGCGCCGCGAGTATTCTCAACATAAGGAGTGTAGCCGCTGTTATCAAGGCAACCAAACGACTCCCCAAATGCCAAATCACCGACAAGATCAAAAGTCGTGAAATCCAGCCACTCGACCAAGTTTACTCCAGCGCCTGCTTCGCTATAAGTCTTCAGTTTTTCGATTAGGTGGTTACTATGCTTCAACACTCTTGCTTCCTGACCCCTCAATGCCCTATCAGAGAACGCATGAGATAACACACTCCTATGTCGTCCATGTAACTCATCATCTTCAATCGTGAAAAGAACATCAACTCCGTCACGACCAGTAGGTCTGCTCGTTTTCTTGAATTTCTTGGTCGTTACCGTGCTATGAATATCTTTCCAAGCGCCAGGTGAAATAATGGACAGGGCATTCGGCTCAGTCCGCACTACTTCGCCATATTGCTCATGAAGACGAGCTAGATCATGGGGATATTTTCCTTTGACGATGGAAATCGAGACGGGTATTGCGGACGCGGCAGACAGCTTAGGCCCTGGGAATCTGGCAAGTGGGTGGAAGAAGACATTGTAGATTACAAAGAAACAGATGAGCGCAAGGATCTGATTTTCGTCAGCACCTTCATTGCGAACTGAGAATCGAGAAATTTACAGCGGACAGGCCAGCCAACCCCGTGAGGAAGAGCCTATGCAAAAGAGAATGGAGAATTAGGTCGAGAGAGGAAATTGCTAATGTCATTTTGTACAGTCTTGCAGAGAATAGAAAAAGCAGTCAGGCACACTAAGCCATTATATATTCATGCGATCCTGGTTCCCAGGCTAGGCCTGTCAAGCCTCAAGGCATTGCCGATCACAACACTAGCCATGTTGTACTGCAGATTGATAGCGACTTGCTTACGGGGACTCCAATGAAAATTAAGGACTCTAATTTGACTTCGATGGGCTCGCAATGCGCAGCCTTGTCAAGTTCTTCAGGGGATTGTGCCTATAAATAGGACTTCAATAGTGCTTGTTCTGCTTTGGTTATAGCGCCCAGCCCTGAAGATCAACCCTGAAGAAACCGATACGCTCAAAGACAATCTCCTTGCAACTGAGAGAAGAGAAGTCGTGAAATAACGGGATGTCTTTCAGCACTCGCCAAGAAGTAGAGCTGGTCTGATGATCGATCACTTGAAGAGCATCCACTGCTCTAGAAGAATCAAAATCGTCGGCTTCGTCTACGCGTCCGAAACGCCTCTGTCTTCAGAACCAGCAAACACGATATTCGATGGATGTCAAAAAGGGATGCACATCGTGAGTTTGGCTTCGAACTGAGGTCGGCGACATCTTGGAGAGGTTCGAAATAGCTGCAAATGTCCATTCGAGATGTGGTAATTCCTTACATTGCATTGCCTTAGTGCAGGAACAGCGACGCCTTCGAAAATATAGATGCGACAATCAAGAGAACAAGTGTTGATATAATTAGATATCGACAGACTTGTTACAATTATGTGAGACTGTCATTAAAATTTCCTCTCGTTAGAAACGGGAGAGGCGAAACTTGGGCTAAAGACGTGGCTTTCATCTAATTTTAATAAGTGAATGACATGTAATGGAAAGAGCACCATCAATATAATTATACAGATGCTACTCTTGTCTTTTCCAACTATCCTAAAGTTGTCTTTTACCAAAATTCTAACTCTTCACGTGACAGTCCTCCATTTTCGCAGCTTTCCGGCGCTTTGCTACATGTATTACCATTTTCAAAGATCTCTAGGTCAATCGCATCTCAACCTACCCTGATAAATATCTCCATGTGACTGTGATGGAGTGGTTTTTTTCTGTCTGGATTGGGGGCTGAAGAAGCCAATCACTAAGGACAATGCTTCCGATAGAGCATGGAATGAGGTTTCAGATCCTTCAATTATTCCTCTTCCAACAGTTTTGATGCGAGGATAAGATCTAACTTGCCTATTTGCAGAGCCGTGTGGGTTTAGCCGCTCGAATAGTGTGACAAGCTGGTATTCCAATCCCATCTTCCTGACTTTTTCCTTGTTCAAGAACTTCCGAGATATTGAATTGAATCAATTCTCATGGGGCAGACATTTGATCTGGATCGTTCGTTCAACCCACTCATGCCCCCTTTTCTTACTTCAACTGGTAGCAAAGTTTTCTGATATTCTTAAAACGAGTAATAAATATCATTTGCGAACAGATCCCCTATATTATTCTAAGAAAACGAAGGAAAACATCTGTCAGAAGCAAGCCGTTTCCCCTCTCAATGTCTTCAAAACAAAGCCCATGCATTTTTCAACATAGCCAAAGAAATAACACACTCGGTATCCGTGTATTGCAATATTCAATATTCAGGGTACAGAAAATGCAAAGGAAAGAGATAAAAGTAAAGAAACAAGGAAAGACAAAGGAGAGACGCACTCCTCATTACTTCAACCACCATATCACCGCAGGTCCGAAGAAAAAAAAAACTTCACCGCCACCCGTTCTCTACTTTAACTTCTCAGCGACCTCCTATTCGGGATCGCCGCCATCTTCGCCCTCTTAGAAACCCTCCCATCTACATTTCCTGCTGCTCGTCTCTTCTGTCCGCGAGTAGCCGGGGTCGGGGTTGGAGCACTAGCATCCCTAATATTCTCATCGAGCAGAATAATGGAGGCCCTCGTTAGGTTAATCTGCGATTGGATAACACCAGCGCGTCTGGGCATATCGGCCAATGCCTGGTGAAGCTCATCAAATGCAATTTGTGCAAATTCTCTTCTCGCATGATCATCATAAATTTGATCCATCCTAGCGAGCGCCCGATTGGCAAGTGAAGAAAGCAGCAGATATGGGCTATTAATATGACTCAAAGTGGCTTGCTGAAGTGCGACTTGATCTGCCCCGGGATCGACTAGGTCTACATGTATTCTACGAACCTCTCGAAGGCTAACATCAAATCCTACTCGAGCGCCGCCGACGAGGGTGGATTGATTAGGAATACCCCCGCGTGTAAGAGGACGTGGGACTGGTGCTGGGATGTCTCCCTTGGGTTCAGCGTCTGGATTTTGTGCTTGGGTTGCTTGGGCTCCTTGAGTTGCTTGAGTTCCTTGAGTTGATTGATTTGCTTGGGCTCCTTGAGTTGCTTGAGTTCCTTGAGTTGATTGATTTGCTTGAGTTCCTTGATTTGCTTGAGTTCCTTGAGTTGCTTGGGCTCCTTGAGTTCCTTGAGTTGCTTGGGCTCCTTGAGTTGCTTGAGTTGCTTGAGCAGCAGCCAATGCCCCGTTTGCATCATCGACATTTTCAACACCATTGTTGGATCCTATTTCTGGTAGTGGTGCATCTGCGAAGATACTCGTTTGTATTGCCTGAAGTTGCACTGGGCCAAGGAACAATCGCCAAGGTGTAATATTCCCATTTCCAGTCCCGACACGGACCATGTTTGTTTGCTCGACCGAGATTAAATTTTGCTCAAAGTCGGTGGTGAGGGTGAAACCTGGCCTGTCTACATCTCCTACCTCAATATCGAAAACGATTTCACTTTGTTCAAGGCCTTGCCCAACCTCAGCTTCAGCGACACTATTCTGTATAATGTACATTGGCAAGCCAACACCAGTTGCGGCGAATGGGAGGTCCTGTCGAAGGGACCATGGTCTGTAGAGATCCTGAAGCGCTTCCTGCGGAACGTTGATCTCCCGGCCGTGGATGCTTCGCACAAGAGGAAGTGGATCGTTGTTGTTCTTGTTTAGACGAAGGACAAAATCGCCATAGTCTATGAGCTGTTCAAGCTGGCGATCGCCGCCCATCATGAAACCAGGTACCTCACCTGGTGGAGTTGTCGGTTGGCCCGCCTTGTTCATCACCCGAACAATACGAGCAATCCTGAATTTTGGGAAACCACCAGCAGGGTCTTCCTGGATGTCTTGCGCAGTTCCCAGAACTGGCCTTGTATCGGAAGAAGTGGAGCTATTGGACCCGGTTGGGGAAGGAAGGGAGTTACTCCCAGATGACTGAGCCGCGGGAGGATCCATGGGCGCAGGCGGAAGAATCGTGGGGTCTGCCCTCGTCAAAACATCTGCTTTGTTGATTTTCCTTCCATTTGTCGTATGTATGGTGTCTGCGGGCAAGTCGGTTGATCTCCTGAAGTGAGTATCATACGTAGCATCAAGAGGGGTCCCACTTTGTCTGGCTGCTCTTGCAGCCGCGGCGGTAGCAGCGGTGTGGCCTCCATATATCCCCTTACCGCTGCCTCCCTTGGCTTGAAAGGCTGCTTTACCTTCAGCCAGACCATAATCATCTTCTCGAGTCGGTCTGGGAAACCCACAGAGTGCTGGATCGGCGGGCTTGTTGTGGTGCTGGATATCCTCCCTCTGCATGTGTTGAACCCATTTTCTAGTTTCGTCAAAGTGCTGACCACATTCGTAACAGGTCCTTTGGACGGACCAACGGCTGTTCATATAAGCTGGTGAGGCGGGTGGGGTTTCTCGCTCTGGCTGCTCAGCCTCCTCTCTTCCGTACCATCTCTGCTTTCGATATCCTTCGGGCGTTCGTAGCCTTCTTTGATGCCTGGGTCTCGGTTTATTGTCTCTTCCCCTACCATTTACTGTGTCATTCGCCCCATTGCCTGCACCACTCATATTTGCGAAGCGTTACAACGGTGGCTGATATTGAATTGAACTTATTCAAAAATTCGCGAAATATATTTCGAACGCAAGACGGGAAAGATTGTTGAGGCCAATATTTAGCAGGGGAATATATCAATAGCCAAGAATAAAGAAAAAAACATCACATGTCCTCATCTTTGAAAATTGCATCGAGTGCCTTTCATCGTAAACTTTGAAATGATGCATTCGGCCCCAACAAAGACTATGACTTTCTCAAAGCGTGGATAATAAACAATGACTGCCGAACTCCAAATGTTAGAGTAAGTCAAATTGCGACAAGTCTAGAATGAATCCAATCGAGGCTTTCTACGACTCATCATGTAATGCGGCATTCTTCCAAAGCAATGGAGCTTCTCTGCTACATTATAACCTCGGTTGAAAGAGTCGACTGCAGTCGAAAACCAGTCCCTAGACATTGATCTCGACTATTCAGGATGTGGATTTGACAAATTCGTCAGACAAAGGATAAACGAGCAAAAGATCAGCAAGTCATAACATGCATGCAGATAGTAAAAAATATTCAAAGAAATTACTGAACTACACAAAGAATACTGATCTGATTAGCAACGCTCAAGAACTTCAATAAGACTGGAATTGAATTCGACAACTCCGGCGATTGTCAGCGAGATCTAAGGCTGTGGAAGTACAATCCGCCTTCGCGTCGAGATTTATACGAACATGAAATAAGAATCACTAAATTTGGTGAGTAATAAACTGTCAGAAGAATGTATAAAAAAAGGACTTGAGCAAGAACTAACTTTCAAAAATCAAAACTTCAAGAGTTAAGTGACCCAGGCCCTTTCCGTCCAGTACTCAGTAGCAGATTTGTGGCGTATGCTAATCCAAGCCACCAATCCCTCTTATTCAAACGAAGTTTGCTGAATTGCCAATAACTGCCTCGCCTCGCTTAGCACGCGTTCGGATTGAAAATTTCCTGATTCGGAGATTATGGCTCGGTGTTGCATGACTTGAATGGGCTTTAACAAAAAATGCTCTATCAGCTCAGGAAAATAGCAGTGCTCGGAATATCATCATTTTTGTATATACTTTTGATAATCTTAGAACTAAGATAAACAGGTTCCGCTTCGTTGAAGTAGAAAACCTTTACTTACAGCAAGATTTTGCTTTCTTTGCCTGTTTACAAGACAACGTCTCAAAACCGGGATCTCAATGAACCCCAATCGGAAGGCTCTCATGGACTACTGAGGAATTTTATATTTTTTGGCCAAATTTTTTTCGCCCGGCGTAATATTTCAATTGATCACGAAATTTCGATCTACCAAATTCCCTTTTTCGGACATTACTAATAAGCGAATTCTCAGCAACAAACCATGCTTGATTGTAAATCTTAACAAAGACCAAAAAGAGGTGGAGGAGGAGGAGGGATATCACTGGGCAGAGAATAGGTGTAAAAGAAGAAACAGTGAAGTCAAGGTGCGCCTCTGGTATCAAATGCAGTTTGGAACGAACTACCGCGGATATTCCACAGTACCCCATCTAATAAATCCTTTCGTGGCCGCTCCCCAAGCAATTCTTTCTCACTTGATACTTAAGATCTCGCGTCTGTATCAACAAAACGTAGCCTTGGAAGACAGAAGTCCAAAAAAAGGGGAGGTCCAAAAATTTACCTCAAAAAGTCAAAAAAGTGGGTTTGTGCAAGCCTCACCAGATGTAATCTGGTAAGAACAGATAATGTGAAAGTGACTTCTCAGACCAGTTGAGGTCATGACTATTTAGTCTACACCTGTGCAACCGGAAAGTTACGTGTCTTAGTAGGAAGGACCCGAGAAGGAGAGCTAGGCCCGCATGCCAACTCGAATCCAATGCAAGTCCCTCTCTTGCAACCTCAAATTCGTCGCATCTTTGCTTGCTTGTTGGACTAAAATCGCTTATTTAAATACATACGAGTATAAAAGTATTGTGCCGATTCTGCGATGTTCGCGCCTGGCGCGCTTAAGCTAGCGTCGAGGACAACGGGACTGCCTCTAAAATCTTTTATTAATGGAAGAGCAGTAAATACAATTGCCTTTTCCCAGATGGGAGGTCCAGTTCCCAATACTGTGGGTTATCTGGTTGCATAATTTATAAATTATTAGCTGTCCGTTGCTTGCAGGGGCGCGATCCAGGAATTTATCAAACAGTAGGGTGCTTCATGTAATGCTCGAAATAGGTACTTCCTTGTAGTTGAGAATGATGGAGCTCTTGAAAAAGTAGCGATATGATATAGGGTAGTCTTATTGCTCTCGATCATTGGATGAGTTTCCGTCTTTGTTTTCCCATGTTTTCCTAAAACCTCTCTGGCTTGAGAGGCATGTGACATTTAATCTTCTAAAACCTTGTCCCCTTACCCTGATGCATTAAACTTCACATTCAGCATAAATTTTGCTTCAAATGGAAATATCATCATGTCGTTCAAATAATAATTTGTTCTCTCTCTCTCTCGATATTTGCTAAGAAGCAAACAGCGCCCGGCGTCAAGCCAGGGCCGACTTCAGCTTGTCGATCATTAAAAAATTGCAGCAGAACATACTTTCATAATACAAGTCTACGGAGAATTGCAATCAGGCGACAGAAACGCTATCAAATGACTGGCAGTGAGGAAGATATTGGAAACATTTAAAAAGCAAAATACCGTCATCCACCCTCCTGTCAAGTTGTCTTCTTGCTCGGCTTTGAAAAGGATGAGTCTCGATCGATGTTCAATCAGAGTGAGCTGATTGCAAGATGAAAGCATTTTCAGTGTTGAGAAATTGATTCATTGAGAAATCAAATGAAGTGAGGTCTGCCGTACTAGTGCCTTATTACTAAGCGGGCTCTCCTAGCATCATATTGTGACGTCCTGTCGTTTGCCTTTTTGTTACCTACTATAAAAATAAAGGGTAAATTTGAAAGATTAAAAGTTCATATCTGCTCTATTTCCTATATCAAACGTTTCTTTGATCGATGAAAAGGCCTATTGCCACCATCACCATCACCATCACCGTCATTTTCATTTCATTTCATTTTGATTTCAATTTGATTTCAATTACGATGACTCGTAGTGCAAAGTCCCGAATGTAGGGAAGCAATCGCTCAATTATTTCTCAGGGGTACCTAGTATGATCTGCACACGGTGCAGTACCGTAGGTAGGAATTGGAATATAAAATATGATTGTCTTAACCCTTATCAGACAATTGCGATTAATTCATCTTGTATTTTCTACGGTAGCATAACCTCTGCCCATAATCAATATTCTAAAAGATTTGTTCCGCTCAGTCGTGTCTCCTGAATACTAATTTGCGGAGCCTTCTAAGCCTTTTCAAAAGGATCCTCGTCTCCCTCTTGCAGCCAGAAGAGAGAAACGGACTGGAGTAATTGGTTGAATCAGGATATGAATATAAATCAGTAAGAATTAGAACTTCAATAAGCCAGGGGGGTTTCGGTACGTACCGGATTGATGATGACATTTTTTCAATAATGGCAGTAATGAAGTAATAACAAATGAACTAGATAATTGTAATATATTGATAAGAATGATGCTGAAGCAAGTGTATGAGCAGAGAAAGCTCGTCCGTCATAATAGATATATAAATTATTGGACAAGAGTAGTTACAATATATCAATAAGAGTGATAAACGAATGTAATTGAGTAGTAGGGAATCGACGCCCCTTTGCGCGAGCGCCGTACCTAGACGAAGGAACCGATGTTCCAACACAGGGCATTGATCCGAGACTTAATGCTTGCTAGGTAGCCAGAAGTCTTTTGGGGGGACGCTCATCTCGTTGATTGGGGAGCAAATAGATACATCACCACTGAGCCACGAGGGAATGGGGCGGGAATTGCTTAATTAGAAATATTGGTGCAAGTGAAGAGTCAAGTGCTAAAATCCCCAAAGCTGAGTTTACATCTCTCAACCTATGGCAGAACTAGCAAAGGCCAATGGGAAAAGTCGATGTAAATGCTGGCCAAGCTGGCCCTGCCCCTTTCATCTCGACATTCACCATGATAACGCTCTAGTAAATGAAAAAGGACAGACTAAAAGCTGATGAGTTAGAGCATCCAGCGCAGTTGCATACGAAGAACCCTCCCCACTTGTGACATATACCTGGCTCATAGTCAACAAACCACTACTGCTTGATAAAGGTGGCACTAGCATCTCAACGTTGCGGAATGGGTAAAATAGTAAGGAATTTGAAATATATCCGCTATATAAGCGTCTATGGGGTATAATGCTTGATGCAAAGCATGTCCATACTCCAATCATGCAGAAAAATGCCCAGCTTATGGCCGTGAATATTCGACTTCCAAATCACTCCCGCAATTCCCTGATAGTCGTAGATTATGGTACCGTTGCTTCCGCCCCACTTGCTTTTATTACTCCATCTTGATACTGTTGTGCAGATATTGCAATTGGTTGCCCTCGAGCCTTCGCAGTCAAGCTCAAAATCTCCTTTAGCATCAGCTCCCTTGTACCTCGTGCCAAATCCTCGACATCTGCTGGTTTCAGATTCTTCGTTTCAATAGGCTTCAATACTGTTGAAGGTTAGCGCTATTTTTAAAACTATGCTCAGGTAGTTATACCTTTGATTAGAATTGATCCAGAATTAAACTTCCAGCTTTGGACATATAAAATATCCGAATAATTAGCTACCACCACCGGCACAATCGGAACCCCAGCCTGGACCGCCAAATGAAATGCTCCCTTTTTAAATGGTAACAGCATTGGCTCTTTTGCATAACTTCGTGTCCCTTCAGGAAACATATAAACACTCTGTCTATCCCTCTGTATCTCCTCCGCTGCACCCGCCATCGCATGTCTCGCACTACTCGAATTCGCCCTATCAATAAACACCGTCCCTGATAACCTCATAAACCAGCCCAAAAAAGGCATATTCTTTAACGAGCTCTTTGCTGTCACCGAGCAATACTTCGGGAAAATGCATCCGAGCATAAGAACATCGAGCTCGGTTTGGTGGTTCCCGATGAAGACGGCGGGCCGTGTGGTATTTAGGTAGTTGTTGGGGTCTTCGATTTCAAATCGGACTCCGGTTGTGAGGCGCATGGTGTATTTGAAAGCTCGAGCTGTGGCCCATTGTGAGATTTTTCCATATCCGACTAGACGGAGGAAGATGGATGCGATGACGCCGTAGCAGGCGCAAGCTACGAGGGAGATGTAGGATGCGAGGAGTCTGGCAAAGAACCCCGCCGCTGAAAGCCGGATAGAAATTATGTAGAGGAAGAGAGTAAGACCCAAGTAAGCAGCAGCTGCGAGCTCGACGTAAAAGAGGATGGTGGACATGTCGGGATGGCGGCGACGAGTGAGAAGGTGGTGCTATATTGTGGATTGCTGGAGACCCTCTCAAGGAGGGAAGAGAGGGAACATATGATAATCGTAGACCGAGGAAATTATGTTGAGGATTTCAGTCCAAGATGGGAGTTCGTCTGACGAGCGGTGGGATGGTTTTGTCTTTGCCGAGACGCTAGGGAATTAAGGTTGTTCTGATGACTTTCAGGGATTGTGAAAAAGACGTCAGAAGCACAGGATTTACATGCGTTGATCAAAATCAAAATTCAAGTTTCGTCGCGGAGCAGTGTCCGGAATGGCTTCAAATGGTCAAAATGTGGATGTGACTGTTGGTGTCTTGGCTTTGCAGGGCGCTTTCAACGAACATGTCCAATTACTGAGAGAGGCCGCACAGATCCTGGCGTCCAAGGACAGCGTCAAAAGGAATTGGACTTTCTTGGAGGTCCGGAACCAAGCAGAACTCGCGTCATGTGATGCTCTGATCATTCCCGGAGGGGAGAGTACAGCTATTTCGTTGGTTGCTCAGAGATCCAATATGTTGGAGCCTCTGAGAGATTTTGTGAAGTGAGTCATCACAAGGTTGAGGGTATTCAGAGTTTGACAAATATCCAGAGTAGCACGAAAACCAACTTGGGGTACTTGCGCAGGCTTGATATTGCTTGCAGAGTCCGCAAACCGCACGAAGAAGGGAGGCCAAGAGCTTATTGGAGGTCTTGATGTCCGGGTCAATCGCAACCATTTTGGACGACAGATTGAGAGCTTCCAGGCAAATTTGGATCTTCCATTCTTACAACAAGCTGATGGAACAGACCTTGATACCGGTCGGCAACCATTCAGGGCGATCTTCATTCGAGCGCCCATTGTTGAGAGGTTGCTGCCCAATGTGTCTGGGGAGCAAGAAGGAGAAGCAAAAGTTGAAGAGACCGTAATCGCACCTCCACGATCCATTGACGAACGCGTGGCGAAAGATGTCACTTTATCGGGAGTTGAAATCATGGGAATCCTACCTGGCCGAGCATCAGCTTTGAAAAACGATAATACGAAGGTCAAGCTTGATGCTGAGGCTGGAGATATCATCGCTGTCCGACAAGCGAATGTCTTCGGAACTAGTTTTCATCCGGAATTAACTGGAGACCCCAGGATTCATATTTGGTGGTTAGAGCAGGTGGTTCAAACTGTTGATCGGAGGCGAAATACCTCTTAAAATCGATATAATAACTGCACTACTGCGCCAACTCTACAACAAACCCCGATCCATTGCCCACTGTCTGGCTATGAAATCACGAACTTTCTCGCCTCGCCCGAGAATTGTCATATGCAAGAGAAGATAGATGATAGAATACATTGCGGCACACATAGACAATAGAATTTCCCAAAATCTTGTTCGCACTACACGCGAAATTTTACCCATTCACGGCTTCACGCAAATTTTCACTCCTTCCCGTCCTGGTTTCAACAATGGTACAAACCGATCTGCCCAGATTTCAACATCCTCGATCCCTGTGTCCACCAGTTCCAAAATCCCTTCATAACCTTCAAATCTCACACCTTTCGGCCCGAACCGACGAAAGACTCCCGATAACCACAAATACATTTCTGTATACGCCAAATTCTTTCCTAGGCACGATCTACTACATTTTGAGAACGAGACAAGATATTTGTCCAAATGTGGATCTTCAACCCAGCGTTCTGGATTGAACTCTTTTGAGCGTGGGAATATTGACTCTTGATGGTGCATGATTACACTCGTCATACTAACTGGTGTCCATGGGGCATTCTTTGTTTCGGTGGTGAAAGTCAAAGGCTTGTGCAGCACGCGCTGGAGACGAGAAGTAGCGCCATAGCTGAGTCGGAGACACTCCTTGATCACTGCCGAAAGGTAAGGAAGGTTCTCAAGCGTGATTTGTGGCGTCATAATGCTGGGGTCTGGAATGGCTTGTGCTAGTTCTGTCTTTGAATGCTGAAGTAGGCTTGGATTCGCAAATGAATGATACGCCGCCACGGCAGGAGCCAGTGCCGTTGTTTCTGCCCCAGCAACTACGATAACCTGGGCCTCGTCGCTCAGCCTGTCGACAGATTTTTCTTCTGGTGGAAGTTTGCTATCGAGGAGTTCGTCAAAGACTGTTGGGTGTTCGAGATCTTTGATACCTGCATTCTTCTCATTCAAAGTGTCAATGACTTGTTTCCAGAAAGCTTGGATATAGTTAGTTTGGTATCAAGGCTCACGGGAGCTATCATTCAGGGTTCTAAGCTCGACCATTACCGCAAGAGCGATGCAACACCGCTTCAAGAGGAAATCTGGCAATCTCTGCGCAATTCGAAGAATGAATATGAAGTGTTTGATCAAGAAACCTAAAGCGGCACCCTGATGCGCTGCTTCATAGGCTGTGACGCTGAAATCTGGCGCCTCAAGACGTTTGTAACTTCTCCCAAAAGCATATTGCATGACAATATCTAGATCATTTCCGTCACGACTATAAGGATAATGCTGAATCATACGTACCACTAGCAAACGTACTCGTCATAACCACCAACCTCACGACCTCTCATGTCTCCTTCAACCACCTCAACCGCCCCCAAAAAATAATGCACTTTCTCCTCGTTCATCGACTGCAGCATCCTGGGAGATCGGGGAGTCAGTAATTGCTTATTCTGGATAGATGCGGGAGCTGAGATATTGATTCATAGGTAAAGAGACAACACTTGCCTCACACTAGCCGGCGAGAAAAGGGGATTGAGCACCGCCCTCCTCTCACGATGTTTCGCATGCTCCACAGTATCAAAGGCCGATCTATCCAGCCCTAACATCTTTGTGAAAAAGTACCACTTATCCCTTTTCTTACTAGACGTACAACGTTTCATAGAATTGCGGGGTAGAGATGTGGGGTTCACAGGGGTTGATTCATATAGTTGGGCCATATTTCTCGTGGAGTTTGAAGAGGTGAGATGTGCATCGGCCATAGAGAGGGTAGATGTCGTAGTAAAACTCATACCTCGTGGTTGGTTAGTGGTTGTGGTGGTGTGTGGGAACCAAAGAGTCGGTTCTTACCAGAACGTCAGTGCCGCCACCTGGAAATCAAACGATAGGACTGAGGTAAAGACGGTAGACAGCCCCATAGTCGGTGTAAATTGCTAGGGTTGCAAGTGCAATTGTAGCCCATGCGAGCTTAGCAGCTCAATGAGATCAGTCATAGTTAATATTCCTATCGAGGGTTGAACAGTGTGCTTGGCAGAATCCAAATTCTGAGGATCTCTGGGGTTTGATAGCTGTCATTGTGTTTATCAATAATTCGAGCTCCGGCACTATGGTGCGTGGGTCTTTGCATTCGCTTTCCTGTCACCTTTCATTTAGCTTTTTGTCGGCGTTCTGCTGCGACGGGCCGCTTCAAGCAATTGCCCCAATCCCGAAGCCGCGTGATCGCCTCCCTGTTTAATTTTTAACTCCAAGGGTCTCTAACTTTCATGTGCGCCTCTGACTTACCCCTCAACAAGTGAGGGCCATCGTTCGTTAGTCCCCACATTTTCTCCCTTTCTCCATACAAACCACTAGTATTTAACTGCTGTTAAGCCTGTTATCGCTTCCTCAGCATTAATCCTGACCTCGAGTGAGCGAAAACTCCCATATGTGTACATCATGCCAATGAGATTTTTTGTTGCGCAAACCCCAGTTTACAGTGAATGCGTCAATATTGACGCCTTATGATCCAACGAATCCTTTGGCATGTCCGTACGCTGGTATAGCCGCCAGGTTGAAGGAACTCCTAATCGCGATTTCCGGAAGATCTTCTCAAAACTGATACGGCCAACCTCCCGACGTCCACTTCAGTGGTGCAACCATTCGCGGCTACAATTTTAATTCTACCCTTATACACCCTCACCCTCATTTGTTTCACAAACCTAGCCCCTACTGACATTGTCAGAATCAACATTACCAATCCGATCAAGAAATTATGTTTGAATATCGTAGGTCTTGGTCCAACTTCCTCGCCAAGATGACTTCCCAGGGCTAGTGCTTTGGCGATTGTGTTTGATGGCACGCTAGTGGATGGATTGATGATTGATAGGGGTGTTTATAGATTTGTATGGCCTCTAGCGAAGCGCGCTGGGCAGTTTTGAGGATGAGGAATATGAGGAAAATGCATCTGCTTATTTCTATTTTTATGCAAACCCGTAGTATTGGAGCAAACATAGGGCTGCTCAGGGGTTAAGCTTTATATATTTACCATTCCAGTCTTTTAGACATGGGAGTCTGGCAAGACATATGAATACGATTCTATTCCACGAGTTGGGATGCCATGGTGTTTTGAAAAGTCCTAAAAGGAAGACGGGACTGGAGTTGAGTTTGGAACTGCATTATGGGCACTAAATCTTCTACTGATATAGCATTTTACTAGCCTCCTATAAATTAATGAACTCGTTCTCGGGGTGATGGCATTGTCACTTGGAGCCTCTGCATAATTCCGGACCATTCTATCTCGACAAACAGGCCTCATTATTTAGGTTTAATTCTTGCCCAAACCAAAGCCTCAATCTTTAAAGTGCATCTTTCATAAAGAGACGGCACCAATTTGATGATGGAGTGGACTAGTTCTTCCGTCACGGCGCCCCAGGATAACGTGTTTACCAGCGAGGGGTGAGGTTTTTTCAAAGCTATATAGGCACTGGCAGACCCATGAATCTGCTCGCATGGCAAGTTTTGTGCCGACTCTGTATCTTCTTTTGGGGGAGGAGTTCACAACTCATTGCTGATCAGTGCCCATTCAACTGTATCTGCGAGCTTAATAGAAGTGCCCACATTAAGGTATGTGACCGATGCAAGTCCGACTTTTACTATCGGGATCACTACCGTGCTAGATTAGAGTGAAATGTATGAGAAGCGCTGCAACACTGTCGAGACTGCGGATAAGAGTACTTAGAAGCACTATTTATTAGGAAGGACGAGAGTTTGGGCGTCATATCTGGGATACCGAGATCGGAGAACACATCAGCCAGGTTTTTGAGCAGTCGATTTCATTGTAATTTACCTACAGGCTGTTTTCCTGATAGACAACAGGTCTTCGACCTTGACGAGTGGTTCAAAGCTTCTTTTGCTAAGAGAGTCTAGACACCCTAATCCTGTTATCAAAGCCTCTCGCGGCCAATTGCGCAAGCTACTTGAAAACATGTTCAAGGAGATAACCATAGATAGCGAATCCAATAATTAGGCGATCGAATCGACTCGATAGTTTATACGACTATCGAGAATTTGAGCGACGACCTGGGCTGGCTACAAGAGATCCCTGGTCAACCGATGATGATCCTCAATCGATAATGTGCCCTATAAGCCTGCTGTAAATTACAGGGAGTTATAGGGCAGTGGCCACTAAAAATTCAGGATTATCAGTTGTGCGCGATTATCGGTTGACCAGGGAACTCTAGGTACTATAGGTACCTACCTTAGGTGGGTCGGGTCGTAAAGGAAAATGAACGTTCACGTGACTGATCCAGCCACCAATCTCCCTCCCGTTAGGCTCGATCTATACCTTTTCCCCCTTGCACATCAAAGCTCTGGCAAGAAACCTTGGAAAGGACAAATAACCTGAGAAACGCGTCTATATCTTGTACGCTCGATTCAAACTCGGTATATTGCCTTGGAATACTCTTTTCCATATCCTTTACGTTCCCCTTGGCGATACCTATAGCCCATCATGCGTATGGCACGGGGCTCTGACGATGCATTCGAATGGCATACACCAACCTCACCGAGAGACGCAGTCGAATTGATTTACTTCAACTTTATATGTGGAGGTCTGATATCGCTTCTTTGGATTGGTCTCGCCTTCTTTCTATACGTCGTTCAGAATGTGCGTTCATGTTGTGGAGTCCGACAGCCTCACCATATCGACAAGGCCCGCAATGCGAGACGTTTGAAGAAAATTACACCAAAACCACTTCCTCTTCAACGAAAGCGAGCTTTGACTCTCCCACTACCTTCGCCACCAACGACGACTTTCTGGAAAATTAAGCAAAGAACAGATGCTCAGCAGGATTCATCCCTGCTCTCCAAATTGCCTCTTGAAATCAGGCAGCTCGTTTACCAGGAGGTTATCTTTGGCGAAGCTCAGGGAAAAGTCTTCCACGTCTACACAAGATGGAGGAAGTTGAATTCCTGGCAGTGCACGCAACCATCCAAGGGCCAGCCATGCGTCTGGCGTACCCTGTGCACTCTACCGGTCCCGGGTTCCGCTTGCAGAGATCCGAACTATTTGCAAAATAATGAGCATCCGGTGGCTAATGACATATTTGTCTCCATGCTGCGCACTTGCCGTCAGATGTATGCCTTCTTCTGGATACCAGTTTTGATAAGCTGACAAAGGTAGATATTCTGAAATGATCCCAATCATCTATACAGCGCAGTTCCACTTCCCCAGATCAAAGGATTTCATCGATTTTAGCCGCACTATTTTATCTCGTCGCCTTAATTCAATCAAACACATAAATATGTACTGGACAGGACTTGACGCCTACACGCTTCCGAGCCATTGGAACCAGTTATGGGAGATTTTATCACGGATGGAAGGCTTGCAGGAACTTCAAATCCTTGCAGTAGTACCTTCAACATCGAACATCGAACAAATCAAAAACATAGCCTCAGGACTCACGTCTATGAAGAAGATAGAAGGACTCAGGTTGTTTGAACTGCTGGTTCCGGAATCTCAGTTTCACTTTTGGGATGATACTTTAAGGTCAGAACCACAGATGAAGCTTGTTAGTATGCCAGGGTCTTAGTCAAGCACGAAATCTCTGCTCTGATGTAGGATATCTGTGTATTTGTCAGGAAATATGATCCGAGGAATACCCCAACCGAACGGATTGTTCCTGTTCTTCAACGACTGCCACCTGAAAACACATAGGCTCATTGTCAAATTTATAGGGAAAAGACTCTTCGACTTTCACATTACCGGGAAATTTCTTTGATTGACTAATGTTACATAGCTCCAGGTCAAAGATTGCTTTGCTGCGCTCCGTGGAACACAGCCTCGAATCGAAGTATTTCCCTTCCCACTTTCGCTTCACGCTCTTGCTTCTTTTCGAGTTCCCATGGCGTGAAAGGATCCAAAACTCCCGGTGATGTGTACAAATAGTTGTTCAGGGTGAAAGCTGATTCCGTCCATGACGCCAAGTCTCCGTATGTCCTTGAATTGCATGATTCGTTGTCAATCATTGTCATTCGGGAAACTGGTTCAAAACTAGGAGGTATCAGCACAACATCGGTATTAAGTCAACAAGGGCATGCCTTCTACGTAACGTTGGGCTTATGTTCGGGCTCTCTACTTTTTCGTTCGCAGACTTCCAGTTCCTCTTAGTCATCTCGACTTTTGTGTCTAGAGCTCTTGATCAGTGTTTTGCCGGAATGAGGAACGATCTCGTGCTCATCTACCTCTATCGAGTGGTAAAATAATGTAGATTGGATGAAGGGTATGAGCTTCTCAGCGGAATATACATAAGCTCGGCGTGAGCTCATTTTATATCTTATCCGCATTATGCTGCGGCTGACAATTTACTTTCGCACATTGGCGTGTTGAGCTCGAAATCCCGTGTTCAATATTTTCAAAACAATGATTCAAAAATGTCACCCTGAGTTATGCGCCATTATGCGCAAGGAAGCTTAGTAAGGGATATAGGGGAATGTAGGGTTTAATGATGGATTACGCCCGACTGTGGTGATGGAAATGAGGCTCTTCACTGTCACGTGAACGGGAGACTTCCAACAGTCATGTTACGCGCGACTGATCGAAAACCCCGGTAAACTTCAGCCACTTACAGAACCCCTCACATCGACTCGATGACCCCCGACTTTTCCGGTACATGAAATTTAACCACATTGCGAGTGCTGGGGCTGTATTTTCACTGCTTCAGCCCTACGGACTAGTTCAAGGTATTATTTCATGTCTACTTTGGGAAGTTGTCTGAGACATCTTGTTTGAAAGCGCTGGACGCATACATTGGCCGACACTTGTACAAGTACAACAGCATACCCACCGCTCACTTCCTGGGGCATCCAGGTCTTATTCATTCCAATCAGGCGTTACGATGTCTTCTTCAACGGCCCCGAGGCTTTTCGGGTCGAGCGAACTCAATCAAAACAGCAGTGGTAACAACAGAGCCGAGTCAGCTGCGATTACAGAAACTGTACCCAGAAGCGATATCCTTCTAACCCAGAAGGCTAACAATCGAGGAATATCAATTCAAGGCATTGTTCCATCTCGTTTTGATAATCAAGTCCCAGATAGCCCTGGTACCAGCGGTTCAGGAGTTAACCAGTCGACGATCCCCAAATTCCCGGCAGATGGTCTGAATCGGGCAGAAATAGTGACCAAGCATCACGAAGCTGGTAAGGAGGGCACTGCTAAAATTAAGGAGGACTCCCTCGAAGGTCACATGGACTACAATCCTTCGTATGTTGGCCTCGTTCTTTATGCTGTACTACAGGAGTGAAAAGCTTAAGCCGATGAAATGGACCCCTGCAACACGAGTAACTACACGAGTAGTGTGGGCTTGCAAGTTTGTGATAATTATAGTCTTGAAATTTTTGGTTGACCTTGAGTAGAAAGAATTTGGGCAATATCGAACGAGTTTTGAAGCCAAAAGAACCAAAAGCAAACCCTGCTCAACAATACGGTCTACCAATCACGGAATCAAATGCGAGTCTGGTCACCAAAGCAGGAATTCTGCGGGATTCATTTTACGAGCCACCATGGTCACCATTCTCTCGTGATACAGATTATACGTCTGGCACTAGGGGATTCGCACCAGATACTGATATAATCCTTCCTGTATCAATAATCCAGGGACAAAGATCTTCAATAGAACCGGTCGCCTCGCCAATTTCTACCGTGAATTCATTCTGGGGTTTCTCTAAAAAGTCGTCTGGCGATACGTCGTCAAAGACCTTCTCGTCGATCGAGTCGGAGGCTGGGGTTCCGTCAGTCAGGGATTGTTTTGATTCTGACACGGGAACAGAAGACCAAAAGGGGCATAGACTTGACGACAATATTCCCAGGAGTCATGCGGGTTTTGTTGGTCACGACACATCTAGTCTAGCATTCAGACCTTCCCCGCCACTTGGTTGGGACAACCTTTTGTTCTCTACGGAATACACATATCAGAGTCGCTCATTCCCGGGGAATCATACATCACCCTCAGCCTGTGTGATGTCTTCAGCTAGTAGTACTCATCTTGGAGAAACGGTAGAAGACGAACAAGAGTTGTTATTAGGTCAGCATCAGAACCTAGCGACTGATCCATCTATCTCTAAGTTTGCGAATAATTCGTCTCAAAATACTCAGCCTATCACAAATACCAGCCCAGCTTCAGAAGCTACCACCGATGTATCTACTTCAGACACGACCGAATGGGAAGATGATAGCGATACCGAGACTGAATATGGACATGGTGAATTGACTGTCTCGGATACATACAAGCACTTAGATATCATGAGGTCCATTTTACTACCAGAACGGACAAACTTGGTGAACCGTATAATGCAAGAGTTCTGGATCATATTCTACCAAGATTGGGCGACAAAATTCCGTAAATGTGGCACCAATACTAGTTCGACGCCGTCGACGACCAGAGAATGCAGAATCGCAGATCAAAGCGCCCCCAGTTCTGGCCCCCAGAAACATCAACGGGAAGATGATGATCCCCTGCCCCCAGATGATCGACAAGGGCGTGATCAGAAGCGCCCAAGATATGGTTCCGTCGTATCTGGCCTTATAGACGACAGTATGAGGCTAGCGTGCCCATATCGCAAACATGATCCTAGGAGATACAGTGTCCAGCTCTGGCAGTCATGTGCATTGACTTCTCATGATACGGTTGCTCGTGTGAAGTATGAAAATAAATCCCGACATGTTCTTAAACGACTAACTTCAGAAGGGCTCATTTATACAAATATCACTGGGTTCACCAATGCCCTCGGTGCAAAGACTGTTTCAATACCCGAAAAGATCTGGACAGTCACATTGTGGCCGCGAATGCATGTGAGCCTCAAGACCCTCGATCCGTCGAAGGTGTCACCGACGAGGTTAAAAAACATTTGCAAAGCAGAAAGAAGTCGTATCCTGGACAGTCTGATGCAGAAAGATGGAAAGAAATATACCATGTTCTCTTTCCAAGTGTTCCAAATGAAGCAATCCCTAGTCCATGTGAGTAATACAACTTCACCTCCAACCATTCTTCCTTGTCTTTATTTTATCATCACCAACACTTTCTGGTGCTGAAAAAATTCCAGACTTTGAACCCGTTCCAGATCACCATGATCATACTGTCCAGTCTCCAAGCTCCCTCGAAATCGCCAATTATGAAGAATTCCTCCGCCGCGAACTTCCCCGAACTGTCCGTAGTCTCCTGGAGGAAGCTATGACTGATGAGCTCGAGCCAATTGAAGAGCGGATGCGAAGTCAATTGATAAATATGGTGAAAGAAGCGCATGAGCGTGTGTCCTATCACTATCGCGCAACGCTTGGATCAGGAGCAGACAGCACCCCTGCAGCCGCTCGGCACGAACAATTGATGGAACCCGATATCAATCAAGCTCAAGAATTTGGAAGTGTTTCCGCGGCTGTTTTCGAAACTTTCTATCAGCCTCCGCCTGTGCAACCGCACTTATCTTCCGCTTTTCAACCATCAATCTTTTCAAACCAAGACAAAGGCAATGAAGAAGACGACCCATCCGACTCGGGATATTTTAGCACAACCTCAGCAACAGCAAATCCGTATGAAGAGGACAATGCTTTCGACTATCCTCAAACTTCCTGGGATCGCGATTCTCATAACGTCGCTGATGCTCTAACTAGACCGTGGGAACATTCTCAAGCGACTGCAACTCCTCAAGGAACTTTCAACGAAGAGCACGGAAATGCTGTGGATTCCAGTTCTCATCCTAACATAGAAAATGGAGAGAGTAGACACGCAGACACATCATTGCCAATCCCAAGATACACAGAGTTTGAACAGGTCGACTGGCAAGCTTTCTTCGACGCCAACTACAGCGAGAACCCTGCCAACACTTCAGCACACGGTGGTCCTACTCAACCAGATTTTGGTTGATGAAGAAATCACTACTCTTTGGAAATATGTCAAAACCAAGGCACTCGACGTAGCTTGAAACCCCCCAACCCCCTAAAAAATTATTATAGATGTCACCTCTCGGTCCCAACTTCTCCCAACTTTTTCTCTCACCACTGTGAGACCCCTCCTCTTTGTTTCGCAGCTGCTCCAGCCATAATTGCGCTTGATCTCATCTAGACCCTAGTTCAGACCACCACATTCCTTCTCCCTACTTATTTCCCTCCTACAATTCCAACTGTTGCCAGGCGAACCTACACCGTAGTCTCAGTCTCCTCCCATTTGAGACGCTCAAACTGTCCCCTCACATAAATATTTCCCTCCCCCACTCTTTTACTCTTCTTCCCCATGACGCTTTACCCTTATGGCTCTCCATTCAGTCCATTTTTACATCCTCTTAGAAGCTCCGCCAGAAAGTATCAAAATTCGTGACTAAATGTAAGAATTTAAAGGATGAGTGATGAGAACTCATAGTCAGCTCAGCAGTAGTGTGTGTTTGGAAATCTCGTTTCGTGATCCGTCAGGGGCGCGGAATTGGTCTCTGGGGGAAGGTATTGGGCAGGGCAGCTTATGATGAGGGGGCGCATCTATTGACAAACATTGTATTCCGACGAGAATATTAGTTTCTTATTGAGACAGTCGAGGCGAAAATAAGAAACCCGAAAAATGGATTTGGGGAAACCACCACGCCTCGTCCCTACTCGATCCTTCCCGTGTCTTGGCGGTTTCAGTCTTGTGGAATAAAGTTTGCGGTATCTTTTCTTTGATTCTATTCCTGCTTAGCAGTGAGTAATTACATAAACCACCTCAAACTCCTCTTCGCTTCATCAAGCCATTAACGTGCCGCCCAATATCATATGTCATCGCTCATCAATTCTCATCTATCTTATTGACTTCGGCTTTGGCCTCCTCCCATGTCTCCTTATTCTTCTTCGCCCATTCGATTTGACTCTTAGCATATGCAAGCTACATGCCATTAGCAAATTGTAACGGGAAGGAGAAGGTGGATCTTACCATATACCGCTTCAGATCATCTTCCTTCTCGGCCTGGAACCGCTTCAAATCCTTCAAAATCCCCGAACTAGCATTCCGAACATCTTGCTCCGATGCCTGTTGCGCTTGCTCTAATTGTCCAATCGACTCTCTTGTCTTTCCAATCTGGTCTCTTCGTGTTCGTTCGGGATCAACGTCGACAACACCATGAACAGCATGGCTTATTCGTCCAAAAATCTTATTGGTGATAAAATTGCCGCTTGAGCTCTTTCGGTGAGTAGGTGACGTCTCTTCTTGAGGCGCTCCTTGCGTAGCTGAGGGAGGACTTCCATCGCCATGGGTAGGAGGGAAATCTGAGTCTATTGAAGCAGTATCTTCTTGAGAGTTCTCTCTTCTGGATAGAGGTGAACTTCTAGCAGAGGATGTTGACCGCCGTGGTAGATTTCCCGTACCACTGCTACTCAAGTACTGTTCGATTCTCTTGGCTTCCGATTCGCTTCTCTCGAGAGACTCCAAGAGTGCTCTCTTCTTGGTCAATTCATCGTTCGTCATTTCTTGTTGTACTCGTTTCAAGACACGATATCGGAGGACGCTTCGGACGACACCAGCAAATTGTGCACTCTCCCTCATAGGCTCCGCAAAGCTTGCCCCTAATGACCCTGATAGCTCTTCCGTCGCAATATATGACGAGTCAACAGCTTGCCCGATACGTTCAATCGCGGCAGCAAGAGATGGCGATGGCTCGGAGAGGGAGAAGCCATTAAACCTTGCACCAAGCTCAGCAAGGTCGGCTGATAATGAAGTTAGGTGGGTTAACGTTCTTCGATTGACTTTCTCGATAGGACCAGTCAACAACAACTCGAGCTCTTTGGTGGCTGATTCAAAATTGATAAAATATGGATCAAGCTCCTGCTCGCTCAGATTTTGTGAATCGGGTGGAAATCGACCAAAAATTTGTATGCCGGGTATCGTATGCGCTGCGGTGGAAGGGCTGGCTGCGTAGTCCGAGGGCGTGTTTGGCATCCCTTGGGCATTGGTGGAAGAAGATGAAGCTGACTTGAGTTTGGCAGAGATTGCGGGGACAGGTAAGAAGGCGTGGGCGGGAGAGGGGTTTGCGGGGTCGAGAGGCGGGGCTTTCATGTTGGATTTAGGAATTGAAGATATAGGTGGAGAATGAAGAACTTCATTCTACTAGATATCAGCATAAGTCAAACAGATCTTGTTGAGAAGAACTCACCCAGCTTGCATTTGGATCGAGGAATCTCCACCAAACTCCATCATTTCTTACTTCATCCATTCGCCGACATCTATTGAGGAAGACCGCTAACATTCGCTTCCGAAGATCAATCATCTGTTGGTCTTGCTTTGCTTTTGTAGGGTTCGCAGCATAGTCAGCTATCGTATGCTTCTCAGGAATTGGCGGCATAATCAGGGTTGGGTGTAATCGAGAAAGCGCATCTCTGAGAGAAGCAAATTCAGAATATCTCCTACGGACTTCTAAATCCTATGATAGTGTTAGCACATACCCATGTAATATTCCCATACACGTACACCAGTTCTAATTGTGTAGACTATGTATTTGCCTCCACTCTCTACACTTTTCCCAGCATCAACGATCAAAATAGGGAGTTCGGGGTTTTCGTAGAGAATCTGCTCAATGCGGCTGTCATATCCACCCTTCTTCTTCTTTGGAGCCGCGACCGTAGATTCTCCATACTCTCCATCGCTACCATCATCCGTATCTTCGTATCCTTGCGCTTGGGTATCAATCTCGCCTTCATGGGGATCACCAGTGGTTGAAGGTGTGCGAGATGCACCGAAGCCTTGATCTACATGATCCCAATCGGAGTCAGTGTCTGAGTAATCATCTAAACAGACCGATTCCATCATCTTGTGATCCTGCAAAAGCAATAAGGCAAAGGAACTCACGAGAGTCTGGGGAGAGGGGGTTCGCAGTAGAGGAAGCGATTGAGTCGCGACGCTCAAAGCTGGTCCCGTACGGGTTATTATCCTCGTCGTTCCACATGATGCAAGAGCGCCGGCTCCTTCTGGAGCTTTCCGAAGCAAACAAATGTGGTGCAGAGTGTTGTCGTGAATAACAGTTGTTGTAGAATCATCCGGTGTCCAGGCTGGAGTCGAGATTCACAGGAAAGCCCATGACGAAGCTTGGAGGTGCACGGACCACTCTGTCTACTTTCCCGCCAATCTCTTCCTCCATCCTTCCTTCACTTAATTCACTTCAAGTCAACCATTGGATTCGCCCGTTTGCTAGTGACATGTCGAAAGGGGTTTTCGGAGAATCTTGATCTGAATGATCTAATATGTTTGTACCTTTTTTTGGCACTATTCTTCCTTCATTACACTTACAGTTATAAAGCTCTTCCAGTGGAGAGTGACCTCTGGGAATACATTCTATGCAAATCATATCATCAATTCATCCCACAATGATAAATTCAGGACCTTGGATTGTTCCGTCCTCGGGACCTTTCAATCTACAAAGTGGGACAATGATCTCCTAAAGCAGTTCCCCATATATGTACATCTTGTAGATCTTGTGTATGCCATTGCCTTTGGAGACCTCCTGATATTGTCAAGGGCTGGTGCGGCGTTCCTGCCTGAGACTATAATCCTTTACCTGCCTCTTGCTCGGGAGCTAGAGCTCTTTGATGGCCTCCGCCTCTCTGTTCCTGCATGAGATGTCCCCCTTCTACCTCCTGCTCGGCTTGTGCTCGCATCAGAAGGATCATCAGCAACAGACTCTTCCTCTCGAGGTCTCACAGGCACCTTCACTTCAGGACCGTGAGGGAAATATCCTTGAGGTATACCCTGCACCGGTTGACCATTTCCATTCCCGGGTGGTATGAAGATTGGCCCCGGAAACTGACCATATCGATCGCGATATGGATCACCAGTTCTCCTCATTCCAGCAAGCCCACCGATATTTGGAGGAATTGGTCCTCGGTAGTCGTCGGTTCCGTTTCCGCTGTACTCTGTCTCTGTCCTGCGACTAGTATGCCGCCTTTTATGCCGATGTTGACCTCCTGCTTGTATCCCAACCATCAGATTCTCGGATTGATGCCGTCGAGCCAATATTACTACTAATGCAAGCAATAATGCGAGCAGTAGTAAACCACAGATAATGCTGATCGCAATAATCGCACCTTGGCCGATTCTCGCTCCAGAGCCACCATTCACTACGGGTATGGTCGACGTTGCTGTTGCCGTTGCGTCGGTATTTGTGGAAGTTGATGTTGTAATAGTTGTCAAAGTTGTAATAGTTGTCGAGGAATCAATTATCGTGGTTAGAGACACATAAGCCCCACCACCGGTAACTTGAGTTGGGCTGCTGTAAAGCACTGGGGTCAGTGATGAGTACACATAGCTTCCGAAAGTGGTCGTTTGAGGTGCCGGCGAGATGTAGGCCACTCTTCTTTGAACTTGTTGAATCATTTTAACTGTTCACGAAAGCGGTAATGTAGACTCCAATCCTTCGGTGTTTCGAGGCGTACTCCAGGCTTTATTTCACAAACGGAAGACTGGGGCGAAGATCATTATGACTGGTGGTATGTTGGCACTTTGATACAAGTCAGCGATGATCATTATTTGAGCCGCAAACATTTTTCATAGCTCGCAATCAAATGTGATTGGAGGAAACTATCAATTGTGTACCTAGAAGTCTAGTGCGACCACGGAGTCGAACAATACTCTTAGTAGATGCGGGACTGTGTGTGGAGATGTATAAAGAGCCTAATGGTATTTCAATTCAAGGCAATTGCTGGTCCTAATTCCAGACTGAGAGATATGGAAGCTACCCAGCGATGATGTAAATCTGACGTTCATCTCTGCGTGTTCCCGCTATGTCTGGAGCCACAAACCATCGGAACGGCTTCCCGCTGGAAAAGCGAATTCTGTTTGCCTTTCTCATTACATTTGCTATATTACATAGACTGGTGACTCTAACATAAGTCGTTGATCGCAGTATTGGCGATCAAAGATTTCGTTTAAGTCAGGCATCATTCGGGGGAACATGCTCGGTCAACGAGCTTCTCGATGAAATCATTGATGCCAAGTCCTTGAAATTAGGATGATTGGTTTTGGCAAGAGCGATCTGACCGCTTTCTTGATCTGGTCCGATCGAAATCCCCAGACCACCTCCCTCGCACGATACCGAACGTACTCGACGAATCTCAGACGAGGTAACTTTGGATGGTAGATCCTCATCGCTGAAATCCATCACTCCATCGTAGCCAGTTCTATTTCTTTGATGCCGATAGTTAGCAGCTCGTCGATTCGACCTTCGGGGCTGTGATTCGGGCACGCTTGGTGGAGGGGGAGGGCCTCTAGCTGCTGGAGTCATTTGCGGGCTAGCTCTTGGTCCTTCTACGGGCGTATTTCGATGCGTTGGCACTTTTGGTGATTTTTCTCGACCACCTTGCTTGTGATCCTCCTTCAAGAGATGCTCAAGTCTATAGCGCACTAGACTAGCGGGTATTGTCAGTTTCGTGCCCCTGATAATCGTGAAGGTTGTTCTGCCCTCTCACCTTCTTGGTCGCGGTCTCTGCTGCTTATCTTGTTTCTTGTGGTACCACTTCCACCCCCCTCTCAGCTATTCCTGATACAAGTGGGAAAAGCGTCCATCCAGTTTTTCTTGGTGCTGGTGCCTCGGATTGAGAATGACGACTCCTGTGTCTCCTGTGCGCAGGCCGCTCCCTAGATGAAGCACTTAAATGTGTCAGTAGGGATGCTCGGTGATCGGTAGTCTCGTCTTTCCTACCTTCTGTGACGACGCCACTCGCTGCCGCCATGCCTCGCTTCATGATGACCCTTTGCAATTTCTACATCGGATCTGTCGCCTCTTCCATGATGCCAACCCTTCTTCGTACCTAGCTCAGGGTAGATGGAACCGTACTCATCTTGTTCAATACTCCCTGACGCTCTTCTT
>Ga0182030_10004971_pt1 | contig 28307 bp, 26 predicted proteins | sample 812S3MmetaG_FD_121299 | JGI IMG/M metagenome (GOLD analysis project Ga0182030, IMG submission 121299) | Permafrost microbial communities from Stordalen Mire, Sweden - 812S3M metaG (Illumina Assembly) | ecosystem: Environmental > Terrestrial > Soil > Wetlands > Permafrost | place: Sweden... | reverse complement strand
GTCTTTTTGTCTGTCGAGGGTTCGTCGTCACAGCTGACAGTGAATGCCCACGAACGGCACGCTCGACCGGAATATTGGTGGTGAGAGAGGGACTCGAACCCTCGACCTCGGCATTATGAGTGCCACGCTCTAACCAGCTGAGCTACCTCACCACGAAGGACCGCGAATTCTGCGGAGGTGGCGCCCTCCTGTCAAGCCGGCCGCGCGTTCGATCTCCATGAAATCAATTAGTTACGTGGCGGGGGCTGAAAAATTCCCTATGCCGCCGCCATGGCCATGCCTTACAAAGGACCCAACTGCAACTCCGCCCCCACCCGCTTGAACAGCGCCAGCAGCCAGCGGGTGAAGGCGCTTGCCGCCGGGCTCGGCCGCTTCTGCCCGCTGCGCACCAGGTAATATCCGGCCCGGGATTTGACCTTGAGCGGGAAGGGGCAGACGAGCTGTCCGCTCGCGAGCGCGCCGGCGCAGGTCACCAGGTCCCCCATCATGATGCCCTGGCCCGCGATGGCCGCGGTCTGCACCATCATGAGATCCGAGAAGCGCACGCCGGCGCTCTTCGGGCTCGGGGGCACGCCGGCCGTTGCGAGCCACTGCCACCAGTCATCCCATTCGTTCAAATGCAGCAGCGGAAAGCGCAACAGATCGGCAGGCTCCACGAGTCCGCCCGGCATGTTGGCGAGCGCCGGGCTGCACATCGGCAGGAAATCCACGTCGTACAGATGCTGCACCTGCTGCTTCGGCCAGTGGCCCTCGCCGAACACGATGAAGAGGTCGGCCTGGCGGTCGCTCACCTGATCGAGCTCCCGGTTCGCGATGATGTGCAGGTTGAGGTCGGGATGCTCGGCCTGAAAGGACGCGATGTGGTTGCACAGCCACATGGAGGCGAATCCGGGCGTACTCGACACGCAGAGGTTGCCGTCCACGGGCTTGCCGCCCTCCTCCTGCGCGCCGCGCAGGAGCGCGAGGGACTTCTGCACGTCGAGCGCGTAGCGCCGGCCCCGCGGCGTCAGCGCGATGCCCCGGCCGCTGCGCACCGCCACGTCGAAGCCGAGCACCGATTCCAGGAGCCCGAGTCGATGGCTCAGGGCGCTGCGCGTGATGCCGAGTTCCTCGGCCGCCTCCCACACCGTGCCGAGGCGGGCGAACGCATCGAGGGCGCGCAGCGCCTGCATCGGCGGAAATGAGGATTTTTTGGGGTGCAAAACTTTCACCTCAACCGTCAAAAATATGCACGCCTGCCGGCTCCGCCTTTGAGCATACTGAATTGTCCAGTCCGAAAAATCAGTTTTCTGAACGACAAGGGGGGGTTGCACGCGTTGGAAGCGGTTTCCAGCGTGCCATGAAACAACAATCAGGGGATGTCGAGTGAACCAACTGCGTCGCGTGACCCATGCATCTAAGCCCTCTGCACCCTCTCATCTCTCTCTCGCCATCGGTGCGATCCTTGCGGCGGCGCAGGTGAGCGCGCCGGCCGCGGCGGCGGATCTCGAGGAGATCATGGTCACTGCAACGCGCCGCAGCGAATCCGTGTCCGACGTCCCGTACAACATCTCCGCGGTGGGCGGCGCCGACATCGCCGCCGCGGGCATCACGGATTTAGAGGGCCTCACGCATCTGATCCCGGGGCTGCTCTCCCCCGATCTCGGGCCCCGCGCCGGCAGCATCAACAGCAACCTCACCATCCGCGGCATCAACGCCAGCAGCGTCCACGCGGAAACGCAGCAAATCGCCGCGCCTCTGGTTTCCACGTACGTCGACGAGACGCCGCTGTTCGCCAACCTCAAGATGACGGACATCGCCCGTGTCGAAGTGCTGCGCGGGCCGCAGGGCACTCTGTACGGTTCCGGCTCGATGGGCGGCACGGTGCGCATCATTCACAACGAACCGGCTCTCGAGACCACCGAATTCGACGTGTCGACCCGCGCCTCGCACACCGCCAACGCCGCGAATCCGTCCGAGGCCGTGGACCTCATCGGCAACCTGCCCCTGGGCGAGACGCTCGCGTTCCGCGCCTCCGGCGGTTACGAAAAGCTCGCCGGTTTCACCGATGCGTTGTCAGTGGCGGTGTTGGGCCCCAATGCCCAGCCCGTCCTCGCGAACCCCGCCGACCCGCTGACCAGCGGCCTCGTGTTCGCGCCGCAGCGGGGGGTCGACCGCTCCGAGACCTGGTATGCGCGCGGCGCCCTGTTGTGGAAGCCTGCCGAGGCCCTGAAGGTGATCCTGAGCTACCAGCACCAGACCGATCAATCCGGCGGTTATTCGCAGGCGGCCCCTGGCTACCGGTACGCGCAAACCCTGTACATGGACCAGCCGGGCGCCTACCACACGGACTTGGGGGCGCTGGATGCCTCCTACGATCTGGGCTTCGCCTCGCTGTCCTCCTCCACCTCGGTGACCAGCCAGGAGGCCGTCAGCCAGTACGACATCACCGGCCTGATCGAATCCCTCGCCGCCATCTACGACAACTATCCGCGCATCCTCTCGCCCATCCTCGATCACTCCACGGACAAGACCTACACGGAGGAGCTGCGCCTCACGTCGAAGAACACCGGTCCCTGGGACTGGGTGGCGGGCTCCTATTACAGCAACCGCACGCAGACCCTGAACCAGGTCGAACCCATCTTGGGGTTGGGCGCCTGGAGCGAGCTGCCGGGATCGGGCCGCCCGGCCGGCTGCACGGTGCTGAGCGCCACCTGTGCCTACCCCACGTTCGGCGACTTCATCCAGTACTACAACGGCGGCATCCGGCCCTCGTTGAATCCGTATCCTGACCTCGACTTCACGCTCGACCGGCACGTGACGTTCAAGGATTTCGCGCTGTTCGACGAAACCTCCTATCACGTGACCGACCAATGGCAGATCACCGGCGGCGCGCGGATGTTCTGGCAGAGCTACGATCAGGCGCTCGAGCAGACGCTGCCCGCCTGCGGGCCCTTCTGTTCGCAGTCCGGCACGAACCCCTACGGACTCGTCGCCGACTCCAACGCCGCGAGCTTCCGCAATCACATCTTCAAGGCCAATACCTCCTACGAGGTTGCACCGCACACGCTGGTGTACGCCACCTGGTCGGAGGGCTTCCGCCGCGGCGGCGTGAACGCGCTGCCGACCGGCAACTGCTACTACTGCGAAACCACCTCGCTCCTGGCCTACAAGCCGGACGAGGCGCGCAATACCGAGGTGGGCGTCAAGGGCACCTTCGGGCACGGCGCGAGCTACACGTTCACGCTCTATAATATCGACTGGAAAAACCCCCAAATCGAGGCGTCGACGGTGAATGGCGGATTCGACTTCGTGACCAACGGCAACACGGCGCGCTCGCGCGGGGTCGAAACCGAATTGTCCCTGCCGCTATCGGAATCGACCAAGGTTCAATTGGGCTACAGCTTCACGGATGCGGTGCTCACCTCGGGCTTCTCGGCCGGAGTAGTCCCCGATCTCGTGGGAGTCGCCGGCAACCGGCTGCCGGGAGTGTCCCGTCAGCAGGCCACGGTGGCGTTGGACTTCGGCCGGCCGGTGGGCGCCGATCTCACGTTCAACGCGCACGCCGACGCCGCGTACCGCACCGATTTCTGGACCAGCCTGCCGAGTTCGCCGACCGCGGCCAACCTGCCGGGCTTCGCGCTGCTGAACATCCGCGCCGGTCTGAGCGTGGGCGCGGCCTGGCGGGCGGACGCCTTCATCAACAATCTGACCAATCAGGAAGCGGCCACCTCGGTGTCGACGGAGCCGGGACTGCCGCACAACCGCGCCGACTTCGTCAGCCGGCCGCGGACCATCGGCCTGGAACTGCACTACTCCTTCAAGGATCATTGATCATGCAAGACGCCATCCCGCTTCGTGAACTCGTCGATGCCGCGACCTTGAGAAGGCTCTGCGTCGCCTCCAATGCGGCGGGCGCGGCGCAAACGCTCTCGCACGTGGGCGCCGTGATGGTGAGCGGGTGGCTCCTGTGGACCACCTGGGGCGCCGGGTGGCCCCTCGAGGTCTGGGCGCTGCCGGCGTTCCTCGTGCACGGCACGCTCCTGAACTTTCTCTATGCCGGACAGCATGAATTGAGCCACGGCATGGTGTTCAAGACGCGCTGGCCGAACGAGTGGATCGGCCGCCTGTTCGGGTTCGTGCTGTTCTATCCGCGCACCTTTGACCAGGTCCAGCACATGGCGCACCACCGTTACACGCAGGACTGGGCCCGCGACGGTGAACTGGCGCGGGCCCCCTACGACCTCACGTCGTACCTGCTGTGGATGACCGGCATCACCTATTGGTACACGCGCTGGCGGCGTCTGCTGCGTTTTTCGGTCGGCATCGTCACCGAGCCTTATCTGCCGGCGTACCGTCATCCGGAGCTGATCCGCGAAGCCCGGCTGCACCTGGCCGGCTATGCCGCGATCGCCGTGCTCTCCGTCGCCGCGCACAGTGGGGCCGCGGTGCTGCTGTGGCTCGCGCCGTTGCTCGTCATGAAGTTCACGCACCAGCTGCAGAACACCATCGAACATCTCGGACTGCCGCACACCGACGACATGCTCGCCAACACCCGCAGCACCCGCACCAACGCGCTGGTGCGGTGGCTGACGTGGCAGATGCCCTACCACACCGCGCATCACGCGTTTCCCGGCGTGCCGTTCCATCGGCTGCACGAACTGCACGACATCCTGTTCACCGCTCGCGGCACGGAGCCGCCGACCATGACGTACTGGGGCTTTCAGCGCGCGGCGTTGCGGGCCTTCGCGCATGGCAGGACTGAAGCGGACTACCCCGAGGACCGCATGTGGATCGTCGAGACGGCGCGTGGTTGACCGCCTCCAGGTTTTCCAGGCCCTCTGGGCGATGGACAAGCTGGTCATGCCCGAGGCATCGACCGCCGATAAATTCGACCGGGTGCGCGCGGCCGGCTTCGACGGCATGGCCATCGACCTGGGCGCGCTGACCTACGGGGAGGCCGAGGCCACCGTACCGCACTTTGCCCGCACGGGACTCAAGGGTGCGCTCACCGCGTTCCCGAAATCAATCGAGGATCTGCGTCCCGCGCTTGCCCTCGCACACCGGATTCAATCGCCCTATGTGGTGGTCATCGGCCAGGAAATGCCGGTCGCGGTGGCCGACATGATTCCGGTGGTCGAAGGCTGGCTCGAGGTCGCCGCTCAGGAAGGCATGCCCCTGCAGTTCGAGACGCATCGCAACTGCATCACGAACGACCTGTTCGCGACCGTGCAGCTGCTCGAGGCGGTGCCGGCCATGCGTCTCGCGGCGGACCTGTCGCACTACGTGGTCGACCGGGAGATGCCCTGCCCGCCCACGCCCTACCTTCAGTCGCTGATCGGCCGGATTCTCGACCGGTCGGATTCCTTCCAGGGCCGCATCGCGGCCCGCGGCCAGATCCAGTTGGCGCTTAACTTCCCGCAGAACGCGAAGTGGGTGGCATTGTTCCGGGACTGGTGGCGTCAGGGCTTCGCCTCGTGGCGCGCGCGACACGCGGAGGATGCTGCGCCCTGCGTGTTCCTATGCGAGCTGGGGCCTCCGGACTACGCGATCACGGGCGCGGACGGTCGCGAACTCTCGGACCGCTGGGTCGAGGCCTTGCAGCTGCGGCGTTGGGCGCAAGAACTGTGGTCGGAGGCCGCCGGTGGCGCAGCGCGGAGCGGTTAGAGGCCCTTCGCGCGCACGAGATTGACGGTGATGTCCTGCTTTCGGTACGGATGGCCGCCGCTCAATGCATTCGTGCGCAGGTCCGCTGCCTCGAAATCCAGGGGTACATTCAGCAAATCCGGATGATTTGGTTTGTCACAGTGCATCAATAATTCCAATTTCTTCAGCGGTGCATGGTATTTGCTTCCCAGGATGAGATCGCACGTGCCCCCGCCGTCGGGCGCCGCCTGATAGGTGAGCGTTCCGGAAATATCCTCGCCCACCTGCTTGATTTTCAGGCCGACGATGCGAAGTTTTTCGTGTCCCGCGGCATCCGAGGCTCTGCCCGACCATAATCCGGAGAAATTCACGAATCCCGACATCCCCACCCGGACCGGGGGTGCCAAGGCGGAAGGTTCGCGCGCGCTGCGCTCGGGCGGACTCTGGGCGGGAGGTGGCTCCGGTGGACTTGGCTCGACAGGCAGAGGCGACGGACGCGTGCCGATTGCCTGAATCCGAGGTTCCATCCCTGCCCGACGGGACGTTGATCGGGGACTTTCCCGAAGCCAGAGGTACGCGGCCGCGGCGAGCACAACCACGAATGCAGCCGCCGCCGCAATCGGGACGATCCCGGGCTTCTTTCGATCCACGGACGCGGCGGGCTGCGAAATTCCTAGTGCGGACTGCACGCCTGCGGTCGGATTCGACGGCGCCACGGGTTCCCCGGTGCGCTGCGCCGGGAAATCCGGCGCAGCCCAGTCTACGGCCACCGGCTGTGTTATTCCCGGCGGGGCGACGGACCCCGTCAAGACCGCGGCGGCCGGTGCGGCCAGATTCGGCAGTGCGCGCATGAACTCGTCCACGCTGCCGAATCGATCATTCGGGTCTTTCGCCAGTGCCCGCATCGTCGCTTCGACGACAGCCGGGGGAATGTGCGGGACATGCGCCGTCGGGGGGACGGGCATCTCGTGCACGTGCGCCATCTCGAGTTCGAACAGGATCTTCGAATTGAATGGCGGCCTGCCTGCGAGCAATTCGTAGAGCGTGATGCCCAGCGCGTAAATGTCGGTGCGGACGTCGACCGGGAGTCCTTTGATCTGCTCCGGTGCCGCATAGGAGGCGCTGCCGATTCGGGTGCTGACGTGTGTGATCCCCGAGGCGTTTTGCAGCTTCGCGATGCCGAAGTCCGTGATCTTGATGATCCCTTCGATATTGACCATCAGATTCGCCGGCTTAAGATCACGATGGATGATGCCGCGCCGGTGACCGGCCGCAACACCGATCAGCGCCTGTTTGAACAGCGGCACGCTCACGTGCGCCGGTACGGGGCCGCGACGCGCGATCAAAGCTTCCAGCGTCTCGCCCTCGATGAATTCCATGACCGCTACCGGAGAGTCGCGCCAGATGAGAAAGTCGAACAGCGTCGCGATATTGGGATGATTCAGCGCGGCCTGAACGCGCGCCTCGTGACGGAATCTCTCGATGAAGGTCGTGTCATCGCGAATTTCGGCATTGAGAATCTTCAATGCGACCGCACGGTCGAGGTTGAGGTCGATCGCCCGATAGACGCTGCCCATGCCCCCGCGCCCCACCAACTTCACTATGCGGTAGTGCTCGATGGTTTCGCCGATCATGCGAAAATCTCCCGCAAGTCATGGCCGCATGGACCGGGTCTGATTTTGATTACAGCGAACTCAATGTGCTGACTGCGGCCGCATCCGGCGACGCCTGACCGGCCGCAACCCGGATCGGCGCCGCGGCGGGTGCTTGCGGGAGTTCTTTCGAATGCATGGTCTTGGAAGCCGCTTGCAGGGCATCCAATACCTGCGCTTTCTGTTCGCCGTCCATGGCCATCAGGTCATTGAGCGTCACATGCACGACGATCCCTTCCGGGCAATCCGAGGGAATGCTCAGCCTGACCTCCACGGGCACCGTGCCATCATCGGCATCCGAGCCAATCCGCTTGACGTAATCATTGGCGGTCAGCGAGCAGAACTCATTGGGCCTGTCGGTCGCCACGTCGAGCAATGAGACGACCCGGAATAGGACATGCCCTGGTTTCACCGCATCCGGCGTGTCCGTACCGGCCGGCGTCGCAGTGGCATTCTGTGCCTCCTGGATTTGCACCCGGATCTGCGCGTTCAGTTCGTCCTTGACGTCCTGCGTCACCATGGGCGGCGGCACGCCGAATTCCGTCGCCATCGGATCGACGGACGTCGGTTCAGGGGGTGGATCGTCCGAAGGCGGGCTCGAGTCGGGTTGATTCGCCTGATAAGCGATTTGCATGTCCTGCGCCAGGATGAAATCGGTCATCCAAAGGTCGAGGCTGGCATAGTTCGGATAGGGCGTGAAACACCCGCCGTAGGCGCCATACCAACGCTGGTCCTGCCATCCCCATTGGTAGCTCACAGGCGTCGACCATGGGCGAACGGCCCATGCGTAGTAAGAGGTTGCAAACACCACTCCGGGCATCACACGCGCGTAGGGAATGCTGCGCCCGCGGCGCTGCCAATGATAGCCGTGAAATACCCGGGCACCGACGGCGCGGCCTCCGTAAACGTAGGTGCGAACGGTGTACCCTTTTGGCGTGGGCCGGTCGACGACTCCGGTGACTCCGCCGCCGTACCTCACCGCGTGCATCACGCCTCCCGGAACCGGCCGCGATGCTTCGATCAACTGGCCGCCGGCCGCGAGTGAGCGTTGCGTTCTCGTTCCTCCATACCCGGTCCTGGTCACGGTGGTGATGGAAGGGCCGATCGGATGAGTCGCGGGCTGGCCGCCTCTGCCGAACGCTCCCTCCGAAGGCCCACGCCCCGAGGAGTACCGCTGTCCCGGCGGCAGTGGCTTGGCCACGGTGGATTCCTGGTGATGCTCCGCCGCCGGCCGGTCCTTCGGATTGCCGTTTTGCGCAACCACCACGGGCGCCGATGAAACGAGCGTGCCCGCAGCCAGCAGAGCCGCAATCCCATGGCGCCCAAGATCGTTCACGCCCATGCTGGATCTCCCGAGGAATCTCAAGTGCGCGCCGAAATATATCACGGCGCCGAGCGGGGCAGTCGCAGGATGCGACGCAACGGGTAGAATCTGGCATTCCGTAGAAAACGAGTAGCCCACATGACATCTCCCCGCCGGCCCCTCGGAATGCTCGCTGCCGCCTTTTCCCTGCTGACGGCTTGGGCCGCCGCGCCGTCCGAGGCCGCGCCGGTGGCGCAGTACCAGCCGTTCAAGATCGGCAGTTTTAGCGCGGTGTCACTCAAGGACGGTGAGCTCGACGCGCCGGTCGACGGCAAGACCTTCGTCATCGACCGGCCGAACGAGGCGGTCGGCGCGGTGCTCAAGGCAGGGGGGGCTCCCGCGGATCATATTGAGCTCAGCATTCAAACGCTGCTCGTCCACGCCGGTGGTCGCGTGCTGTTGTTCGACACCGGTGCCGGAAATTACTTCGGCGACATTGCCGGCAAACTCCCGGAGTCCATGAGGGCGGCGGGTGAGCCTCCGGCCAACGTGACCGACATCTTTATCTCGCACGTCCACGGCGATCACATCGGCGGACTGGTGACGGCTTCCGGCGCGCTTGCGTTCCCCCATGCAACGATCCACATGTCCGCACCAGAATGGAAATGGCTGAGTGGATTCAGCGAGGAGGAGGCGAAGAAGTACGGAATCAAGCAGGTCTCATCCCTGGTGAGTGCGATCAAGCCCAAGGTGGCGCCTTTCGAGCCGGGCGCGGAACTGCTCCCCGGCATCGTCAAGGCCGTTGAACTCAAAGGGCATACGCCGGGGCATTCCGGCTACCGCATCGGAACGGGAGCCGACAGCGTTCTGGTGTTCGGTGATGCCCTGCACAGCTATGTGATATCCGTTCGCAGGCCCGCCTGGGTGGTCGCTTTCGATGGCGACCGGCCGCGGGGAGCGGCGACCCGGGTCACGCTCGTCAACAGCTCCGCGGCCAGTGGTCAGCGCCTCTTTGCGGAGCACTTCCCCTTCCCGGGCATCGGCAAGATCGTGGCGGACAAGGACGGGACGACGTGGCAGCCGGAGTCTCTGCACTAAGGTCGGACGCGCGGAACCGCGCTTAGACGTTGAACCGGAAGTGCATCACATCGCCCTCGCGGACGATGTATTCCTTGCCCTCGAGGCGCAGCTTGCCGTGTTCCTTCGCGCCCGCCTCGCCCTTGCAGGCGATGAAATCCTCGTAGGCGATGACTTCGGCACGGATGAAGCCATGTTCGAAGTCCGTGTGGATCACGCCCGCCGCCTGCGGGGCGGTGGCGCCGGCATGCACCGTCCACGCCCGCACCTCTTTCACGCCCGCCGTGAAGTAGGTCTGCAGGCCGAGCAGCGCATAGCCGCCGCGGATCACCCGGTTGAGTCCGGGTTCGTCCAGCTTCAATTCCTTGAGAAAATCGGCGCGGTCGGCCTCCTCCAACTGGGAGATTTCGGCCTCGATGGCCGCGCACACCGGCACCACCACGGCGCCTTCCGCCTTGGCGAGTTCCCGCACGCGATCGAGCCGCGGGTTGTCGGTGAAGCCGGTTTCGTCGACGTTGGCGACGTACATCACCGGCTTGTCGGTGAGCAGGTGAAAATCCTTGAGCAGCGCCTTCTCGTTGGCGTCAAGCCCCATCGCGCGCACGGGCCTTGCGAGATTGAGCTGATCGCGCACGCGCGACAGCAGGTCGCGCTGCCGGATCGCGTCCTTGTCCGCGGTCTTCGCGGCCTTGACGGCCTTCTGGAAGGCCCGGTCGATGCTGTCGAGGTCGGCGAGCGCGAGCTCGGTGTTGATGACCTCGATGTCGTTCGCGGGATCGATGCGCCCGGCGACATGGATGATGTCGTCGTTCTCGAAACAGCGCACCACGTGCGCGATCGCGTCGACCTCGCGGATGTGGGCGAGGAACTTGTTGCCCAGACCCTCGCCCTTCGAGGCGCCGGCCACGAGTCCCGCGATGTCCACGAATTCCACCGTGGTCGGCAGGATGCGCTCCGGATGCACGATCTCCGCCAGCTTCTCGAGCCGCGGATCGGGCACGGGCACCACGCCCACGTTCGGGTCGATGGTACAGAAGGGATAGTTCTCCGCGGCGATCTGCGCACGCGTGAGTGCATTGAACAACGTCGATTTTCCGACATTGGGCAAACCGACGATTCCACAACGAATTGGCATTAAGTTTTTCCCGCGCGGCTGTGTAGTTTGGTCATCGCGCGTTCCGCGCCCTGTTCGAGTAACAGCGGAATCGCATCCGCCGCCGTGTTCACGGTTTCCAAAATCGCATCTTCCTCCGGACGCGGCGCCCGGGTGAGGACGTAGTCGATCACGTCGGCCTTGGCGCCGGGATGACCGATGCCGAGACGCAGGCGCCAGAAGCTCTCGCCGATGTGCGCGATCGTGTCGCGCAGCCCGTTGTGGCCGCCGTGTCCGCCGCCATGCTTCAGGCGCACGCTGCCCACCGGCAGGTCGAGTTCATCATGCGCCACGAGCACGTCGTCGGGCGCAACCTTGTAAAAATCGCTGATCTGCCGCACCGACAAACCGCTGCGGTTCATGTACGTCGTGGGCTTGAGCAGCATGAGTTCCTGGCCGCTCACCGTGATGCGCGCGGTCTCCCCGGAGAACTTTCGGTAATCCCGAAAGTCGCCGCCGTGGCGCCGCGCGAGCAGGTCCACGAACCAGAAGCCGGCGTTGTGCCGGGTGACCTGATGTTCGGGCCCCGGATTGCCGAGACCGACGATAACGCGTAATGCTAATCCAGCCATCGTGGACTCATCCACCCTCTAGGTGCCTGTCCTGGGTTCTCAAAAAGCAAGGGCCGCCCCACCGACGGCCCCGCTCGCGACACGACCCTGCTGGCCTCGCGGCCCGCGGATGTGCCTACTTCTTGGCGTCTTTCTTTGCCGGCGCCGCCTTCGCGTCCGCCTTCGCAGGTTCCGCCTTCTTGGCCGCATCGCCCGCCGCCGCCGGCGCCGCCACGGCGCCCGCCGCGCCCGGCGTCGCCGCCGCCGCACCCGCTGCCGGGGTGGCCTCGGCCTCCTCCGCACGCGGACTGTGGATCGCCACGACCGCCGCATCTTCCTTCGACAGCGCCAGCAGTTCGACGCCGCTCGGCACCTTCAGCTGCGACAGGTGGATGCTCTCGTTGAGCCCCAGCGAGGACAGGTCCACTTCGATGAACTCGGGCAGATCCTTCGGCAGGCAGCTGACCTCGACCTCGTTGCGCATGTGCGAGACGATGCCGCCCTGCGACTTCACGCCCGGCGCGATCGCCGCGTTGACGAAATGCAGCGGAATGCTGATCCGGATCAGCTGGTTGTCCTCGACGCGCTGGAAGTCGACGTGCACGATCGCATTCTTGAAGGGGTGGCGCTGCACGTCCTTCAGGATCGCGGCCTGCGTCTGATCGCCGACCTTGAGGCTCAGGATCGTCGAATAGAAGCGCTCGTTGTCGAGCATGATCAGAAGCTTCTGGTGGTTCAACGTCAGCGTCCGCGCCTCCGAGTGACCGCCGTACAGAATTGCCGGGACCTTTCCGGCGTGACGCAGGCGGCGGCTCGCACCTTTGCCTTGCGTCTCGCGGAACTCGGCAACGAGTTCAAATGAGGTTTTCATACATCTCTCCAGTTACATCACAAACACGGCAAGCCCGCACCGCGACCAGTTTGCGGGCCCGCCGACCAATTCGTTTCAATCCACGTACAGCGAGCTGACCGACTCCTCGTCGCTGATGCGGCGGATCGTCTCGGCCAACAGGCCCGCGACGCTCAGCTGCCGGATCCGCGTGCACGCCTTGCCGGCATCCGACAGCGGAATCGTGTCCGTCACCACCAATTCATCCAGCACCGACTTCGAGATGCGCTCGATCGCGGCGCCCGACAGCACGGCGTGGGTAATGTAGGCCACCACCCGCACCGCCCCTTCGTCCTTGAGCGCCTGCGCCGCCTGGCACAGCGTGCCGGCGGTATCGACCATGTCGTCGATCAGGATGCAGTTCCGTCCCTCGACCTCGCCGATGATGTTCATCACCTTCGACTCGTTCGGCCGCGGCCGCCGCTTGTCGATGATCGCGAGTTCCGCGTCGTCGAGGCGTTTCGCCATGGCGCGCGCCCGGACCACGCCGCCGACGTCGGGCGACACGACGATCATGTTCTCGTTCTTCTGCTTCCAGGCGTCGCCCAGGAGCACCGGCGACGCGTACACGTTGTCGACCGGGATGTCGAAGAATCCCTGGATCTGGTCCGCATGCAGGTCCACCGTGAGCAGCCGGTCGACGCCCGCGGTGGCGATCATGTTCGCCACCAGCTTGGCGGCGATCGCGACGCGCGTGGCGCGCGGACGCCGGTCCTGACGCGCATAGCCGAAATACGGCACCACGGCGGTGACGCGTTTCGCCGAGGCGCGGCGGCAGGCGTCCGTCATCATCAGGAGCTCCATCAAATTGTCGTTCGCCGGCGGGCACGTGGGCTGCACGATGAACACATCGCGGCCGCGCACGTTCTCCATCAACTCGGCGTTCACCTCACCGTCGCTGAACCGGCCGACATGCGCCCGCCCGAGCGGCAGATGCAGATGACGCGTGATCTCCTGGGCCAGCAACGGGTTCGCGTTGCCCGCAAACACCGAGATGGTCGACAGATCGAGTTCATTGTTTCGTGACATATCGAACGACCACCGACACTCGAGGCGCAGTTGGCTGGAGAGACGAATCGCTCCAACCGCAAAAATTTGGCTGGGGTGGAAGGATTACTCGGCCCTGCGGGCCTCGCCCCTCCGGGGCCGCCCTTCGGGCGTTATCCTTCCGCTACCAGCTCATTCTCTAGGGCCACTTCCGGCCCACGTATCGATTCAACCGAAAAACTTTGGCTGGGGTGGAAGGATTCGAACCTCCGTATGGCGGGATCAAAACCCGCTGCCTTACCGCTTGGCGACACCCCAACTTGGAAATCAACTCTCGTCCGACAACCGTTCCAGCAAGGGCGAATCGTTCAACCCGCGAACCACGAACGCTTGCATCGCGGGCGGCAGCATACGCACAATCTCGGCGTAACGATCGGTCGATTCGCCCGCCAGAAATACGCACGCGCCGGTGCCCGTGAGGCGCGCGGTGCCGAAACGCGACAACCAATCGAGCGCACTCGCCACCTCGGGATGGCGCCGCCGCACCACGCTCAGGCAATCGTTCTTGCCGCCGGACGCCAGGAAACCGTGAATTGTGATGCGCGGGGTATTTCTTGTCAATTCAGGATCTTGAAAGACTTGCGCCGTGCTCACGGAGACATTCGGCTTGATAATCAGATAGTTGACTTCCGCGGGACTGTCGGGCGGATACAGCGGGGTAAGCTTCTCCCCCACGCCCTCCGCCCAGGCCGCCCGGCCGTGCACGAAGACCGGGACGTCGGCGCCGAGCTTGAGGCCGAGGGCGGCCAGCGTCGCGGAGGGCAGGTCGAGGCCCCAGAGCCGGTTGAGCGCCACCAGGCAGGTCGCGGCGTCCGAGCTGCCGCCGCCGAGTCCGGCGCCCATCGGGATGCGCTTCACCACGTCGATGTCGGCCCCCAGCGGGGAGCCTGAGGCGGCCTTGAGCGCCCGCGCCGCCCGCACGCACAGGTCCGCGTCCTCCGCGACCCCGTCGGCCCCCCGCGCGCGGCGGATCTGCCCGTCCTGCCGCACCGCGAGATGAATGTCGTCGCACAGGTCGACGAACTGAAAACAGCTCTGCAGCTCGTGATAACCGTCGGCGCGGCGTCCCACCACGTGCAGGAATAAGTTAAGTTTCGCCGGTGCCGGCCAGGGCCGCGTCACGTCGGTCCCTCCCAATGGTCCACGACGACGCGCACCCGCACGCCTTCGCGGCTGAGCACCAGCCGGGCGGGCAGCCAATCGCCCCGCACCGGCAGGTAGCGGTCGTAGTCGACGGTCCAGCCATCCTGGACCAGCTGTTTCGCCCGATCCTGATCGTTGCGCTGCACCTCGGCCGGGGTGGCGGGGTTGGGCGCGCCCAGCAGCCAGAAGCGCAGGTCGTCGAGCGGCAGCTCGAATCCCAGCCGCTCCTGCAGCTGGCCGAGCACGGCATCGCTCGGCGCCGCGCCATTGAGCGACAATCCCGCCGCCGTCCTGGAGATGACCAGCGCGCCCACGCCCAACGGACCGGCGAGGTGGACCTGGCTGTCCGCGGCCTGCTGGCGCCAGTCGAGACTCGCCTGCCACCCCTGAGTCCCGACGGCGACGGCGGCGCGGCCCGCGAGCTGCCACTGACCCGCCTGCTGCAAGATCGCGACGCGCTGATCCCAGGGGACGGATGCCGTCGGCGCCGGGGGCGGTCGCGGCGTCACACAGGCACTCAACGTCATCGCGGCGAGCAGCGGCAGGACTCGGCGCATCGGGCTAATTGGCCGCGTGCAGCCGCTGGCGCGTGGCTTTGAGCAGACGGTTGTCGGCATCGGTCACGGCCGCCTCCGACCAGATGCGGTCCGCATCGGACTGCCGGCCCAGTCGCCACAGCACCTCGCCGAGATGGGCGGCGGTGTCGCCGCCCCGGTCGTCCGCATACGCGGCCGTGAGATACGGCAGTGCCTGGCCGACCTGGCCCTGGCGGAACAGCACCCAGCCGAGGCTGTCGAGGATGGCGGGGTTCTTCGGCGCCGCATCGTAGGCCTGCTGGATGAGCTTGTGCGCGAGGCGCAGCCGGCGATGGTGATCGGCGAGCGTGTAGCCATAGGCATTGAGCGCGGCCGGATCGTCCGGTCGCAGATGGGCCACCGCTTTGAGCACGCGCAACGCGTCGGCATAACGGCCGCCCTGCTCGACCATTTCGGCCATCGCGTAGCGCAACTCGACGCTGTCCGGATACTGCTGTTCGGCCGCATCGAGCAGGGCGACGGCATGGGGCAGATCGCCGGCGTCGGCGAGCATACGGGCACGCGCCGCGAGGATCGTCGGCGCCCGCTGCGGCTCCTCGTCGGTCAGTCGGTCGAGCACTTCGTCCGACGCGGCCGCGGCGCCGTGCGTGCGCAACAGCGCGGCGGCCCGCAACAGGGCCGGGACGGCGTTGTCGCCCTCCTGCACGCCGGCGTACAAACGCAGCGCGCGGGCGAAATCCGCATGCCGCTCCGCGATCTGCGCGAGGTAAAACATCGAGTCGTCGACGAACTTTCCCTGCGTCACCAGCTTGGCGAAGTGCGCCGCAGCATCGGCCATCTGCCCTTCCTGAAACTCGATCAGCCCGAGCAGCCGCAGCGCCATGGGCTCGGAGTCGCGCTCCCCCGCGAGCACGCTGAGTTCCTCCTTCGCCGCCGCGGTCTGCTGCGCAGCCAGCAGGAGCAGCACGTAATCGAGCCGGTTGTCGAGCGTCGCATCCCGCTCGAGCAGCGCCCGCGCCTCGAGCAGCGGCTGACTCACATCGCCCGCCAGGATGCGGGCCCGCCACAGCCCTTGTTGCAGTTCCCGGCGCTCGAGCGCCGGGGAACGTCCGCTGCCGGCTTCGCTGCCACCAGCGGCGCTGCCATCGGCGGCGCTGCCATCGGTGGCGCCAGGGTCCGCACCCGCGGGCAGCGCCAGCGCGGCCTCGAAATCCCGCGCCGCCGCGGCAGGATCGTCCGCGCGCAGGGCCGTGAACGCCTGCATGCGCAGGGCGGCGCCCGAGCCGGGGAACGACACGGCCAGGCGGTCCGCCAGTTGCCGCGCCCCGTAGATGTTGTCCGAGACCGCGAGTTCCGCCTCGAGCAGCGCGAACTCGGCGTCGACGCCCTGGGGGGACGAGGCAAGGACGAGGCGGTAGTGGGCGGCGGCCTGCGCGATTCTCTGCAATTCCAACGCCGCGCGGCCGGCCGCGCGGTGCGCTTCCACCGACGTGGGATCGACGTCGATCCAATGAGCCGACACGGCTGCCGAGAGGGAGGGCTGCAGGCACTCGGCCGTGACCGCCGCGGCCCGCTGCAGCAGATCCGCATCCCGGGCGCTCGCAGCGGCGGCGGCGTATTGCGTGGCGGCGACTCGCGGCTCGTGCCTCGACAGCGCTATCTCGCCCGTGACGGTATAAAATACGGCAGCCGCAGGCACTTCGGGATGCGGGGCGACGCCGACGCATGCCGAACAGGCGACCAGACCAAGGCCGGCGAACGCCCTTGCGATAAGTGGAAGCGGGATCACGGCGCCACTATAGCGAAACGGGTATCCCGGTGCCGTGGATTCGGGCTTGATGTAACGACATATCTTCACCAGAATCCGAAGCTTACGGATACGGTACGCGGCAATGGCATTCAACATCCTCGGCATCAACCACAAGACCGCCTCGGTCGCGCTACGCGAGAAGGTGGCGTTCAACGAGGACCGGCTGATGGCGGCCCTGCGCACGCTGCGCCAGGAGTCCGGCGTTTCCGAGGTCGTGATTCTGTCGACCTGCAACCGCACCGAGGTGTACTGGTCCGGATCGGCCAGCGGCGAGGAGCTCGCCCAGTGGCTGGAGCGTCATCACGGCGACAATTTGGACATCGCGTCCAGTCTGTACGTTCACCAGGAACAGCACGCGATCGAACATGCGTTCAGCGTCGCGTCGGGACTCGACTCCATGGTGCTGGGCGAGGCGCAGATCCTCGGCCAGCTGAAGGATGCCTACCGCGTCGCTCAGGAGGCGGGCAGCACCGGGCCCACCCTCAACAAACTGTTCCAGGCCGCCTTTTCGGCGGCCAAGCGCGTGCGCACCGAAACCCAGATCGGCGCGAATGCCGTCTCGCTCGCCTCCGCGACGGTCAGCCTGGCGCGGCGCATGTACGCCGACCTCGGCGCCAAGACCGCACTCATCATCGGCGCGGGGGAGATGAATGCGCTCACGGCCCGGCATTTCGCGGCGGCGGGCGTCAAACGCGTCGTCATCGCCAATCGCACCCTGAGCCGTGCGCAGGCGCTCGCGGCGGAGATCAAGGGCTACGCGGTCGACCTCACGCAACTCGACAAGGAACTCGCCGAAGCCGACATCGTGGTGAGCTGCACCGCGAGCCCGGTCCCCCTCGTGACCAAGGCCGCCGCGGCCGCCGCTCTCAAGGCGCGCCGCCGCCGCCCGATTTTCATGATGGATCTGGCGGTGCCGCGCGACATCGACCCCGCGGTGGCGGACCTCGAGGACATTTACCTGTTCTCGATCGACGATCTGCAACAGGTGGTGGACGATAACCGCGCGCAGCGCGAGGTCGCCGCCGGGGGCGCGCGCCAGCTCATCGGCCAGGAAGTGGCGCGCTTTATTGCCGAATCCCGCGCCAAGGAAGCCGGACCCGCCATCCGGGCGCTCCGCCAGCAGGCGGATGGCATTCGGGCTCAGACCCTGGAGCAATCGCGGCGCATGCTGGCCGCCGGCAAATCGCCCGACGAAGTCCTCGAATTTCTCGCCAATACCCTCACCAACCGGCTCATGCACGCCCCCATTCAGGCGCTGCGCCAGGCCACGGACGTGGAACGCAGCCGGCAATAAACCTGAAGGTCGCTATAATTCGCGGCCATGAAAGACTCCATCCGCCGCAAACTCGAGAAGCTCGACGAGCGGTTCGAAGAAATCAGCCGCCTGCTCGCGGATCCCGGGGTCATTTCCCGCCAGAATCAATTCCGTGAGCTGTCGATGGAATATTCCCGCCTGGGGCCCATCGTGGCCCGCTACCGGGGGTATGTCGCGCTCGAGGGCGACGTGGCGACCGCCGTCGAACTCGCCATGAACGAGGAACTCGGGGAACTCACCGCCCGCGTGGGCGCGGAGGAACTCGAACTGCAGCGCCTGCTGGTCCCCAAGGATCCGCAGGACGAGAGCAACATCTTCCTCGAGATCCGCGCCGGCACGGGCGGCGACGAGGCCGCCATTTTTGCCGGCGACCTGTTCCGCATGTATGCCCGCTACGCGGAATCGCAGCGCTGGGAGGTCGAGGTGTTGAGCGAGAGTCCCGGCGAGCACGGCGGCTACAAGGAAATCATCAGCCGCATCATCGGGCGTGGGGCGTTTTCGCTGCTCAAGTTCGAATCGGGCACACACCGCGTGCAGCGCGTGCCCGCCACCGAGGCTCAAGGGCGCATCCACACCTCCGCCTGCACCGTCGCGATCCTGCCCGAGCTCGAGGCGGTCGAGGCGGTGGACTTGAATCCGGCCGAGCTGCGCGTGGACACGTTCCGCGCCTCCGGCGCGGGCGGCCAGCACGTCAACAAGACCGATTCCGCCATCCGCATCACCCATCTGCCCTCCGGCATCGTGGTCGAATGCCAGGACGAGCGCTCGCAGCACAAGAACCGGTCGCGCGCCATGTCGCTCCTCAAGGCACGGCTGCTCGCGAGCGAGCGCGAAAAGCAGCAAAGCCAGCAGGCGCAGTCGCGAAAACTGCAGGTCGGCTCAGGCGACCGCTCGGAGCGCATCCGCACCTACAATTTTCCCCAGGGACGCGTCACCGATCACCGCATCAACCTGACGCTGTACAAGCTCGACGACGTCATGAACGGCAATCTCGACGAACTGATCGGCGCCCTGAACCAGGAACATCAGGCCGAAGAACTGGCGCAGCAGGTCGACTGAGTGGCCACCGTCGAACATACCTTGCGGCACGCCATGCAGAGCCTCGCGGGTCACAGCGACTCGCCGCGGCTCGATGCCGAGGTCCTGCTGGGCAAGATCCTCGGCCTCACCCGCAGCGGCCTGATCGCGCGGGGCACCGACCCCGTCACCGACGCCAGCCGCGAGGCCTACGAGGCGCTGCTCGCCCGGCGCCGCGAGGGCACGCCGGTCGCCTACCTGACGGGAACGCGCGAATTCTGGTCGCTCCCCCTCACCGTGTCGCCGGACGTGCTGGTGCCGCGGCCGGAGACGGAGCTGTTGGTGGAACACGCGCTCGGCCTGATGCCGGCCGCGCAGGCCCGCCGCGTGCTCGATCTCGGCACGGGCAGCGGAGCGATCGCGCTCGCGATCGCCTCGGAGCGGCCGCGGGCGCACGTCACCGGCGTCGATCTGTCGGCCGCGGCGCTCGGCGTGGCCCGCGGCAACGCGCACGCCCTGCGGCTCACGCGCGTCGAATGGCGCTTGGGGAACTGGTACGAACCGGTGCAGGGCGCGCGCTTCGACGTCATCGTCGCAAACCCGCCTTACGTGGCCGCCGGCGATCCGGCCCTGCGCAAACTTGGCGCCGAGCCGGCCCTCGCGCTCGCGCCCGGTCCCACCGGACTCGAGGCCCTCCGGCTGATCATCGACGGCGCCGCCGCGCATCTGAGTCCGCGGGGCTGGCTCCTGCTCGAGCACGGCAGCACCCAGGGTGGTGCCGTCGCGGCGCATCTCGCCCGGGCGGGCTTCGGCAGCATCACGTCGCATGCCGATCATGCCGGCAACACCCGGGTCACCCGGGGCATCAATCACTTCGCACACTAGTTCAAACGTCACATCAGGAAAACACATGATTCTTTTCGAGACCACGCTGGGCGATTTCAAGATCGAGTTCTTCGAGAAGGAGGCGCCGATCTCGGTCGCCAATTTCCGCAAATACATCGAGGAAGGCTTCTTCGACGGCAGCATCTTCCACCGCATCGTGCCGGGCTTCGTCATTCAGGGCGGCGGGTTCACGGAGGACATGGCGCAGAAGAAGACCAAGCCGGCGATCAAGAACGAGGCCGACAACGGCCTGAAGAACTCCCGCGGCACGCTGTCGATGGCGCGTACCAACGACGTCAACAGCGCCACGTCGCAGTTCTTCGTCAACCTGAAGGACAACGACTTTCTCGATCACAGCCGCGGCAACTTCGGTTACGCGGTGTTCGCCCGCGTCACGGAGGGCATGGACGTGATCGACAAGATCGCGGCGGTCGAAACCGGCCGCAAGAAGGGCTTCGATGACGTGCCGGTCGAGGCCGTCGTGATGAAGAGCGTCCGCTCGGTCGATCCGTAGCGGCCGATGGCCCGCGGCGCCTCCTGGCCCGGCCGGGCGTTGCGCGCGGCCCTCGGGGCCGCGCTCGCGGCCGTGGTGCTGTCGGCCGTGTCGGTGCTCGCCCTGCGCTGGATCAACCCGCGCTACAGCGCCTTCATGGCCGAATCGCAGCTGGCGGCCTGGAGCGAGCATGACGCCGCCTATGCGCTCCACCACACCTGGGTGGATCTCGACCGCATATCGCCGAACCTGCCGCTGGCCGTGGTGGCGTCCGAGGATCAAAAGTTTCCGGAGCATTGGGGCTTCGACGTCGAGGCCATCGAGAAGGCTTACGCACTCAACCGGCACAGCCACCACGTGCGCGGCGCGAGCACCATCAGCCAGCAGGTCGCCAAGAACTTGTTTCTCTGGTCGGGCCGCAGCTATTTCCGCAAGGGGTTGGAGGCGTGGTTCACGGTGTTGATCGAGGGCTGCTGGCCGAAGCGGCGCATCCTCGAGGTGTATCTGAACATCGCGGAGTTCGGCAACGGCACCTTCGGGGCGGAGGCGGCCGCACAGCGCTTCTTTCACAAGAGTGCGTTCCGCCTGAGCCGCAGCGATGCCGCCGTGCTGGCGGCGGTGCTGCCGAATCCCCGGCACTTCTCCGCCGCGGCCCCGTCGCGCTACGTGGAACAGCGGCGCGAGTGGATTCTCGGGCAGATGCAGGCGCTCGGCGGCCCGGAAATGCTCGAGGAAATAGACGCGTATCCCAACTCCGGCAGACGAGGAGCTCCATGAAAGTCCTGCGCATCGTCCTGATCTCGACGTTGATGGGCGCTGCGGTCGTTGCCGCGGGCGCGTGGTACCTGCGGCATCGGGCGCCGACAACCGGGGTCGCGATGACACCGGCGGCGGGATGGACGCCGATCGCGGAACAGCGCCTCGACTACGGCCGCTTCAAGCAGCTCGCGGTGTATACGCCCGCGAAGAGTGCTCGCGGCGTGGTGCTGCTGCTGTCCGGAACGGACGGGTGGACGCCGCTCATGGCGGATCTCGCGAACCGCATCGCCCGTCAGGGCGCCCTCGTCGTCGGTATCGATCTCGCCCAATTCAACGGCGTGCTCGAACACGACGGGGGAGAGTGCGTGTTTCCGGACGGCGATCTCGAGAACCTGAGCCATTTCATCCAGGCCTACTCGCACCTGCCGGGTTACGTGAGCCCGATCCTCGCGGGCTATTCCGCGGGAGGCACTCTCGCCTACGCCACGCTCGTGCAGGCGCCGCCGAACACCTTCGCCGCCGCCGTCAGCATGAACTTCTGTCCCGCCTATCCGTTGCGCAAGCCCTTGTGCAAGGGGTCCGGCGTGGGCTTCTCGCCCGCGGGCGCCGCCGGCGTGGATTTCCTGCCCGCGCCGCATCTCGCCCAGCCGTGGATAGCGCTCCAGGGCGATCCTCACCCGGCCTGCGACGCCGCGACGGTGCGCAGTTTCCTCACGCAGGTCCCGGGCGCGCAGCTCGTCGACGCGTCCACCGGCGCCGCCTCGCCGACGACGGCCTGGACGACTCCGTATGCCAAGGTGTTCGATACGCTCATTGCCGCACACGCGCCCACCGAAACGGCCACGTCCCTGGGATCGCTCGGCGACCTGCCCGTGGTGCCCGTGACGCCGGTGCCCGGAGCCCCCGCCTCGGACACCTTCGCAATTCTGCTGTCGGGCGACGGCGGCTGGGCCGGACTCGACAAGGAGGTCGCCGGGGCCCTGGCCGCCAAGGGGATCTACGTCACCGGCGTCGACTCGCTGCGTTACTTCTGGAGCGCCCGCACGCCCGCGGGTCTCGCCGCGGATCTCGACCGGATGATCGACTACTACGTGCATCAGCTCGGCCGGCAGAAGGTCGTCCTGGTGGGCTACTCACAGGGGGCGGACGTGCTGCCGTTCGCGGTCAACCGCCTCTCCCCGGAGGCACGCGCGCACGTGGTGCTGACCGCGATTCTCGGCATGTCCGAGCACGCCCTGTTCGAATTCCACATGTCGAGCTGGGTGTCGGACGACGACTCGGGCCCCGCGACCATGCCCGAGGTGGAGCGGATCTCCGGGGCACCCGTGCTGTGCATCTACGGCGAACAGGAGGACGACTCGCTCTGCCCCCGCCTGGATCCGCGCAAGGTCTCCGTCGTCAAACTCAAGGGCGGCCATCATTTCGACGGCGACTACGACTCGCTGGCGCGCACCATCCTCGCGGCCATCCATTCATGACGCGTCGGGCCGCGCGGCACGTCGGCGCGCTGTGTCTGGGCGCCAGCCTCACGAGCGCCCCGGCGGCGTTCGCCGCGGACCTGCCCTCGCCGCTCGCCCTGTCGTGCCTGGGCTGTCATCAGCCCATGGTCAACGCCCGGGAGATGCCGGCGCTCGACCGGCTCCCGCCGGCGGACATCGCGGCGGCTCTGCGCCGCTCGCGCGATGCACCCGAGACCGGCTCGATCATGGCGCGGTTCGCCGTCAAGCTGACCGATGCGGACATCGACGCGCTCGCCCGCGAACTCGGCCGGAAGCCGCGGCGATGAGGGCGGTCATCGACCGCGACCGGCGGCGCGTGACGGCAGCCGTCGCGGCCTCCCTGCTGCCGCGCTGGTCGCGCGCCGCAGCACCCGCCAACCGCGTCATCGTCGTGGGTGCGGGTTTCGGCGGCGCCACCTGCGCGAAATATCTTCGTCTCCTGTCGCCGGCGACGGACGTGCTGCTGATCGAGCGGCGCGCGGACTTCATGACCGGCCCCTTCAGCAATCTCGTGATCGCGGGGCTGCGAACGGCGGCGAGCATCACGCGTCATACGGCGGCGATCGGCCGCTCGCTCGGGATCAGGCTCATCGAGACCGAGGTGATCGACATCGATCCCATCACGCTTGCCGTGACGCTCGCGGACGGCCGCCACCTGCGCGCCGATCGCATCGTCGTCTCGCCGGGCATCGGCATGCGCACCGGGCTGATCGAAGGACTCGACGGGCACGGCGCCGAGGCCATGCCGCATGCGTGGATGGGCGACGGGCAGGTCATCGCCCTGCGCCGGCGGCTCGCGGCGGTCCCCGACGGCGGCACCGTGCTCATCGGTGCTCCCGCCAACCCCTACCGCTGTCCACCCGGCCCCTACGAACGCGCGAGCCTCATGGCCCATGCGCTCAAGGCGAGCGGGCGTGGCCGCGCCAAGATTCTCATCGCCGATGCGAAGGACGATTTTTCGAAGAGTGCGCTGTTCAAGCTCGAATGGGATTCCCTGTATCCCGGGATGATCGAGTGGATCCCCCGGGCGGCGGGCGGCGAAGTGGTCAAGGTCGACGCGGCGTCGGGCGAGGTCTGGCTGCGCGGCTCGCAGACGCCGGTGCGCACGGACCTCGCCTCGATCGTGCCGGCCCAACAGGCCGCGGCGTTGGCCGCACGCGCCGACCTGACCGACGACTCCGGATGGTGCCCCGTCGATGCCGGGAATTTCGCATCCCTGCGGCATCCGCACATCCACGTGTTGGGGGATGCCTGCCTCGGCGCACCGATGCCCAAATCAGCGTTTGCCGCCAACAGTCAGGCGAAGCTCTGCGCCAGCGCGATCGCCGCCGCCTTGCGGGGCGATGAGGCCCCCCCGGCACGCTTGCTCAACACCTGTTACAGCATGGTGTCGGACACGGAGGCGATATCGGTGTCCGGCCTGTACGCCGCCGCCAACGGCAAGCTCGGCGTGGTCTCCGAAGGGATGAGTCCGCTCGCCGCGGACGGCGGCTTGCGCCGGCGCGAGGCGCATCAGGCGCAGGCCTGGTACGACGGCATCACGGCGGACAGCTTCGGTTCACCCAACAAAAGAATGTATTGACCGATACATTGTAACGATATATCGTTATCAGCCTAGAGGGTCGATCCGACCTTCATTTGGAGACGATATTGTTCGAAAAAATGTATGAAATTGAATGGGTTAAGAAATGCGGACCGCACCGCGGGGAAGGCCATGACCACGGCCATGGCCGCAAGGGGGGTGGCCGGGGCCGCGCAGACGAACGGACCGCCGAGCGCGGTCACCGAATGGGTCGTGGGCCCTTCGGCCACGGCGGGCGCGGCGGTGGCCGGGTATTCGGGCCGGGCGATTTACGCCTGGTGCTGCTCGCCTTGGTCGAGGCCAAACCCCGGCACGGCTATGAACTCATCAAGGAACTGGAACAAAAATTCGGCGGCGGCTACGCGCCCAGTCCCGGATCGGTGTACCCCACCCTCACGCTGCTGGAGGAACTCGGGCACCTGCGTGCCGTGATTTCCGAAGGCGCCAAGCGGCGGTTCGAGATCACGCCCGACGGCGCGACCTACCTGCGTGAGAACAAGGCGGCGCTCGACAGCGCGCTGGCCCGGATGGAAATGGCGGCCCGGGCGGTGGCCGGCGAGGCACCGCCCGTCGAGTTGCATCACGCGATGCATACCCTCAAGGCGTCGCTGCTGTTCCACCGCGGCGGCTGGGATGCCGACGAGACCGAGCGGGTGAGAAAAATCATCGAGGGCGCGGCCGCCGCGGTCGCGCAGGGAGGCGCCCATGAATGACGGTCCCCGCGTGGAACGCATTCGACATGAACTCAAGCGCCGCCAACTGACGGTGGCCCGCGTCGAGCGGATGCCGCCCAACATGGTCCGCATCGTGCTGGCCGGGACGGACCTCCGTGGCTTCACCTCGCTCGGCTTCGACGATCACATCAAGCTCTTCTTTCCCGATGCGGGCGCCGCGGCGCCGGCCATGCGCGATTTCACTCCGCGCCGCTTCGATGCGGCCGCGGGCGAACTCTGGATCGATTTCTTTTTGCATGAGGGCGGTCCCGCGGCGGCGTGGGCCTCACACGCCGTTCCCGGCCAGACTCTCGAGATTGGCGGACCGAAAGGCTCCGCGGTGCTCGCGCCCGAAGGCATCGACACCTATGTCCTCGTCGGCGACGAGACCGCACTGCCCGCCATTTCACGGCGGCTGGAGGAACTGCCGTCGACGGCCCGGGCACTGGTGCTGATCGAAATCGACGCCGGTGCGGAACGGCCGGCACTCACCGGCCCGGCCGCGCTCGACGTCGTTTGGATCGAGCGGGGACCTCGTCCCGGCGGTGCGCCCGGCCAGGATCTCATCGATGCCCTGCGACGCACGACGTTTCCGTCGGATCGCTGTTTCGTCTGGGTGGCAGCGGAGTCCCGGGCGGCGCGCGCCATCCGCAACTACTTGCGCGACGAACGCGGCCACGGAAAACATTGGATCAAGGCGGCGGGCTATTGGCAGCAGGGCGCGGCGGGTGCGCACGAGAGCATCGCGGACGACGCGTGAGCGCACGCGGCCGCGCCGGGTCAGGTCCCGTACATGCGGTCACCGGCGTCCCCCAGCCCGGGAACGATGTACCCGTGGTCGTCGAGGCGCTCGTCGATCGCGGCGGTCCAGACGCGCACCCCGGGGTGGTGTCGGTGCAAATTTGCCATGCCCTCCGGCGCCGCGAGCAGACAGACGAAGCGGATGTCGACGGCCCCGGCGGCCCGCAGCCGCTCGATCGCGGCCACGGCCGTGTTGCCGCTGGCCAGCATCGGGTCGACCACGATGACCAACCTCTGCGCCAAGTCGGGCGGCGTCTTGAAATAGTATTCGATCGCCTCGAGCGATGCGGGGTCCCGATATAAGCCGATGTGCGCGACGGCGGCGTTCGGTATCAACTCGAGCATGCCGTCGACCAGCCCCAAGCCCGCGCGCAGAATCGGCGCGATCACGGGCGCCTCCGCACCCAGAACCGGCGAGGACATCGGCACCAGAGGCGTCTCGATCTCGAGCGGCACGAGCGGCAGGTCGCGCGTCACCTCGTAGCACAACAAGGTCGCGATCTCGCGCAGGATGACGCGGAAGGCGGTCACGGCCGTCGCCTTGCTCCGCAGCAGCGTGAGCTTGTGCTGCACGAGAGGGTGACCGACCACCGTTACGTAGTTCATGGGAATTCCATCCATCGCCGTCGGGGAGCGCCATCGCCTCACGCTCCACACTACCAGGGCACCTGGAACCCCGCGCGGCTTTATCCGGTTCGCGCCGCCACGCCGCCGTCCGTGGTCACAGTGTCGCACCGAGCTCCGGGCGGGCGTGTTCCGAGCGGGATTGATTCGGGCCGGACTGCCCTCGCAGCCGCGCTTCGTAGCGCCGGCCGAGGGACATGGCGACCCCGCCCCAGATCAGCGAAGCGGCAATTCCGACCGTCACCGCACCGTTGAGCCCATACCCCAGCGACCGCAGACCCGCTTGCAGCCAGGCCGAACTCACGTCGCCGAAGCGGTACACCACGGTGTCGATGACATTCTTGGCCTTGTAGCGACTGCTCTGTTCCACCACCGTGAAGCAGATCTCGCGGCTCGGCCGGGCGATCGCGTACTGGGCGACCCGGCGGACGACCTGCATGGCCTGCATCACGAGCAGCGTCGGCGACAACGCGGTGGCGAGGAATGCCAGCACCATGAGAAGCGGATTGAGGATCAGTCCTGCGGCGACGCCGCAGCGCTGCACCAATTTGCCGAGACCGAGGAACAAGATCGCTGCGGAGCATGCGTTCACCACGAGATCGATGTCGGCGAGCGCCTGTGCACGACTCGCCGTCGCGGCGTACGCGCGGGCGACCAGGTCCGTTTGACAGAAGTACGCCACCGTGTTGACCCATGTCATCAACAGGATGAACGCCGCCTGGTTCAACAAGTAGCGCGACGTGAATATCTCGCCGAAGCCCTCGAGGGTTTGACCGGGCAGCGCGCGATCGAACCTCGAGCGCCCGCGGTCGGCGCGCCCCTCGATCAGCCGCGCGGACCCCGGCCAGCCATGCAAGGGCCGGCGCATCAGACAATGCACGATGAGAATGACTCCCAGAAAGCACGCCGCGGCAACCAGCAGCAGACCCGGAAGCCCGATCGACGCCACCAGCGACCGGGTGAGCAGCGGTCCCGCGATGGCGCCCAGCGCGCCGCCGGCGGCGATCAGCGCAAACACCCGGGTCGCCTGCGCGGCGTTGAACACATCGGCCATGAGGCTCCAGAACACGGAGATCATGAACAAGTTGACGACGCTGAACCAAACGTAAAAAGCTCCGCCGATGCCGTGGTTCGCTTCCGCACCTCGAAACAGCACGGCGAACAGAACGATGTTGCTCAGCCAGAACCAGTACACGGCGGGCAGCAGACGCGCCAGGCGGACTCGCGATGCCAGGGCCGAATACAGCGCTGAGCCCGCAAACGTGCCCGCAAAGGTCGCGGTGAACAGAATTTGGAGCTGATCGACGCCGATGACCGTGGCGACCGTGTCCCGCAACGGCCGCAGGATGTAATAGCCCGTCATCAACAGGAAGTTGCAGAAAAACGCGAGCGTCACGGCCCGACGCTCGTGTGGTGCCACGTTACTCGACATGAATCACCACCTTGCCGCGGGCGTGCCCCGCTTCGAGGTACCGGATGGCCTGGGGCACCTCCGACAAGGCGTACTGCCGGTCGATCACCGGCCTCAAGGTGCCGGCCTGCACCCATTCCCGAAGCTGCTCGAGATCCGCCGCCTTCATCTCGGCCAGCAGGAACATCAAGCGCGGACTCACGAACGGTGCGACGAACCACGCGCGGACCGAGCCCCACAGGGGTCCGAGCCACGGGTCATCGCTCGGGCCGCCGACCATGACCAGCGTGCCGTGAGGTTCAAGCACGTGCCGCAACTCCGTCAGGGAGTGATTGCCGACGGTGTCGATGATGAGATCGTAGCGCTCCGGCCCCTGGGTGAAATCCTGCTTCGTATAGTCGACGACGCGTTCGGCGCCGAGG
>Ga0182030_10004970_pt1 | contig 28307 bp, 35 predicted proteins | sample 812S3MmetaG_FD_121299 | JGI IMG/M metagenome (GOLD analysis project Ga0182030, IMG submission 121299) | Permafrost microbial communities from Stordalen Mire, Sweden - 812S3M metaG (Illumina Assembly) | ecosystem: Environmental > Terrestrial > Soil > Wetlands > Permafrost | place: Sweden... | reverse complement strand
TAGGCAAGGTAGTCAAGGCCTCAGTCAATCAAAATGGCCGATTTTTCATTTTTATTTTCAATTGCCGGCATGACGGAAGAGCACAAGACAGGTCTTGAGAGACGCTGGAAAATAGCTGAAAGATGGCATAAAGTAAGAGCACATCCAACACAGGTAAGCATTAAATGGTCTTACTACGCCCACGACCGCGAACACGTACTATTTCATTTCTATCGCTGGGACGACCATTTCAAAGAGAATAGAAATGAATTAATCCTGGATTGTCATGTACTCTATGGCCACGCGACCATAGACAGAGGTTCACAACTAATCTATGGGCAAAACGAATACCGCCGGCAAGCGGACGAGCAAATAAATGTACTGCGATTATATGGATTCAACACCGAAGAATAAATTTAGTTTTAGTTGCAATCAATGGACAATGGGTGGTGGGAAGAGGAGCGAAAGAGTCATATAGAGAATATCTTCTATCAACTACTGAGAATACACAGACGCAGAGCAAACTCAACACTGGCCCACTTTACATGGGAATATCTCCCATATCAATTAATACGATTCTATTTCTACAATGGCGAGAAGCTACAAACAACAGAAACATGCATGCTTTTCGATGCCTGTGAAGTCATATCACGAACATCAAAACTTCTATACCCACAATGAATCCTTTATTATTTCCCTAGGCAATGAGATTGTTTTGGCCCCCCGCTAAGCCTCCAACGCCCGTGCTAAAGCGTGACGTTGGTTGTCCTCCATTTCTTTGAGATTAAGATAAAGATTTACACCCTCTACCCACCGTTCTAAAGCGCGACGTTGGTGGTCCTCCATTTCTTCGAGATTAAGATAAAGATTTACACCCTCTAACCAGTTTGGTATTTGTAATTTTTGTGTGAAGCCATAATTTCGCAGTTGATTCAGAGAGCGGAATGGCCCATTAGGTCGGAGTCGATATTCCCTAGTGTATACAAAATACCACTCATGTGGGCTGAGTGAGAGAGCAAAGGCCAGTTGCTCATTGTCCAACATGCTTTACTGGAATTAAAAATTAATTGGACCCAAATTATTTTGTACAAGATGGACAAGACGTCGACTCACGCGGAGCTCCAAGCTGACGTAATGGATCAAATCAACAGAGAAGAACTTTGGTATCGCTATAAAAGGTGGCCAGCAAATGTAAGAATAACTGGTATTCTCGAATACGGCGGGGGACTGCATATAACATACTGGAAAGACAGCGAAGTGCAATACGAACACTTTATTCAAGATCCCATCAACGTCAGACATCACATAAGGAACGATATCAGGCGGGTTGTGCGTGACGATGCAAACTTTCAATTACAATAAACGTCTTTGCACTGTGCGGGCCCGATGGACAGCTAAGAGAAAGTTCATATTTACCCTTCTTTAGTGATCCCACATACAGAATTTGCCCACCGCCAGTCTCCACCACTCTAGTCTCCACGTCCTCCTTGTCCTGAGCCAATAGCTTATAGTAACACCACTCGGGCAGAATAACTCTGTACCTGTCCTCAAAGTTCACCTTGAAGCCTATATCGCAATTTAGCGAATGCACTGTGATAATCATGACTGGAGGCCATTCCTCTTGCATCTCTCTCTCTCCCTAAACCCTAAATAATTATTGCGCACAACTGGATGGTAGCGAAGCAAGGCAGCGGTCCAGACCCGTTCGTCGATCTCGCAATGCACATACGCAAAATGTACCCACAAATCGACCACATACTGCACTACTACAATAAAGACGAAGTTGTATTCAGGATAAAATGGAACCTGAATCAATTTATCGAGCTAGAAAGCGTCGAAACGCTACAATGGTACTACCAGTGGCTGACTAATAATATACACGCAACATACGGGAAATCTCCGTCTTGACCTTGACATATAAACTTGGCATATCATATGAATAAACCAAACTGGTGGCTCGTCTTTGATACCATAAACCCCTTTCTTCGTCGACGTACACAGCATTCAGCATACAGGCCACTAGGTCATCACGGTCAAACTGTATATAATACCCCAGCCGGTGATTATTACTGGTCGCATTGAATTCGTCCACCAGAGCATCAAAGTCCATTACTGCAGGCTGATTGATGTCCACCAAACTAAAATAAAAAAAATTCATTATTATGCCTGAGATGACACACAATCCATCCACCGAGGAGCTACCCAAAGTCATCAAATCTACTGATATCGACGCTAGTATCAAGCTGCTTATTGACAATCTTGTCCTAAAGATCACCAACATCGATATAGAGCTTAGCATTTGTTACTACCCACGCGAACCAGAGCCACTGTACACGGCAGCAATTTATGTCCACTACGAGTCAATCGTACACAATACGAGGATGCGTTTTACCAGCCGCACCAAAAATGATCTCATGGAATCAGTCTACCTCTACCTACGGAGTCTTAGTCCACTAAAATCAGAATCCTAGATCACTTAAATCCCCCCGTCGATGTATTAAATTGAGAAGGTTTAGGAGTTAAACACGATGTCTGATTACTACATGTCGTGTCTTTTGCACACATATAATAAGGTATTGAGTACGGATTCGTGACCGGTTGATGCTCCACACAGTATTTTGAGCCAGGACAGCCCGAGGGAATAGCGTGGAATTTAGCAATCCATTCTTTCTTCTGAGCTGCTGTGGGAGGAGGTTTCGAGCTCGAACCGTAGAAATATTTGTAGATACGCCCGTAAATACCCGAGTTGGGAATTTCCGATTTTTCGTATTCCAGAGCAATGTACTGCACTTCGTCCTTCACCCATCCGAACTGGTTGGCGGCCCAGTTTAGCAGTGTAATGCCCTCGTTGAGGATGTTCTGCGAGATTCGGAAGGCGGCACAGAAAAAAACCTGGTACCACCACACCAGAACATACATCATTATTGAATACACGGGATATATTAAATACAAAAAAAAGTGCAATAGCGTAAACATAATATCATAATTGGACTCAATAAAGTAAATTCCCGTAGCTGCCACTGCCAGCCATATATCTACCCAAATGGCCCATCCCACCATCCACCCGACCGGACTAACACCTTGAGGAATAGCCATTATTTATTGCACATAGTAGAATCAGAGCCCCTGCTTTTTAGCATCGACATACTGCTCGAGCATCTTTCGCATTTCGTGCAACATGGAGCGCATAAAGGACAAGTAATTCTCCCTAAATCCTTCCACAGTCTTGAGGTAAAGCAGGTTTCCGCTGTCGTCAATCATTCTCACGTTCATATACTGGAACAACGTCGTAATTTCCACAACAAACTCTGCCCCGTTGCATTCTGCCTCTTTCAGCACTTCTTGCATTTCAAATCTAATAGTCTCTCTTTCCACCTCCTCCATCGATGATTTCAATATATAATATCGTCGCAGCGATTTGGGCTTTCATAACCATAGTCAGTGGTACTCGCTATTATAATGGCGCACGCAGTGGTCTTCTCTCTATCTATGCGTCTATTTTCGATGGTATTTATGGTCTAGACCTCTGCAAACAAATCCCATCAAAGAATCAAACGGCTCCATTCAAATCACCCTGCAACCCTTGCATAAATCCAAAGACTTATCCACACGGTGGAGATTCTAGCTTCCTAATACATGCCGGTACATACAATGAACGTAATTGCACAGCTGTGGCAGGAGTTAATGGCGTGGATAAGGCCAGAATTACAAACCACGGAGCCCCAGTTGCGGCAATTAACTACATTACCACAATTCTCACAGGAAAGTCCAACGGAAATGTGCAGGCCGGGCAATATGATACCACCCGGTTCAAACAGTCCACTCCCTACAATACTCTCGTTAACCACGATCCAAACAAACCAGCAGCGCCTGCAATCGGTTATTACTATTCCCTTGACTCAAATAAACAAGAGGTACCACTGATCCCGCCTTGTGTAGGCCCATACACCTTTCCAGGCTCTCTGCAACTCTACCATCCCCAAGGTTCATACAAACTGCCCGATGACTGGTCAGCCTATGTTACAACTGGCACTGGTGCTCAGCAAACTTGCTTCTCCGGCCTCACACAAACAAAACCCACCTCCAAAAACTCTCTTCCCGGCTACTACTATAACAACACTGTCGGTCACTACGTAAATGGCACCTATCAGCAGGTCAAACCCTACAACAATGAATCGGGATTCGGCGACAGCCTTTCTAACTCCTATTTCGTTGGCACAAGTCTCAATCAGACCGACAATTTATTGTTCAAAAGCTATCCTCAGACCGCACCTTCGCCAACATCTTCAATAGGGCAGCTGTTTCGCTAGCCGTGAGGCCGTTCAGCCCGTGATTTTCGTTGTTCACCACTGCCACCACATTCTGATCAGAATACCTCTTCCTGTGTGTCATATCCATACAATTCATCAACGACTGCTTTATAATAAAATTTGCGTCACTCCTTAAACACTCTAATCCCATTTGATTATCTGAGTCCAGTTCAAAATAGTTCTGAAGCAGCTCGTTGACAAATGGCAACTCCAGATCGCAATTGATGTAGTCCCAGTGATACTGCTGAAACATTCTTATTTCGTAGCATTTATCTGTTGCATTTCGAGTAAAGAAATAATAATTCAGATATGCATTTTCGCGTTCTGTTGCCAGTCCGTACAGAATAGTCTGCAATTTGTGCTTTCCGAATGCCATGAATTTATCCTCGGGACACGAGGCGCATCCGAGTCTCGTTTTCGTCTTTATCTCAATAATCTCCTCGTCCAGAGTCACATCGGGCGTGATGTAGAACGACACATAGTCGGTGCCCAACTGCTCCACACGTCCAATATCATTCACCGTGAATTCGGCCAGTTGCAGTCGATTTTGATAGCAAGTGGCTCTGTCTGTGCGACGCTTAAATTTATCCTCTTCGATAAATTCATGACCATCATGATAACATATAACCTTTTCAACTAAAGATCCTATTTTTGTATCGTCATTGCCCTTAAATTTGGGTTGCAATAACCCTTCTTTAATTAAAATATCACACTCTTGTAGTGTATTTTTAGGATTTCTTATTACACTTAAAAGATTATAGAGACTACTTCCACCAATATGTGGGACCCATTCTTCCTGTTCACTCATATTCAAAATAATAATAATCTTTTTCTTTTTCTTATTATTTTAATGGACCGTGGGTTCAGGACGTGCAATGTCAACGACCGCTGGCTCGAGGTGCTCAGCGACACTGTAGCAGGAAATGCCAATTTAATAACTTATTTCCTCTACAAGCGTCTACTTTCCTTCATTACCGTCGAACGGTTGCGTATTTACTCTGCTATGGACCCTGGCTGGCGCAATTGCGGCTTCGTCCACTTTAACCACTCTCAAGCGCATCCCTGCATCATCGCCGAACAACTCGACCCGCTCGCCATTGTCACCCTCATGGATCTCCCCTATGGCAAATTCGCACAGACCGACGCAAAGGACAAAATGACCGAAAAACGCGTCAGTGAACTAGCCGGGCTCTTTGTCTCTCATCTCGTCGACACGCATTTCATACAAATGGACAGGCAATTGTTGCTTCACATTAACCATGGTCGCGACGAACTCGTTCTCATAGAACAGCAACCACCTCAAATGAGCTCTGCGCGTAAAATAAGAGCATTCACTCACGCTATTGAATCCGCTCTCGCTTTCAACCTTATTGAAACCGAGGAAATATCAGTAACGAAATATAAGGGTACTTTGGGAATTAAAGTAAGCAGTGTGAGAGAAAATAACAAAAAAATATCTCAATCAAAAGTAATCGAATTCAATCAAAAATTTCCAGGAGTGCTACAAATAAGCGACGAAAATGAAAAAATTGATATTTCACACGACCTTGCGGACGCGGTGTTACTTCTCTGTTCCAAGCTTTATTTAGATATTTTCGAACGCAAAACCAAACCAAAATGTCGACTTACCCTCGAAAAGTTATTGCAAAGTCTTCAGCTTCCACCGGATACCGACCATCTCAGCCTGCTGGGGCACGTTCTTCAGTCCCCGATGCTGCCCGTCCCGCCCCACGATACTATGGTTTCGCAACATGTTGCAAGCATGACGGTTGCGGGAAAGAAGTACCTATAACTCAACGTTTATCAGGCAAGAACGCCGGCAAGTTCGATGCCTTTTGCAAAGAGTGTAATTGGTATGCATTACAACCAAACACTGCCGAAGATTTAACAAATTTATTCGAGTCAACTGGTGGTTATTTGAATGGTCTAGCGTTTTATTTTGATGCTCCAGTTAATCAACCCTCCTCCTCTTTACCTGCTGTGCAGCCTCCTCGTCTTCGTCTTCGTCAGTCTGCACTGCGTGTAGCCGAAGAAGATCAAGAGACTCAGCTTCCTTTTGATCAACAGGACGCTTCAACAAGTCATGATCGAGATATTGAATACATCGTCGAAGAAGTCGTTTCCCGTCTTCCAACTGCTCTTGAGCAGTTTCTCGAAGGTTCGGGTTTTGAAGAGCGCTTGAAGCACTTAGAGGAATCTTTGAACGCAAAGAAACCATCGATTCCAAAATAAACTCCTCGTTTGACTCAGCCGCTGTTAGCTGTTCTTTGACCAACTGTGAGAGCAGTCTCACCAGCCAGTCCCTTATACAATTCAGTCTTTTTTTCTTTGACGAGTAGTACGAAAACATCTGCATCACTCTCAGCACAAAACTTGAACTCGTCACCACCTGCCCTATTTCATCTTCGTCTATTTCCTCCACATCCGCGTCCCACTCCTTAGGCACCACTGTACGCATATCAAGTTTATCGGCTACATAAGCTACTGTCGTAGAAGCTTGCATTAAATTCAAACCAACATCAACAATATCCTCAAACATAGCAACAGCATTTTTGATCACAGTTTGACGATCTTTTACGACAAATTTTGTAAACATTCTTAAATCTTCACCGAGAAAAGAAAGAGATGAAAAACAACCAATCCATATTTCTGCTGAAATATTGTTTATGGCACCTTCAATACTCAATTTCATCACACTTAATGGTACTGGTAATGAAGTACCCGTGATTTCCATACCCAATTCCAGGTACAACATGATCATTTTTGAAATGCTTTTTGTAAGAGCCGATCGACGCATTTCTACAAGGTCTATCAATTCTTGTTGTTGAAAGGTGCTCGACATCAGTGCTTGGAAAACAATAATAATAATATTATGAGTTGCGGTTGTTTTGGTCAAAACAAATTATATTCTACCCCACAATTACTATCAACTAGCTCCATGACTACAGTGACTACCACTACGACGCCAGTGCCGGTAAAGATGTTTGAAAATCCTTGGTCAGTATTGTTTGCTGGCCTTGCAGATGGCTATGTAACAGCTTTTGCAGCTTCTCTTGTGGTCCCTCAATTTGCTCAACAATTTGCAATCTCCAAAATCACCAGCAGCGTAGGTGACTTTTTCAGCGTGTTCATGGCTGGATTTCTCGGCTACGTTGGTGCCAAAATCATCAAGAGGATTATTCCGCCATACGGAAAAAGCTACATCAAAAGCGATGGCGGCCAGTCCATCCTGGTCTTTGTATCGATGGTTATTCAGGCCATTGTAAATGCCCTTATCGTATTTGGCGTTCTCGGAACTGGTATATTCGGTGGAATTGATTTCGCCCAACAAGCTGGCTTAGGTCTTGCAGGATTCATTGGTTTGTGGGTAGCTGACTGGCTTCGTAGCACCATTATTACTGCTGAAGTGGCGGAAGCGGAAGACGCAGAATAATAAAACGTGTTTATTCATGACTGTACTCCTTTACCTACTTCATATACAACAGATTCTTCACTGCTCATAACATCTTTCACTTCACTATAATTTACATCCACTTCATCGGCTAAAAGTTTACTACTTTGTTTGAGTGCTGCCCGTAGTCTACCTTTGGTTAAATAAAGTTCTGTCATACATGCACGTTGATGTTTGACTCTTAAAAATATCGATTTTAAATCGATGCCTGCACCACGCAATTTGGACATGAAATAATTGTACACGCTGTCCTTGTCGAGTTGAATACATGATCGATGATAAATAGTCATATCTATATGTTCGTGAAGAAATCCATTACTAGGGCCCAGTTCAAATACAAAGATTATATTGACTTTTTCAATTAACTCGTAGAATGTCTGGAACGTTCTTGTCCTGCTGCTGTCCTTCTCCCATTCGAAAAATTTCAACATGTCCCATGCCTCCATGTCCGTCGAAGGTGGTGCCAAATTCACCGTTGCTTCTCTCATTGCACTCATGCATCTTTTAATCTCTTGTTCGTCCTTAAATACGTGATTCGTATTAATTAATATATGGAAACGAGATCCTTTTGTTATCCAGTGTCCTTCACTGTCTTTTAAAATCCCTTCGCCACCGCTCGATACCTGACTTGGTAATTCTTCTATTGTCGAATATGCGGTAAACATTCTATCCGTTTGGCCTGATGTATAAAAAACCTCGTCTAGATTCAAAGACAGAAACTGAACACCCTAAATCGAGCGTTGAATGGTTTCACGAGGGTGCCACAAACGGCATCGTGCAGAAAGTGCCTGCCCCGTACCTCTCGCCCGATCTCATCGAAATCCACGAAACTCAACCCGTGAATATGCGTGACGAAGAGGGCAAACTCGTTGTCAGATCAGTTCACGAAAAGGACCACAAGAGCGAAATAGACAATCCTATCATAGCCAGTTGGCAAAGTGGAAAAACCGGCATCACCATAAACGTCTATCAATTCGGTTGGCATCTCTTTGGTCTTGACTTTACAATCGTTTTGTACGGCAAACGCAGAACAGGAAAATCTCATTTTATTAGATGGATTTGCTTTCAATTCAGGCCATATTTCCCATTTGTCATTGTATTCACAAAGACCAAACAAAATGGCATGTTTCAAACTATGTTTCCTGATTCACTTATTCTTGAAGAATTTGATGACAATTTTATTAACAAGTTATTGGACACCCAAAAACAACGCAAAAAAGATGCCATGTCAAAAACCCCTGTTCCCAACTATCGTATGATGATAATATTTGATGATGTCCTTTCATCTCAGAGCATGCAATTGCGTTACTCTAATTGTATGAACAGGATGTTTTTTGAAGGTCGACATTATGGAATTACTGTACTTGTTACAATTCAAGACAGCAAAGGCATACCTCCGTCTTTGAAACAAAATACCGATTTCTCAATTCTGTTCCCTATGCAAGCGCGTCGTGATCGAGAGACAATAGGTGACAATTGCACGCCTTTCGCTGTCAACGACCAGGACATGAGAGATTTTCTTGAAATCTTTTCGTACAAACATCAATTTTTGGCCATTCGAAATTGCCGTGGCAGCAAACCCATCGCCGAGGAGGTTTTCAGTGGCATTTTATCTGACGAGTACGACTTGCCCACTTTTGTTATGGGTAGTTATATGGCCTGGAGAGATGATCTAGGTCAATTAAAACAGTTACCCTATGAGGGACTGGAGTCGTTGTACAGCAGCTCCAAATTGTCAGACTGGAATATCGTTGAATTTATGCCTGAAAAACCGCCTGCTCCACCCCGTGTAAATGGCATGTTCATCAAGCCCATCGTTGTTGAACCTGAAGAAGACGATCCTGTATACCCTTGCGATCGCAGTGGCAGTGGCAGTGACAGCGAGAGTGGCAGCGACAGTGATAGTGACTTCGATGGTGATGCAAAGAGTTTATTTAAGAGGAAAAGAAAACATAAAGGTCACCAACCGTCAAGAAAAAGACGAAAACTGACTCATTAGAATAACCAAAAAGCTACAATAAACAAGATTACTGCAAATAACATAAATCCCCATGTTGGTATAGTACTAGTTGACTTAGTTGCACCCATATCGGTAATTCCTTGTTGGTCTACGCTTTGCATATAAGTATTTGGTGTTGATCCAATAACAAGTCCAGGTTCAATTTTTTTCACCAGTGACAATGGCGGATACAGTGGTTTAGGAATGAGGCCGGTTTGATTGGTAGGAAAACCCAGCATTGTGTTAAGGCTTGTCTTGTCCGAAGGTGGTGTACCTAGGTTGCCGTTGAGATAGGGAGGCACGTAACTTTGATCCAACGCCGGAAATGTGTAAATCCTCATTGCAAAAAAATAATTTCAATAATTAAATTGGCGAGGACGAGTGGTACATTGCTGTGCTAGAATGTCAGAACAACCAATCTCACCAGTTGAAGATCCACTCAGCTTAACTGGCCTCAAAGACATAATTAGTGCACAGACCAAATCAACAGATCTCTCACATATTGTTGGTCAACCACCTAAAAAGGTCAAAAACCTAGATGGACCGGCAAAAATGAAACCGCCCCCAAAGACTTCCTCTGCACTCCCCAAAGAACCAGCAGCCAAAAAGACCACAAAGAAAGACGACGAAGCAGCTTCACGTGGGCCTCCGCCCATGTTCACCATCGACAAGAAGGAAAATTCAAAAATCGCAACCCAGCGACAAAAAGTGAGAAATTATTTCAAGTACTTCCCGCACAGACTCGTTCCTGCCGGTTTTGATTCAATTCCCAATTTGAACATGATGGACTACTATCAATTACAGGGTCTAGAGCACGAAATTAAAATGATACTTGATGCAACTTTTGAAGGTGAATATGTTGCTCAGGCTGTTGTATTTGGTGCTCATGTTATTGAAAGGAATGGTCCTGCAATAGCAAGAAGATTATCGTTTCTTCCGGGATCGGATGTTTTTCGTTATCAGCACATGTTGGGCCCGCGGGTTGAGGAATTAGTTAAAATTCCTGGTGACGACGGACTCGCAGACGAGATAAACTATATTGGCTGTGAACTGACCGGGTGGCTACCTCAAAGTCGATTTATGTCCACGCTCATGAAACTTGCACGCATCTTTAATGAAAATGCCAATGCCAATAAGTATAATCTCACACAAGAGGCTGCCAAAAGTGGGGTCTGAGAGGAAGAGGAAGAAGAATAAAAAAAAAAAGAAAAAAGAAAAAAGCAAAAAAAAAGAAAATACGAAAAACGAAATGGCCTTTTCGCTCCACTCCAAAACTGATTATTCTCTTAGTTTCTATCCAAACTAAGGGAACAATTAACTTATGGTTATATTCGACACTTTCAACGTTCATTTTGATATAATCAACGTTTAATGTGTCGGATTAAGACTTTTATTCATGGCGGCCTTAAAATACACCAATTACGTCCACCATAACCAAGTAAGAATATCTGACCATCATTATCAACATCAGTACCAACAGGATGGTTAATTTCGAAATCTTTCACACTTAACTGGTCAATGAGCCTGAAATCACAACTGTAACAGCATAGTCCACAGCCATACTCATTTACATATAATAGACGATCGAATTTGTCCATACACATTTTATTCCAATAACGACCGACACTATTCTTCATTTCCAGTGTATCCAATAGTTCAAATTTACTGTTTGTCAACGATATCAACTCATTGACTGGGTCTATAACCAATAAATTTCCTTGACTATTGAATTGAAGCGATAGTAGTCGACGGTCTTTAATACCACATGAAAATTCTTTCACTGCTCCAGACGATTCAAATACGTGCAGAGGCATGTCTTTTTCAAAGACATAATCATGCTGGTATAAAGAAACGACCACTTGATCAGTGTCACTAATTGCAATAGCACTGCCACCGTTACTAACCCACGAAGTATTATTTAAGAGGTTAATTTTCATGACTTCTCTCAATGTCTCTGCGTCATACACTGTCACTAAGTTATTCATTCCCACATAAAGTCTTCCTTCTTTGCTGATAGCGAGAGATTCCGAATACACACCAATTTTAGCCATCGGAATAGAACGTATTATCTCAAGCGTAGATGAACGAAGTACGTGTATTCCGCCAGTATGCATCATTCGGTATCTAGCGTACACTAAAGAATTTACCCGATCAACAACAAACGTATAATATGGATCCCTAGTTATTACTTTGCTTACATTGCCATTATAGTCACTAAATTTCCATTTAGGAATATCATAGCATTCCTCGTTTTGAGTGTCATATTCAAAAAGATGCATACGCTTGGCCGAGCTCATCAGAAATACAAAAAAAGAAAATTCTATCAAAAACTAAAAATATCTGTACACGTTTATTTGTGACGTATTTTCTAGCTATAAAATGATTGGCGTTAATTTCTTATTTGCTATTTTCTTTGACCATGGCACTTCTTAATCTCATGAAGCCAGTTTTTAATAACAACGTTATTGCTTTTCTACCTCCTGGTGGTGATAAAACTCATCTTGATCTATCTGAACTATCAAGAATTATGTGCTCTGTTCCTGATACTAATACTTTCTGGAAGTCAATTTTCATTGAAGTTGCTCCTTGGATGTTTTATTTGAGTGATTTAAATGCTGTTATTGTATTCCATAAGCCGCCTACAACAAGAAAGAATTTCTCTATTTTTACTATGGATATGATAAACAAGGCTGAAAAAGGTATACTTGGTATTACTACTAAAATACCCTTTTGCTATGATACAGAGGAACTTCGTGAACAGTTTCGTGATAATGGTCACTGGATGATGTTTATTGCACTTAATGCTGAATATAGAAAAGTTCAGATGGAATTGTGTGGTGGTAAATTACCTTCAAATCATGCTATTACCTCTATGCCACCTGGTAAAAATGTCTGGATTATAACTACTCCTCCTTGTCAGCGTATTCACCCATTTAATCTTCGTTCTCGCAAATTCACCACCGTGCAGGACGCTGCGGATTTCTTCCTGGAATTGAATAACTTTGTATTTCCAGGAACTACTATTTCTGTCATGCGCTACGCCCTCTCTTTTCTCAATTACACTCGTTTCGACGGTCTTGCCTCACTCTCCCATTTCATGGTTCAAATGAGTGCTCTATGCAGTGATTATGCAATATGTCCTGGTGGAGTTATTATATTTAGTGGTAATCAGGGCAGTGGTAAAAGTTCTATGCTTAAATGGCTTAACATTCTTGGTGAAAATACTGTTGCCTGGGTCAATCTTGGTACACTCAAAGGTAGCTATACACCATTTGAATATGAAAGAATTATACTGCTCGATGAATTCGGTAACAGAGTTACTCCAAAAGAGATAAACAGCTCTGGCATAAAACAGCTGTGTCAACCAGGCTCAACTTTGCAGCTCAGCATCAAATTTCATCCTTCGGGCACCGTTAATGGTGGTCACACCGTCGCTGGCTGTGCTGACAATTTCACCAAATTCGGTGATGGTGCCGAGAGCGAACGACGCCTTCGTAACATAGTTTGCTCACCTAACCCGATTAGTTTTAAAGATAACAAATCAAACAAAATGGCAGTAGCTAATATAATTAATGCAATTGAAGATCCTAACTGTGATGACTTAAAAGAACTCAGTCAAAAGTTCTTTGACCATTTAGCAATGTTAGGTCATTTCCTATCTCGTAATATGCATTCTGGTGGTGTTGATCCACCTAATATTGTATTAAATCCCAGTCATTATTCTAAGAACGGGTTATCAAAACCGCTTGATCCTGTTGGTTATTCAGCGACTCCTTATGGCCACAAAACAACCGTATTTACCGCCCTGCCAAACGCAGCCATCATTCTCGATCAGGCTATAATAACAATGTTCGTAAACGGTTCGTTTCTGCCCACTGATAATATGTACAAGTATCATTATTTTCGACTGCTTCGATGTAATGTAGACGCTATTTTTCATATCTATGCTGCTGAATTACCAAATATCGACAAAGAACATCTTAAACTTACACGTGATCTTATCATTCATCTCTGGGACTATGAAGAACCCCCAACTACAAGTGGTGTTACCAAAACGATGAAAAAGGTGATGGAAGAGTGGACTCAGTGCATAACGGACGGCTTACCATTTGGCGACCTTCAACTCAGCAATGCCATTGAGATTTTCCGCGGTATTAGCTACTTTAAAGCCGTGTGCAATTTTAGATCTGATTTTAATCAATTCCCCAGTCAACTTAATCATCCCATGTGCATGCTATTACTTGTGCCCTGGTTTCATCTGTTAACACATGAATGGAAATGGAAAGAAGAGGATTATTTGTTTGATATTTTTGGGCACTATTTCCTTGCACAATCAAAACGCGTCGCTCTCGACTCATCTATGCGATTTTCACACATGATTCTCGCTGGTACGGCCACCGGTTTTCACTGCACTAAAACAGTCACTATCAATCTGCCGAAATCACTAGCCAAACGCTCCGTCACCGGCCAAATACTTATTAAAATCAAAAGTGTATGCGGTCCCATTTCATCCCTTCTGTTTGCCTCCAAATGTCCCTCGTTGAAATTTCCAGTCACCCAGGAATTAGTTGAACAGCTCAGCAATAGTGTCAAAGAAAAAATGAAAGATGAAGTTGTTGCTTTTGACGAGACTGAATTTGAATGTTTGCAAAAGTTACTTGGTGCCTCTCCGAACGACTCTCACAATGTTATTCTTGCCCATCTAAAGAGTGAGCCTCGTGTAAGTCCTTCTTCACAAGCTTACTATGATATTCTGAGGTATCTGACGAGCAAATTCGGTATATTTAAATATTCAGACTACAAAGAATACACTCTTATTATCAAGGACCGTATTGCTGATTTTCAACGCACGCACAATGAACTCAATCAAACAACTGTGCTCATGCATCTGGATTTTGCTGAACTCGAGATGGAGGCTGAAAAAGAATCATTCTCGTGTACGGTGAGTGATATAAAAGAGGCTGAACATGATGCAAAGGCTGCTGCTCCTGTAGCCACCTCTGCCACTGTTCTCACAGAATTGCAAATGTGCGAACTATTCGGCCATAAACCTCCCACGGCACCACAACCACACCTACGGCGACAGCTACCCGTTGTTCGTAAACAGCCAGAGACTAGGATAGCCGATGGTAATGGCACTTCTGATGAGAGCGACAGTGATGAAGACACTGAAGAAATTAGAGAACGAAAAGTAGCTAAACGACGAAAGAAGCGTGACGGATCAATTTATTAATGATTATTCACGGCATATACACGCATATTTGATAATATTCCTGGTATATTTTGCTGCGTTATTTTCATTAAACCATCCTTTGAATATGGTCCTTTAATTGGAGCCTGTTCTTCTTGCTTTCTTTTCATAAAAGGCAATTCAAATCCCCACTTATCTGTGCCAATACCTGATCCCCTCATGAATGTACTAACGGGTCCATAGCGTTGTGCGTCGGCCACTGAAGAATAGATAGAGTATCGAGGAATGTAACCTTTTGCGTTTCTTCTGGCCTTGTTCATTTTATTTTGCAACGGGAATCCAGTATAACTTGTTAGCGGTGATTGTGCAGCCTTTTTGAGCATTTTGTTTTGATAAGGTTTCTGCATTAATGATACAGTAGCCTTTACATTTACTATCGCAGGCACAGGATAAATACCAGTGGTAGGTTCTCTTTTGACCTCCTCAAAGAATTGACTGTGAGCCTCACTAGCCCATTTTCTTTCATATTTGTACATCTGGTCGGCCGTGTACGGCATACTTTTCTGCGGCGCTGGCAGTCCACTCAGAATAGGAATTACTCCAGAGAAACGATGGGTCATTGTGTGTGTGATGTAATCGGTATTGATAGATTTTAACAAATCTATCAATTATTTATCCACCGCTATACACATGCTCTGGGCACCTACACTATTTGCACTCACTTTCGTATGGGCCTCTTTTCTCTACTATATTCAACAAGGAAAATGGATGCACGTTACTTCTCTACAACTGGGACCTCTTTCTCTATATTTTAACGGCTCCATCAACGACATGCTAGTTAATAAGACAAAAGAGCAGGAAAAGGTAATTGAAGAAAAAATCGTTGATGATCACAAGAAACCTCCTTGCGGCTGTACCATTCCTAAATAAAATCTAATCAATAATTGATAACATGCAAGGAGAAGATTTGAGTTCTAATCTGAGTGACGCAGCTGTTAAAAAAGCGCCAGATTATCAGAAAAAAAAATCCTTTGCGAGACATCATGTTTTAGTTAATCGCTACAAGGATCACCTTGATCATGCCACTCATATCGAAAAGGAATTTATTAAAGGTCCTATTAAATCGACCACTGACTATCTGGAACGCCGCGCTGACATTTCACATATTCGAGGTGAACGCAAGAAATTTAAATCTGATGCACGCAAATACGCCTATGCACGTTCCATAGAGCGCGATCAAAAATCAAAACCAGCCTATGAACTGAAAAAGCTCACAGGTGAAGAAAAATCAGGCAATGGCTCTGTTGTTCACGCTGCCAACGAACGCTCTCGTTATTCTGGATTCAGCTCTGCTATCACTTCTATTAAATCCAAAGAAGATAAACATCAATTACGTAAATACACACGAGAACTCACAAAAGAGTATATTGCTGCTGCTGGTCAACTCAAATCAAATCCAAAGAATGTTCATAAGGTAGCCAAACACATTGACCATGATTTAGGTAGACGTGCTTCAATAATTAAATTAAGCACCATTAATTATCTCGGAAAGAGATCAGGAGAGAAACAACGTGCTATTACTGATAAATCATTACGCTCTTCTTACGAACAATTAAGAACAGCAAAGAAACAAGCAAGTCAATCAGTCACACAATTAGTTTTCCAGTCAGGCAAAGATAACCAACCCGTCCAAGAATAAATTTTTATTTTTGTTTTTCAAATGCTCAGAATGGACAAACGTCAGCACCGCGAACCTAATCCTTTCTGTGATATAGGTACAATGGCATATTCAAATAGAGATTTCTACAACAAAGATTTTTCTGACTACAATCATGCGTATTTCATTCGTCCTGTGAATGGCAGTAATGCAGCGAGACGAAAGAATACTGTTGGCTACAACAAATTTATTGCTTCTGTTCAGGATGGCTCGTGTACTACGGACTATCAAACTATAATAGTTCCACTTAAACCAATCCATGTGTACGGTCCGCATCGTTCAGAATTACTGGTTCAATCGATTAGTTATGATTTTACACGAGAGAGCTTTTACCTAAATGTTTATGATGAAAGGAAAAATTATACATCATTTAGGCACTATATTACTGGATTTCCTAAAGGATTTGCTTTACGTCCTTCATGTTTTAAACGCATGCTCACATCGTTTTTGATCAGTTTCAGCACTATACTTGAATTTTTGGAAAAGTCGATAATTCATGGCTATTATTTCACTCGAGTGGAATCAAGTGAAGATTGCACTTATTTGACTTGTCCGTGGGCATACAATTCACTTTTTTGGTCAGACGAGAAACTTGAAAAATGCGTTGCTGATTTTACCACCATACTTATGATAGACCTGGATATAATTACGTTCTATCCTGACCAGAGTCATTGGTTAAGTTTAAATGCTGTTGAAGGCATGATTATTCATTGGGCTACTGTTTACATGTATGAATCAATTCGACGTTATTCTCTGTATTCAGATGAGTATTTACCTGCTGATTTTGATGTAACACAGTCAACAGAAGAATTACCAATTGATGAATTAGAACAAGATTTTACAGCTGTAACTACAAGTGTAGCCAAACGACGTAAAACAGGTCTAATAAAAATCTATTTTCATTATTCACAGTGCAATGGACGAACCTTACTCTGGCGCTTTTAAATCAAACGTATTATTACTGAAGAAAAAACTCAGGCCAAGAGCAATTAAAAAATTACCTAGAAACAGGCAGCGTTTATCAGTGTGTTTATTTGATAATTTATACAAAAAAATGGACGAGAACACCAGGAATAATCTTTAATAAAAAAGAATGGCTACCTTAATAATTCTAAGAATGGCTAACTTGGACTTTTCTAGGGCCGACCAATAGAAATTAAGCGAGCGTCGGAACTGCGCTTGACTTCGCCGTTTTGACAAAAAACGACAAAAAAGCAAAAACTCGCAAAGTCCAAGAGCACTATAACTTGGATTTTTGTCGGGCAGCGAAGGGTCTCGATCATTTTGATTGGGTTCTGACCAATAGAAATCGACCTTGTGGGAAACAAAAAACCTTAATAAAAAAATATCTCATGGAATTTTCCAAAGTTACGCAAGATCCCATGGAATTTTCCGTCGGATTTTTATAAATACTAAATTTTTTTATTATTTTTATCCCCTCAAAACCGTAAGTCGCGCTCTCTAATTTGTTTTTTTTTCGATAAGTCTTTAATTAATAGAATAATTAATAGAATGTCTGAACCAAATTCACCTATTTTTGATGCTCCTTCTGCTAAACGCACTCGTTTACATTCTGTTGAAGAAGAAGAACAACAAACAATTACTGTTGCTGATGAATTAATGGATGATGAACAATTTACTGTTGATATGGATGATGCTATTGTTGAAGCTTTTACTGTTGATGACACACCAATTACTGAAGATTTAATTAATCAGTGGTATATTCGACGTGGTTTATTTGGTAATTTCTTTGTTGGTCGTACTGTATTTCAGTATTCAAAAATCAGCTGTGTCATTGAGTTTTCATCTGGTATGGATCTTTATCCACTTTGTGATAAGATTCGTGGTATTTCTTCTGGTTTCTTTTATTTGGTTGAATTGAACAGGGTTGAACAATGTGATAATTTAAATGTTGTTAAACATTCTGCACAAGTTTATGCTGATTTCAGGGATCTATTATTTAGTTATTATGATTTAATTGATCGTCAGTGGGATGAAGGACTTAAGATGAATTATTATCGTTTACTGGCTTACGTTGAACAAATTCGTGTTTCTCTTTCTCAACGTACTGTTCTTCTTGAGGCAGCCCTTAATTACCGCAGGAATCACTTCCCTCAATAAACAATTCGTTTTTCCTCTACAAAGACTTTATTGATCTTTCATAATTTTATTTATTGTGAAAACTCAATGACGTCAGAATCACCTGTCTCTGTAGCAAACTTCCATGAATCACTTCTTTTTTTTCTTGAGTACAATAATATTAAATTAATCAATTTTGTTTGTTCTATTGCTACAGACAACTGGGAAATAATTATGACTGTTTCACTAAATACTAAAGAACAAACATACGTATTTAATTCAACATGCTCATTACACCATGTCTACCTTAAGATATTTGCTCTATTCCAATTTCAACGCTTAAAATTCGTTGGTGAAGATAACTGTTTTATTAAATTAACAGAACTTCCTACTGCTGAAGAATAACATTACGAAATAAAAATGTTGAGACTTATTTGACCAGTGTATTCATTAGAATTAATAAGTTTTAATATAAATGTAATGAGTACCAAAGATTGGATAACCACCAATAAAATCAAAGGCCATTGCTGCAATATTGAATTCTGGATTACTACCATATTCTGGAATAGTCATAAAACTAAAGTTGGTTTCAAATTCATTGATAAAGGCTGTTGTACTTGGCTGGCCTTGCCTGGACATTACATTACCAAGCAATGCGCCAAAATGAATACCAGAGAGGTTTATATAAGAAGAAGGATTAGCACTTGTTGTAGTACTGATTATGGAATAATTAAAGTTAATTTGACATAAACGCGGTGTTAATGTAAAGAAGATATTGCCAGTGGTTGAATCATAACTCATATTATTGCTACTAACGACCAACCAATTCGCAGTACTAAATGGAGCATTGACGCCATCGACCAATGAATCTGTTGTATTCGCTAGTATGATATAAGAATTAGCCCCAGCTCCTGCTGTCGAATTGATTATTACTTGATTACCATCGGTCGTCATTACGACATTAGTACCCGCTGTAAGTCTGAGAATATCAGGAGCAAGTGTATATGGATTCTTAACCATTGGGAAAGTACCACTGGAAGTATCACCAACAACTACACCACCACCGCCGGTTGAATTAATAGTGACTTGACTACCATCGGCTGTCAGAGTCACGCCAGTACCAGCAGTCAATCTCTTTACGAGAGGATTGGCAGTACCTGGACTGACAACCATGACTTGATCTCCAACAAAGGTATTCCCAACATCAACTGAGACACCGCCAGTGGCTGTGAGAGTCAAAGTACCAAAACCATCATCTGCAATTGCCATTCCACCGCCTGCCAATAATTGTTTTGTTTCTATAACTGGCTGTGAAGGACCAGAGATATAGAGAAGTGATGTATTGCCTGTTACATGATCCTGAACAGATTGCACTAGTCCACCAGGATTACTAGATGCAAGTGTAAGAGTGCCCATGCCATCATCTGCAATTGACATATTAGTGCCAGCTGCTAATTGTTTAGTGAGAATAGTGGCTTGTGCAGGCCCTTCTTGATAAAGAAGTGATGTATGGCCTGTTACTTGATCTTGCACTGTTTGTACTACACCAGCTGCTCCTGTTGCTCCTGCTGTGCCTGCTGTGCCTGCTGGCCCTGTGGCCCCAGCACTCTGTTTTGACACAGCCATAAAACCCGACGGAAACAGCCACAAATCATAAGGAGTGGTGAAGGAACTGGGTGCAAAACCATAGTACTGAATTTCTATGTAATCACCAGCTTTAACTTCAACTAAAGTAGACAAAATAGTGGTTGCGACCCAGGCAGCCGGTGAAGCATTTTGCAGTGTTTCACCATAGCCTACATTTTCACACAGCGATGAGGTCTGCAGCACCACTTCACCGTTGATTTGTACGCCCACTAATACACCGAAACCCTGGGCCGGCCCGTACACGTACAATGCTCCATCGATCTGATAAACACCGCCCTGATTGAAAGTAATTCGTGTGGGCGAGGAAAAATCCAGCTGTGAGCCGGGATCATTTATAAAGTCTTCAGGGAAGATCGTGAGGTCGGTAAAGAAATTAACAAGATTTGTACCGGCAACGGGTGGAAACGCAGTGGCAGGCAAATCGGGTGGTGAAGGATAAAAAGGATTGCCAGTGGGATTCACTGACCTACGTAGTGCATTAGCTGGTGGAATTACAGGCACAGTTGTAGATGTACTTAAATAAGTATTTAATAAATCAGTGAATTTATCATTCACAGTTGCACCCGCAAGACCAAGAATATTAACAATATCAAATGTGATTAAATTATTATCACCACTAGTTATTGTAACTGTATTTGCACCTTTTAAAACGGCCGTTGTTACATTAAAAGGAGCACCAGCAATAATTAAACCAGTTAAATTATTAGTGATAAACCAAGCAGTTGAACTTTTAGTAATAGTAAGACTTGTTGCAGACATCGATTAGATAACACAACTAGAATAATCTATTAATATTAATATAATTGCTAAACATGGCACTTGCAGGTATGCTCTTGACAGGTGTTCTTGCTGCAGCTCTCACCGTACCACGCAGACAATTGAAAAATCCCGAATCAACATTCATGACAAGATCCATAGGAACAACAATTCCAGTTCTACCATCAAAACTCAATCAAACACTCAAAAACCCACATCAACCACTACTTAACGATACACAAGGACTGCCATCTTCACTTGCTCCTAAAATTTATATGGGTAAACAAGAATTGAAAAAACCAGGCTCATTAGAAGCACCATCACCTAATTTCGGAATGCAATATATTAATGTTTCAAGGATTCCCTACTATGACACAGGTCATCAACTTAAAATGATGCACGATGCATACAATTTAACACAATACCAAACGCATGTACCTTGGAATCATATTAGACCGGACACGCGCCACACTCAAATTATTTATCGGTCAAATAAATTACTTGATACTCGCACACCGGCACGCAAAGGCAGCAATCCTCTCCCGCCCCCAAACAAAAAAATCACAAAGATTACATGTATCAAATAACAAGTGATAAATACAACTTTGATGAGCAAATTCATGATTTTTTAATTGATTCATTGCCTGGTGTACGCGAAGACCTTTTCGACGACGACGACACAGACTCTGAAGAAGAGGAGGAAATTTTTAATTTTCTCACAGAGACCTACGGAGATGGAGCAACAATCTCAGCTGTACGGGCTTGCAGGGGAGCCAACAAAACAATTGCTAAAGAAAAGCGATCAAAATCGAAAATTGACGGACGCGGTAAACATGATAAAGCTTATCGCGAACAAAGGCGTATTAGGCTCATTAAGCTTATTAATTCTCGTTGTGACATTGCTTTATGCCCAAATCCAGCCTGCACAGACCCGTGTATTGACCAGCGCAAATCTGTGTGCATTAGTTGTGGACATTGCACAAACGAATCCTTTATTGCTGATGCTGTTACTCCCGATTGTTATTTCACTCCTATTGTGGTATATAACTCTAATTTTTACTTTAAAGAACGCATTAACAACTGGAGAAAACTCTCACCCGTCATCCCCATGGTCGAACTCGAACAAATTTACACCTGTATCAAAAGCAAACACGACAGGGCCGGCGTTCAATGGTCTGTAAAAACCATCTCAAGAAATCTCATCTATGAAGTTGTTAATGATCTCTATGGACACAAATCACTGCCATGGAAAAACACTGAAAACGATGAACAAAGAGAAGAGAATAAGTTAGTTGAAATAAGCAATAAATCGAACCGAAGAAAATTGGTTTACCGTGAAAGGTGGATATGGATTAAATATTTCATGTGCGAAAAACAAAACAAGGATATGTTTCGTGTACTATTTGGTCATTTATTTGTTACCAGATTTGACCGAAATTATCCAACAGATGAATTAATTGCTCTCTTAGAGATTATGATACAAATACTAGACAAGCCATTTAAAGACACTCTGTTTTCTTCTAAACGTCTCGGACTGCGTCGACACAATAGACCTTCACGTGATGTTGTCATAATCTATCTACTCTATGGTATTCACCCGGCTCTTACCGTAATCTACGGCACAGATTATTGGCAACCGCCTAAAACAACAAAATCGCTCTATGATAATGAAACACGTTTCAAATTATTACTCGAACAAGTTAAAGAGGGTAATCCACAATTACCATGGCCACCAGTCGATATAAATATTAGTACTATTTTATCATTAACGGAACTAACATTCAATTTCGATAGTGTTCCAAACGAAATTAAAAACTGTTTTCCATATTACTATCATCAACTTAAGGGTGATAAATTATTACGTCGAATTGACTGTGTACTTCCGTAATAAATCAACAATGTAATATTCTAAGTTGTTAAAATTTGATTTCTTCATATTAGTAAACTAATATGGCATCAACAGACCCAGCCCTCTTTCGTTCAGCCGTTGCTCCATATGCAGGTTCTTTTACCAGCTCTGGTTCTGCATTTACTGCAACTCCCGTCCCACACACCATTTCAACAGCTCTGTGTGCCAATACTATGGTCGAATTATCAGCGAGTAATTCAACTAATATGTATGCCACAACTCGTCAGTTCAACTTTCAACAAAATTTGCCCGAAGGTACAATGGTCACTGCTGGATGCCAAGTTTCACCGATCACCGTTACAGGCGGTACTTATTTGTCCATTGTTGACTACTTTGGTATTTGGTGGAATACAAATACTTACTGGAAGGATAACAGTCAAGGTCAAATTCAAACCTATGTCCCTGAACAAATTTATGTCGAATTACTCACTGATGATATGTTTACTCGTCAACAAGGCAAAATCAGGCAATTCATGGGCAATTTGAGTAATGCTGTTCGCAGTACATTGGCAGCAGCAGGATTTTACATGGAGGTCGAAATTCCCAGCTGGTGGAACGAAAGACCCGAAAACACCTTCCGTCTTCAACAAACCGACACCCCAATTTCGTGCAATATCACCATCAACGCCCTTAACGCCCTCATTCAATCTGATGGCACCAATCCACAGGGAACTATCAACGTAACAATGAATATCTATGGTCGTCTGCCAACCGAAGCCGAACGTAACACAACTGCAGCTGTTATTAACTCACCTGATGGTCAACTTTTGCAATTACGTGATGCTGTTTATCAAGAAATCGTTAAAATTCCAACTGGAACTGTTGGACTTTTCACTGCTGCTATTGATATTTTTAAAGGACCAATATGGGCTCTTAATTTATTCTTCCGCGCTTATTCTGATGTTCACGGTAGTTATTCAACACCATTCACAAACAATTACACCAACTTTGATAATTCATATAAACCCGATTCATTCGAAATTAAATCAGGAAATGAAAATATCATCCAACGAGTCAATACTCTTAGGATGCTTAAAGAGAACAGACTTTACAAATGGTCTTCTTCTCTACCAGAAGAGGAAATTGTTCACGTTAATCTTTGTGAATTTCCTGACAAATTCTTGACCGTAAATTCATCTTGGCTGGACTTTTCTTTTCTCGGCAAGCCAATTATTAATCTTTATTTCGATGTGCCCACCACAGTTGATATTTCTTTCGGAATTCTTGCCCAGTCAAACATTTTAGCTCAACACCAAGCCGGTGCCTTCAAATCCATTACTTCGAATTAAATAAAGATTCTTCTGTCTCACCTATTCTATTCCTATTGTCTAGTATCTCGGGATGTCCACTTTTGAGAATCTTGTTTTGGTCCTAGGTAGTTTTGTAGCTGCTTCAACAACTGCATTTGTGCTTGAATTTCTATTTCCTAAGGCTATTACTGAAACTACACCTGATGGAATCTGGTTTCAATTAATTGGTTCACTAATTCAATGGTGGCTGTTCTTTTCTATTGCACCAAACATCGCAGCCTATTTGAGTATTGAAGTGAGCACAAGTACACTGAATGTGTTTACCTATTCAACTCTGTTCATAGGGGCATTTGTTCTGCAACCAAATTGCATGGCTAAATTCACCAGTTGGTCAACAACTATTCAATCACAATTACACAATTGGCTGAGTGCAAGATGGACAGGCGGTGTCGGAGGCTATGACCCCAACGAAGAAGTGCCTGCTCCTGATGTTTCACCACCTCCGCCAGCTGCACCGGGCATGATTCCTCTCCAACCGACCATATCGCATGTCAAAATTAAATAAAATCTAACTAGTAATAAACCACTCTGAAATGCGACAACCTATTCGAGTAGACCTTACTTCAAATCCTTTAAAGTACTACCAAAAGCTCAATCCTAGAGCTCCACCATTTGTTGTGTGGACCCCTGTTGCAATGATTTATAACAATAGCCCGCTCCCAAATCCATCTAAAGGAACAATTGGAGGCACGCCCGTCGTTTCCGGCACACAATACTTGAATTTACGAAGTGTTCATCGTTTTCAGGGCATGTGGCCCAACCCTGGATTCCCGCTCGGACTCAAACCCGTCAAAATTGTCTAATAAATCTATCAGTTCAATATATTATCTTACGAAATGGCCTACGCTCCCACGCAGGGCGACACTGCTCGTTTCAATGCTCTGGAAAAATCAGTTATCAGACCTTCACTGCAAAATCCAGAACGTGGAGGCGGTAAAGAAGCACAAACAAACAGATTCCCAACTGGTTATACGCCAGTTGATCCATATGATTCACGTTACGACTTGAAAAATCAAGTTATTACACATGGATACTATGGTCAACCAAATGCCGCCGGAAAACTAGACAAACCCTTAGTACCTCAGCTTACCGTCCCTTTGACCGATCAGGATTTTGCCTATGTTGACAGGAAGAAAAAATCAGCCGAATACGCGCTCTTTACAAAGTGGTGTGAACAATGGATTAACTGGAAAGACCCTGCCAATGTGGCTCTTTACGAACAAATGATCCCAGAGTATTTCCAACGTCGCTATGATACCATTGACATGATGCACATGGACAGTGCAAAAATGGCTAAATTGGTGATGCGAGGACCCAGATCACGTGAAGAATTGGAATTCTTATGGATGGTATCAACTGGTAAATTGCCTATCTTTGGCGAACTATGGAACCCTTCAACCTTCACACATGATGGACTTCCAAAGGCAACTTCTGACAAAATGAGTCCCAAATACGCCTACTTTAATCCTTGGTACATGGTCAGCAAAGATGACGCTCCTCGTATTCCTGCTGATGGAAACTACACGAATGCATGGGGAAGTGCACAAATGGGGGCACCTGTTATGGACGCTGGCATTCAAGATATTGATGGATTGTCTTCATTTGCCGGATATCCTGTTCGCTATGCTATGCCTATTCCAGTTATCAAAGCAGCGGGCACTTTTTAAACATAACGCCTAATAAATTCTACGTTGATAATTTTGCTACTACTCAAATGCTTAGTTCTCTGCACGATTTTTATTTTCAATTCAATCCGCTTATCAGAGGACTGGTGTGGGCTGGTGTTATATGGATTGGAATTGAATTAATTAAACCATCTTTGTTCTATGGAGATACAGGAGAATCTTTTATTGCTAAACCGTTCGGAAGTGCAGGAATCCAATTAGAGGATGAAGGTCTTTACATACCGGGAACTTATTTCCCATGGTGGCTGGCTGTGATAAGCGCTTTTATTCTTTTTGGTCTGATTATCTAGGAGACACTCGATTCTGCATAGGTTCCGTTGCGTTTTCTCATCAATCGAGAGGAGGCGTCAATGTCGACCTTTGCCATGTCGTCGTAAACAACATTGCAATAAAGAGTAACAGAAACAAACTGGGCCGGTTGATTAAACATATCAATGAGCGATAAATTGATTCTTTGCGCAGATGGCAAGCCTGGAAATTTTACTAAATGAGTGGCCAGATCAACGGGCGTTTCTAGTCGTCTGTAGCTGTCCAGTGTGTCGAGCGGTATGGGCACACCTGTGATGCCGCCCGCAATCGAGGCACGATCGGCCACGAGAGGAATGTTTTGAGCCACGCCGGTCATATTTAAAAAGAACGCATTTGAGTAGGGAAGACTGCCGAGCACAGGAATACCGTAGGTTTGGTAGCCGATTAGCTCAATTTTTTTAAGTCCGTCTAATTTGGACATATTTAATTGAACTTGCTGCGAGGGCGAGCTGAACGAAAGTATCAGAGGAAAGCGAAGTAGTTTGTCATCAATGCACATCTTGCTGTGAAAAATCTACTATAGAATAGTTACCCTCACGAACCGATCAGAATGACTAGTCAATATGCGACAAACGCTGTTAGCTATACTAAGATTTTAGGAAACAAGGCAACTGTAGCTCAAGTAGAACGACAAACAGGCTATCCTCTAGAAGGACAATGGCCAATTAGCTACGGCACTGCTTCTGCCGGTGAATTATTGGTCTTTAATCAAGTACAAATTGTTGGTGGAAATATCACAATTTCAAACGCTACTGCCAAAAACGCAATTGGCCGTCAATTCATGCTCTTTGTGGACACGCCCGCAGCAAACACAGTCACTCTCAGCGGCAGTCTGTTTTTCAACGAAGGAGCCACTCATATTGCAACTTTTAGCAGCACGTTGGAGTCCTATTTGGGACTCATTTTCGTCACCAACGCTGCTGGCGCCACCATCGTGAAAGTCACCTCGTCCCGCAATGTCACATTTGCCTAGGGCATCTAATAAAATCTACTTGCTCTTTTACAGTGTTCTTATGGACCCGGTGCAGGCAGCCGATTCGAGCGTCATCAATGCGCTGAAAAGAAGCGGAAAGAAAAAACAACGCCGCGTAAACAAGAGACTCAGAAAACTCGCTCGCCAAGATCAACAAGGCCAGGGTGCAGTTGAATATGCAATGAAATTTAAACCTGGAAATGATCCATTTGATGTAGAAAAGGATATTAAATTGATCGAACCAACTATCAGTACTCAACAAGCTGAAATAGTTAATTATCTAAAGCAACAAATGGAAAGTGTATGGACTCCAGACAGAAGTAGGGATGGTTTTGGCAGAATATACGCCAAACAACAAACGGATAAATTCAAGAAACAACAATCTGAATTGTTTGCTAGGGATTTTCAACAATGGCTTGCTGGTACTTCACGTTGGAATGTTGAAAAATGGCGTTCAGGACCATTAAATGGACAAATGAAAACACCGTGGGGTGATAAGAACATGTTTCATTGCAAAGGAGTACCTGAATATCTCGACTCGTTCATTGACAAACGTATCGATTTTCAAAAAAAGTTAGTTAAACTTTGGATAGGATTACCTCGTACATTGAATGAATGCTACCTGTTCTTTAAGTACTTTGTCGCCTGTGAAGGATACCCCAGCACGGTCCAGGATTTCCTCTCCGACTATGCAATGTTTTTGCAGGGACCTGCAGAAGCGGGTAAAATGATAGGCGGTCCTGGTCATCTCGCTGACTCAAGGGCTAGGCAGTACGATTTAACAGTGCACGACGACTTTGCCGATATCAGTATTACTGCCAACAATGTTAAAAGAATAATCAATGATCCTAGTTTCATTGTTGATCCAAATGTCAAAGCTGAATACCTTCAACGTTTTGCAGATTATATAGCACAAAACCCTGATAATGATGATGTTTTTGTTGCCTCTCAGCAATTCTTTGATATTGATTTGGCTGCATTGGCTTCCGGCG
>Ga0182030_10004968_pt1 | contig 28308 bp, 48 predicted proteins | sample 812S3MmetaG_FD_121299 | JGI IMG/M metagenome (GOLD analysis project Ga0182030, IMG submission 121299) | Permafrost microbial communities from Stordalen Mire, Sweden - 812S3M metaG (Illumina Assembly) | ecosystem: Environmental > Terrestrial > Soil > Wetlands > Permafrost | place: Sweden... | reverse complement strand
GTCAACCCACATGTCGCTCTCGTAAGGAATACGGAGCATATGGATGAGGCCTTCGATATTCGTCGTGAGGAACCACGCGAAGGCGGATGTGAGGAAGTCCAGGACGATGAAGCCTTCCGGCAGTCCGCCCGACAGGGTGAGGATGGCGTTGACGTCGTTCTGCGCGGTGCCGGGCCGGAGCTCGGTCTTGCACAGGCGGATCGCAACGGCCTCGAGACCGGTCGGCGCAACCAGTCGACGGGCGCGGGACAAAATACGAAGACCGCGTTCGTTGACGAAATTGGTGCGGACGTTGGTCATGTTGGCGAGAAGCGATGACTCGTTGAGCGACTTGGGAACGCTCGAGGTGTTCGCCCATGTGCCGCCATCGAATGGATGCGCGGTCGAGAACAGCGCCTGGCCGTCGCCGATCTGCGCGGAATTGTAGACGTTGCCAAGGTTCAAGACGTTGGCGCCCTGGATTTCCTTGAACTGCGCAAACGCTTCCTGCAGTTTTAGGTTAGTCGGATTGACTTGTGCCTTGTACAGATTGTCGTCGATGGCCTTGCGGGTAATCGCGTAGCCCAGCGCCACCTCGATATGCACGAACGCCCACGTAAACCTCTCGCCGGCATTGTTGTCGAACTGAGTGGCCGCACCCTCGTCCTTGAGGAACGGCAGACCCACAAACGCCATCTGCGTCGATCTCTCGACCGCCATGTTCGATTTGTGGGTCTTGAAAACCTTGTCCCATTGTCTCGGTATCATTTCGTACGAACCGCGTACGTCAAATAATCCGGGCAGGAGTTCGGAGCGAATATTTGCGAGAGCTACGGGGATGGTCGCCTCCTATTAAATCATGGTCGCGCGTGCGTCCGATTGCTCAGATCACGCCACTCCCGTTAGCTGCTTGAAGCGTTGGTTTTGGAAGCAGACGATGCACCAATTGTACGCCGAAGTTGAATCGGCACCGTTGCCTGCTCCGGCACCCGCGCCGCCGCTGCCCCAGTTGCTATTGCCGGGTGCACCGAGCAGTGCCACAAGCTGGAACGGCAGGGTATTGGTGGTGGCCGTGGTGCTCTGATCCAGCGTATATCCGGAAAGTCCGGCACCGAACGTCGAGCCCGTACCGGTCGAGAAACCGATATTCTGTCCGATCAGGGTGTTCGGGATGTTGGTATTGGTGGCGGCGGCCATGAACAGTGCGCTGGGGGCCTCTATCACGTAGGCCGTCACGTCGGCGCCGGCCGCCCCAGGATAGTATGGCGAAAATACTGGAGCGCCGCCGGTGGATGGGATGAGCATGCACCCCTGAAATATGCCGTCGACGGTGATGGTGTTGGCGGTTGCGGCAGCGATGTACTGGGTGGTCGCCACTTTGATGATCGGATCACCGAAATAAATCGACGTGGTGTTGCTTGATGCGATCAGCCGCGTGGAAAGCTGGTAATCGGGGGATGCGCCGGGCAGAAACCCGACATGGCGGAATCCGAAAGCGGTTTGTGTGTTGGCCATGGCGGTAGGCAAGCTCCCTTTTGGAGGCTTCCTAAGCAGGCCCTGCCTTGGATTTTAGCCGGAAAATATCATTCCGCGCGGGGAACGATTGACGTGGCTGGGAAGAGAGACGCTGCTAACTTCCGCTTGCCCTAAAAGCTCTCGGAGCCTTGCGCTCCCCGAGTAATTAGATTGGCTATATTCGTTTTTCATATAGCTGTCAATCTGACGGTGCCATTTCGAATAGCAGACGCTTGACGTGATGAATGCGCTTTAGCTTTCGCGGTGACGGAGGATGTGACGCCAGATAGATAAAAAACTCCTTCAAGTCGCGGGGGCCTTTGAGTTCGTTACACTCCCGACACACGATGATTTTATTCCCAGACAATGTTTTTCCTTTGGATTTGGGAACTATGTGATCGCGCGTCGGGAATTTCATGTCGGTCGAATTTTGCTTGCCGTGACGGGGTAACATTTTGCTCATTTCGTCACCGCAATAGGGACACGGCGTAGAGATAAACTTATGAAGTTCTGACTGCCGCCTCGATCTGGCCCGCTTGGGCGGCAGCATCGAGGCAAACCAATCAAGATCCGGTTTTGCCATAGGTCTATATTACCAGATGGAACTTTCGTGGTATAGACACATTGCTTCTGGTCGGGCGCTTCTAACGGAGGAATCGTCATGGGTGCAAATATTTGGTTTTGGCTCATCTACGTTCTCGTCGGTGTTTTCGGGATTTTCGGCATGAACCCGTGGCGCCCATCCCCCTACGCATGGGGGCCGTTCGGCGGCTGGCTAATCCTGTTTATCCTCGTGGGGATTCTCGGCCTGCACGACTTCGGATCACCCATTCGTTAACGACGAAGTGGGTTCGGGCGTTCCCGCACGAGGCTGCGAACACGTTGACGGCGAGACCGATTGCGCACCGCCGGCCGAATCGTTCAACCCGCGCGTTTGCGACGGCTGCTAAAATCCATATTGGAACATTCATGATTTTAGCGTATTAGGTGGCATGCAGTTCTCGTGGCCCCATGTGCTGGCAACACTTGCTCGGATCGAAAGCCGGCTGATCCATCTAGAACAGCTATCGCTCAGAGAATTCACCGCCATTGAAAGGCACCAGGCCATGGCCGACGCAACCCTCGACGACGTACTTGCCAACACTGCCGCAGAGAAAACCGAAGTTGATTCGCTAATCACCCTCACCTCAGGCATCAAGACCCAGCTCGATCAAGCATTGGCTGGCGAGCCTATCAGCCCCGCCGGCGTCGCCAAGGTGAACGCGATCTTCGCGGCCATCAACGCGCATAAACAAGAGATTTCCGACGCTATCCTCGCCAATACACCGTCAGCGACGGGAACCGGTACAGGCATCGGCGGAACTGCGGCAACCTCCATTACCGTAACCTCAGGTACCAACCCGGGGACCGTGGGCACTCCGGTGGTTCTCACCGCTGTTGTGGTGCAGACGTCCGCTGCCACGCCACAAGCCAAGTCCACCGCCACTGGCGCGCCCAGCACCATACAGAACCTGCCGCAATCGTCCATCGCCGCGGCGCCCGTATCACCGTCGCCAACTGGAACAGTGCAGTTCCTGGATGGCGCCACCGTACTCGGCACAGGCACTCTGGACTCCACCGGAACGACCACGTTCTCGGCGACCTTTGCCGCCCCTGCCGGCTCTCACGCCATCACGGCGGTCTATAGTGGCGACGCTAATAACGCTGGCTCGACCTCATCGGTCCTGACCCAGACTGTCGCCTAAATCAGGTTACCTCCCGACTTGGCCCCGTCAGAAATGGCGGGGTTTTTTATTGCCTGCGTACCAAGTCATTTGGATCGACTCCGAATACTCCAATGGGTACGATAGACGGGATGCTGACCGAATCTCCAACGATTAGAACCCGAACCGTCCCGTCCTCAGAATAAGCCTCCACAACAGCCACTTGGCCAGTTTTAGGCATATCATAATAATACCAAGGCGGGAGGCTCTCGCACATCTTGCGGACGATATCTGGGCGACTGGACGACCATTCATTCCACGCATCAATCTCCTGCTGGCTTGGCGTAGGAATGTCCGGTAGCCCGCTGTCGATGATAGTCATTCCGCTGCCTGCTTGTGGTAAGCCGCCGCCATCCGCTCGATAGCCTTGCGCCAGTTGTCGTCCGCGCCGATAAACAGAGGCATCTCAGCTTTAACGAATGGCACCCAGCGCTCTATTTCATCGTTGGGAACTGCGATCAGGTTTGCAGCGAGCTTTTGAAGCTTGTTGCCCCAGATATTGGTGGGGTTTTTGAATGCGTTCATGGGATGGAAAAACGGACCTATGGACCAATACGCCCGATAACCGATCTCGTCCAAGGCCGGCGTGATAGCCTCCGAATCATCACCATTATTCTCGATGTACAGGATCGGCCCGCACCGCTCGATGGTCTCCCGCGCGCCGCGCACCACGTCCGCCTCCATGCCCTCTACGTCGATCTTGATGACCGTCGGCGACATATCGGCGGCGAACGAGTCGATGGTGACCATGTCGGTGTCCAGCCCATTGTCTGGGTATCCCGGCTTTGGCCCTTTGAAAATATTCACCGCCCCAAAATTATATTGGACAGTATCCGGCGGAATATCCAAAATCCTGATTGGAGCTACAAAATCTCCCACCGCCTTATCCGACCAAAACACGTTTTGCAGCTTGTTCAAATGGATGTTGGCCGCAAGGATAGCCTCCAATCGAGGCTGGGGCTCAAACGCAAAAACCTTGCCAGTCTTGCCCACCATCATGGAAAACGCGATCGCATGCGTCCCAATATTGGCACCGACATCGATAACCGTGTCGCCTTCCTTGATAAACTTCCGAAGCAGATCAATCTCGTACTCGCACCATTCCCCGTAAGCCTCCATCGACGCCCCAATAAACGTGTCGTTCGGATTGTAGATGAATAGCCCGTGCTTGCAGGCTTTGCCCCGCAGTGCGGGACGCTCCTTGAAGATCGGCGCGGCGGCAATCTCAGCCTCCCGCGTATCGGCGTCCTTTTTCATCTCCACCTGCGCCCATTCCGCATAGGTCTGGGCATACTCATGAGGCCCGACATGAACCATCTTGTGGTGCGTCGCAGCCCATACCTGACCGCCGCATTCCCGCCAGCGCCGGCAGAACGAGATGTCCTCGGAAACCCGACCCTTATCGGTGTCCTCGATGCAGTTGAACAGCCGGATCAGGCGATTGAGCCCTTCCCGGTTCATGAAGTCGTTTTCCGTCGCATATTTCTTCGTGTCGATCAGGTGCGGCATCTTTTCGATCATGGTAGTCACCGCGTCGCGGCGGATCAGGAAGCACCCGCATCCCAGCCCCTCGACCTCGAGGAACGGCCCGCGCGATTCCGGGTTGGCAATGCCAGAAACCGCCCATTGCACCGGATAGACCTTCTTCGGGTACAGCGCGCCGACCACGGGCTCGTTGAATAGCAGCATGTCGACCACGACGTCGGGCATGAACGCCATGTCATCGTCCACGAACAGCATGTGACTGTACTGCGGCGTTTTGTCGTACCAGTACGTTAAAAGGAAATTGCGCACCCATTCGATGTCCGGCGACGAAATCGCCGTTACCCCCATCGGAATGCCCTTCGACCGCATCAGGTTTGTCAGCGCGTGCGTGGTCAGGAAGGTCGATGCGGTGAGCTGGTTTTTATAGGTCGGGACTGCTAGAAGTATGGATGTCATTGGTCCTCTTTGGCTTCAAAATGCAAACATGATTTGCAATTGATAAAATCACTAAACGTTTCATGCATTTCACCGCATGAACCCATGTATTTCAGTTTGTATTCCGAATGTTTGATTTCGTCACATTCCTTCACCACAATTGCGCCGACTGGCTTCGGCCAAAGCTTATCGCCGTTCCAATAAATGGGAGCGCCTTCAATGTTTGGATTTAGCCTTTCAAAATTGAAATCTGATAGATGGTGGACTTGCCAAGTCCAGCCAGATCGACCGTCTTGCGCGTACACAACGCGCGTCACGCGTCGTCATCCGCAGGCTGATAGTCGCTCGGGGGCAGTTCGAGGCTGCGATCGATAGTTAGCCTAACATCTGCGCCCGTACCACGATACTTCTGACCGGCATCAAACCCCTCCGGCAGTTTCTTCGACAGCCGTAGCGAATCGGTCTGGTCCCGAACCTGCTGGCGGGCCTTGTGGGTTTCCTCCCGCAAAGCTTCGTCGTTCAGTTCCTTGGGCCGCTCCTCGAGCCGTAAGCCCTCCACGATGATGTCGCCGGTCGCACCGGGCTTGAGCCAACGCCCCGGATGCCGGGTGGCATCGACCGCGCGCCATCCGTTCGCATAATGCATGTTCTGCTGGCGAATCTGTTCCTCGCCGTGGACGGTAACCGGGTTCCACTGGTATGCCCATCCATCCGGAATTTCGTTCAGCGGCACATCGTAAGGGTCGCCGACCTGAGTGCGGCGCCGCGTAAGCTGCTCGCCATTGCGGCCCGTAACGACCATGGCGCCGCGGCGTGACGTGACCTTCACCGTATCGCGGGTCGAATCCCGGGCGGCTTGCCGAGCGGCAGGACGATGCGCAGCAGGCTCGAAACCCGCCTCCATGTCATCAACCGGACGTGCCTTCGTCGGGGGCCGGCCACGCCGCTTGGGTGCCGGGTTCGGCATTTCCTGCGCTGCCGCCGTCGGTGCTTTTGTCATGTTGCGCCCTTTCATTGAGCCATTTTCGGGTGTTTTCAATCGCGATCGACGTCAGGACCGCATTCATTATCTGACCGCGCGACCATTCCGGATTGGCCGCAGCGAGACGTTCATATTCCTCATATTCGGGCGTCGGCTTGCCCCACCATCTATCCGCGGTCTTCCATAATTCGTCCCGCATCGCGAATATCTGGCCGATATACGGCGTCAACTCGCGCGGTATCTTCGTCGCATCCTCAATTGTCTTGGTGCCGATCTCACGAACAATGTCGCTGCCTTCCGATAGGACCGTGACGCTGCCGGTAAAGCCCAGCGCCGCCGTCCGTTCATACCAATCATCGACATTCTGGAGCGCCTTCGCATGCGCCGCAGTGTGGAATGCGTCTACCTCGGCTTTCGGCCGCTCCATCAGCCATAGGCCGCTAACCTCGATATCGCCCGTAACGCAATACGGCGCAAACATCCCAGGATGCCGCGAGGCTGGAACATTTTTCCATCCATTGACGGTAGAACCGTCGTTCCATTGGTAAACCATGCCAGCAGGCGCAGCCCCGGCTGCTAGATCATAAACCTTCGCACTATCAACCCGTGGGACAATCGTGAATCCGATGCCCCACAAATCCTGAATGGACTGGTCGGAGAGCACCTTGCGCGGAGACGGCGGCGGCACATATTCATCATCATAACAATGGCAATCTTGCTCACGATCCGAATCACACTTCACGCAATAAAAATCTGCCATCGTCAGGTCCCGTCGACCGAGCCGTTGTGATATCGGCCCTGCTTGGTCATCGTTAGTTTGCGGCGGGCGTATTCAGTCAGGCCTATAGGGTCACCTTTCTTGAAGCGCCCCTTTCCAGTCGGATCATCGTAGTTCCACTGTACGGTCCCGTCTTGAGCCGCCTCAGCCTCTGCTTTCGTTAGCCTAACGGTATTGCTATCCCCGCTCATACCACCGCCCGATGGCGTAACAGGCGCGACCGGTGCGGTGGGCCGACGCTGTGATGTTGCCTCTGCACCACCATTGGGTTTCGGTTCCGGTTCTGCCGCTTTCTTCATGCCCAAAAACCTCTCCACGTGGTCGAAATACTTCGGCGAATCCAGCGCAAACCCTTCGCTCTCGGCATCAAAATGCGCCGCCTGCATCTTCGCATTCTTTTTCGGGTCCGTCAGATAATCCCGGTGCGCTCGGAGCCACGCCTGCGTTGGTGCGGTGCGGGAGTTGATGAACTGTTCAACCGGATCGGACTGCGGTGCCTCGGTCCGTTGCTCGGTCCGGCGTTGGGTTGGTGCCTCGGCCAAATCGCCCTTGGCCTCCTCAAGCCGCGCCATATCGGCCTCCGCGCGCGACATACGCCGCTGCGCCTTTGCCATCTCGCCCGCATTCCCGGCCTCAAATGCCGCCTTATAGGCCTCCTCGGCGGCGTCGCCCTCGGCCTTGGCCGCGGCAATCCCGCTGTCGACAGTGGTCCGATTGCTCTCTGCGGCCTGCGTCCTAGCCTGCGTGGCATCCCGCTCGGCCTGCTGTGCCCGCTGGATGGCCTGTGTCGCCGTGGTGCTTGCGGTGCTGATCTGCTGGTTAGCGCTATCCAGAGCCGCCTGCTTCTCGGCAAGCTGGCTTTTAAGCGTCTCCACCGGATCGTCCGACGCCTTCTTGACCGTGGTGCCGGAAGTGATGCCGGTCTCATCGACTAAGACCACCTCCGACCCGCCGATCGGCTCATCTCCGGGCTCAATCGTTACGACAATCTCGTCATCGCCTGCCATGGTTATTCCCCGTCTTTCAGACCGGCTGCACGACGGGCCGCCGCTCGCTCTGATGGATCAAATCTAACCCAACGCACATTTTTATTGTCGCAAAACCCGCAATACCAAGGAATACCCAAATCGTGCATCTGCGTTATGGTCAACTCGTCCGAATGCCACCCGCATCCGCAATACAGGATCGTCAGGTCCGTCGGCTGATTGGTGTGAGCTGGATGACCGTAATGCATACTATTCCCTCAGCGCTTTCCGGACTGAAAATCTTTGGTTTTAAGCTTGATGATGACCCGCTTCATCCGCTTATCGAATAATGTTTCGACCGGCCGGGCAACGACGCCCTCCGCCTGAGCCGATCCTATTTTAGATGCGAATGGCAATCGTACATGGGCCACGATCTGGTCTAGTGTCATTCGACCAAGATAAGGCACGGTTTCGATACTTAATTTGCCCGCAATATCCGCTACATCTTTGCGGTCTAACCACCACTGGCCCCCGACCATAACATCAAACAAGATGAATGATTTGTCGGCGCGATATAGTCCACCACCCTTTTGAATGCCGGCACCGTACCCTTCGCCGTAAAGCACTACATCAATCGGCTTCGTCTGATCTAGCCAAAGCGCTGCCTTGAGTTGGTCCTGTTGAAACGTTCGAATTAGGTACTGGATTAGGTCGGCTGATATTTGGGCGGCATCAGTACGACCGCCGAATGAAACTTCACCTGTTGCCGATAAAGTCACGCGGATATTGGTGCCGTCGATTTTCTCTGTAACATCCCACTCGCGGATAGTGCCGAGAACCGAAGATCTAAGCATCGAAGGGTCAACAACGAATGTGCTCTTGTCTCGTTCAAACAATGTATCAATTTTGTGATATTCGCTCATTCCCCGTCTTTCAATGCGACATCTATCATTCTCTGGAATACCGATCTAGCCTGAGTTCGCAGAGGCGGTTTTGCCAGATCGTGAACATCAGCCCATGGTTTTGGCGCGGCGACTGACTGAATCATTCTCCATTCCTCCGCCGCGCCAGCCTCAATCAGGTCAAGAGTTAGCTCGCGCATTGCAGCGATGGCGGCGCGGGAATCGGCCAATATGCGATCATGGATCGCCACATTATCCTCCCAAGTCCCATCGCAGACATCCTCGTCGACGTCGCGCTGAAACAGCGCTCGGGCCACACACTCAACCATATCCATGGCTGGTCACCACCACCGGCTCGGGTCCGCGATCCTCATCCGGATATCGACATCCTGAAACAGCCGCAGCGAGCAGCCGTTGTAAAACATCTCCATCCCGTCGGACGGCCGGACCAGAACCCAATCGTTGATTTTGAGAGAAACGCCGTGGAACTGCGCCACCGCATCGTCTTTGAAGGCGCCTGGGCCCATCGCAATCACAAGGGCGATCTTGCCCTGAAATCGATCTTCCTGGATGGCCGAATCGGGTAGGATAATGCCGCCCGAAGTGGTCTCGGGCTGGGTATATGTCATGCAAAGCACTTGGCTATGCAGAACCTCGCCGTCGAATTTGCCTAGCTCGCTGAGGTGACGGTCGATCTCCGAAAGCGTGGATTGCGAAATCGCACGCATCTTCTGCATTGCATTGGATTTAGCCATTTGTTCCTTGATCTCCAATCGCTTGACCGAATTTGTCGTAAATCTCGGCGAATTTGGTTTCATGGCGCTTCTTGAGGCGAAGCCAGCGCTCGACACTGTCGTCCGGAAATAAATTGGTTGGCATTGTCCATACATCGCCCTCAAATGAGGCCGCGCCGTCCCTGAACCAAGCGCGACCCTCAATGGGGAAAGTCACAACTTCGATTTTATCGGGAAGGATCAGCGTCGGATTGATCGGCATAATGATGCCGGCCCGGACAATAGCTGGGGCTGCGATTAACGCGCCCAGTCCGATCAGAAATCCGCGCCTATTAAGCATCGGCAACCTCATGGGATGCCGATTTGTTGGAAATCAAAAGGCGCATGTAAAACCGCCATCCTTTTTTTGTTAATTCAAATTCCGGCCGGATACGCCAATAAAGGGTGCCAACTTGATCAACCGCATAGCTATCAAATTTAGCACGAGCATCATCAGCGGCCTGAGCAATGGTCTCAAACCATCCCCCGCCGGTCAGAACAACATATGGTTCATTTGTTGGTGAAATTCCGCCGCCAGAATATTCGGCACCAACCGCAAACCTGCTTTCGATATAAGCGAGAAGCTGAATAACAAAGTCTGCGTTTTCGGCGGTAACGACCATGGGAGCATCCCGAATTACCGCACCAGCATGGCCGGTTTCAATCGCCTGAAAGTTCTTTACCCAATCTGTCACATTCCGACAAGGCTTCTCGCAATCCAGCGATCTGCCCCGTGTAGTACCGATATTCCTTTTCCGCCATCTGGCCGTTAAGGACTTCCTCCGAAAGCGCGTCGATCCGCCCTTGTAAAAACGCCGACAGCCTGCGCGGCAGACGAACGTCATCGTCGGCATAAATCCGAACCGGATCCGATGGTTTACCGAGCGCCATTAGGCGGCTTTCCGGCCAAGTCGGCTTTTCGCAAGCGCGCTCGCGAGGTAGCGATGGTTCGTCGCATCGTAAATCATCAGATGTGACGCCAAGCCGCCCTCGGATTTTGCCAAATCGAAATCAATGGCGACCAAGTTATGATCCAACAGATACCGCTTGGCGATCTGTTCTTCCGTCATTTCAACAAGAGGCATTATTTGGCTCCGTCAATCTCGCGAATAGGCTTAGCGTATCTCCGCTTGGATCGAGACGCTTGGGCGAGTCTAGTTTCCGCTGCCACGACGCCGCCCGGTAGTTTTGGGCCTCCGCCCATCTTTCCATCGGCCTCGGTTCGGCCCCCATAGGCCCTAAAGGATTTAACTACACCTCCAGAGCGAAAGCTAATCGGCCGCCCACGGTCCAGATTGGCCCGCGTGTTCGTCGTGGCTAGGCCATCGCTGTGTTGCGGCTGGGTGCCGGCGCGGACGCCCTCCATCCAAGCCGGACCGGACTTGACCTTGCCGCCCCGGGCACGGGCATGAATACTCGGCATCGGAACGTTCTTCTTGCCGGGCAGCGTGGCTGCGATCGAATGCCTAAAATCTTCCGTGCCCTTCACCTTCCCGCCGCGAGCCCGTGGCGGCATCATGCCGGGAGGACCGCCCGGCGGCATTCCCGGAGGCGGCGGACCACCAAGTCCAGCAACCGGTCCCGGAGGCGGTCCGGGCGGCGGACCTGCCATTGCCGGCGGCGGCATCGGAACGGGCATCGGCTCCTTGCCGCCAGCGTTCACGTTCACGACGACGTGGGAACCCTTCTTGCGGCCGACCTTCCCGCCGTGAGCGCGCATAACCCGATCTGCGCGCCGCTTGGCCTTTTTGCCCTCCGGCGCGCCTACCTGCTTCTTGATCATCTTCTTGATCAGAACCTTGTCCTCGGCCTCGTCCTCATGAACGCGGCCGCCGCGGGCGCGGCACGCCTTCGTCCGCTCGGCAACTCGGGACTTTTCGACAAGATGCTGTTTGTGCTGCTGGTAGGGATGGGCCACGGTGAATCCTCATGATTACCCGGCGCGGGCGGCGGTCTGCTGGCTCCACATATCGCACGGAAGCCGAATTTTGGCAAACGGTCCTAACTTACGTCATCGATCCGGGAATAAAACATCGGATCGTTGGCTTCCCGTCGATCCACAGCGGCCAAACAATCGTCCTGCCGTCAAGGTTTGGCTCCTTAATCACTGCTTCGTCGGGAACGTCGAGCCATTCGCGCATGATGAACACGCGATAATGACCGTCTTTCGAAACCCAATCACTGTCTAAAACCACGTTGCCGTCGGCGTCCGAACAACACGGACCCCTGCCAGATTTCAGGCCAGAGAACCAGCCGGCCAGCGGCGAACTCGAATGGCCGTCGCCTTCCTTGGCAAAGGCCGAACCAAATATGACGAACGCTAAGACAACACCGAGAATGTCAGTCATGGCGGACACCTGTCCACAGCGCGTATATCACGATGATTATAACCGCAGCAGAGATCACTCCAAAAAAGATAGCGGCGGCAATCACGTCGACGACTCGGCCGAACCTGCCGGCGTTGGAGGATTGAGCGCCTGATGGGTGTCCAATGCCAATTGCCCGCGGTCGATCGATGCGTCATGCACCGTCTTGGCGACGTTCAGAGCATGCTTGTGGACGTCGACCGTATGGGCCCGATCGGCCGCCTTCTGGTCGCCGGCGTGGGCAATCATCGTCTGCGCAAGCTTCGTGGTCTCAAGCGCCTGCTCACCCTCAAGTTCCTTCTGCCGGTCCTGCGATTCGGTCGCGACCTTCGCCGCATCCACCTTGACCTTCTCGGCCTTGGTCTCGGCTTCCTTGGCTTTGGCCTGCGCCGTGATTTCTTCGGGCGATGGCTGGCCCGACGGCGCGGCGGGCTGCACGCGAATGCCGTTCGGGTCTTCTTTCATTGCGGCGAGCACACGATCCAACACACCTGCGGCCGACAACAGCGGTCCGAACTGCGGTATGGCCAATATCTGCACCAATGCGACAGCTTTCATCAGTCGGTGCACATGACTCGGCACGTTCGGGTCCGACTTCGGAACCAGATTGCAAGTATTCAATGCCGTGAACAGCTTCTGCTCGTTCCAGAACTTCTTGTATTTCTTGTTCCCCTTCCAGAACGACTCCGGATCCTCTCGAAACAGGTCGGCAATCAGTCCCAATTCCTCGCTCTGGGCGTTGTGCATGCCCTTGTGCGCCGCGGCCATCAACTTCGTGGCCTGCTCGATCGCCGCCAGCATGGTTCCCACAGGAATATTCTGGACACCCTCTCCGACTGGAACCTCGGCCGCACCGCCGACCTCTTTGGACTGGGCGGTGATCTTGTCCATCAAGTTCATCAGGCCTGGCGTAATATCCTTGTACGGGAGTGCCATGATGATGTCCGAGATCGGACGGCTACCGGTCTGGATCGGCGTAAATTCTCCGGGTGCCGGCCGCAAGACGTTGGATTTCTGCCGGTTCCCGATCTCCGAAACCAACCCGCCCAGGAAATTGGCATACATGCCAGCGTCGAGCGACAGCCGCCACGCTGCGGTCATCGCCGCCGACGCATTCCCCAAGATGTTCAGCAATCCAGTCCCGTAAAACCCAGGCCCCGGAATGTACGGGTATTTCACATACATCTGCTTGCGGGTGCATTCCTCGTCCTCCGGCTTCCAGTCCCGCCGCAGCGCCAGGATGGTCCGCGAATCCTTGTCGATCGTCACGAGGAACGGCAGCGCAATGCCCTTACTGGCGAAGCCCGCAGGCGCGTAGGGAGGCTTTGCGAAGTCCGGCAGGTTTAGTTCGCATTGTGTCTCCCACAACGTATAAGGCTGATCCTCCGGCCGCGTGGCGGGGTTCGGCGATGTCCCTTGGATAGCCGCGATCTTCGCATCGACCGCATTAGGCTCCGGTCCCACCGCTGGTTGCATCGGAATGTCGCGGTAAAACCCCTTCATTTGCAGCCGCTTCATTACCGACGGCCGCATCATGATCTGGTGCGTAAGCCGCTCGCACGACTTGAGGTCTTTCGTAGTGTCCGAAACGATGAAATCCTTGATATCCACGCTTTCCGACGACGGCCGCCTCAACTGCGGCGAGACAGCAACCTTCTTGATCCCAGCACCGCCGAATACCGTACCCCACAGCAGCATATGCGAGGTATCGGGTCCGTATTCGGACGCGATCGTGGTCAGGTAGAAGTTCATGTCCCGTCCGAAAGCGTCCGCAAGTTCCTGATTGGCCTCCGGCTCGTCGACGTCGAAATCCTCGACCTTGCAGGGCCCGTCCGCCGGCAGGAGCTCCGCCTGCGCATTGGCCCATGACTTGAGGCACGCCTCGAGCAGCAGCGGGTTGGTCACCACCGACATACCATCGGCCGATCCTGCCGAATCGCCAACCCCAGATTTGGGCTGTTCCAGTTGCAGCCCGAGCAGACCGAGGCCTCGAGCCCGAGTGTCCAATGTCTGCTTCCGGGAATTGTCGTCCGCCTGGATTTGCTCCATCAAGTCGTCGCAGATCACGCCTAGCTTATCGTCGCCTACCCGCTCGACGAGGTTTTCATAGAACTTCTTGAGGTCGGCCTCGCCTTCACCCTCGGATGCTGGCGGGTTAAGCTGGACGACCACACCGCCGTCCTCGGTATCGGTTTCAATGGCGCCCGTAGCGCTGTCAACCCTAACCGAGTTGTCCGGATCATTTTCGATGATGACCTCAATATCGTCGGTCGCGAGTGCTGTGTTTGCCACGCCGTTCCCTCAATCTCGCACGGTTCCCCAGCCTTGGCCGCAGTCTACGAGCAGCATTTCAGGGAACGGAGGCCAGAGTTTCGTTGCCAGCATGGCCGTGCCCACGCAGGAGGAGTGCCCCGAATGCTTGAACCGGCAGGTTAGGCTAAGTGTAGCGCGGTCGCAACGGTCGATTTCTATCCGGGCGAACGGAAGTAGGTTATGAACACTCGCCACAAAGACCGATCCCCGTAAGTTTTAACTCCGATAGGCGTTGATACCGTGCTCAGAAATCCGAATGGTCCTGCGTTGTCGAACTCATAAGGAAGGCGTCCTGCACGCGCCCACCGGATTTGGAAAGTATCTCCGAATATACCATCGGGATCAGTCATCTCTCTCCGCTCCTCGAATTCGGCGCGCATTAAGCCAAAATACCAAGGAACGACCCGGCACGATCCAGTACGGTGCCATGCTGTGGTTTTCATACTACGTCCATACGAAGCAGTCCCACTGCTCGCCGTCCGAATGATACACGAAAACATTCTTCGGAAACCGCTTGGACCGGTACACCGCATTGTCGATCGGATCGGCACCCTCCATGTACGGCAAATCGTCATAGTCAACGTCGAACTGGCCGAGTTCTAGCGTCGATATGGCGACAGGAGCTTCCATCTATCGCCTCGGCCCCACCGGCCGAGACCGCAGGATCGGCGACTGAGGTGCCGCAGGCGATGACACCGCCGCAATGATCTTCGCCTTGAGCACGTCAATACCCATGTTCATCCCCATCGCGTTCGGGCCCGCCATGTTCGCACCGAAGTCCGACGGGCCGCATGCCACGATCGCAACTGATGTGACCTTGCCGGCCTTCGCGTCCGCCAGAACCTGCATCAGCAAGTCAATGCATGCCAGCGACGCCGGGTTCAGCGCTTCGTCTTTGGTGGTGTCGATGAGGTGCGGCATTTAATCGTCCTTTGCGAATACCAGCAGCGAAAAGCCCAGTACGGGCGAGCCCACCACACCGGTCGCGGATGATTTATAGATGTTAGCGCGACGCCGTCGCCGATGGGAGCGGTGGGCGGCAATGATTTGACCTTGAAGCCGCCCATTACGTTACCAAGGAATAGCCTTCAAAGAACGCCTTGCGCGAACTGAACGATTTGTAGCCGTCCTCGTATTGGACGAAGAAGTCGCCAGAAACAGGCATGTAACGAGAGAACATATCGGGAGGGCACCAAATAGGCGCATACCCCTTATCCACGAACGTGACCGAGCGAGGCTGCGGAGTGTGCTGTGTCTCCAATTGAGCCTCATAGGAAAGCGGCAAAACGTCCTTGATCTCCAGCGCCCAAACCTGCTTGTGGCTCTTGTATCGGGGCATTTCCATCGACGCACCGGTGTCGTCGTTTGACGGATGCATTTGATCAACCTTTCCTCGTTGGTTTATGTGCCTGGCAAATAATTCTTGAGCTTGTTGTCCTTCTCCGGCAACCGCGCGTTCCGCAGTTCCTCCGCCCTAATGTCGTCGTCAAACTCCAGCAGGCCAAGGTCGCGGAGGTGCTTCATGGCTTGTGTTGCGGAATCGTGCAAATCATCATGATCCCCGTACGGGAAGATCGCCATCTGGGCTATGACCTTCTGACACCAATCCTTAGCGGTGGGAGCATAGACCATTTTGTTCGAGAAAGTGGCCTGAACTGCGATTGTTCGGGCTACCTTGTCGCCCTTGACATCCATTACCTCGACTGACCAGTTCCTGTTGCGATATCGCTTTTGTAAAGCCTGGGCAACACTCAGCCCGGACGCCTTACCCTCGATCAGTAATCTGTCGCATTTCCAGTAATTGAGCGTGTGGGCCGTCCATTCGACTAACCCCCACTCGCCCATCTGGCGCTCCATGAACTCGCGTTGGTTCTCGCCCGTCTCTGGCCGCAGTCTCTGGCCCTCGAACTCCAGCCTTTTTTCCCATGCAAAGATGAGCATTGCGCGGTTGTGACCTTGATCGTCCTCGAACACTCCCCAAACGGTTAAGCCGGAAGGGTCGTTCTGCTCGTCCTCGGTAAACGCGCCATCAAGCGATGCGAAGATATACGAGAACGCCGGGAACTTGCCATCCCACGGCTGCCAGAACTCGCGCTTGATAATGCCGCCGCCGCGGGCTTCCGGCGTCTGAAGGTACTGAGCTGCATAAGCGTAGGGCCCCTTTTCCCGCTTGAGGCTTTCGACCACGGCCTCCGGGAAGCGCTCCGGCCACATCAGCGCGCCGTCGCACTCGTCCATATCCTCGCGCCACCGTGGATCCGTCCAGCCTATAGCCGTCGCATAGGGCTCGCCGTTCTCGTCCGCATCCCACATGAACTCCATCGATATCGACAAATGGCAGTAGTCGAACTCCTCGTCCATAATCACGCCCGCAACGTCGTGTTGATGAACCCGCTGCATGATCACGATAATCGCTCCCTTGCTCATGTCGTTCATGCGGTCGGACAGCACCTCGCGGAACCACCGGATTGTCTCGTCTCTCACATCCTCCGATTCCGACGTTTTAACCGAATGGGGATCGTCCACGATCAGGAAGTCTGCGCGCTCGCCGGTGCCGAGACCGCCGACCGACGACGCGATCTTCCATCCGTGCTTATTGTTTGTAACCTTGGTCTCACCAACCTTCCGCAGCGTGAACTCGCTCTTGTACATCGCCTGAAACTCGGGATGCATGATCAGATCGCGGAACCTACCGTTATCCCGCTGCGTCAGGTCGACCGAATAGGAAAACGCCATGAACCGAAGTTCAGCCTTCCCGATTGCCCAAAGCCACGCCGGGAAGAACACGTCGGTCAAAAGCGACTTTGAGCATCCTGGCGGGACTGTGATCAAAAGCCGCGTTACCTCGCCATATGCAACCGCCTCTAGATGCTCGCAGATAGCCTCGATTACCCAGCCTTCCATCAGCTTTTTACCGGGCTCAAGTATGTGCCAGAACGCTCGCATGAATGACAGCAGCCCGCCGCGCCAAACACCGTCCTCGTCCCGATATCCGCGCGTCTGATGCTCGACCTTGGCCGCCCGGCGCCGCTTCTCTGCCAGCAGGCCGGCGAAGGCCTCTAGCTGCTTGCGGCGCAGGGCCTGGTCGAGAGGGCCGTTCATTTTGGCTCAGTTGGCGTAGGCCATACTTTGAAATATCTTCCGCAGTTAGGGCAATACCTATTGCCGTGGACCAACCGCAAATCGTCCTGCGGCCCTTCCCATCCACATTTGCAGGCAACTTTGATGTGGCCAGCATTTCGCATCAAAACGCCCTCCTCGGCGGGTTAAACCTCGCGATGTGCCGGCGCAGGTACTCTCTCAACCGCCCCTTGCGCGCAGCCTCGGCACCAAACACGCCCTCAAACCGATGCTGGCTGAACAGCAGCCACACATGACCCTCGTTGCGGTAGTGGTGCCACCAGCGGGTCACTTGCCCTTTATCTCCCGCTTGATGTCCGCGAACGTCGGCCCTCCCGTCGAGGCCATCCCTGCCACGCCGCGCATCTGCTCGATGATGTGCCGCAGCCGCAGGATCTCCGCGATGGCCTCTGCTGCGAGCGCTGATAGTGGCGTGGCCCAATTGTTGATGCCCAACCCAATCGACGCCTTATCGCCCTCCGCCATAGGCTCAAATGTGGACGTTCTCCGCAAACACTCCGGCATCGGATCGCCCATCTTGGCGTTCGCGATCTGGCTCAGGCGCTCTACGATGTCGGTCATGTCAAAATCCTCGCTAGCTCGATAATCCCGCACCACAGCATCAGCGATACCGCCATGTTGTCCAGATGCGTCCATCCCGCCGATATCCGGCACAAAATCTCCGACGTCGCATCAGGCTCAAAGTCGTCGCTCATTTGGCCTGTTCCTTCTTCCGGCGCCGATTGGTCTTCGCGGCTTCTGCGGACTGCAGTTTGATCGCAGCCTCCTCAAGCATTGAGGCTTGCCGTAAGTGAGATGCGCCGGGCCATTCACCCGTGAACAAGCAACCGCGAAGATGCTCAGCACGCCGCCGTTCAGCCTTTGCCTGATCCATCAACCTCTCATGAAGCGGCTTTGCCATCTGCTTCAACATCTCAGCACGGTCGTCCTTCTGGCTGTAAACGATGGATTCTGTCATTTTACCTCCTTCTTCCTGCGATCCGGTTCTAGCGCTTTAGCCTGCCGAATCAACTCCCGCTCTTTCTTGCGGTGCTCCCGCATGTAGGCCGCCCGTGAATTCGGCTTGGACGAGGTCACCGGCTTGTACCGGTTTGCCTCGATCGCCAGCACCTCGTAATCGCTCAGCGCCTCATGCAGTCGCTTATGGGACGGGAAAGCCCGCTTCAATTCGGTGATAATCTGAATTCGCTCGATCGGTGTCATGCGCTATCCTGCGTCAACCCAATGGTAGAGGCGGGAAGACTTGTGTGCGGCGTCCATTTGCTTGCTCCGTTGCTGATGAAAACAACTTACCACGATTGTTACGTAACGCCAGATTTATTTACGTAACAGCCTTCACGAAATGTTACGATACATCTTCCGGCTCATCGGGCTTCTCAGGCGCAAACGTCAACATCAGCGCCTCGGTAGCCTCCGCCGGCAGACCCAGCGCCGCGGCGTCCTCAAGCGCCCGCTTGGCGAGCTCATCGTCGGACATCCGGCTGAAGTCGCCCGGGCCGCCGATCTCCAGGCGCTCCACGAACATCCCGAAACATTCGAGCCCGAGCAATTTGAATGCCTGGTTGGCACCATTTGCGTCAGGTTTTCCTGCATATTGACCGGTTTGAACGCCGTTCGCATCCAGCACCGGCTGGCCGCGCAGGCACCTTTGGGCATTGTAATACAGGCCCTGCAGTATCTTTTCCCGCGTAATACCAAGCTTTTGAGCGACTTGGGCCGAGGTTTCCATCTCTTGGCTGAGAACGCGATTAACCACCCTTTCGCGCATCGACCTCAGTTCAGCAACCCGTTCCTTGATGTGCGGTTGGGTCGTTTTCTTCGTGCATGCCGCTGGATTAGCCGTGAACCCAGCATCCTTACACGCCGCCTGAATAGTCATAGTGCCCTTAGCGAGGTTCTGGGCGAGCTTTTCATCTTTTTGCTTGGGAAGTGCCGGCATCGCTTGATGCGCCTCTCTGTGGGCCTCGCGCGGCCCGCTAGTGGCGTTTATAACACGGTTACAAGGCGTTGCTACTTATTGCGGATCACGCATCAACTCCATGATTTTCCACGCAGAATGCCCGCGTATGCTCGTCGCTGGCCGCTGCAGCTAGGCGCTCGCAATAGGCGCGGGTGTCGAATACGGCGCTGTTGATGTGCTCGATGTTGGAGAACTCCCATCGGCCTAGGTCGGATAATACGAATACAATCATGAGGATGGTCATTCGGCTGCCTCCGCTCGCTTGCTGGTTCGTTTCTTCGGTTTGGGCCGCTTTGGTGCCCTCTTTGGCTTTTGCTCAACGTGGGCCCGGTTTGCGGCCGTTTCCGCATAGGTCTCGCCGGTTGATTCGAGTGTGGCCTCTTGGCCGGTATAGGTCTGCCAACGCTGCACTGCGACATCGACGTAAGGCTCAGCCAATTCCATGCCAAAATATGAGCACTCCTTGCGCTCAGCCGCAATCAATGTAGACCCGCTGCCGACGAAAAGGTCCAGCACGGTTCGAGATCGGGGTGTAACCGTATCAATCACCCACTCCGCCAGAGCGACAGGTTTTTGTGTGGGATGGACGCGCGCTTGGCCCTTTTCGGACGCCTTCATGAGGCCGTTCCATTGATGCCGGAATAATCGGGCTACCTGATCGCAGTTCGTCCACGCCAACTCAACGTCAGCGAATGTGCCTGTGACTTCCTTGTCCCATACAAACCAGCACCGCGAGGGGGGTAACGCTTCGGCATAATAGTTTCCGCCCCACAGCACGAGGCGCTTAACTCCAATGTCCATAAGGATTTGATACGAGGCGATGGCTGTGTCGGTGCTGTCGTCCCCAATTACTTCAGCGTAGACGCCAGTTTGGATGATTGCTTTGGCCGCGTTCCCGTGCACGCGACCAAAGCCTGCTCTACCAAGGCCGTGGACACGGCCTTGTGACCCAAATGGCTTCGCTCCTCCGTCGGAGGAGCGCTTCACAATGCCGATCCCATAGGGTGGATCACAGTTGGCAAGATCAGGGACCGTCCCATTCAGCAAAGCGTCAACCTCATCCTTATTGAGCGAATCCCCGCACAATAGCCGATGATTCCCGAGCATCCACAAATCGCCCTTGCGCGAGACCGGATTGACCGGCGGTTCCGGCGTTTCCTCGGGGTCGGCAACGTTCGGAGTCGCCATAAACTGGACGAGCTCGAGGTCGTCGAAACCTGTCAATGCGAGGTCGAACCCCATCTTGCCTAGTTCGGTCAACTCAAGGCGCAGCATGTCGGCATCCCATCCTGCCGATTCTGGTAGCCTATTGTCCGCAATGCGATAGGCCATCTTCTGCGCCTCGGTCCATCCGCGCGCGATCATGACCGGAACCTCGTTAATGCCGAGTTGGGCTGCCGCCAGAGTCCGGCCGTGTCCGGCAATGATTATGCCGTCCTCGTCGATCAAAATCGGGATGGTCCAGCCAAATTCCTTCATACTTGCAGCGATTTGGGCTACTTGCTCGTCGGAATGGGTACGTGCATTTCTCTGATATGCGAGGAGTTTGTGTGTCTGCCAGCGCTCGATCTTGTCGGCAGGCCATTGCTGGGCCTGCGGAGGCGCTGGGCGCGTTTTGGCTTTTGCCGCTGTCATACCCCACCCTTGCGCTTTTTATCGCCCGGCGGCCCCTGCCTGCGCATCCGATCGATATGCTGGACGATGGCCTCGGCCGGCAGCGGGGCACCGTAATTGCCACGGCCGAAGAACTCCGCGGAGCTGATCTCGTAGGACCTCACCATATTCCGGTCTCCGACTTTCCAGACCAGCCGAATCTCCACCCGATCGGGGTAATCATCGCTTGGCTCCAGGCTCGGGGCGCGGGACAGGTCGCTGCCGGTGATTTCAATGGCCATCGGGTGCCTTTTTGTCGACATCGACTTTGTCGACATCGGCCTTAGCGGCCTCCGCCTTGGCCTTGTTAATAGCCGCTAACTGCTCGTTTAGCTTGTTGATTATCGGCGCAACCTGCTCAAACGGCAACTTCCCGAGCCCCGCGCCGACGGTTTGCAGCTCCGCTGCGGTCAGTTCAATCTTGAATTGCTCAACAGGCGCTTGGGCAGATGCCTGGCCCAAAATTGACAGCGAAATGATGGCGATGGCGGTTAACAGCTTCATGGGTAATTCTTTCCTAGTTTGAAGGGAGATATTTCTGTCGGCGGTCTTCCTTCGCCGAGCATTCGTATTCGGTCAGGGTCATCGCATTATGGCCGCGGTAGCAGACGTGGCAGGCATATACAGGGCCATGGTTGCGCTGGCACTGAGCCGGATAGGCTTGCGCGGGGCCGGTTAGTAAAACTGCGACGGCAAAAACCTTGATCATGTTTAACCAGTTCCTGACCGCAGCGTCGTCACGATCTGACCGATTTCATCGTCGAACTGCGCCGTATTGGCCAGCGGCAACAGCGGGTGGCTGGATACAGCCATCGGTTTGGCGGGGATAGTCGCTGGCGTATCGTCGCCCTGCCTAGCCCGTAGCGCCTGCATGATAATCGCCGACGACTGCAGCAGCAACGCCTCGATGGTCTTGAACTGGCGCACGGCTTGGTCCCGCTCGGTCCGCATGTCGTGGATTTTCCGCTCGTGCTTGTCGCGCAGGCCATCCACCGATGCGGCGAGTTCATCGTATTGATCGCCCATCAGTGCCAGCCGTTTGTCGTCGTTTTCCGATTTTACGCGAAGATGCTGATTTTCGGCCACCATCTGGCTAACTTGGTCCGAAAGTGCGGTGTCATTCATTTTGAAATCCTTTGATCGGCTTCGCGGGCGCGAGCCAGTGCGCCTCCGAATGTGTGAGGCTCTTCTGCAGAGATATCCTGCATGAATTCTGGAATTGGCTGATAAACATTTGGAAAATCTTTTGTCTGGAATGTCAGTCCGCCTATCCAAACTGGATTTAATCCTACTGCTGAGAAATATTTATGAAGGAGACATCCATCATGGTCATAGTAGCAATATGCTTTATTAGCTGGTTGTTTCTCAAGCCAGCTAACGAGAGATTCGATCGAAAAAACATCCGCGCGTACTTCCCATTTTGGATCAAACAGCATTTTGCATTCTCCTTCTGTAATTGGCGCTCGCCTTATGGGCGGCGCGGTTCATGTCCAAGGCAAACCTGATCTGATCGACATCGACCAGCGCATGCAGCGACGCAACGAATACCGGCTCGGATATCTCGCCAGCCCTATATTGCTCGGTCAGGCCGGAAACCTTTTCCGCCCGATCATTTGCGTTGCGGACCATCATGGCAGCGACGCCGCCATGGTATCGGCGCGGAGTTCTAGCATTTCCCTCGCGCAATCCTGCCAGCCTAACATTCTAGTATAGGCATTGGTTTTGTCGTTCAATTCCCTAGCCGTCCGATTAAATATCTCACGCTCTAGCTCATGAGATTTTTGGATGGATTGGTCCATATTATGAAGGGAATCAATCCGCTTCTGCCATTGCTGGCAGCGATCAACCAGAAAACTGATTAACCGCTCCTGATTCTTGATTGTGACTTGGGGATCCTCCCCGCGAGGAATTTTAGGCTTGCGTATTTTTTTCATCTTTCGCCTCCAAATATTTCCATCTTAAACCGCCTTGTTTCAACCGATAGGCGTGGGTAATGCTGATGTTGTATTTATCAGATATGATCTGGGCAGATTCCGAAGATGCAATAATTTCCTTTACCTGAATCTCACTTAATTTGGCCACGAATTCCGCTCGCCACATCTAGATCGGCCTCGCTCAACCATGTCTTTCATATTTTTAGCGTGATCTCCCAAGTACAAGTGATCTGGGTTTACGCACGCTGGGTTGTCGCAGGAATGCAGCACCCATTTATCGGGGGGAATGGGCCCCTTGCTGTTTTGGAAAGAAAATCTATGGGACGTTACGGTTTTTTCTCCATCCCAAAACCTGCCATATCCCTTGGGATCAAATCGCAAAAGCCAAAGATAACAGCCAGAATTTGGCTCCGGAATAAAATTATCCTCAAACACTTTCCGCCGATCCGTTCTCCGATACGGACGTGGAACGACTTCTCTTATCTTTTTCGTCAAAATACTCTCCTATCTCTCGTTCTAGATTTTTCCGAACTGCCGTAGATATCTTCAAATCAAGGCGCATCTGGCGATGGACCTCGCCGTTAAAGTGGTCGAACGTGGGAAACCTGCTGTCCTGCTTTTTCAGCCAAGACCGAAAAGCGGCGATATATTCCGCCTCGTTGGTCGGAGCGGCGCGGTTCCCGGTCGGAGCGTCGGTGTTGGGCTGCGGTGCTCCGACCGGTCCGGTTTGCTCACCTCCTCCCGCTGCAGAAACTTGATCCTGTGCGTTTTTCTTGGCGCGGGTGGCTTTGGGTGGCTTCGCGGGATCGGGCTCACTGGCGGGCTTCGTATCGACGCCAGCAATGGCCTCTAGTTCGGCCCGCAGCGCACCCTCTTCGAGGCCCGGAATTATCTCCGTTACGGTAACATATACCATGCGGTTTAAAAGCCGCGCGAAACCCGTCTGATCCAGCGATGCGAACGCAATCGACTTCGGAACAATCGCCACCGTGCCGCGCAATGGGTCTTGGATCATCCGGACGTGGCGCGATTTTATTTTCAACCAATCCATGGCAGATTCTCGGTCAGTCAACCAATCGACAGACTTGGCGATAATATCTGCCAGCGCCCAGACCAATCTAAATTGTCTTAGGTTTCTGGGAACTTTGACCGTCACCAGAACATCCTTGGTCGTCGGTATCTCGGCCAGCATCTCAGCGCTGACCGGATCGACCGGAACCAGATGATTGCCTTCGCGGCGCATGGCGATCTCAGTCATACGCGACACTTTCCGCAGCCATGCACCCATTCCTCACCAATTTTCTTGGTGCGCCATCCTTCTCGTTTGGCCGCATTCCAAACAACGGCGAATTCTTCACCTTCATCCCCTTCAAAAACCTCATCGCAGGAATCGCACTCAATGAGGATTTTTCCGTTCTGCCGATCAATCATTCGAACGTCCTAATTTTCTTGTCGTGCAAGCCCATCAGTTCGTCGCGGTCCGGCGGCAAGAGCGCGTCCATTTCAGTTCGGATCGTCGGGCGATTGAGCAGCGCCTCGAGCTTATCAGCGGCATCGGACTTTCCGATCTGCTCCACCATGTAGCTGACGAACCCGTCATAGTCCTCAGCGACGCTCGGAACGCTGGCGTCTCGCTGCGGGCCAGTGCTGATCGGGTCGTCCGCCTTGATCGGAATATCCGAAACGTTCTCGATCAATGCGGCGTCGGGCATCTCGCTCGGGCTCGGAACACGCGGGCGCGGCGTTACGTCCACAGCTTCGGCAATCGTGCGGCCCTCGTCCTCGTCGAAAATCCCGGCAAAACCGAACGCATAGCGAGCTGCCTGGATCATAGCCTTGTGGCGTAGCATCCGATGCTTCATCGCCCATGGCTCGGTATTTCGCACGCACTCGGATAGATATTCGGTCACCGTAACCGCGTGCGATCGATCCTTACGGAACATCCGGCAAGTGCAGGAAACCAGCTTCCCGTCCTCATCATGTTCCATTTCGAATTCAAAGCCGTCGCAGTGCTTGTTCGAATTGACGAGGTTGACCCAACCATCAACCGAGACGATCGGAACGATTCCGCCGCCCTTCGCGGTGAACGCGTAAATTTCCTTGGTGATTGGGTTGAGTCCGTATTCCTTGGCGACCAAGAGAAATGCCGCAAATTCCTCTCGACTTGGAATCCGACCGTTTTTGTCGGGACGCATACACGTCGCCCGGACGGTAGCCTCAAATGCTGCGGGCTCCATTCCGTAGCGCCGACTCATATCCACTAAGACGGATCGCGGCTGCTCTGCTACAATGATCTGGTTCATCCCAACACCTCTGATTTCGGCCTATAATCGGCCCGTCAATTTCAAATGTCAACGGATTGTTTTACAATTAGCGAACGACGGAGCGTTCTTCCGTAACCGCTCCAGGAACCGGCAATCCGGCGTCGATCGCCTTCTGCGCCAGCGATATGAGCAAGGCCGACAATTCGGCATTTCCCTTGAACTGAGCGAATGCCTTGTCTTCATCAATCGAGACGACAAACTGCTTGACCTTCACGCTTGCCTTGCGGCCGACCGCCGCGGCAACTTGGGTCGATGGCGGCGGCGCGTTGGATTTGATCGGTGGTCCGGATGGCGGCAATGGCTCTGGTACTGCGCCTGCGGGCGTGGCGTCGTGCCATTCACGAGCCTTGCGTTCATCTTCCTCCTTGCGCCTCTGCGCTGCCTCGGCCGCTCGCTGTGCCTCCCGCTTGGTATACTCCCATCCCCCAATAGCCCGCAATAACGCCTGAGCCTGCGCCTTGGCATCCTTGATGATCGGATTAAGCCTGTCGTTCACCTCGCGCTGCGCGTCGATGTGCGGTCGGACCAAGGATTCGCGGACCTTATCCAGTTTGCCGGCGATATCGGTGATCTCGTTTTTGAGGCTTAAAGCCTGCCCTGCCATCGTGTCGCTATCGACTGCGGTGTATTGCGATACGCCAGCGGTGGAATCGACTAGCAGCGCAATCAGAATTTCCTCAGGTGATAGAGAATCGTTCTTCGTCGGTTCTGCGGCCTCGCGCGGCTTGTTCTTCGATGGGTCGTGGGCATCGCTCCAATCTAGGCCTGATTCGGCCACCCTACGATATTCGGCCTCGCTGATCGGATTGCTCGCTATCCAACTCCATAAATCTGCAAGTTTGTCCTGGTCCGTGACTTCCCGATTGCCGACGCGCGCCACCATCACATCGCCATCCATGAATACCGCGACGGGTTCCCATCCGATGCGGCGCGAATTGCCCTTTTCGTTGCGCTCGCTGATCGACTTGCGGTAAAAACCGAGTTCGCATTGATCGACAATGGCCTTGGGCTTTTTGCCGGCGATCGCATCGGTCCAGTAGGCGTAGCTCATTTCGCGTCCTTTTTCTTCCCGTCGTACTTCGACTTGATGTGCTCGTTCAGGTGCTTGCCCTTGCTGTCCGCCGCCATCAACTCGTCATGCTCCTGCGGCGTGACACCGTGATAGGTGTACTCGTTGCCCGAGTGAAACCGGACGGTCAGAGCGCCGTCGGCGTATCCGATGTGAGAAATGTTACTGCTCGCTACAGGCTTCATTGAAACCTCCTCGCTTTTGGTTCGGAAAGCGCTCTTTCTACATCCCATCCAAACTAAACCCTATCTCTTACGACAGGATATTTCAGCGTTGATCCGCTCGATCGATAAGCTTCAGGAAGAAGCATCTCTTTGCCGCGAAACATGACGACGGGAATATTTGGGCGCCGGGGAAACCGGGCGTTTTCCATCTGCTGCTCCCGAGTTGCCCATCTCACATTTTCCGGTTCATAATTGCCATCATTATTCGGGTAACGATCAACAGAATGTCGGGAAGATGGCGCTGGGCCTATGTGGGCAAGGAACGATTCAAAGTCATTTTCCCATTCAAGACAAACCTTTATGCCACGCTCCAAATAATAAATTTTGTTGCCTTTGTGATATTTTCCAGAGCACCTATTTTTCATGGATTGCCACGCTCGATATTCTTTGGTCCCTGTGCCGCCGTGTGTGGTGAATTGCGCTCGGGTTGAATCGGCCCGACGGCATCCGCACGATTTGACGACGCCTTCAATCAGATGAATTGGTTTTAAGATGCGTTTCTGGCCGCAGTCACACAGACAAAGCCATCCATATTTGCTTGACTCACGACCGCGCCCGATCACCATAAGATGGCTGAACCTCTGGCCCGTCAGATCCTTTTTATTTGAGTGCGGACGGTCCATTTGGTTTTTCCTTTTCCTGGCGCTCAAGCTCGCATCTCAACAGAATCTCGATAGCATTCAACAACCATGCCTCGCGCGCCGTTACACCCTGCAGGCCGCGCCGCTGCCGAATCTCGAGCAATCCCATGATCTGATGGCGCATTTACCAATATCCTCTGCATCTCGGTTAGAACCAGCAGCCGCAAGATCAAGACTTCCTCGTACTGCTGGCGAAGGGTCGGCTTGGCCATGATGTTTTCCCCTGCGGTATTTTCTGTCGCTTGCTCGGCGGCAGCCGCGGTTTGATTATCGTGCGAGGCTTGGGCTTGCCACCCTTGCCGCCGAACTGCGAATAGTAGTCGACCGCCAATTGGAACGGGTTTAATCCGGCCAATCTCCACCATTCACTTTCGTCACCAAAAGCGTGCTGTGCTTCGTGGCATGATCGGCATAGAGGCACCGCCCATTTGTCATCCGGTTTCCGACCGCCACCCGTTTCAGGCTTGTCATGGGTCCGCGACGCGGTTCGGACATGAGCCGGATCACATGGCCCCGGACGGCTGCAGGCCACGCAATATCGGGTCTTGAGCCAATCCAGATATGGCCGGTCGTAAAGACGAGGGCGGCGCGGGGTCATGCGGGCAAACCGACCCAGAACATGATCCAGACGGCGAATCCCCAAAGAGCGGCCAGCCCTTCGCAGATAAGAATCGCCCGATCGATGATGATGTCGCGGCCGGTCATTTCAGCCCCCGAATATTCATAATGTAGACCATGGCGCGAACGATCGCGCGTGTTTCGTCGAGAAGCTTTTCTCCCTTTCGCGTCGTTTCCCAATGAGCCTGCGCTTGTGCGATTGTGAAGTACCGGCAACCGGCTTTGATCATCGGCTCTTTGTCGTTCTTTAAGCGCTGTAGAAAAAACGGATAGCCGTCGCTGCGATGACCGCCTTGGATGATCCATTGATCACCGAGGTCCGCGCCACGGAGGTCCGCGCCACCGAGGTACGCGCCACCGAGGTCCGCGCCACCGAGGTACGCGCCACGGAGGTACGCGCCACCGAGGTCCGCGCCACCGAGGTCCGCGCCACGGAGGTCCGCGCCACGGAGGTACGCGCCACCGCGGTACGCGCCACCGAGGTCCGC
>Ga0182030_10004967_pt1 | contig 28311 bp, 25 predicted proteins | sample 812S3MmetaG_FD_121299 | JGI IMG/M metagenome (GOLD analysis project Ga0182030, IMG submission 121299) | Permafrost microbial communities from Stordalen Mire, Sweden - 812S3M metaG (Illumina Assembly) | ecosystem: Environmental > Terrestrial > Soil > Wetlands > Permafrost | place: Sweden... | reverse complement strand
CGACCCTCGATCTCTACACGCATGGAGACAGCGATGAAACACGGGCCGCGCAAGGGGAGTTCCTGAAGGCCCTCGGCATGCCATCAGGAGCAGTGCAATGAAATTGTGGGTTGGATTGTGGGTTGAGGTTTTTCGACTGTTCGCTGCTAAGCCATTGAAAGAAATGGTAGGCACGAGGAGACTCGAACTCCTGACCTCTACCGTGTCAAGGTAGCGCTCTAACCAACTGAGCTACGCGCCTATGCTTGTTCTTCTCGTATTATACAGTTTCTCGTTCCAAACCACGTCGGATTGCCGGCGTCCTGATCTCATCAGAGTCGGGAACATTTCAGCAGTACTGGTATGAAACGCATCCTGGTTCGGGAGTCAACTCCCCGTGTACATCATTTCACGATGTCGCCACCGCGCGCTGAATATATAATCGTGCCGGCATCGGCAGATCAGACGAAAATCCTGGCGCAGAGAATTTAGCTGGGATTCTTCCCTGATGTGAACTGCTTCAGGCCGTCTTAAGCCAGGCAAAATCCACTTGGAAGCAAGGGAGCGGCACGACTTGATGACAATGTCCGGACTTTTTCCATCCTGGGTGACTGAATCTCCGAACTGGAGTTCGGATGTCATATTCCTGCTGGACCACGAACTGCGCTTTGTGGACTGCAACCCGGGGTGGGACACCTTCGCCGCGCAGAATGGCGGACGCGGCATCTTTCGCGAAGACGTGTTGGGCAAATCGATTCTCGACTTTGTGCCTGACGTGCTGCGTGATTTCTATGTCCACAAGTATTGGTTCGCCAAGAGAAGCCAGGGATGGACGGAACATGACTACCACTGTTCCAGTCCGGAGAAGATACGCCTTTTCAGGATGGGCATTACCCCGGTCGGAACCGAATTGTTAGTGATGAATCACCTCCTGCTCGAGGAGGATTGCATCGTCAGGCCGCCGCTGCAGGAGGCGGATACTCCGAAGTACATTTCTCCGGGGGGTCTCGCGACCCAATGCTCCAACTGCCGAAAAACCAAACGCCAGGATGATCCTGCCAGTTGGGACTGGGTTCCAGAACTCCTCCAGCACCCCGAGCTGAAGATCAGTCATGGACTCTGCCCCCGCTGCGTTACTGCTCTTTATTCCTGAAACCGTTTCCCCCGAACGCAGGGCCCCATGCGCCACTTGTTCTAGCTGTGGGGCGTCAGCCTGCAATCCGCGTTTGACCGGGAAAATTCCAGGCCCTTGGTAACATCAGCAATCTCACCGTTCCTTCACTATTCCTCACTCACCCAATACAATGGACGAACGGCGCATCGCGCCGGGCAATTCTGGAGGATACATGGCGCAAGTAAAGATCACGGTCCGCGATAACGGGCCGTTTCGGATCGAAGCCCCCGAGGGCGCAATTGAGTTGGTGGATGCCGATGGCAAAGCCTACGACCTGACCGGCAAACCAGCATTTTCCCTTTGCCGCTGCGGCGGCTCGACCAACAAACCTTTTTGCGACGGCACCCATTCCCGCATCGGCTTCCAGGGAGCCGAGCGCGCCGTCGCCGCAGCCCTGAAGCAGGAGCCACAGCCGTAGCGGCTGCGGCCAGCCGAAGGTTTATTCAGCCAGGTTTTCGACGTAACTCAAGACAGACCAGCCGGGCAATTGCTGCCCGGCTGAGTGATTTTCCCGAAGAAAGCCTACTCCCCGCCGCTGACCTTCGGCGCATACGGATTGTCGTCCACAACCTGCCACACCGTATCGAGCACCGTTCCGTCCACCCACTTCACAACCGCAACCGGCTTGTCGAGTAGGCGAGGCTTGGCGGGTTTGCCGCCGCAGATTTTCTCCACTTCAGCCTTGATTTCCTCGATGGCCCGAATCGGCAGGCCTTTGCCTTTCACCGCATCGAGCAGGTCCTGGCGCTTGGGGTTGATGGCGATGCCGCGCTCGGTCGCAATCACGTCGATAAGTTCGCCCGGCCCCGTGACGGTTGTGACCTCATCGACGATGACGGGAATGCGATCGCGGAACGAAGGCACGGCGAGAATCGTGCATCCCGCGAAGAGGCAATTCTGCCAGCCCCCAATGCCGTGCAGCAGCCGCCCGTCGGAGTGCGTAACCACATTGGCGTTGAAGTTGACGTCAACCTCGGTCGCGCCCAGCACGGCCGCGTCAACCATCGAGGCAAAGTTTCCCTTACCGTGGAAGTTGTACGAGGTGAATGGACTGGTCGGCACATGCCGCGGATCGCTGGCAATCGAGCGCACAGCGTCCAGGTCGAAGGTCTGGCCGTCGAGGATATATCCGATCAGGCCTTCGTTCAGCAGATCCACCAGGTACTTCGTCGAGCCGCCGCGCACGAAGCTGGCCTTGACCTTCGCGTCTTTCATCATGCGCGCCAGGTAGTCGACGAACGCCAGCGCAATGCCGCCCGCGCCTGCCTGGAACGAGAAGCCATCGCGCATGATGCCGCTGTCGCGCAGAAATCGCGCTACCAGCTCCGAGATACGCAAACGGTCGGGGCTGCGCGTGATCTGCGTCGTTCCGCTGACGATCTTCGACGGATCGCCGATGGACTCGACTTCCACGACGTAATCCACATTGTTACCTTGGATCTGCCACGGAATGCAGGGGAAGGGAACGAGGTTGTCGGTCACGACAATGACGCGATCGGCGTAAACCGAATCGGCCAGCGCAAACCCCAGGGATCCGCAGGCCGACCTGCCGTGCGAGCCGTCGGCGTTGCCGAAATAGTCGGCGGTGGGAGCGGCGATGACCGCAATGTCGATATGGACCTCGCCATCCTGCACAGCCTGCCAGCGTCCGCCGTGCGAGCGCAGCATCCCGAGCCCGCGCATGTGCCCGTGCGAGCAGTAATCGCCCAGTGGGCCGTTCATGCTGCCTTCGATATGGTGTACCGCACCTGACTTCATCAGCTCAATCACCGGCTCGTGACATGGGAACGACGCGCTGGGAAACCATACAAGATCTTTGGCGCCCATGCGCGCGGCGGCCTGCAAGGCATTGAGTGCGACCAGGTCTCCGTTCCGCAGGTGATGGTGATTGCTGATGGTCATGCCGTCGTGCAGCCCGCAAAGCCGCAGCGCGGTCTCGAGATCGGGCACGCGCTTGTCCCCGTTTGTGGGATAGTCGCTATTGCTACGAATCGGCGGGCCGGTCTTGCGGCCCGTGGGGCGATATCGGTCGACTCCCTGGTATGCCACTTGCTCCCGGCCGTTCACTATGGTCGGCACTCGCCGCCCCATGGCATTCGTGATCAATCCGTTCGCGACCGCCGCGCTCATGGCTTTCCCCCTGCCATCAGACCCATCTGTTTGGCGCGGGCCACTAGCTTCAGCGCGCGCTGCACCACCGGAGCGTCGATCATCTTGGAACCGAGACTGACCACGCCCAGTCCCTGGGCCTGTGCGTCTTCGTAAGCGGCGACAATGCTCAGCGCTTTTTCCAACTCTGACGCTGTGGGAGCGAACGCGCGATGAATAATGTCGATCTGCACGGGATGGATGCAGCCCATACCTTCGAAGCCCATGGCCCGCGATGCCTCGCCCCAGCGTAGTAATCCGTCGCTGTCGGCGACGTCACCGTACACCGAATCGATGGCTTGCACGTGCGCGGCGTGGGCTGCATTGGCCACGCGCATCCGTGCATAAAGCGATTCTGCTCCGCCCGATGTCTTCGCCACCCCGAGGTCGGCCGTGTAGTCTTCCAGCCCGATGGTGAGAGCGACCACGCGCTCGGAGGCCCTGGCGATCGCGTAGGCGTTCTCGATACCCAGCGCCGACTCCAGGATAGGCATCAGCCAGATCGGCCGGACAACCTGGGCTTGCGTGGCTATCGCTTCCACAGCTCCCACAATGTCAGACACCTGCTCCGGCGTCTCAACTTTCGGGATCAGAATGAGGTCGGGAGCCTGAGGAACAATCTCCTCCAGGTCGGCAAGTCCGGCCGGCAATTGATTGATGCGGACCATGCGCTCCGCCGGGCCAAAGTCCACCGCTCGCAGCGCATTGCGCACTAGAACGCGGGCTGCATCTTTCTCAGCGAAGTGAACGGAATCCTCCAGGTCGAGAATGACAGCGTCAGGGGCATGCAGTCCGGCGTTGATGAAGTACTTCGGCTCGTTGCCGGGAAGGTAGAGACGCGAGCGACGCAGCCGGTCGCGCGATGAGGGCGCCGCGGGCGCAACCGCCTCCGCCAGCGCAGACTTACCCTGCCCGAGTCCCGCGCGGCGCACCGCAGTTTCCACTCGCGCCGCAATCACGAAGGGCAGCGAGCCTTCATCCACGATCGCCACACGGGCGTGATCAACCCCCAGTCGTTGCAGGACATCCCGCACCTGCTGGCGGATGCTCCCGCCATAGTACAGATCGACCCGCGAGCGCAGATCGATGTCGAGGCCGCCGCTGGAGCGCTCCTCAAAACTGACGTGCAGGTCGGAGCGAACGTCCGGCCCGGCCCGTCCTGCTTCTCCGCGTCGCGCCACGCTAGTTTCTGCCGCTGCCGGCATAAGCACTCTCCACTCCGGCGCCGAGTTGCTCCAGGATGGCGTCGGTCATCTGCGGCGTTGAGGCCGCACCCTGTGCCAGCGACCGTGCGCCGCCGGAGATGCGCAGCATGTCGTAGGTCCGCACCTTGCCTTCCCCGACCACCGCAGCGATTGCAGTACGAACTTTTTCCGCTTTGCTCTGTTCGCCAATGTGATCGAGCATCATCGCTGCCGAAAGGATCATTGCAATGGGATTGACGATCGGTGGATCCAGTTCCGCGTACTTCGGCGCCGAGCCGTGCGTCGGCTCGAAGACTGCGACATCGTCGCCAATATTGCCCGAAGCCGCGAAGCCGAGTCCGCCCACCAGTCCGGCAAAGGCGTCGCTGATCACGTCCCCGAACAGGTTGCTGGCCACAATAACGCCATAGTCCTCGGGGTTCTTCGTCAGCCACATGGTCTGCGCGTCGATGTTGGTGGACCACAGGGGAATATCGCTGTACTGCTTCTGCACTTCCTTGGCAACCTCTTCCATCAGACCCGAGGTTTCGCGCAACACGTTGGGCTTCTCGCAGATCGTAACCGTTTTGTAGCCGAACTTGCGGGCATGCCGGAAGGCCGCTTCGCAAATGCGGCGCGCTGCCGGACGGGTGATGATTCGCACCGAGATCGCCAGATCTTCTCCGGCGACGCTCTCGAACAGCTTGAACTTGGGATGCGTCCGCAGCGCCTCGCGGACCTGTGGCGCAGGATTACTCCATTCCACACCGGCGTACAGCCCCTCGGTGTTCTGGCGGAAGACGACGACATCGACTTTCGGCTCTTCGAATCCCCCGCTCGGCTTTTTGCGGATGAAGTTGAGAGGATTGCCGGGAAACGACAGGCACGGCCGCATGCAGACGTCTAGGTTGAACTTCTGGCGCATGGAAACGATGGGGCTGAAGTATTGGCAGCCCTTGCCTCTCAGCGCGGGACTGAGTTCGGCTTCCGCTTCCTTCTTGGGCTTGGAGGTGATGGCCCCAAACAGCCCGATTTTGTGTTGCCGCAGCAACTCGATAGTGCGCTCCGGCAGCGCATTGCCTTCTTTGATCCAGCACTCCCAACCGATGTCGGCATGTACATATTCAGCTTCAAATCCGACAGCGTCGAGTATGCGAATGGCCTCGGGCAGCACCTGATTGCCAATGCCATCGCCGGGCATGACTACGATCGTATGTTTCGCCATGATTGCAGGCTCCTGTTATTTTGAAATGTCATCCCGAGTGGAGGCGGCCTTCATCGGGCCGCCGCATTCGAGGATTGTCTGGAATCACATCCCAGTCCCAATAGTCCGTACTCCCACATTGTGGGATACCTAAATCTGTACTGTGGTCATCTCGATTCCCAGCTTGCGGCTGACCAGGTTCTCAACGCCTCCGGCAATCACCAGCGATTGCGGTACGCTGCCCAGGGCAGGAAAGGTAAACGTCTCACCCGCATAGCGGATTGTGCTGGTTGCGAAGTCCACCTCGATCGCGTCGCCAGGGATGATCGTCTTTTCTCCGCGCGCCACCGCGTCGCCAAACCGGGAGCGCAAGCGATTCACCAGTCCGGGCTCCTCGATGCAAAGGAAGCCGTTGTTGAAGGCGTTGCGCAGATACGTCTGCGAAAAGCTGCCCGCAATCACCAGCGGAATGCCTTTGCACTTCAGCGCCGTCACTGCCTGCTCGCGGCTGGAGCCGGTACCAAAGTTGAATCCGCCCACGACGACATCCCCTGCAACCGTTCGCTCGGCAAATTCCGGATCGTAGTTTTCCATCACCACGCGCGCCATCATTTCAGGCGTCATGTCTTCGCGGTAGGTGTAGTCCTTGCCGTAAATGCCGTCGGTGTTCAGGTTGTCCTGCGGCAGAAAGACCATCCGGCCGCGAACTCTCGCCGGAAATCCGGGAAGGATCTCGACCGTCTCCGCTACCGTGGTAGGGGCGAATTCCGTGAAACTCCGGGTCACCGGGCACGACTCGGATGGTCCCGGCCCGCAAATGTATCCTGCGACCGCCGAAGCCGCAACCACTTCGGGGCTGCCGAGATAGCATCGGGCATCGCGCGAGCCCATTCGCCCCTTGAAATTGCGGTTGGTCGCGGAAATGCCGGTCTCACCCGGCTCCAGGAGCCCGGTGCCAAGGCCGATGCACGGTCCACATCCCGACGGCAGGGGAAGCGCCCCAGCATCGAGAAAGGTCTGCCAAACGCCGCTCTTCTCGGCTTCTTCCTGTATCGAGCGACTGGCTGCTGCAAAATAAAATTTCACGCCGCCGGCAACTTTCTTGCCGGGCAAGACTTTCGCGGCGGCCTCCAGGTCCTCCAATCGCGAGTTCACACAAGAGACGAGATAGGCTTTCTGGATCGCAACCTTCTTCTTGGCGATCTCGGCAACCGACTGCATCACCTGCACCGTATCCGGTCCGGAAACGTGCGGCGTGACCTCCGCGAGGTCGAGCACGATGCGTCCGGCATAGACTGCGTCAGCGTCTGGAGCTGGTGGATTCGTGCGCCAGTCGGCAAACTTCTCGTAAGGTATGCGCGCGATGCCCTGCGCTCGTAGCTCGCGATTCCGCGCTTCCAAATAACTCAATGTGACCTCACCCACCGGGAACCAGCCCACCAGCGCACCCCACTCGGTGGACATGTTGGCGATGCTCAAGCGCGCGTCCATGCTGAGCGATGCCACGCCTGGGCCGGCGAATTCGACCGCCGCGTTCAAGACTTCCTCGCGGTTGTACAGCCCGCACAGGGTGACGATCACATCTTTGCCGCTCACACCCGCCGCCAGTTGGCCCTCCAGCACAACCTGGACGGTGCGCGGAATCTGCCACCAGAACTCGCCCGTCGCCCAGATGGCGGCTGCGTCGGTGCGGACCACGGGCGTGCCGATGGCTCCCAGGGCACCGTACATATTCGAGTGCGAATCCGAGGCAACAACAAACGTTCCCGGCAACACGTAGCCCTTTTCCACCATGAGCTGGTGGCCGATGCCAGTGCCCGGTGGATAGAAGTCGATGCCATGTTCGTGCGCGAATGCCTCCATGCTGCGATACTTCGCAAGATTGGACTCCTGCGTGTTCTGAATGTCGTGATCGGCGGTGAACACTGGCTGTCCGGCATCGTAGACCTTCCGCGCGCCGATGGCCTTGAACTTCTTCATCACTGCCGAAGTGTTGTCGTGGGTCATCACGTGGTAGGGCCGGATGGAGAGAAAGTCTCCAGCCCGCAGTGGGCGGTTCGGGCCCTCGGTCATGTGGGAATGCGCGATTTTTTCGACGATGGTCTGTCCCATCAGTGACCTTCTCCTGCCGCTCGGCGGTCCGCTTTGCAGAGCTTCATCAGAGCGCTAATGTTCGCCAGCTTCTCCAAGTTCCAGATGCCGTCGATGGCGCGGCGGCGGGCCTCTGGCGACATCACCGGCTCGGCCAGCGCCTCGAACTTTTCCTCCACCTCTTGATCGGTCAGCGGGTTGCGTGGATCGCCCTTGGGATAGTCAAGCTGCTGCATGAACTCGCGGCCGTCAATAGTGTGAATCCGGACAATCACCCGTTGCAGCGCGGGGAAGACTTTCTCGATTTCAGGGTCCGCGGTGACGACGATCTTGTTGAGCTGCGCTCGGATCACCGGGTCCATGATCTTTGCAGGGGTAAACTGCAGCGGCGTCACCTGCCGCTCTGCGATGGCAGCGGCGATCACATACGGCAGCGAATGGTCAGCCGTTTCCTTGGTGTGCGGATCGTACTTGCTCGGATCGCTGAGGATGTCCGCGCCGCGTGCCGTGGTGCGAATATGCACTTTGGCAATGTCGTTGGGTTTCAGGTCGTGGTCCTTCATGAGGGCTAGCACCGCCGAAATCGGCGTGTGGGTCAGGGCCTCAGTAGGAAATGCTTTCATCCCACATTGTGTGATACGCCACGATTCTCCTAGGCCGTCGGTCAGAATGTCCAGCTTCCACTCCGGGCCAAAGCAGTGCACCAGCCCCTCTTTTCCGTCGAGGACATGCTCCGGGCCGGTGTAGCCCTTCTCCGCCAGAAGTGCTGCGAGCATGCCGCTCTGCGTGGCCATGGGGTCGACGGTGTTCTTCATCATCGTCAGCTTGCCCGCGGTAACCGCGCCGAGCGTGGCGCGAGCGCTGGCGCTAATGCCGATGGCGTGCTGAATCTGCTCGGCAGTAAGCCGCAGCATGCGTCCCGCCACAATCGGAGATACGAATGCCGTCAGCGTAGCGTGATGCCAGCCCCGCTCGCGGATGCCGGGGAACGCGGCTTCGCACAGCCGCATCTCGAATTCGTGACCGAGCACCAGCCCAACGATCAGCTCGCGGCCGTCGCTGCCCATGCGCTCGCCGGCGGCAATCGCGGCAGGGAAGATGTCGGAGGGATGCGAGGGGTCTTGCTTCCAGTAAATGTCGTTGTAGTCCATGCAGCGAATCATCAGCGCGTTGGCCAGCGAGGCCGAAACTGCGTCCATCTGCTTGCCGCTGCCGATCACCGTTGCCTTGCCCGGTCCGGCGATCTCGTCCAGCACTGCCAGCGCGATGACGACATCGTGCTGCTGATATCCGCCGAGCGCACACCCAATGCTGTCCAGCAGGAAGCGCTTGGCCTGGTAGACCGCGTCAGCGGAAAGCTGCTCGAATCGCACCCCAGCGGCCCACTGCGACATTGTGGCAGTGATGGCAGGCTTGCTCGCGGTCTTGGGCGGGGCTGTGGTCGTCGCCATGGATCATCTCCCTTACTTCGCCAGGTTCTTGAACGGCAGAAACGCCATGAAATCGGCGTGATGCACGATGTAAGCCTCGGTGGTGCGCGTCACCAGGTCGCCCTCGGCCGCGTGCGCCGCAATGATATGGCATACTGCGTCCGGCACACCGCACTCCATTGCCAGCGCAACTCCGGTGAATGGATGGCGCAGCAGTTCGCCACGCTTGCTCTGCCGCGTCTTGCCGTCGACGTTTTCGTACTCCAGCAACTTGCCCACGTCGGCCAGGATCGCGCCCGCAATCACGGTGTCCATGTCGATAGGCAGCGCGCGGCCCATGAATTCAGTCATGCTCTCAGCCGCCTTGCGTGCGATGTGCACCACGCAGCGCTTGTGTTCCATGAACGTCGTGGGACAATTGGGCACCAGCAGCGTGAACGGGATGCGATTCAAGTCATCAGGAGTTAGCGGGCTGAGTTCGAGCGCCCGCTGCCAGGTATTGCTCACCTGCTCGCGCAGTTGAGGAGAGTCGATCCACTCGATCTCAGGCCACAACTTAGTAACGGCATCGTGCATGGTTCCTCCGCCTCCAATAGACAAGCGCAAAGCCCGCGCTATGCGATAGGCGAATTCTGTTCCGGCAACGCATATTCTTATCACTTGTGGCTTGGGCAGGGCTATGACGAGCGTCACAGGCAGGAAGGCTTTGGCAAATCCGGCTAAACTACCTGCTGCGCTTCTGCTCAAACCGAGTTTCGCCAGCGCATTGGGATTTTCAGGATGACTCTTCCAAAGCTTAGGCCGATTGCGATACCTGGTAATTTCTCTGCGCGCTTTCGGCTTCCTATGGAGCGACGTACAACGATATTGCGCATCCTGATTTTTGTATTCGGGCTACTTATGGCCCGCTCTGCATTCGCCCAGGGTGGTCCGCCTTTTTACACCAACGATCCAGCCACACCTGGGCCCCGCAATTGGGAAATCAACTTTGGCTACATGCCGTTCCTGTATAGCGATCAGTCTGTTACTCATACCCCCGATGTCGACATCAACTTCGGCATTGGCGACCGCATCCAGCTCACCTACGAGAACGCCTGGTTGCGCGTGCACGATCTTCCCGTGGCCGCCAAGTTCGGACTGGGGCAATCGAACTTCGGAGTCAAATGGCGCTTCCACGACGCCGGCGAATCAGGCTGGTCGATCTCGACCTTCCCTCAGGCATTCGTGAATAATCCCAATGACTCCGTTCGCCGCGGCATCACCGCGCAGAGCAACTCCTTCCTGCTGCCCTTTGAGTTTTCCCACAAACTCGGTCCTGTCGATGTGAATTTCGAACTCGGCTATGATTTTGTCCACAATGGACCGAGTGGCTGGCTGACGGGCCTCGTCGTTGGACACACGTTCAACTCCAAGCTGGAACTCGACGCCGAGTTCTATTCGCAAAGCACCTACAATCCTTACGCGAGCCAGACCACGCTTGAACTCGGCGGCCGTTATCGAATCCACAGGCCGATCGTGCTCCTGATGATGGCGGGACGCAGCCCTGAGCCTGCCAGTTCTAACCACCCCTACTTTGTGGGATATTTTGGCGTGCAACTCCTGCTGCCGCCCAAGTCCTACGATGCCGACAATCCTGCTCCGCCATCGCATCCGCAGCCGTAGTCTGGAACCCCGTCGGTTCGATGTACGGTTTACATCGACCAAGTGACACTTTCGACCTGGTTTGTGATCTCTTCCGGTGGCGTGTCCGGCGGGAAGCGCATCGGTTTACCAATGATGACCCTCAACTGCCCCGGCCGCGCGATCTTATGGCCCTTCAGTTTCATCTCGTATAAGCCGTCGATTCTCAGCGGGAGCACCGGAACATTCAGCCGGGCAGCTAAGACGCCTAAGCCTGAGCGGAAGGGCGATGGCTTGCCGTCGGGCGTGCGCACGCCTTCCGGATAAACCAGAACGCTGTATCCGCGATCAACAGACTCGCCCGCATAGGCGAAGCTTTCGCGTACCCCCGACTGCTGCGGCAAGGGAAAAACATCAAACAGAGCTACCACGAGGTAGTATCCCACTTTGTAGGATAGCCGCATAAACCAATTCCAGTTTAGCGGTGGCCGCCACATCTTCCACAGCAATTCGCCCCACATGCCGACGGCCAGTTTGCGGCGCAGACGCGGCGGTAACGCTCGCAAGGCAAACCCAAGGTCAATGTAGGTGACGTGGTTACAACTGATGAGCAGCGGCCCGTCGACGCCGCGCAGGTTCTCGCGGCCAACGACCTTCGGGTGGGCCATGATCATCGTCGCCGGCCAGGTGAGCAGGTAGTAGATGAATTCCCGGATCCAGGTGATGGGCCAGCGTTGCGCCCATCGCGGGTAGCGGTATCCGCTCTGCGGCGATTTCTGCGGCCCCCGCAGCAGGCGCTCCAGGTCGCCAACGGTGCTGATTTTCGTGAAGTCCGCCTGGTTCAGGTCAACCTGGTAGCGGTCCTCCAATGCGCTCATCAACTCAACCCGATCCATGGAGTTGAGATTCAGGTCGCCTTCCAATTGGGCATCGGGGCCGAGCGCGCCGACTTGTCTGCCAGTGATGCGAGCAATCAGACCGCCCAACGCGCTTGGCGAGGCGCTGGCATCAACGTCGCCGGAAGCAAAGCGCTGCTGAACTGCTGCCTGGATCACGGCAGTCTTTGGCTTCTGGGTAGGCGTTCGCGGGAAGTCCTCATCCGGCCAGATCAGCCACCGTCGCATTTGCTGATAATCGGCCAGATGCTGGTTGGCGCGCCTTACAATCTCTTGCGCGTCGGAGGAATCGCGCAGCACCAGCACGGCGCAGGGTTCAGCGTTACCGTTCAGTTCAAGTCCCACCACCACACAATCGCGGACCTCAGGCTGTTGCCGCAGCGCAGCCTCCAGGTCTTCGGGATAGACATTCATCCCTTCGCGTGTGACGATGACATTCTTCTTGCGGCCCTTGAAGTAAAGATTGCCCTCGGCGTCGAGTTCGCCGATGTCGCCGGTGCGAAACCAGCCTTCCTCGCTTGCTACCGGCTTCAGTTCCTTGCCTTGCCAATAGCCGGTTGCGACGTTGGCCCCGCGCACCAGGATCTCGCCGTGCTCGTCGAGCCTGATCTCGCGCCCTTCCAGGACTTTGCCTATGGAGCGTTTGCCGGTACGAAACGGATGATTCAGCGAGATGAGCGAAGTGGTTTCGGTAAGGCCGTAGCCTTGAATCACGACGAAACTCAGACGCTGCCAGAACTCTTCGGTCTTTGCGTCGAGCGCGGCGCCGCCCGAGATGAACGCCCAGAACTTCCAGCCGAAGCGGTTATGCAGTTGCCGGAAGCGCCACCAGCGCCTCACAAAGTGTTCGTCCTTGGCGGCCGCGAACTCACGATGGAACCAGGGCAGATTGCCGTCCGTTTCCAAGTCGCGCTCGATCTTGTCCTTGAGCGACTCCATCAATCGCGGCACGGCAACGACTACCGACACTCGTTCCTTCTTGATGACTTGCAGGACCTCGGACGGGTTCAATGTGTCCTGGAAGATCACAGTCGCCGCCAGCAGTTGGGGCAGAAAAATTCCCAGGAACTGTCCGAAGACGTGGCTGAGCGGCAACAGGTTCAGAAAACGCAATGGATGGAAGATGCGTTCGTAGCGTAGATAGCGGCCAATCTCGCGCTCCAGCGGTTCCAGGTTTGCCAGAATGTTGCCGTGGGAGATGACCACACCGCGCGGCTCGGCGGTTGTACCCGAAGTAAAGACGATCTCGACGATGCCACTGCGCGAGAGTTCCGGGGGAGCTACCGGTGAGTCCGAGCGCGCGGCGGTCTCCTCGCGCAGGGTTTCGAGATGGAACCAGGCGACGCCGGGAATCTGGTTCTGCGCAGAGCCCACGCATAGCCTGGCGTCGACCTGCTGCGCGATACGCCGTGCAAAGTCAGGAGCTGCAACTTTGTCAATCGGAACGACGATCGCCCCGCGCAAGAGACATCCGAAGAACACAGCGATCCATTCGGCGCAGTTTTCCCCCCAGATGAGCACCTTGTCGTTCTTGCCGATGTCGCGGGCTTCCAACTCTCGCGCGAAGCGGTGGGCATTGGCGATCACGTCGCCATAGGTCCAGCGTTGAGTGCGATATCCTCGGCGATGGACATAGGCGACCTCACGCGAATGCTCGCGGAAGTTGTCCAGGTACTCCAGGATAGTGGTGCGGGCCATCGATCAAAGTGTAACTGTTCCAGCATAGTAGAAGAGGATGTGGCTGGTTTTGGCCATCGCGGCGCTCGCTCACCACTGCTAAAGAGGCACACCACGACTCCCATCAGGGAATTCGAGTCCAGTACAGTGCAAATCCGTTTGCGTGGCGACTTAGAAATGTCTGATACTCCTATTGGACAGCTTCTCCGTGCCCACTGGGTTCGCGGTAGTTGTGTTCTAATGCTGCTGACTGGTGGCTTCACGGCTTGTGGCGTTTCGAAGCGGAGGCGGGAATGGAAGAGCGCGATTTTTATGACGAGCGGCAGGAGATGAAGAAGGCAACTCTGAGTTGTCCTCACTGTCATCAGTCTGGGGAGTACGATCTGGGCTGGTTCGTCCGCACCAAGCGCCGCCAGTTGCCGCCACGCGCCGACGAGCGCGACCGCGCCAGGTTTGCCAAGGCCCGCTCCTATATGGTGCGGCGCGACGATCTGGTGGCCTGCAAGAACCCTCGCTGCCGCAAACGCTTCGAGGTCTCAGGCGTGCAGTCGGTGGCTTTTCTGGATGAGCAGGTCAGGCCGGAACGATTGCAATAGTGGGTTGCCGCGTAACCGGCGGAGAATAGCCCCTCGCGCCGTGCGCTAGCGTTGGGCGTGCTCCTTACCCTCGAACTTCGATAATCGTTTTTCTGTTCGCATGACCACCAATCCTCACCGTTCCCCTGTGCCCCGGTCCAAGAAACCGTTCGAGGCGCACGTCAGCACTCTTATGCAACGCCTCGACCGCTTCTGGCAGCGCGTGACTGATGGCATGCAGCTAGGGCAGTTATGGTCGCAGTTTAGCGCCGATGCTCGCTCCAGCTACCAGCTCTACTCCAAGGAAGTGGACTCGACCCGGGTGGCTGGAGTGCCCAAGGGAAGGCACGCCCTGAATGTCGGGACCCAGTTCTTCTGGGCGATTCTGGAGAAGCTGACTCCGGCGCGACGTGTTCTCCTGCTGGTCGCCCTTGTGCTGGTGATCTTTCCCGGTGGGGAGATGACGTGGACGACGCACTCGGGTGAAGTCCGCTCGTTCGCGCTCGACTTCCACTTCTTCGGCGGCTTGTTGATGTTTGCTCTGCTGATCTTGGAAGTGGCCGATCGCGTAGTAATGAAACGCGATCTGCAGATCGCCAAGGAGATTCAGGCTTGGCTGTTGCCTGCCAGTCCTCCGCCGGTGCCTAGTTTGGAGATTGCCTTCACCACGCGCCCGGCCAACACTGTCGCTGGCGACTACTATGACGTTTTCGCACGGCCCGATTCCGGCAAGCACGACCAGACTTTTTTGATTGCCATTGCTGATGTGGCCGGCAAGAGCGTGCCGGCAGCCATGCTGATGGCCACGTTTCAGGCGAGTTTGAGGACGCTCTGCACAACCCCCGGCACCCTGACCGAGTTGGTGGGCCGCATGAATCGTTACGCTTGCAGCAACAGCCAGAACGGCCGTCGCTTCACCACTGCATTCATCGCCGAATACAATCCAGCAGACCGCGCACTGGCCTATGTCAACGCCGGACACAACAATCCGATGCTTCGCCGCCAGTCAGGAATTATCGAGCGCTTGCAGGTTGGCGGTGTGCCGCTAGGCATCCTGGAGGATGCGCCTTACGAATCGGCAACCGTCACTCTGCAACCCGGTGACTGGCTGGCAATCTTTACGGATGGTGTTGTTGAGGCGGAAAATAGCGCTCAACAGGAATACGGCGAGGAACGCCTGATCGCAATGCTCCAGTCGGGCGTTCTGCTGACGCCGGCGGCGCTGCTGAACAGCATCATGGTCGATCTGGACCGCTTCGCCGGCAATGCTCCGCAGCACGATGACGTCACTTGCATGTTGCTGAAGGCGCTCTGAAGCTTTTAGTTCAGATTCATTCCAAACAGCCGTCACAGGTTCCGGTTAGGAACTTGCCCGCTCGCGCTCCAGCAGCTTTTTCTTTCGCGCAATGCCCCAACGATATCCGGCGAGATCTCCGTCGCTGCGGATTACCCGGTGACACGGCACGGACAAGGCAATCGGATTCGAGGCGCAGGCCCGGGCCACGGCACGCGCTGCGCCGGGCTTGCCAATCTCGCGGGCGACATCGCTGTAACTGCGCGTTTCGCCGCGTGGAATCTGGCGCAGCTTTTCCCATACCTTCATCTGGAACGCGGTGGCACGCACATCAAGGGGCAAGTCAATAGCGGTGTTTTCTCCCCGCACAGTGGCCAGCAGCGGCTCGACATATTGGCGCATCGCTGTATCATCGCGATGTATTTCGGCCGCGTGGAACTCCTTTCGCAGATCGCTCTCCAGATCGGATGCGTCGTTCCCGAAGCGCACGGCGCACAGCCCCCGTTCCGTCGCAGCAATCAGCAGGCGGCCCAGTGGAGTGGGAGCAACGGCAAACGCAATGTTCGCGCCGGCGCCGCCTCGCCGGTATTCGCCGGGTGTCATCCCGAGCTGTTGCGGCGCCTTTTCGTACAGACGGCTGGGTGAGCCAAAGCCGGCGTCATAAAGCGCGGTCGTGACGTCCTCGCCTTTGCGCAGCCCAGTCTTCACATGTTGCATGCGACGGGCCGCCTGGTATTCGCGCGGGCTGAGCCCGGTTGCACGCTTGAACAGTCTTTGCAGATGAAACGGGCTGAGGCCTACTCGCTGGCTGAGTTCTCTCAGCGTCACGACTCCTTCGGCGTTGTCGAGCAATTGGCGAGTGTGGATCACATACTGCGCCTGGGCGGAAATCTGCGTTGGCTTGCAGCGCAAGCAGGCACGATAACCCGCGCGCTCGGCTTCATTGGGGCCAGCAAAGAACTCCACTGAGTCCCGGCGTGGTCGTCGGCTTGGGCACGAAGGCCGGCAATAGATTCCGGTTGTCCGCACGGCGAAAACGAAACGCCCGTCCTGGCGGGCGTCGCGCGCCACCACTTGCTGCCACTTGTTCTGCAGTTCGGTTTGCATGTTCACAGCCTAGCGCTGTCTCTTGAAGCCCGATATCCGGCGCTTGCGCGCAAAAGAAAAACAGGTTGTCGGTTAGGCAAGTCTGTCAGTGGCCATTAGCCGACCGTAACCAAGCTAACCGATTGTGCGTTCTGCCGAACCCACGGTCTGCCACGACGTATACTGGCAGCGAGAAGTCGGCCCTCACGTGAGCCCTTATGCGCAAGTCAATCTTATTCGCCTTTGTGCTTTCCATCGGTCAGGTCTGGTTGCTAACGGCCAGCCCAGCCTCCGATAAGAAGCGCGATCCGGAATCGGTGCTGGTCAGCGTAGAGGGCTGTCTTAAGATGTCTGTCACCGAATACGTCATCATCGATGAAAATACCGGTACTGAACACAACCTGATCGGCGATACGGCCAAGCTCAGACACTACGTCGGACACCGCGTACAGATCATCGGCGAACCAACAACTAAGGCCTTCGACGCCACCGAGGCGGGCATCGCCTCAAGCGCTGTTGAGGTACCTGCGATCAGAGTACAGAGCGCCAGACAGACCGGCGGCAAGTGCGGCTTGTATCGATGACGGAATCGCTGGTCGGGCGGGGATGGCACTTCCACACAGTTTCCAGCAGTCTCCAACTGCAAGTTTCAGATTTCCGTCGAGCGGTCGAGTCCGCCACGGACGATCGCTGCCGCCTGCTCGGCCGACTCGAACAGATGCGCCTCCATCCCCGCCCGCCGAGCGCCTTCAACGTTGTTTGGCCGATCGTCAAAGAATAGTACGCGATGCGCCTCGCAGCCCAACGCGTTCAGGCAGAGGCGATAAATCGCAGGGTCTGGCTTGATGACGCCATGCTCGCAGGACCAGATCTGCGGTTCGAACTCGTCCAGCCAATCGAAGTTCTTGCGCAGTTCCCCCAGCAAGTCATGGGGCATGTTGGACAGGATCGCCGTGCGCGCTCCCTGGCGCGTGATCTCGCGCGCGAGATCGAGAGCACGAGGATTGACGCGCAGCCACATCCGGGTCTCGAAGTTCACGACGCGCTCTACTTGATCGGCACTCAGCGAGATGCCGGCAGCGTCGGCAAAGCGCCGCCAATGCTGCTGACAGTCCTGCCGGCCGCAGTCATATGCATCGCGTGTTTCTGAGTAGAGCTGAAAGAACGGCGGCTCGCTGACGCCCACCAGCGCCCCAAACTCGCCGACTTCGGCCAGCGTCGGGGCATGGCTCAGAACTCGGCCATAGTCGAAGACAACGGCATCCGAGCGGTTGGCCTGCATCGTTTTCATTTTGACACAGCGCAGGTTGCGGGCTCAGGTTTCCCGGCGGATACTGTTAGAACCCTGAGGTGCATCGAAGAGGGAAGCGATGAGCACAAGCGCACAGAATGGACTCATTCACTTGGCAAGTAAGTATTCCGTTGACGAAACGCTGCGGCGGCTGGAAGAGCTGTTGCAGCAAAAGGGTTTGACCACGTTCGCGAAGGTAGATCACAGCGGTGAGGCCGCCAAGGTCGGATTGGAGATGCGCCCCACCAAGCTGCTTATCTTCGGCAGCCCCAAGGCAGGTACGCCATTGATGCAAGCATCGCCGAGCCTGGCGATCGATCTGCCACTGAAGGCTCTGTTCTGGCAAGACGCGGACAGCAATGTGTGGCTCACCTACAACGACCCAACTTATCTCATGCGGCGGCACGATGTGCCATCGGAACTCCTCCCGAACATCGCGGGAGCGAGCGCGCTGCTTGAGAAAGCCGTTAGCTAGAAGAGAACACGCGCAGCCCCGTCTCGTGCCACCGGATTGTCCCTCGCGATACACTCTTCTTTTCCCATGCCATCGAAACGCAGCCTTGAACTTCGCCGGCAGGTCGGTCAGTTGCTCATCATGGGCTTTGACGGCACTGTCATGTCGCAACGCCTGCGCGTCATGCTTTCAAAGTTTCAGCCCGGCGGCATCATTCTCTTCAAGCGCAACGTAGAAGACGCCGGGCAGACACACGCATTGCTTCGCGAGGCCCAACAGGCCAGTTTCACGCCTATGTTCCTCTGTGTCGACATGGAGGGAGGCACCGTTGATCGCCTCCGTGATGTGGTCGCGCCAGCACCATCGGTGGCCGAGGTTGCGGCTGCCGGCTCGAAGAAGCTCTTCCGCAAGCATGGCCGGCTGATCGGCGAAGAGGTCCGCGCGCTCGGGTTCAACACCGATTTCGCCCCTGTCCTGGATTTGCAACTCGAGCCATCGCAAAACGTCTTGACCACGCGTACGGTTTCGCCCAAACCAAAACAAACCATCGTCTACGCGCACGAATTTCTGCGCGGCCTGCGCGACAGCGACGTCCTCGGCTGCGGCAAACATTTCCCCGGTCTCGGCGAGGCCAGTCTCGATACCCATGCCGAACTGCCCTCGGTCCCCAAGCCTTGGAAGCGGCTTTGGAAGGAAGACTTGCTTCCGTATCGCAAACTCCGGCACGATCTGCCCTTCGTGATGGTGGCACACGCAGCTTACCCGCAGGTCACGGGCGACAGCGCGCCCGCTTCGCTCTCGAAGAAATGGATGAGCGGAATCCTGCGCAGGAAAATCGGCTATCGCGGGCTGATCATCACCGACGATCTCGACATGGGCGGCGTGCTGGCGACGGCGCCGATCGACGATGCCGCAGTGGAGACGCTGCGCTGCGGTGCCGACATGTTCCTCATCTGCCAGAAAGAAGAGAGCGTGCGGCGCGCGTTCGAAGCCGTCCTCAAACGCGCTGAGAGTGACAAGAAATTCGCCGAACTCATCGCGGAGAAATCGAAGCGCGTTCGTGATGCCAAGAAAAAGTCGAAAGCGCTGAAGCACATGGCGCCGCCTCCTAAACAGAAGACAGTAGAAAGGCTGACCCGAAAGATCTGGCAGTTCAGCGAAGAGGTGCGAGCCTACACCATTCCATCCGACGAGGTAGATGAGTGATCGTCGCCGGCGTGATGAGCGGGACCTCGGCCGACGGGATCAATGTCGCTTTGGTGCGCGTCCAGGGACGCGGCTTCCGCTCCCGGCTGGAACTGCTCGCACATTACCAGTTTCCCTATCCCAGCGATGTACGGCGCGCTGTTTTGGCAGCAATGAATGCCCGCTCGGCCGCTGTTGCCGATCTGTCGCGACTCAACTTCCTGCTCGGCGACCTCTACGCCGACGCGGTGCGAACCGCGCAGCGGCGCGCGCACCTGCAATGCGAGCTTGTCGGCTGCCACGGCCAGACGCTCTATCATCAAGGAAATTCCAAGCCGTATCTGGGACGTCGCATCGCGTGTACCTGGCAAACAGGTGAGGCAGCGATCATCGCAGCGAAGGTCGGCGTGCCAGTAGTCTCCGACTTCCGTCCAGCAGACCTGGCTGCCGGCGGCAAGGGCGCGCCCTTGGTCCCATTCCTCGATTATGTTCTCTATCGACATCGCCGCTATGGGCGCATCGTTCAGAATCTTGGCGGGATCGGAAATTTGACGGCGATTCCTCCGCGCGCATCACCCGAACAGGTGATCGCCTTCGACACCGGGCCCGGCAACATGGTGATTGATGCCGTCGCCGAGCAGCTCTTCGACAAGCCATTTGATCGCAACGGACGGTTGGCGGCACGCGGTGAACCCATCGAGCGTGTGCTGCGCGAATTGCTGCGGCACCCGTTCTTCCAGCAGAAGCCGCCCAAGACCGCGGGACGCGAGCAGTTCGGCCGCGAGTTTGTGCGCGAAATGCTGCGCCGCGGCCGCCGGGCCGACGACAACGACATCATTGCAACGGCTACCGCACTAACCGCGCGGTCGATCGGAATTGCCGTTCGCAGGTTCGTCTTGCCGCTGCTGGAGAGTGAAGATGCGAAGCCGGCACGCTTCCGCGAATTTGTTGTCTCCGGAGGCGGAACCAAGAACGCTACGCTGATGCGCATGATCCGCGAGGAACTTGCGTCCCTGAAGATGCGGGTACGTACTACAGACGACCTTGGGCTACCGTCCGAGGCGAAAGAGGCGACGGCGTTCGCCCTGATGGCCTACCAGACCTGGCGACGCCTGCCGTCGAATGTTCCTTCCGCGACCGGAGCCGAGCGGCCGGCCATCCTCGGGAAGATTAGTTATGCGTAAGATCTGTTTCACCGCAGAGGACACGGAGCGCGCGGAGAAGACCGAGAATTTGTTTACCACGGAGACACAAAAGCACCGAGCAAAACAAAGAGAGAGAGAGAAATAATCCAACCGCCAATTCAAGGACTAATGGAATTCCGTATTCCCTCCGCGCGCTCTGTGTTCTCCGTGGTGAATCTGAAACCCAGATTTTCTCTGTGTCTCTGTGTCTCTGTGGTGATATGCCTTGCCGGCTGCACGCGCAAGCCCGATCCCAACACGCTGGTCATGATCATCGAGAGCAGTCCCATCAATCTTGATCCGCGCGTGGGGGTCGATTCGCAATCGCAGCGCATCGACGAACTGCTGTTTGATTCGCTACTCCGCCACGACGAACATTTCCAGCTGCAGCCCTCGTTGGCCGACAGTTGGGAAACCCCCGATCCCCTGACGTACATTTTTCATCTGCATCACGGCGTGCGCTTCCACAATGGGCAGCCACTGACCGCGCGTGATGTGAAGTGGACATTCGATTCGCTGCTCACGGGCAACTTACGCAGCACCAAAACCAGTACCTTCACCAAAGTGAGCCGGATCGACGCGCCTGATGACTACACCGTTATTTTTCACCTGAAGGAGCCATTCGCACCTCTCCTGTGGAATCTGTCCGGAGCCGCCGGCATCGTTCCCTACGGCAGCGGCGAAGACTTCAACCGTAAACCCATTGGCTCGGGACCGTTCCGCTTCGTCAGTGCGCAGCAGGACAAGAATGTCGTCATCGAGCGCAATCCGGATTACTGGGACGCTCCCGCCAAGCTCGATCGCGTGGAGTTTAAGGTAATTCCGGATGCTACGACGCGCGCTCTCGAACTTCGCAAGCAGAGCGCTGACGTCGCCATAAACTCGCTGGTTGCCGACACCGTGGTGGCGCTGGAGCGCGATCGCGACCTCACCGTGATGGAAGCTCCGGGCACGATCTACGCCTACATCGCGCTGAATCTACGCGATCCCATTCTGAAGGACGTGCGCGTGCGGCGCGCGATCGCTTATGCCATCGATGTGCAGCCCATCATTCATTACCTGCTGCGCGACGAGGCGCGACCGGCTTACAGCGTGCTGCCGCCGCAGCACTGGGCGTACGACGGCAATGTGGAGCGCTATCCGCATGACGCGGAGCGTGCGCGTGCGCTGCTTGATGCCGCCGGATATCGCCCGGTCAACGGAGTACGCTTTCACATCACGATGAAGACCTCAACTGAGGAGTCGACACGGCTGCTGGCAGCGGTGTTGCAAGAGCAGTTGCGGGAGGTGGGCATCGCGCTCGACATTCGGACCTTCGAGTTCGCGACCTTCCTGGCCGATGTGACCAAGGGCGCGTATCAGGTCCATTCGCTGCGCTGGATTGGCGGCAATCAGGACCCGGACATCTTCGAGAACCTCTTCGACACGGCAAGCTTCGCGCCCAAGCGCGCCAATCGCACGTTCTACTCGAACCCGCGGGTTGATCAGTTAATCCGTGAAGGCCGCAGCACACTCGATCAGCAGAAGCGCAAGGCAATCTACGATCAGATCCAGCAGATTCTGGCCGACGATCTGCCCTACATCAATCTGTGGTATCTGGACAATGTGCTGGTCCACACGAATCGCGTGCGCGGCATCGAAATGGGACCGTCGGGGAACTACGATTTTCTGCGCACTGCGGAGCTTGCCCATTGAATAGCCGTGCCGCAGTCTTAGCAACACAACAGTCCCGACCGGAACACCCGAACGTGCTGGCTGAGCTCCTGGTGGGCTTCTAGAATCCGAACGCGATAGCCGATGCCGGAGCGCCGATACACCGCCCCCAGCAATTCGCTGATCTCTCGATGGCTGCGCTCGGCGATCGCCACAATCGAAGGTCCGGAGCCGCTCAGGCAAACCCCGAGCAGATCCGGATGTTCCAACTCCAGCGCTTCCGCCAGTCCTGGCACGACTTTGTGTCGTGCCGGTTGGTGGACGCGATCGCGCATGGCGTGCTTCAACAGCGAGAAGTCGCCGCTGTGCAACGACTGCAAGAGCAGAGCGACTCTCTGCAAGTTGAAGACGACATCGGCGCGCGAAAGGCACTCAGGCAGCACTGCGCGCGATTCGCCGGTTGCTAGTGAAACATCAGGGGTCAACACGACGAATGCAAGCGACTCCGGCCACGAGAACTGTCTGGCTTGCACCATGCCTTTAGGCAGTTGGCAGCTTAGCGTGAGTCCGCCCAGAAGCGAAGCGGCGGCGTTGTCGGGATGGGATTCCAGCGCGCAGGCTGCGCTTAGCAGCGTTTCAATCGGCAGCATGCCGGCCACAGCCTCATACAGACGCAAGCCAGCGACAGTTGCGGCCGCACTGCTGCCGAGCCCAGCTCGCATTGGGATGTCGCTGCGCACCTCGATCGACAAGGAAGGCAGCCTGGAGAAATCCTCGCCGGCGAGCGACCGATAGGCTCGCTCGATGCAGTTTTCGCCTTGGAGCTCGTGATCGAGGAAGCGAAATTCCAGTTTTCCACGGCCCGGTATTCTTCTAACTCGCAAAGACAAGTACAGCTGCACCGCGACTGCGAGCGTGTCGAAGCCGGGCCCGAGGTTGGCAATCGATGCCGGGACTTTGATCTCGAAATCGTCCGCAGCACTTCGTGGAGTGGCGGCCTTCTCGATAGGGTTCATGCTGATGACATTCATGCGCAGCACACTCCTTGTAGTGCCGGTTCGCGTAATTGCGATTTGAGGATGTAGTCCGTGTCTTTGAGGGCGTGGCCGGTCAGGATGGCGACTACAACCGCATCACGGTCGATCTTTCGTTGTTCCGTCAGTTTTCGGAGCGCAGCCAGGGTTGTTGCCGACGCTGGTTCGCAACCGATGCCATCGCGGCCGATCATGGCCTTCGCTTCGGCGATCTCCTCATCGGTCACGTCCATGACGAAGCCGTTAGTGTCGCGCACCGCGCGCAGGGCTTTCTTCCACGAACGCGGATTGCCGATCCGAATCGCCGTCGCTGCGGTCTCCGGCGACTCCACAGGTTCGAGCTCCGTCGCACCGGAGCGCCACATCCTCGCCAGCGGATTCGCACCCCCAGCCTGGACGACGATCAGGCGAGGCAACTTCGGCAAGAAGCCTGTTGCGTGCAACTCGGCCAGGGCTTTTCCAAATGCCGAGCTGTTGCCGAGATTGCCGCCGGGTACGATGATGTAGTCCGGCGCCTGCCAGCTAAGCTGCTCCAGCAGTTCGAACATCACGGTCTTCTGCCCTTCCAGCCGAAATGGGTTGATGGAGTTCAGGAAATAGAGGTCATCGTTCGCCTCGTGCAGAATTCGTTCTAGCGCACGATCGAAGCTGCCAGCGACGTGGACGATCTCGGCGCCGAAATCCATGGCTTGCGCAAGTTTGTTCATCGACACTTGTCCCGCTGGGAGGTAAACCTTCGCCCTCAATCCGGCGCGTGCCGCATACGCCGCCAGGGATCCGGAGGTGTTTCCGGTGGAAGCGCAGCCGACAACCTTCGCGCCAATGAACACGGCTTCGGTTAAGCCGACGGTCATCCCGAGGTCCTTGAAACATGCCGTCGGGTTCCAGCCGAGATGTTTGAAGCGAAGATTCCGCAGCCCCGCCCAGTGGGCCGTCTTCCTGCCTTCGATCAGCGGATTGTTGCCTTCACCCATCGTCACGATTTCGGAATAGCCGCCGGGAAGGAACTCGCGAAAGCGCCATACGCCGCTCACATCGCGCGGGTCATACGAACATCTCCGCTGAAGCCAGGTGTACTTGAGCTCGGCAGGAGTCGTGTTCACCGGACCAACCACAACTTCCAGCAGCTCTCCGCAGATCGCACACGAGAGCGAGCGATCGTGAAGGTCCAGGGTTGCGGCACAGTCCGTGTTAATACAGCGCAGATGCATACAAAGAGCTCCTAACTCAGGATCGGCATGGTAACTGGCGCTTCGGCCAGAAAGTCGAACTCGGCGATTCTTGCCAGTGCGTTGTCAAGCTGCTTCTGCCTGCACGGCTCCAAGGTAATCACGAAGGGCAGCGCCGATTTGGTGTGGCCTGGCTTCTGCAGGACGGCGTCGAGGTTGATGTCGCAACTGGCAAGCACGCTGGCCAGCACCGCGATAATTCCCGGTTTGTCGCGAACGACGAAGCGCAGATAGTGCGGTGCCTCTTGATCAGTTACGAATTCGCAAGAAGCTGCTGAAATGTGGTCTGGCAATTCAACTCCTCGCGAGCGCCCACGGGCTGCCTGGAGGAGATCGGAGACGACCGCAACCGCAGTCGGATCTCCTCCGGCGCCGTGGCCCCCAAAAGTCGTGTCACCACCGAATTCGCCGCTGCTTACCACCAGGTTCTGACTCCCGACAACTCTCGCTAATGAGGAGTCATTCGAGACCAGCGACGGTTCCACAGCGAGATAGGCTTGCCCATCCTTCAGTTTCGCCGTCGATATCTGCCGAACCGTGCAGCCGAGTTCGTGCGCGTATTCGAAGTCAAACGGCTTGAGGCTGCGGATGGAGCGGCGGACGACCTGCTGCGGCGATACCTCGATCTTCAGTCCAACGCGCGCCAGGATCGCCAGTTTCGCGGCGGCGTCCTGACCATCGATGTCATCGGTCGAATCCGCTTCCGCGAAACCCGCCTCCTGCGCCTCGCGAAGTGCGTCATCGAAAGACACGCCAGCTTGTTCAATCCGCGTCAGGATGTAATTGCAGGTACCGTTGAGAATTCCACGGATCTGAACGATGCGATCGCCAGCCAGACCATCGTGTAGTCCAGAGAGCACAGGCACGCCGCCGGCAACACACGCGCCGAAACCCAGATACTGGTGGTTTTCGCGGGCCAGTTCGAGCAAGTCCGGACCGAAATGCGCGATGAGCTGTTTGTTGGCAGTTACCACGGCCTTACCGCATTGCAGGGCGCGACGCACTAATTGGTGGGCCGGTTCCAGGCCGCCAATCAACTCGACGATGACGTCAGCATCGGAGGCGAGTACCTGCTGGATACTGTCAGTCCAGCGTACGTCTGAAGCAATCCAGCCGACCTTCTTGCGAGCTATGTTGCGGTTGCAGACGTGAGTGAGTCGCAACGAATGGTCATCACGCCGGGCCTGCAACAACCGTGCGACGGCACTACCCACGGTGCCGAAGCCGACCAGCGCAACACGGCATTGGGTCTCGGCAATTTGCCTGGGGCGATCGATACACGACAGAGCGGTAACCATATCAGGCGACCTCCGCCACATCTTCAATCGACGTTCCGCCAAATTTCATTACGATCATGTTGGTTCCGTGATGAAAATTCTGCCAAAAACGAAAAACCCACCAGCCTTTCGGGCGGTGGGTCCGGATTCATCTTTCCTTGAGAGCTACTTAGGAACTATTGCCGATCCGCGTTCCGCCCGTTTTTGAGATAGGTGTGCTTGTGAACACACCTGTGCCCGCTGTTGTATCCATCGCGCGGGACATAGGGCGAAATGCCGACATAAGTTCAGGTACTCTAAACCAAGTCGGCATGAGAGTCAAAGACTTTTATTGAAACCGTTCTCGACGGATGTCCGTCGCGGTCCCCATTTAGGATCGCTTTCACTTGGATTCTCGCCTTCGTGGCTGATTTGATCGAAAGAATTGCTCAGCGGAATCGCGTAACATGTGACGAGACAATCGACTTGGAAAGTGAGTGCCGCTAATGGCCTGGGCGCGAGCGCTACGATACGTGGGAAGTCTGCTCTGCGCTGCGGCGTTGTCGGGCAGTTCCGCCATAGGCCGGCAACAGGGAGATAGCGCCGGTGGCTCACCGCAGGTCTGGGGAGGCAGGGACGTTTCCGTGGAGATGAGCGCAGGGGGCGCGACCCTGGAGTTCGATTGCGCGCATGGCGCCATCACAGAGTCAATCAAGCCCAATGCGAAGGGGGAATTCAGCGTGCCAGGCACTTACACGCCGGAGCACGGTGGTCCCGTGCAGAAGAACAATTCTCCGCGCGCTCTCCCCGCTGTCTACAAGGGAACCATCGACGGCGATACCATGCATCTCGAAGTCATTCTTACCGACCAGGAGCAGCCGCCATCCCCGCTTAGCCTTACCCGCGGCCGTCCGGGGCGCCTGGTGAAGTGCCGTTAGTTTCCGGGTGAGAATAGTCTGGATCAAGGAAGACTGTAACGTGTTCATATTCCCGTGTGGAAATCTGCCCAAAGGAAGGATCCGCTTCAGGATGGGCAAGTGTGCGTCCAGCGGCCGGAGTTTTCTGACGTTTCTTTGGGTGCTTGCCTTGCTTTGCGCTTGCCATGTCCCCGTGGGCGCGACGCAAGCTCCGAGCGAGAAGACCTTCCTGCTTGCGTCCGACCTCCACTTCAATCCGATGTCGGATGGCAGCCTGGTTGCCGATCTCGCCGCTTCCGATCCCGCGCAGTGGGAGACCATTCTCGCGCGTTCCAAGAGCACGTCCTTCAGCCAATACGGCGAGGATACGAATTGGTGGCTGTTGCAATCGTCGCTGGACCAGATGCGAGCGACCCTTCCACATCCTGCGTTCATTCTGGTAACCGGGGATCTCATTGCGCACCAGTTCCCGCAGAGGTATCTGAAAACGACGCACGACACGAATCGGGTGAACTATCGCAACTTTGTGCTCAAGACCGTGGAATTTCTGGCGCTGGAATTCCGCAGGCGATTCCCGGATACGAAGATTCTGTTGACGCCGGGCAACAACGACGAGGAGTGCGGGAACTACAGTATTAGAGCCGGCGGCACTTTTCTCCACGACACGGCCGATCTAGCCCGCAAGCTGGCACAAGCGGACAATGAATTCGTAGGCTCATGGGAAGCTCTGGGTAGCTATGACATGCCGCATCCCGGGATCCGCGGCATCCGCATCATCTCCCTGAACACCGTATTCCTGTCCGCCAGATATCATGCCGCGAAATTCAGCGAAAACTGCGACCTGATCGATTCCACGGCGGCAACCGATCTCTTCACCTGGCTGGAGTCGCGCCTCCGCGCAGCCCAGCAAGCGCACGAAAAAGTCTGGCTGATGTTCCACATTCCGCCGGGAATCGACAGCTACACGACCATCCAGAAGTATCGGACGCTATCCAAGACAGATGGCGCACCAGTGACGGATAAATTGTGCGTCTCAGCGGTTGTGCCCATGTGGGAGCCGAAGTGGACAGCACAGTTCCAGGGCCTGCTAAAGAAGTACGAAGAGACGGTGATCGTCAGCTTGGCAGGGCACACCCACACCGACGATTTCAGACTACTCAACTCAACTGGAGCTAAGCCGGCGTTCGTCCTGATTAGTCCGGCAATATCGCCGGTATACCGGCAGAATCCCGCATTTCGAGTAGTGACCTTTGCGAACGACGGGTCACTTAGTGACGAATCTGTTTATTACCTGACCAACCTCGAATTTGCCAGCAGCAGGACCCCCGGAGAGTGGGCGAAAGAGTATGCGTTTTCGCAGGAATGGAAATTGGGGCGGCCCGACGCTGCATCTTTGGCCACCCTCTATGATCAGATCAAGACCAAACCGGACGTTCGCGACGAGTGGCTAAAGCTCTACAACGTGTCAAGTTCGGCTGCCTATATGCCCCCAGACAGCACGCCCGGCCTTTATTGCGCTATCCAGGATCTTGATCCGGAATCTTATGGCAAATGCTACTGCACCACAACAGCGAGTCATAGCGCCAACGGCAGTACGCCCTGACCAGTTGTTTAGAACGCTGGTTCAACGTCAAACGGGCAAGGTCTTCGGCGCCAGGGCATCTTGCACTGATTTTGCCAACTCGGCGACGCTGAAGGGTTTTTGCAGAAATGGCCGGTTTCGCATCAGGATTTCCCGGCGGGCGGCGCT
>Ga0182030_10004965_pt1 | contig 28314 bp, 25 predicted proteins | sample 812S3MmetaG_FD_121299 | JGI IMG/M metagenome (GOLD analysis project Ga0182030, IMG submission 121299) | Permafrost microbial communities from Stordalen Mire, Sweden - 812S3M metaG (Illumina Assembly) | ecosystem: Environmental > Terrestrial > Soil > Wetlands > Permafrost | place: Sweden... | reverse complement strand
GGCTGATTTCGCAGCGGACAGAACGGCCATTCTTATCAGAAGGTTATCGATGTACCGACATTTTCGCCCACGTTTTCAACAACAAAGTACCGGCACTTTTGGCACAGAAATCAAGGGGACCCCACGAGCAGCCGATATTGAAGCTTCACGGATCTTCAAACTGGCGATCCGCTGAGGGCGCCGATCTCATGATTGTCGGCGGTGGCAAAGCCCGTGCCATCGAGCGCTACCCCGTGTTGCGGCGATACTCGCAATTCTTCACCGAGTCCCTGGCTCAACCCAACGTGCGTCTCGTGGTGATTGGCTATGGCTTTCGCGATGAACACATCAATACGGCTATCACTTCGGGCATTGACCGGGGCCTCAAACTCTTCGTTGTCGACCCTCTTGGTACAGACGTCGCATCAACGAACAATCCCGTCCCGAAAGGAGCGATCGGCCACCAGCTCACATCGCTCGAAGTCAGCATCCATAATGCATTGAGTGGGGCGTCGCGTCGTCCGCTGTCTACAACCTTTGCCACGGACGAGGTGGAGCGGCTCAAGTTGGAGCGCTTTTTCTCCGCCGCACGTACGTAGGCAATCTTTTATCACGCGTACTGCGCCATGGCTTGGAAGACGCAGCAATCTGAAATGACACGCAGCGCGTGTTAGTTTGCAATCAGATACGGAAATGCGAAAAAAGACTGCGCATGTACACGTGCGCCGATAGGAAACCCGCTCCCGTATGTGGATCATGGATCGCGTTCATCGTGCGTCCAACCATCCCGTCCTTAGTTCGATATAACTCGATCGACTCACTGATAATTGACCCCGGTGAACGGTCGATCACTTGAAAACGCATTCTCGGCGAGCATTCCCGCGCTAGAAAAATGAGCGGTCGTCGATTAGTTGATTTGGGTAGATAGTCAACCGTCCACCTTTCCAAATAGTGTCACCGCCGGTGACACCATTTTCCGTCGAAAGTGACGCTGTGGGGATCGACCCCCGCATATAACTCTCCGCGCCGCTCGTCCGGAGTCTGCAGATCGCCGTTAGGAGTCGAGTAACATCTGCGGAAGTTCCTCTGCAGACTGTGACTATCGATAACCGAGTTTCCCGCTACCAAGTGGGGTGGTCGACGGCTCCCGAGTCGCCTGTGTAAAGGATATTTGCTAGACTTTGTCGAGTGTATATTGAGTCCGCGCGTGAAGGGTCAGAGGCAAAAATCGTGCTTCCAGAGCTTAATAAAAACACTGGTCGAGAACGCCACCGAAGTCCATCCTTCCTGGACGATGGTGACATTTCGGGCCACTCCTCCTGTGATACTTATGATCAACAACATCATGATTTATCTTGCGAGCCGTAATGTGGGGGCGTACATCTCTTTCCTGACGACGCGTGTTTGCGGTGGGGTCGCTCTGAGCGTGTTTTCGCGATTGATCGGGGTTGCGCTGAGATGTCAACGCGCCTCCGAATGAAACCTTGATAAAGATGAGCCGCGACCTATGCAAACAAAAGACAATCAATTGCTCGGGGCGCTAGAAGATGATTCGCAGCAGCGAACTAAAAGGCCAATTGACGCCTGTCGTCATGAAACTCGGGGAATTGGTCTGCGAAGCCGGGAGGAACGCTCGAGCATGCGTATTTTCCGCAAGGCGCCGTGCTGTCTTTAACGAACGCAATTAACGTACCATCGCTTTCCTGAGATAAATTATCGCCGCGTGGATTTCTTGCGTGTGTTTGCCTTGCTTCCGTCACTCGCCGCCGGGTTGTTGTAATCGCCGGCGCCTTCCGCCGTTTGGTCGGTTCCAGACCTAATGAGGCGGCCTGGACCCCACTCACCCGAAATTACTTTTTGCGTTATTTCTTTGCGCATCAAGTTCAACATGACCTTCGCACCAAGGGAGAGGGGCCGCACATTTGAATAGCAGACAGAAACCTGCCAGCTGAGTGTGGGATTGACGATTGGCAATGCAACGAGGTTTCCTGAGCGTAGGGCTGACTCCACCGATCCCCGCGGAAGGATCGTTGTGCCATTGCCAGTACGGGCCAGTTCAATCATCAACGAAGTGGAATCGATTTCCATATAACTTTCCCGGGGCAAGTGTAGCCCGTCAACCAGGTCTCGCAGTACATGCGGGCGGTGCGGCAGAATCAATGTTGTCGAACTGAGATCCTGTGCCTCGATAAACTTGGGGTTCTTGGGCGCATACTTTGCCGCGGAAACAGCGAAAAGATCCTCAAATAAAAGAGGCGTGCTCGAAAGAATCTTTGAGGTGCGCGGCTCGAATAGGATTGCCAGATCCAGGCTGCCACTCAGGAGCCACTCATGTAGCAGCGTACTAAAGCCCTCCACAAAGCGAACTGATAAGCCGGGATGTGCCTCTCGAGCAGTTGCTAGTAGGCGGGGGGTCGCAAATCGAGTTGCCGGAACCGGCAGGCCAATACACACATTTCCCATCACGACTTTTCCCGATCTATGAGAACGGAAGTCGTTACGGAGCTGCTCAAAGTCATTAAGTACGTGCTGACAGCGGTCGAGGAACGCCATTCCTTCATTCGTCAGCTCGACCCCGTGCCCATGGCGGTGAAATAACTTGAACCGAAGCTCGGCCTCGAGCAGACGCATCTGCCGGCTCAGGGCCGGCTGGCTCACATGAAGGAATGCTGACGCTCGTGTGTAGCTGTGCACTTCTGCGATATGCACAAACGTTCGAATCTGGCGCAAATCCACTTTTGGCCCCCGTTATGCACGATTAGTTTACGTTATATCAAGGCGCGTCACATGCTATTGGCCCGCGCTGTCAATCGCGGCCATGATATTGCTGCCTGGAGCGGTAGCTATTCCAGGGGCGGCCTGCTCCCGGTTCCTTATATCGTATACCTCGGACGAAACAGCAATGGCAGAGAAACCAGAAACTGAGCTAGTGGCGCAGGGCTACCAGGTTCACAGCTTGTATGTCGGCACGTTTCAAGCCGATGCGATCAGCAAGCCACATATCACGGCACGCCGTCTGCATGCGGAGGGTTTTAGTAGCGGATTCCTTGAGGAAGCACTCGAGCAAGTGCAGTACCCGTTGTTCGGAAAATGGGGTCTGATTGGCGAAAAGGGCGGCAACGACGTCTATGCGGACAGATGCAGCGTCTATATCTTCGGGCAGTACTACGGCAGGGATGGCCTCGACCTCAAGACCCGCGGGCTCATGGTGGTCTCCGTCCTAAGCGTTCTTCTACGCGAGAATGTATTACCGACTTGGACGAATGCGTGCCGTAATCTCGGATGGTCGGAGGACCAACTGAAGGAACTCGGAGCGCTGGTGTCTCATGTGGGAGGTTTTCCAGTCTCGCGCGGCACCCTGATGCTGATGGACGAGGTCTTTGAGAAGAGACGGAAGTTGACGGGCGAGAAGGCTGGCTCTGGCGCTCTTTTCGAGACCGGCCAAGGCCTCTATCTTGCCGCTCAAGATATGGCGCAGCGTCTATTTGATAATCCATACGGTGACTTCGACGATCTCCCGTTGCCCGAGGGTGACGACTTCCGTAAGGAAATGGTCACATGGGTTTTTGGTTACCTTTTCGTTGAGCGAAACCTGATTCCCCTGCGCGCTAAAGTGCTTGCTGTCATAGCCATGTCTACAGCGATAGGCCGGGTGGCAATGGTGAGACGTTGGATCGGAGGCGCACGGCGCATCGGGTGTTCCCGTTTGGAAATTCAAGAAGCGATTATAACAACTGCGCTCTATGGCGGATGGCCGGCAGCGCGTGAGGCGCTCGGCGAGTTGACTCAATCGTGGCCCTTACAATCACTCGGGGACTGAGCAAATGAAGCTTGAGACTACTGTGCGGAGTGCGCCCAAAGATGGAAGCGGGTTCGAGCGCGGCCTTCGCGAGTATTTCGAATACCGCGATACAGGGGTGGCCGAGGCCACAGGGGGGCTGTTTGCCGCCCATGTGATCCGCGCCATTCCGGGCAAAGAGCCAAAACCCCAGTGGCATACGCATAGCGTCGGATTTCAGTTGTTCTATGTGACGAAGGGCTGGATTGAGTTCGAATATGAAGACATCGGCAAGGTTCGGCTGGAGGCGGGCGGATCCGCGTTTCAACCACCCGGTGTGCGTCACCGCGAGTTATGCCATAGCGACGATCTTGAAGTGCTCGAAATTGCTTCACCCGCGGGATTTGGAACGACGTTGGTCGATGAGCTTTGAATACCGAATGAGGGCGCACTGTGACAGAGATGTTCAACTGGAATGAGCTTGCGCGAGAAGTCGTACGCACCGGGGTAGAGCGGTGCGGATTTCGCGGTGAGGGCGCTATCTTGGTGATGAACTGGATTTCTCCAAACCTCGATATCCGACCTCACTCGCACACCTTTGAGCAAATAGTCGTCTGCATTGAAGGGGAGTTTAGGTATCACGTCAGCGACGAAGTATTTCATATGGTGCCCGGATCGATGCTGCGCGTGCCGGCGAACACAGTTCACTATGTCGAATCGCTGGGCGACAAAGTCGCGTTGAACTTGGACATATTTGCCCCCGTGCGCGACGATTACAAGCACCTCGTGGATTACCAAGCATTGCAATTCGTCAGCTCCGACACAATTCGTGGGACTTAATTCGTCGCTTCTGCGAAATCGACTTCGTGAGCGAGAGCTGGTCGTGGGTACTTTCGTCAAAACGCCCGCGCATGCGATGGTGGAAGTACTCGGAAAAACTACTATCGATTTCGTGGTGTTGGACGCGGAGCACGCACCCTTTGACAGGCACCAGATAGATATCTGCGTGATGGCGGGGCGGGCATCGGGTGTGGATGTCCTGGTTCGTATTCCGGACGGTGCTCCGTCGGCCATACAGAACGTATTGGATGTAGGCGCATCTGGCGTCATCCTGCCGAGAGTAAGCGATCCGGCAACCGCCAGCGCGGCGCGCCGCTCCTCCTCGTATTCCGCGAGAGGGCGGGGATATTCCAATTCCCCGCGCGCCGGCGGATACGGCACAGTAGATATGGGGCCAATGCTCGAGATCGAGGATCGACGTGCGACGGTCATATGCCAGATAGAGGACACGGCCGGCGTGGACAACATTGAGGCGTTGGTCGCACTTGATGATATCGACGGGTTTCTATTGGGACGTGCGGACCTGTCTGTTGCGTACGGCTGCACCTCGATCACTGCGCCTCGCGTCAATGAGGCAGTGTACCGCGTCGCTGCCGTATGCAGGTCTTCCGGCAAGGCGCTGGGTATCTTCGTCTCCGGCGCGGATGAGGTGGCGGCTTTCATTGACGAGGGAATGACATTCTTCGTATTAGGGTCCGACCAGAGCGCAGTGCTTAGGTACTTCCGCGACGCAATGAAAGTCATTCGAAAAGACAATAGCTCTTAGGAACGTAATCGTGAAATCAGAGTGGGAAGCAGACGTAGTCATAGTGGGATCCGGTGCGGCCGGCTTGACGGCGGCGATCCTCGCGCACGACAACGGCGCTAGAGTAATCGTACTGGAACGAACCAGCAAAGTCGGGGGAACAACTGCCGTCTCGGGCGGGGGAATTTGGATTCCTGTCAACGGCCACATGGATGAGCATGGTTATCACGACACGCGTGAGGAGGCGCTCCAGTATTGCAAGCAGCTCGCAATGGGCCGCGTCGATCCGGCGTGCATCGAAACGTTCGTTGATACCGGTGCGATAATGATCAGGTATCTTGAAGAACGGACTCCGCTTCGATTTCGCTCGATGACCGCTCCTGATTATCAGCCCGAGTTGTCGGGTGCCAAACTTGGCGGTCGCTCCGTCGAGCCGCAGCCGTTCGATACAAATGTGCTCGGCGAATGGCAGTCAAGGCTACGACCGCCGAACGCGTTCGCGTTTCCCATCACTCGACAGGAAGCCTTCGGTCAATATGATGCATTCTATCGTCCATGGTTAATCCCGCAGGATCTTGCGGCGGATCGGATGTTGAAGGGCATTGTTACGCTGGGCCAGGCGCTTGCCGCAGGTCTTCTTAGGGCGGTGCTCGACCGGGGCATCGCCATCTCTCTGGAGACCCGTGCGCGAAAACTTGCGATGGAAAATGAACGGATACGAGGAGTGATCGCTACAAAACCTAATGGCGAAGAAGCGGTGTATAGAGCGCGAGGTGGTGTTGTGTTGGCGTGCGCCGGCTTCGAATGGAACGCGCGACTGCAGGCGCAATTCCTTCCAGCACCGATTGAGAACCCGAATTCGCCGCCGTTCAATGACGGCGATGGGCTCCTCATGGCCATGGAGGTGGGGGCTGATCTCGCCAACATGGACTGCGTTTGGCACTATCCTTCGTTGATGATTCCCGGGGAGACCTATGAGGGTAAGCCCCTGAGCCGCGCCCTCTTGGCGGAGCGCAATGGGCCTCACGTGATCTGGGTGAACGCAGCGGGAAAACGATTTGTCAACGAGGCGTGCAACTACAACTCGATGGGGCGAGTGCTTCAGGAAATTGCCACGGATGGACCGGTATTCAAGAATTTGCCTGCGTGGGCGATCATGGACGCTCAATATCGGTCCAAGTATGTGCTCGGCACTACCATGCCAGAGGATCCGGATCCTGAGTGGCTGATCAAAGCGGATTCGCTCGATGAGCTTGCTCATCGATTAGGCGTTCCTGCATCCCCGCTGTGCGAAACCGTGCAACGGTGGAACGGCTTCGTTAAAACGGGGATGGATGACGATTTTGGAAAAGGCGCGAGCAGATACGACCGTTTTCAAGGCGACCGTGAGGCGACTTTCCCGAATCTTGGTAGCATCGAAAAGCCGCCTTTCTACGCTGTCTCAATCCACACGGGCGCGCTCGGCACGAAGGGCGGTCCCCGCACCAATAATCGCGCCCAAGTCATCAGTGTTCGAGGCGCGCCGATTTCAGGGCTATATGCCGCGGGAAACGTGACGGCCAGTATCACTGGGCCCGGCTATTACGGTCGAGGCGCCACACTGGGCCCAGGTATGACGTGGGGATATCTCGCAGGAATCCACGCCGCCAAAGAAGCGCAGAGTTCTCGGACTGACCAATGATCTCAACCGAGCGCGAAATATTGGTGCGCTCGGACCTCGCGACGGTGTGGGAGTTCGTCCAGATCATCGGCAACTGGGCGAACCAGATGCCCGGGTATGTGAGTCACAAAGAGCTCGATCCAGATCAATCCGATTGGACTTTAAATGTTCAGATGGGGCCATTCTCAAGGCCAATCGTAGTTAAAGTTCAGGTAATCCAGTGGAAGCCCGGCCGGGGCGCGGACTTCACTCTAGATGCATTATTTGAGCCCTTTCATGGGGAGGGCTCTATTTCCATTGAGAAGGCACCGCGCGGCACGCTCACTAAAATGCATCTTGGCGTAGAAGTTACGGGCTCGATGAGCAAAGTGCTGACGGTGCTGGCCGGCCCTGTTCTTCAGCGAGTAGCGGACGAATTTTCCACTAACCTGTGCCACGTTCTAGGCGGATCACCCGACGCGATAGACACGGCGAGTTGTCAGGGAGAGAGTGGCGACGGCGGCGCCGAACACGCCAATCCTGTTGAAAAAAAAGCTCAATGGTGGCGGAGATGAACCGCCCACGGTGGGATGTTGCTCTGGGCTTCTTTGGCCTATCGTCGCAAGGCCAAAAATACTTGTGACTTTTACTAACCAGTAATGAAATAATGGGCACAGTGGCGGGGAAGGAGTGCATGCAGAAGTTCGACCGAATAGAATGTTTTGACCTGCTCAGTCGTAGCGCAGGAATTCGTGCCTATGGGTGCTGATAACGCCAACGCCGTCAAATATGCTGTGGAAGGAGACGGCAGCGACATCCCACAATGGGTTGGACGTTCAGTAGAAGTCGAGGCGCCGTTTCCGGTTGAGGCAGGTCGAATCGCCGACTTTTGTTCCTTGATCGAGGACAGCAATCCGCTGTATTGGGATCTGGACGTGGCACAGGCTAGGTACGGCGGTCCCGTGGCGCCTCCCGCCATGCTAACGGGCTGGCGCCAGCCCTCTCCCTGGCATCCGAAAGGTCGACCGTCGCACGGCCCAGTACTGGCGCCTGAAATACCGCTGCCGGCCGACACATTAATCAATGCCGGATTCAGCTGCCAATTCTACGAGCCAATACGCGTAGGGGCTCAGCTGACTTATATCGACAAGGTGGTCTCGATATCCGAGAGAAAGAAAACCTCCTTAGGATGGGGGTATTTCGTGAAGACGGAGTGCTCGGTCATCGATCAAAAGAGAACCGTCATCGCCGTCTATCAAAACAACATGCTGCGTTATCTCAAGGAGGCGCGCACGGGCGGAACGGAAAGTACCGAAGCCGAAGCCGCAACCGCGAAAGGCGCAAAAGCCGAAGTCAAGGAGCCGGAGAAGTTACCGATCAACGAGATGCCAAACGTGCATATGCCAATTACGCCGACACTCATCGCTCTCGTCACGGCGGGCACGCGGGATTATTTTCCTGGGCACCACGATGATGTTTACGCGAAATCCCAGGGTGCGCTGGGCCCCTATCCCAATACCGGCTTTTATTGCGGATTTATGGATCGAATCGCAACCGAGTGGGCGCAATTCAAGGGAGTGGTGATCAAGCGAGATCTTCAAATGTTCACGCCCGCCGAGATCGGGAAGACGCTGCACAGCCGCGGGCGCGTGTGTGCCCAACGGCGGGAAGACGGATATGGCGTGGCCGATCTGCAAATCGAGGTTCTTGCGGCCGCAATGCTTATCGCACGAGCTAACGTCTCCGTCCGCCTAGACTAGGGTGCCCTGGTCTCATCGAGAGGAACGCAATGACATGGTGAAGTTAGTCGAACGCGCCGGCGAGGATCGCCAGATTCTTGAAGCGGTCGCGAAGGTCACAGCCCAGTTTGGCCATAAGGCATTCATGTCGGCTGCTCGAAAGGGAGAAGACGCTGCGCCGCTGTGGAAGAGCCTGGCCGAGCAGGGGTTCATCGGGATCAGTATCCCGGAAGCCTATGGAGGTGCCGGACAGGGAGTGAGCGCGCTAAGCCTGATACTCGAAGAAACGGCTGCGCAGGGCTGCCCCATGATGAATATGGTCGCGTTTTCCGTGTATGTTTCGGTGCTGATAAAGCATGGTTCGGAAGCCCAAAAAATGTACTGGCTACCGCGTCTTGCGAGTGGCCAGGCGCGAATGGCATTCGCCGTCACCGAGCCAAATGCGGGTACCAATACTTCGAACCTTCAAACGAGGGCGGTACGCGAAGGCGACGATTGGTGTCTGTCGGGGACCAAGTATTACATTACCGGAGTAGATGTAGCGGAAGGTATCCTGGTAGTCGCGCGAACGGGCGAGAACCCCAAGACGGGCCGCGGCCTATTGTCGCTCTTTATCGTACCGGTCGATGCGCCCGGCCTGACAAGAACTCCGATTCCGACCGAAATTAATACACCGGATCGCCAGTACACGCTGTTTTTCGACAATGTTAGGCTGAAGAATGAAGCGCTGGTCGGCAAGGAGGGAGACGGCCTCAAGGTTGTATTTAGTGGACTCAATGCGGAGCGAATTATCGTCGCGTCGCTTTGCAATGGCATGGCCCGGTATGCCATCGAGCGCGCCTGCGAATATGCGCGCACGCGCAAGGTCTGGAACGCACCGATTGGCACGCACCAAGCCATCGCGCACCCGCTGGCCGAGGCGTACGCAAGGCTGCAGGCATCACTGCTACTCACACAACGCGCGGCCGATATTTACGATTCCGGACAAGATGCGGGCGAACCTTCGAACATTGCGAAATTCATCGCCGCCGACATGGCCGTATTCGCCCTCGACCGCGCCATTCAAACTCATGGCGGCAATGGCATGGCTCAGGAGTATGGACTTGCCGATTTGTGGTTCATCGCCAGGGTTCAGCAGATAGCGCCGGTTAGCAGAGAGATGACCCTCAATTACTTCGCACAACATAGTTTGAATCTGGGACGCTCCTACTAGATGGCGACAACTCCGACGCCCGTCGCGCTGCGGCCACGCCCGGTGATGACCAAGGATACCGCTTTCTTCTGGGAGGCTGCACGCCAACACCGGCTGGTGATTCAGCGTTGCACCCGATGCGGACGATTGCGCCATCCACCGATGCCGTCGTGCCCCCACTGCTTGTCACTGGAGTGGGACACGGTAGATGCTTGCGGGCGAGGCATGCTCACCACGTATACCGTGCTGCATCGACCGCTCGCCCCGCCCTTCACGGGCCCGCAATTGATCGGTGTGATTACGCTTGAAGAGGGCACCAAGTTAGTTGCAGGACTTGTCGGCGTCGAGCGCAATCGAGTCGCGATTGGGATGCCGCTCCAGGTGGAGTTTCTCGACTGCGATCCGGAGCTCACCCTGCCGGTGTTTCGTCCCGCTGTCGAGATCGAGCAATGAGCCGCACGGCAGCCGATCATTTATCACGGCGCACCGCTATCGTCGGTATTGGCGCCACCGAATTCTCCAAGGACTCGGGACGCAGCGAGTGGCGGCTCGCCGTCGAGTCGGTCAAGGCTGCGCTCGACGATGCAGGCCTCATACCAAGCGATGTCGATGGCATGGTGACTTACACCATGGAGACGAATCCTGAAGTCTACATCGGTCAGGCGCTCGGATTCGGAGAGCTGACGTTCTTCAGCCGCATCCACTACGGCGGCGGTGGTGCGTGCGCGACGATCCAGCAAGCGGCGCTTGCGGTAACGTCGGGTGTGGCGGACGTGGTAGTGTGCTATCGAGCCTTCAACGAACGCTCGGGATTTCGGCTTGGATCGGGCCTCATGGCCGACACTCAGGCGGCGACTACGGAAGCTACGCGCTACAGCTGGCTCGCTCCTTACGGCCTAAAAACCCCGGCGAGTTGGGTGGCCATGTATGCCCAGCGATACCTATATGAGTACGGCGCCACGACCGAGGCGTTCGGTCATGTTGCGGTAGCGTGTCGCAAGCACGCGGCAACGAATCCCGCGGCTCACTTCTACAAGCGCCCCATCACACTAGCGGATCACCAGTCGTCTCCCTGGATCGCCGAGCCGCTGCGCCTCTTGGACTGCTGTCAGGAGACCGATGGCGGCCAAGCTTTGATCGTTACCAGCATCGAACGTGCTCGCAGTCTACGCCGCCACCCGGCGGTGGTGGTTGCATCGGCGCAAGGATCTGCGCCGCAGCAACATCCGATGACGAGCTTTTATCGCGATGTACTCTCCGGCGTGCCCGAGATGGGGGTTGTTGCGCGCCAGCTATGGCGAACCTCGGGACTTGAGCCGAAAGACATGGACGCCGCCATTCTGTACGATCACTTTACGCCGCTGGTCCTCATGCAGCTAGAAGAGCTCGGGTTCTGCGCCAGAGGCGAAGCAAAAGACTTTGTGAAGAGCGGCGCATTGGAATTGGGAGGGGCTTTGCCTATCAATATGAACGGTGGACAAATCGGCGAGGCTTATCTACATGGAATGAATGGCATCGCGGAAGGCGTGAGACAAATTCGTGGCACGGCCGTCAATCAAGTGCCGGAGGCCGGCAATATTCTGGTCACGGCGGGAACGAGCACGCCCACGAGCGGCCTGATCTTGTCACGCGATCGATGAGTGGTTCTATGGCAGATCGTTACCCCAGCGGAAATTATCTAAAATTCGATTTTCCTGCCGAGCGAGTGCTTCGCATCACGATGTCTCGCGGCAAGATGGGAGAGCAGGATTACGAAGCCCACCACGCGCTCACGGAGATCTGGCGTCATGTGGACGAAGACCCGGACGTGGCCGCGGTCATTCTTACAGGTCAAGGCGAATCGTATTCGGCTGGTGGCGAGTACGAGATGTCGAGACGAAATACCGTGGATCCGGAATACCGCATGAAGATGTGGAAGGACGGACGCAACACGGTTCGAAACGTCATTGACTTCTCGAAGCCCATAATCACGGCGATCAACGGTCCCGCACTCGGTTCAGGATTGGCTATCGCCATGATGTCGGACGTTTCGATCGCCGCCAAATCCGCCAGGCTCATCGTTGCGCACAGTCGCTTGGGCGTCGCGGCCGGCGATCACGCGGTTATGATGTGGCCGATGCTGTGCGGCATGGCCAAAACACGACTCTATCTGTTAACCGGGGAAGCGGTGTCGGGGGAGGAAGCCGAGCGTATCGGCCTCGTGTCGATGTGCGTCGACGATGACTCGCTGCAGCAGCGTGCGATCGACTACGCAACCAAATTGTCGCTGCGCTCTCCGACGGCGGTGCGTCTCACGAAATATGCGATCAATAATTGGCTTAGAATGGCATGGCCGATTTTCGATGCGGCTTTTGCGCTGGAAATGTTGAGCTTTTCGGGGCCCGACGCAGTGGAGGCGATTCAGGCAATTCTCGACAAGCGCCCGGCAAATTTTGCGCGGCCGGATTGGTAGGGGGTTCGGCGCGGTGGGCGGACGGATTGGCGGGCTCCACCACCTGCGCTGATGTGCCTGCGGCTTAGTGTCGCGGCAACTCGATCATGACCATTTGTTCGGTGACGGCGGCAGATCCGTCGGCGTGAAAATATTGGGTTTCTAGGGTCAGTATGGTCATGGCGTTGCCTTGCCGATTATTGCGACGTTCCACTTTCTTCAATTCTGTGTTACCTGCAAGGACGTCTCCAGCGATCGGTAGTCGATGAAATGTCCAGCCGTGACCGCCATGAACAACGCGCCCCAGATCGAGCCCGAGTACACGGGGCAGCTCCATCGCATCGCCTCCCGCGAAATGAGCTGCCACGATGGTGAAAGTCGCGGGCGCCGGGGACGCGGCGAAGCCCGCGCCTCGAGCCGCTTTCTGGTCATGGTACAAGGGGTTGGAGTCGCCCATCGCGCGCGCCAACTCTGAGATTTTGCCGGGTTCGACGCTGAAGCGTACTGATCGCACGACCTCGCCAATACGGCTTTCGAGGCTCGGGAACGCGCTCACTTAGCATCTGCGGACTTGGATTCTCCGTCCGGGGTGGCAGCACGGCCTTCGCGTTCACCCCCAAGTCGCAAAGTCGATAGGTATGTCTTGGCGACTTCGGCGATCGATAAGCGACCACGATTGTTGAACCAGCGGGGGACCAGAGAGATGAATCCGATGATGCCGAACGCCACGATGGTCGGATCCGCAATCTTAGTAAATTTCCCCCGCTTTTGAACGTCTTTGATCAAGTTCCTAAGACGCTCGAGAGTCGCGCGCGACCAAATTTTGTATTCTCTGGTCGCGCTCACGGGCATGTGCTGCTCCTCCGCCAAAAATACATGCATGTAGGACTCATGCTTCACCGCCAGGGCTGCCCAGCGGTGGATCAACAGGCCTAGGCGCTCCTCGATGACCGGATGAGCTTCCATGTCGCGGAACAGCTCATCGAGGTTGCACATCCAAAATTTGACGATACCTTGCAAGATGATGCTCTTGCTCTTGGCGTAGGTGTAGAGCGTGGGCTTTGACATTCGCAGGCGATCGGCGATGTCCTCCATGGTCGTCTCTATATAGCCTTTTTTATAGAAGAGACTAGCAGCGGCTTTCAAGACCGCCTCGTGATTTTCCAGCCGGGCCGCGCCGCTGCGTCGCCCGCGGACGCGCTCGGTAGATCTAGACGCCATATCTAAGTAACTAATTTTCGCCGTACCAGTCGCCATACTGCTGATCCGTTATGAACTATTGAGGCCGAGGCACCGCGCAACAGGCGGTCGCCGTCATTTTAATGTCTCCGTGGTCGCCCGCTATTGTCAAATCGACGCACGCCACACACTCGGTCTCGCGGTCCTCGTGCCGGGTGACACGTCCCGTGATGAGTAGCGTCTGATTCGGCCAGACAGGCTCCATGAAGCGTACTTGATATGAGCGAAGCGCGGCAAGGCCGAACCAATCGGTGAGCAGTCGCGAGCCCAAGCTTGCGGTTAGCATGCCCATGGCAAAAACTGAGGGATACCCCTGCGCGCGCGCATAGGTGTCGTCGTGGTGCAGCGGATTGAAGTCGCCGCCGGCACCAGCAAATCGCACGAAATCGGTGCGAGTCAGCGGCCCAATCGTCAGGCTCCTATCGCTCGATTCGGTCATGAGGGGAGTCCGATATTGGGAAGAGGGGGTGGCGAAGCTTTTAGGGCTGGAAATAACCGGTGCGCACTATCGACCAGCTCCGCCGGTGTCCAGCGCTCCTGCTTGTCTATCTCTGCGGCCACTACCGATGGTGCCATGACTCGGATCGAGCCTCCACTGACCCCAAATATTTGACCGGAAATTAGAGCCGCATGGTCGCTGACGAGAAATGCTACCCATGGCGCGACGTTATCGGGGCTCCATTCGTCAAATGCACCCTCAGCTACGAGCGAGCTACCAAAAATCGCCTGAGTCATCGGGGTACGCCCGCGCGGCGAAATCGCGTTCACCGTGATTCCAAACTTCTCAAGCTCCTTTGCGGCATTGAAGCACAAACCGATGATTCCCGCTTTGGCCGCGGAATAATTGGATTGCCCGATGTTGCCATACAGGCCCGCATCGGACGTAGTAAAAATGACCCTGCCGCCCACGCGCGCACCGGTGCGCTTAAATTCCGCCCGCCAGTAGGCCGCAGCGAAGTGCGTGGGCGCGAAATGCCCCTTCATATGCACGCGCACTACGTCATCCCACTCCCCCTCCGCCATATTGTAAAGCATGCGGTCACGCACGATCCCAGCGTTGCAGACAAGCACATCGAGCTTGCCAAATTCCTCGATCGCGCGCGCGACTAGCCGCTCCGCGCTCGCCCAGTCTGCGACGTCGCAGCGATGGGCGAGCGCACGACCCCCCTGAGCACGAATCTCGATTGCCACGCGATCCGCTGCGTCGCTCATGTCATTGACGACCACCGCCGCACCCTCAGCCGCCAGTAAGAGCGCCTCGGAGCGGCCCAGACCTTGGCCAGCGCCGGTAACTATCACCACCTTACCCTGCAATATTCCCATCCTGTAGCCTCCCGCGCCTCGAGAACATCGTGATCAATAAGGAAAAAAAGTGTAGGGGATTCTGCAGCGATAGACAAATTGTTTTTACTGACCAGTAAAGAATGTTTAGAATGGCGATATAGTATTCTAGAACCGTAGATCGACGGGCTGTTTGGGGGCATTTCGATAGAATGACTGGCGACAATTGGACCATCAACGGATCGGCTTATATCGTCGGTGCTTACGAGCATCCCACGCGCCTGGCGACCGATCGGTCCGTCGGACAGCTGCACGCCGACGTAGCGCGAGGTGCGCTGGCCGATGCCGGACTCACGTTCGACGATGTCGATGGATACTTCACCGCGGGGGCACCGGGAGTCGGGCCGCTGGGAATGATCGAGCATCTGGGCCTGCGAGTGCGCCACGCGGATTCGTCGGAGCTTGGGGGCGCGGCGTATATCGCTCATGTCAATCATGCTGCGCAGGCGATCGCTGCGGGAAAATGCACCGTTGCGCTCATCACACTGGCAGGCCGGCCGCGTGCCGCGGGCGAGACGATCGTACGCTCAGATTTCGTGGGCCTCGACTATGGATTCGACGCCCCCTACAGGCCCGTGCTAGCCAATTCGTACGGCATGGTCGCCCGGCGGCATATGTATGAATATGGTACGACTAGTGAGCAACTTGCCTGGATCAAGGTTGCCGCTTCGCACCATGCGCAGCACAACCCGAACGCCCTTCTGCGCAAAGTGGTTACGGTAGAGGAGGTCCTGGCGTCGCCAATGATTGCCGATCCATTGCACCGTCTCGACTGTTGCGTCATTACCGACGGCGGCGGCGCCCTTGTGGTCGTCAGCCCGGAAATCGCAAGAAGCTTGAACCGCCCCCTTATCAGGGTACGCGGCGCCGCGGAAACCGTGAAACATCCGAATGGCGGCTACAACGATTTCACTTTCTCAGGGGGGCGTTGGAGCGGCGCTACCGCGTTCGCGGAAGCTAGCCTGCGCCCCGCCGATATCAAATACGTATCCATATACGACAGCTTTACAATCACGGTACTCGTCACGTTGGAGGATCTAGGTTTTTGCCAGAAGGGCGAGGGCGGCCAATTCGTTGCTGACGGTAATCTGATTTCTGGCGTTGGTCAGCTGCCTTTCAACACCGATGGAGGCGGTCTGTGCAACAACCACCCGTTCAATCGGGGCGGAATGACCAAAGTCATCGAAGTCGTTCGCCAGCTGCGTGGCGAAGCACATCCCGCGGTGCAAGTGCCCAATTGCGATTTGGCGCTCGCGCACGGCACTGGCGGATCGCTCGCCAAGGGTCATGCCAGCGCCACGCTAATTCTAGAGAGGGAGTGACAGATTATGCGGCCCGACTCACAGAGCGTTCCTTCGCCCGACATCAATCCTGAGACCGCGCCGATCTGGAAGGCCGCCGCTCGCGGCGAACTCGCGCTCGGGTACTGCGCGTCTTGCGCCAAATACCATCACTATCCTCGATCACTGTGTCCGTTCTGCCACAGCGAGCGCACCGAGCTTCGGATGTCCCAGGGGAAGGGAACTCTTTATTCATTTAGCACTTTGCATCGCGTCGCAGAGCCATACACGCTGGCCTGGGTGACTCTGGAAGAGGGTCCTTCACTCCTCACGAATATCGTCGACGCCGATCCAGCCACCTTGAATATAGGACAGAATGTACACGTCGTGTTCATCGCCAGTGAAAATGGTACGCCAGTACCAATGTTCACGACTGCGTCCAAATGATTAGCCTGAGGCCTTCTGGCTGGGCGATCAAGCTGCCTCCTCTCAAGGAGCGCACGCTAGCAGCCGTTCTAGAGCGCGGCATTTTGCTGCATCCCGATAAGATGGCGGTTAGAGATCCTGACCGAGTCCTGACTTACGCGCAGCTCTACGAGCAAAGCCTAAAGATGGCCTCCGGTTTTGATCAGCTACAAGTCGGCAGGCAAGAAACTGTCGCTATTATGCTGGATAATCATATCGACATCGTCCTGGTGTGGTTTGCGCTGGCGCTGACGGCACGCATCGAGGTACCCGTCAACACCTCATTCCGCGGCCGGCTGCTGGCGCACGTAATCGCCAATTGCGAAGCTCGCGTTCTCGTGATCGAAAAGCACTATGTCGATCGTCTCACGACGATTATGGACCTGATGCCGCGGCTCGAGACGGTGGTGATTCGCGGAAATGTGGTGGGGGTGGAGTTACCGCCGCGCCTCAAGGTTGAGATGCTGTCGAGCCTAACAGGCAAGCGCGTCGCCGCACCGCAAGTTGATCCTTGGGATCTGATCGGCATTATGTATACGTCGGGAACCACTGGCGTCTCGAAGGGTGTTCGCGCGCCGCATGCGCTCGCCTATCAGTGCGCAACTCCACAGACATGGCTCTGCCCGGGACCCGACGACATCAACATGATCACGTTACCTTTGTTCCACATAGGGGCCCAGTGGATGGGCATCTTCGGCACACTGATCGGCGGCGGCGGTATCGTCATTCAACCACGCTTTTCTGCGTCCAATTTTTGGAAGGACGCGCGCGATTACCAGTGTACGTTTGCGCATGTGCTCGGATCGATGGCAGATTTCTTATATCGCCAAGCGCCATCACAGGACGATACTAGACATCCGATTCGGAATATGGCGATGGCGCCGGTCCTGCCCGAGGTTGAGGCGTTTAAGGTGCGCTTCGGACTCGATGGAGTCTGCACGGGCTACGGTATGACCGAAGCCGGTAGCGTCACTGGAACACCTCTTGGAAGTAGCGTAGTCCCCGGACAGATCGGTTGGGTGCGCCCTGACGTGGAAGTCCGAATAGTCGACAAGCACGACATTGACGTTCCGCCAGGCGCCACCGGAGAGCTTGTCATCCGGCATCAGGACCCGTGGAGCGTAATGGACGGATACCATCAGATGCCGGACGCTACGCTCTCACTGTGGCGTAATTTGTGGTTACACACCGGTGACATGGTGCGCCAAGCAGACAACGGTCAGCTGATATTCCGCGACCGTATAAAGGATTCCATCCGAAGGCGCGGCGAAAACGTTTCGAGCTTCGAGGTCGAGCGCGAGATCAACGAGCATCCCGCTGTAATGGAAAGCGGCATCGTGGCCGTCCCAAGCAGCGAATCGGAGGACGAAGTGAAGGCCTGTGTGGTGCGTCGTCCAGGAATGGCATTGAACGCGGAGGAGCTGTTGCGTTTTCTCATCCCGCGTCTGCCGTATTTCATGGTGCCACGGTACATCGAATTTCTCGATGAACTTCCGAAGACTCCCACTGGCAAGGTGCGTAAACACGAATTGCGCGCGGTCGGCGTTTCCTCAGCAACTTGGGACCGTGAAGTGGCTGGTATCGTAGTTTCGCGGTCCGGTCGATAATCGAAGAGACAACTAATGCTCACCTTTCCGAAGTTCTTAACGCAATTCCAAAAGGAGCAATGGACGCTTCCGCAGGTTCTGGAACACCAGGCACGCACAATCGGCGACAAACCATTCTTGCAATGGACGCATGACACGCCGGTGCTGTCGTTCGCCCAAGTCAATGCGCGAGCCAACCGAGTTGCGCATGGCTTGACGCGACTCGGACTCCGAATAGGGGATCGACTCGCGATGCTGCTTCCCAACTGCATGGAGTTCACATGGATTTGGTTTGCCGCCGGAAAGATTGGCGTTATCGAAGTACCGATCAATACCGCCTACACAGGTCGTTTTCTGGAACATCAACTCAATACTGTGGGTGCGGAGACAATAGTCGTATCAAGTGACCTATTGGCGGGACTCTTAGGTAGCCTTGAGCGGAGCCCGAGTCCGCGTCAAATCATCGTGCTTGGCGGAGAAGCGGAACAGATGCGCCTTGTTCCAGCACGGTATCGCGCGTTGCGATTCGAGGAAGTGGTCAGCGAGGAGGAGACCAATCCTGGTGATCTAGTATCGCCTGCCGACATCGCCGCGATCCTGTTTACGTCGGGTACCACGGGCATGTCCAAGGGCGTGCTTATGCCGCATGCGCAGTTCTATCTCTTCTCAGAGATGGTTATTCAGATGGTGCGTCTTCAGTCAGATGACATTTACTTTACCGGGTTTCCGTTATTCCACGGCAACGCGCAGTTCTGCACCGTGTATCCCTGCTTGATCGCGGGAGCGAAATGCGTCCTTTACGAGAGATTCAGCGCCAGCCAGTGGGTGACTCGACTCAACGCGACGGGCGCCACCGTTACCAATACGCTGGGCGTAACACTGTCATTTATCTTGGCGCAGCCGCCTAGCCCTGCCGACCGCTCCCACCGTCTGCGCCGAATTTTCTCGGCCCCGACGCCACATGGCCTCCTGCCGGCCTTTCGTGAGCGTTTCGGTCATATAGCGTTCCATGAATCGTTCGGGCAAACGGAGATCAATATGCCGATCATTTGCCCACCCGAACTGGCGCGGCCCAAAGGGGCGTGCGGTGTCGTGGTCGATCAATGGTTCGAGGTGAAACTCGTCGATCCGGAAACCGACCAAGAGGTACCTCGTGGTCAGGTGGGCGAACTCCTCGTTCGCCACCGCGAGCCCTGGACGCTCAATGCCGGCTACGTCGGAATGCCGGAGGCGACACTGAAGGCTTGGCGCAACCTGTGGTTTCACACCGGGGATGGGCTGCGGCGCGATGAAGATGGATGGTTCTACTTTGTCGATAGGGTAAAGGATGCGCTGCGTCGGCGCGGCGAGAATATATCAAGTTTTGAGATCGAAGCACCGATTCGCGAGCACCCCGCCATTGAGGACGTTGCGGTCATCGGGGTTCCCGCCAATGTCGAAGGAGGCGAAGACGAGGTGAAGGCGTGCATCGTTCGACTACCCGGTGCGAGCGTCACCTACGACGAAGTGATCGCGTGGTGCGTCGAACGGATTCCGGCGTTTGCGATCCCGCGCTATCTGGAATTTCTCGATGCGCTGCCTAAGACACCGACGGAACGTGTCCAGAAGAACAAGCTGCGGGAGGCGGGGATTACCCCGACCACTTGGGACCGGGTCGCGAGCCCTCGAACGGTACACATATCATTAAAGGAGGAATCATGAATCCGGAGCCGGCATTGCAAGGGAAGGTCATTCTAGTGACGGGTGGCGGCCGCGGTGTGGGCCGGGCGGTTGCTCTCGATGCGGCTGCGGCCGGCGCGAAGGTTGTTGTCAACGACTTCGGCAGCACCCCGACGGGGGCGGGCGGCAGCGACGGCTCCGTCGCGCATTCGGTCGCTGCCGAAATAGTCGCCGCTGGAGGTGAAGCTGTGGCGGATACCGGCAGCGTCGCGCAATGGCAGGATGCGCTGGCTATGGTGAAAGCAGCGGTTGATCGCTTCGGACGCATCGATGGCGTCGTGAACAACGCAGGCATCCTCAACATGAGCCCGTTCGAGGAAACCGATCCCGCAGACTTTGAGCGAATGACCCGAGTGCACCTCTTCGGCACTTTCAATGTGAGTCGTGCCGCGGCGCCGTACTTCAGAGCGCAGCACCGGGGAGTATTCGTTCATGTCACCTCGTCGGCCGGCCTCATCGGAATGCACAGCAACGCAAGCTATTGCGGTGTCAAGGGGGGAATCGTCGCGCTCGCCAAGGCGATTGCGCTCGATATGGAGCAGTACGGTGTGCGTTCCAATTGTATCGCTCCGTCCGCCGATAGCCGCCTGAGCAAACTCAATGACGATCAGGTGTCGTCCGGTCAGGCGGGCAACGCGCCTAAGCCCATGCTGTCCGCATCGCAAAAAGCCCCACCGGAAGACGTCGCCCCGCTGTTTACGTTCTTACTAAGCGATCTATCGGTGAATGTGAACGGCCAGATATTCGGGATTAGAGGCCGTGATATGTATCTTTACAGTCAGCCGCGCGTCATCCGTATGGTACAGAATGCCCAGCGCTGGACAATTGATGGGGTGGCCGAAAAACTGGCCGCTTTGCGCGGTGGCTTCACGCCTCTCGAGAGTATCAACGACGTTTTTACATGGAAGCCGTTCTGATTTCCTCGATTCGCAACTATCCCAAGACTCCACAGCGCAGGCTCGCATGATGAACTTGTTCAGGTCAGCACCGGAACTCGCATTTCGCCGCGAGGTGCAGGCATTTCTGAAGGAGAGCCTTCCGGCTGATCTTGCTGCGAGCGGCGGCAGTGGTTATGACGCGGGCCGAGCCGACTCATTGCGTTGGCAGCAGATACTCCACGCTCGCGGTTGGGGAGCTCCGCATTGGCCGGTGGAAGAGGGGGGAGCGGGCTGGAGTGCTGCGCAGCGAATGATCTTCGATGAGGAATTGGCCCTGTCGGGAGCGCCCGCGACCAACAGCCAGGGGCTGCACCTGGTCGGGCCGGTCATCTGTGCGTTCGGCACTCCCGAACAAAAGCGCCGGTTCCTAACGCCGATCATCCGCGGTGACCTCATATGGTGCCAAGGATTCTCCGAACCAGGCGCCGGATCTGATCTTGCGGCGCTGCGTACACGCGCAATCAGAGGGGACGACCATTACGCGGTCACAGGCCAGAAGATCTGGACAAGTCACGCGCACTTCGCGGATTGGGTGTTCCTACTGGTGCGAACTGACGATACCGAGCGCAAGCAGCAGGGCATTTCGTTTCTGCTCGTCGATCTGCTTTCGCCCGGGATCACTATCCGACCGCTGCCGAGCATCGACGGCCAGCATCACCTGAACGAGGTATTCTACGACAACGTTAGCGTTCCCGTTGAAAATCGCGTCGGCGAAGAAGGAAAGGGCTGGGATATCGCTAAGTTCTTGCTCATGAACGAGAGGGGCTTTGTTACGACGGATGTTCCTAACCTCAAGTTTCTCTTGAGCCGTATCAAGAGGATCGCGCGACAGGAGATCAAGTCCGGCCGTCCGTTGATCCAGGACAGCAGTTTCGCCTTGCGGCTCGCACGGTTCGAGATGGAAACGCTGGCTCTGGAGATGGCAGTCTTCCGACTGGCGACCCAGGATTCGACCATCGGCGGACCATCTGCTGCAACCGGGTCGATGCTGAAGGTCCGCGCCGGCCAATTGCGCCAGGCGCTAACGGAGCTTCAGCTCGAAGCGATCGGTGACTCTGGCGCGGTGTTCTATCCTCACCTGGGAGCGTCGTCCGCCGAGCCGACGTACGCGCCGGGAATCGCCACACAATACTTTTATCGACGCGCAGCCAGCATCATCGGCGGCACGGACGAGATTCAGCGCAACATCATCGCCAAAAGCCTGCTTGGGGCCTGAGGGCTTATTGTGTCCGACGAACAAAGCATGCTTCGGGAATCCGTTCTGCGTTTCACGGCCAAGTACTATGACTTTTCCCGGTATAGAAAAACTGTCAGAGCCGGAGGGTTTGACGGTGAGGCATGGCGCCACATCTGCGATCAAGGCTGGATCGCCGCGGCGATAGGGGAAAAGCATGGAGGACTCGGTGGGTTGCGCGAAGCAGCCATCATCGCGGAAGAGCTCGGTGCCGCGCTAGTCGTTGAACCCTACTTGGCCGCTGTGCAAACGGCCGATCTGTTGCAAGGGGATGAATCGATGAGGACGGTGTTGAATGCACACTTGGCTGGAACCTGCCTCGTCGCGTCCGCGCTTGCGGAGTCCCGTGCACGCGGCTCGGTTGCGCATGTGGCGACGATGGCCAAGCCTACGGTGGACGGTTTCATCGTCCGCGGAAAAAAGACCATGGTTCGTGGTATTCCGCCGGCGTCAAAGTTGCTCGTCAGCGCACGCACTTCCGGCGCGATCTCGGACACGCATGGCATCAGCTTGTTTCTGCTGGATGCTATTAGTCCGGGGATTCTGATCGAGCGAGTAAGGCTGATTGACGGAAGTATCGGCGCGAATGTCACGTTGAGCGACGTGGTCGCCGATAGCGCCTCCAAGGTTGGTGAGATGCACCACGCATATCCCATACTGCTCCGCTCGGTTGAGGCGCTGACCATCGTCGCCGGCGCGGATACGCTCGGTATGATGGAGCGAGTCATTGCGCTCAGCATCGATCAGCTGAAGACTCGACGGCAATTCGGCGTCCTGTTGAGTTCGTTCCAGGTTCTGCAGCATCGTTTGGCGGACATGGCGACCGATCTCGAGATCTCGCGCGCAATACTCGATGTTGCGTTGTTGGCTCGAGAGGAAGCCGACGCCACCGAGCGCTCCCGGGCGTTTGCCTCGGCCCGCACCTTAATTGGGGAGTTGGGCCGAAGCGTGTGCGCCGCCGGCATCCAGTTTCATGGAGGCACGGGAATGACCGAGGAGCATCCGGTCGGTCACTACTTGCAGCGACTCCAGGTTCTCGACGCGCTCCAAGGCCATCCCAGTTGCCACTTAGACGAATATGCCGCCTCTTTAAAGCATGAGACATCGCAGGATTATGGCTACGCGGTTGACCGGCGTAGGTGACGTTGAACGATGCAATTTGCTACTCCGCTTGCGCACAATTGCCAATGAACCTGCGCGCGGCAAATCATCCTCGATTTGAAACTGGATTCCCGCGCGCATGCCCTCATCATTCCAGACTCGGCGGTTTGTTGGCGACAAAGGCATCGAGCTGATTGCCGATGTCGGGGGTGAACCCGAGGCGCCGCCTGTTCTACTTTTGCACGGTGGCGGCCAAACTCGGAATTCGTGGGGTGCCACGATGAAGGAGTTGGTGGGGAGGGGCTACTATGTGATTAATCTCGACGCGCGAGGTCATGGCGATAGCCAGTGGGCGTCCGATGGCGACTACACCTTCGAGACACAAGCGAGAGATGTTCTCTGCGTCCTGGACACATTTTCTTCGAAGCCTGCGCTGGTGGGTGCGTCGATGGGCGGAGCGACATCCTTGATTCTGGCAGGCGCCCACCAAGAACCGTTGGTGGCCGCCCTTGTCTTGGTCGACATCGTACCTTCAATCCACCTGCCCGGGGCGGATAGAATCAGTGCATTCATGAACGCTCACCTCGATGGTTTTTGGACTGTCCGGGACGCAGCGGACGCCGTCGCGGCGTACAACCCACTGAGGCCGCGGCCAAAACAGACAGCGGCGTTGATGAAAAATTTACGACGGCGTGAGAACGGGCGTCTCTATTGGCATTGGGATCCGCGACTGATAAGTGGATCGGGGTGCATCGAGGCTCGGTTCGAGGTGGATCGTCTGAAGAGAGCAGCCAACCACGTTCGCATACCGACCCTTCTCACGCGTGGAATGTTGAGCGATGTCGTTACGGACGAGGGTGTCGCAGATTTGCTGACGCGGATTCCGCATATGGAGGTATTCGAAGTCGGGAACGCGGGTCATATGGTAACCGGAGATCGGAACGACGCGTTCAATCATGGTGTAATTGATTTTTTGAACCGCCAATTTCTATTGAGCAAGTAGTTCGGCGATGATGCCGACGGTCGAGGTGTCAATTAAATCAGTCTCGACTATTTGTTGCATCGATAGCGCCAATGCAATGATGTGAAATCGCAGCCTTCAGCCTCGATAGCGCGCAGCGGCAAAACGCGTGCCTGCCGACGCGTAATCCACGAGCAAAGGCTATGAGGCTTCCCGATCTTTAGCGATATCGGTAACTAAAGGTGAAACCGAAAGTGGCAGGACGACCGGCGTACCGCGACACGGTATCAATACCGAGATTGACGCCGGTCCAATAGTATTCATTCGTCACGTTTCGTCCCCAGATCGCGAGTCGCCAATTGTCATCGGCGCTTTCAATGCCCGCTCGCAAGTCAAGGAGCGAATATCCCTTAATGAAATACTGGGGAGTTTCTCCAAAACCACCATTGGTCGAGCTCTCATGAGAACCATTGGCGCCGACAAAGGCGGAATAGCCGCTAAACACTCCCCACTTATACTGAACGTCCAAATTGGCTTGTATTTGAGGCGTATACGGAAACGCCTCCCCTGTAAAGTTGCCAGTCTGCCCGAGGGGTGTGTAATTCGCGAAATTCCCGTCAATCCTGGAGTGGATGTAGGTTACGTTTGGGCTGAATGTCAAGCCACGCATCGGCGACCAAGCGACATCCACTTCCGCTCCCTCCACATGGGACTTCGGAATGTTCACGAGTCGAGGCAGCGATCCGAATACAGGGTCTTCTTCGGCGCCTCGAATTTGCTTATCCATGTATTCGTAGTAGAACAACGCCCCATTCACTTCCAAGGTCCGGTCGAGCATTGAAGATTTAAATCCAGCTTCGTAAGCCAAGACGCTCTCTTGGGTGACCGGAGTGTACTGTGCCGTCGTGCTGGCCGGCAACGTGGGAAAGCTGCCCGCCTTGTACCCCTTACTGATATTTGCATAGAGCAGACTATCCGGGATGAAATTCCAATTGAGACCGACCCGCCATGAGACGTTATTCTGGTCTAGTCGTCCGGTGGCCTCCGTCGGATTGAACTCACTATTCAAACTGAAGCAACCGCCTGGCGGGATGGGTATGACATTCCCCGCGCCTTTGATCGCCCCTTGGAGAGCCTCAAACACAGCCGAGGCTTGTCCATTACCCGTATCACCCGCGCATGCCCCGTTGAGTGAGCGGTTAGCCTGCGTGTAACGCGCGCCCCCCTGCAGGGTTAGCGTATCGGCTATTTCATAGTCTATGTTTGCAAAAGCTGCATATGTTTTAGCGGACTGACTGGAAAAATTCGTATTTTGACTCAGAGGAAAGCCGAACACCGCGCTCTCGCTGGAGTCACGATATTGCTCGAGTTGGAAGTCATAGATGCTATCCGACTCATAGTTCACACCGACGATCCAGTGACCTCTATTGAAGTCGCCCGCCAAACGAAGTTCCTGGAAGATGGTGCTTATCGATCCGGTATTTAACAGCGAGAAGTTTTGGTACGTAGTGCCGTCGGCATCCATCGGTTGATATCTGGAATATCGCTCGTAAGAAGACAGGGAGCTGACAGTCATCGTATCCGCTACCTTAAGATCAAGGCGGATCGTGCTCTGGTAAAAGGTATTGTCACGGCGGTAACTCTCGCCGGTATTCCAACTGGCCGCACGAGCATTCTCAGGTGCCACCGGAAATGCGATAAGACCCGGCGGAACCGCTGCAGGTCCCTTTTGAAACTCATAGATGAACTGCGTCGCTTGCGTATCGGATCGGTCGACCCAACCATTGAGATTGACACTAACCTTCAGTGGATCGGCGGCCTGCCAGTCCAGCAGCAGTCGCCCTTCGGTTAGGTTTGTAGTGCCAAGGGTATCGCCATTGATGTAGTTCTGCTGCCAGTCGCCCCCTTGTACCGTGCGAACTACAAATCGAGCGTTTACCGTATTGCTTACGGGCCCACTGACGAAGCCCTGCACGTCCGCCGTGTTGAAGCGCTCATAGCTGACGTCCACGCCAGCTTGGAAACTGGCGGTCGGCTTGTTTGCAATATAATTGACTAGACCCCCGGTGGCATTCTCACCGAAAAGGGTTCCCTGCGGTCCCTTCAATACTTCTACCCGTTGTAAGTCAAGGGCCGCGGCTTGTGACTCAACGGGAAATGGAAGTGGAACTTCGTCGACGTAGATACTGACCGCCGGACTAGCGCCAAGGCTGGATTCTTGGAATCCAATGCCGCGGATTGTGTACACCGGCGTCGCGTCCCCGGTCGTTGCAACGCTGAAACCAGCAACCACTTTACCCAAGTCTGACGTATCGATGACGCCGCGATCAGCCAGTTGATCGCCCGAGAATGCATCGATGGACATGCCAACGTCGTTTATGTTCTGGCCGCGCTTTTGGGCAGTCACTACAATTTCTGGGATCGCATCTTGATCGGCCGCGACAGCGGCTGCCGCTTCGTTAGCGAGAGTAGGAAGGAAAACGGAACCCGCAACGGCTACGGCTACGGCTACGGCTAGCCGCAACCGGAACTGCCGATGAATGATATGCATTTAACTCCCCACTGCCTTGATGTTGTAACAATCGCACCAGCCGAAACAATGAGGCGCGGGTAGTTCCAAACCCGTCTCCGTATCGCTACGGGCCGTCAGATGCGTCTAGTTGTGCTCAACGTTTTTTGCTAGAGAAACGATACGCGAGATCTGTGCGGCGAAGCCAATACATTCTACGAACGAGAGTTATAAGGCTGTGTTATGCGCTTGGCCAATCGAATTGCCGGCTCTGGAACATACTTTCCCAAGTCGGACAGCAGTCCTTGTGCTCAACCATGCACCGTTCGTCGAGTGAGCGGCAGCTTAGGGCGGCCCTCGCTTCGAGATCCCGGGATGCCGCATCGAAATCAATCCACGCATACATCGCCTTGCCGGACGCCGGCAGCAGCGGCTCGACCTCTTCCGGGCGTTAGTATTCGCGGGTGCGCCGATCAAGATTCGATTGACCGATCGCTGTTGCCGGCGGACCATCGCGCCGGGTAGACGGGCATCCATCGCCAGCCGAGCGAGATCTCGGTCGAAACGTATCAACCCGAAGCTTGAAGTGCCGCTCGGGGCGAATTGTCGCGAGAATATCGAATTGCGTATAATCGGCGGGTCAGTAACCGGTTGTATGCTAGGAATGAAAAGCGATCCCGCCACAAGGTCCTACCCATTGAATGGATAATTCGCAGTCGTCCAATCACCCCGCGCGTGTCACGCTCAAACTCAAAAATGTCGCGCGAAAATCAGCGAGAGAAAATACTACCGCCGCGGCGGCAACGCCGAAGCGCGAATCGAAAGCAAAGCTCGGAGCTCACTGGTCAGATGAATACAAAGACCGCATGCAGGCAGACATGGATGCGCTGACGTATCAACGGAAAGGACGGTAAACGCGTTGGCAAGAACTTGGAATAGTCGTCAATTCTGTGAAATACACAGATTGAATGTCACGTACGCGCGAATCTTGGCGTGTCTCAGTCATTAGACCGGCCGGCGCACAACATTCCCAGTTCGGCCCAGTTTACTCATTTTAGCTAGGCAAAGTATCGTGATGCTCGAGTCCTTTTTGGCACTGCCTTGATCGCCGTTCGGATCGCGAAGCAAATTGGCCAGGCTTTGGGCATCGCCGATCTTGTATTCGGTTATTAAGATCACTTTTTTTATTTGGAGTCCGCATGCCGCGATTGACAAGGCGCCGCGCTCGCCCGTGGTCGAAAAATGATGTCAAGAACATGCGCGCCTACGCGAAAGCGAAACTGTCTGGCACGCAGGCCCCTAGCAAATTGCGCCGAACGCGAGGTTCGGTCGCGATGAAAGCGATGGCGCTGAAGATTCGATTTCGATCGATCAAGCGAAAAACATAAGAGAATCCATCCCAATTGTGCCCTCCACCCTTAACCGAGAAATCGTCGCTAACCGCAGAGCCTTCAAGCGCGACGGCCGCGGTGTAACGGGGTCCCCTTGATTTCCGTGCCAAAAGTGCCGCTACTTTTTCTCGGTAATTGTAGCGACTGACACCTCTTTTTCCCCAGCCGGTCAAACACTTGCTGTTCGCTGTTTCGAGAGGCGTATTG
>Ga0182030_10004964_pt1 | contig 28316 bp, 31 predicted proteins | sample 812S3MmetaG_FD_121299 | JGI IMG/M metagenome (GOLD analysis project Ga0182030, IMG submission 121299) | Permafrost microbial communities from Stordalen Mire, Sweden - 812S3M metaG (Illumina Assembly) | ecosystem: Environmental > Terrestrial > Soil > Wetlands > Permafrost | place: Sweden... | reverse complement strand
ACACCAACTAGTCAAAACCGCCCTCGTAGTCCATCCGCCTCCCAAACGCAAGATCGACGAAATAGCCCTCCCGGTCCAAGTCCTATGAACCCAGTCGTTGGCTCTCCTCCCCAAGGATCCGCCCTGGCTAGAAAACCTGTTGGTCAAGCGATGTGAGATATCTCACAGACAATTGGGGGATATTTCATCTAAATTCGGTTACGGCGCATGGGGGTTGGGATACGACACGACATGTACATTTCCTTGAGTTTTACTTCATTTCGCCGTTGCTTCCTCACGAGGATTCAACATTTTTTATTCTATGCACATTTGCAAAATTTGGAAGCAGTTAAAACACGACGCACTGGCCACACTTCAATTGATCCAGTAATGTGTATCTTAAGGAGTCTTTTTTCTTCTTACTTTCGGTTTGCAGTTTTGTGGGTTTCCCTGGACATAATAATGATCAGGAATATGGACCTTTAGGTCGCTGAGATCTATTGGAGATGGATGGAGTTTATGTGGGCTAAGCTGAGCTGAGCAAAATGGTGATGAGATGAGAGAGGTCGATGGATACGTCTGTGTAGATTATAGTAGAAATGGAAATGTATACGAATGGAACAATTCGAAAATAACACTCTTGGCTTGTGATGAATCCCGAGTAACCGATTGAGAATTTGCTACAGATTCTCACGGCTAAGACATCGAACGATCAGATCCGATCCCAAGCCACCGGAACTTAGGGATCTCAAAGCGAATTAAAATGTCTCACGATTTCTAAAACATTCCTTCCACCCCGGAACTATCGAAAACTCCCGATCTATTGAAGAAGCACGCCTCCCCGCCACCTACCTACCGAAATGAAACCCGACCAGAATCGACACATCTAAGATTCGCGCTATCGTTTCTTCATCGGCGAGTTCTTATTAGATTACAGCGACGGACCGTGCGAGGCTAAATTTTTGGGGAAGTTCCCGGGACGGGTAGATTGGGTTGGGTTGGGGGTCTGTGGGTTAGATTAGATGGATAGGGTGAAGGGAGGGGAGGGGAAGGGGAGCGAGGAGTGTGGATGTGGATGTGGACGTGGATGGGTGTGTTTCGAAATAACAAGTGTACTTGCTTAGGCTTAGGCTTAGGCTGGGAGATGATTACCTACTTTCAGGGTTTCTGCTATCGTTGGAGGTTTATTGTCGGTTGTTTAAATCCTTGCTGTTGAGACTTTGAAGCGGAGCTGGGGGGGGTTCTAAGAATAGCTTAGGTACCTATGGGAGTAAGATCTTTCTACTTCTTACTGAAATGTCTACACGGGATGAATGGGAGTTGTTCAGGCGAGAGGCGGATTCAATATTTGCTTTGGGGTTGGAGATTACCCCATGTGGGGGGTGGGGGGGGGGGGACTCTGGCTTGGTAGAGAAAGAGATGTTATTGGTTGAAGGGACGGTTCGCTTTATTGGACGGGATGGTTATATACTTTAACGGTAGGTTGGGATTTATGACTTACGAATCTCAATGTGGTTAGCTGATTCTCTATATTGATGGATGTGAATTTTTAGAGCAAATCCAGCTTGGGCTGGGAAATGGAGAGGGTGCACGAATTGGTAGTGGCTGTCCTTTGCAAGGACTACTCTCATTGAGGCTCTTTTTGTCAGTGCTTCAGTTTGCAATTGCATCACTTATGGATCTGCTTTTCAGAGAGAATGTTCTTTTTTCCTTGACTAGTTTATGTGAGGGAAGCATCGAGGGAAATGTGGAAGAGATGGATTCAGCGTCATGGTCTCAGATCATCCCATTTGAGCCCCCCCTTGGTAAAGTGTTTTACTGGTTGGAGAAGCTGTTCGCTTTATAGTCTTGTTTATATAGAATGGCAGTACAGAATGGAAGCTGCGTCACAGATTATGAATCATACTTTGTGTTACACAAGCTGGTTGCATATAATGACGAAGGTGAATGCCCATGGTGGGCCTGGCCGGAAAGTGTAAGGGGTGTCTATGAGTAGGATCAGAAGAAAGGGGTGGGAAATGTGGGGAGTGGACCAAATATTCTTGCTATGGTTGGAGATGAGACAACGAGAGGTGGTGTTGTGGCTGTTGTTGAGAATAGATACTGTTGTTATCAATGCTCCTGCATGAGAAGGATAGATACTGATAATTCACAGGGCGTTTTCCAGGGAGAATGTATTTCTTTACATGGGGTTTGAGGCTGGGAGTGAGAGGAAATGATGGCTGGGTCAGCACTTGCTTCAGAGATTGGAAATTCTCCTATGGAATGCCTGCTTATTCAGATCTTATAATTCTGGAGTTATATTTTGGTTCATATACCTGCTTATATACTGTGGCGGTGCATACTGGCAGGCTGGGATTTGCAAGCTGTGAATCACACTTTACGAATCATAGTGTGATGGTGCTTGCTAGCAGGCTGTCCTTCGCCAGCTGTGAATCAAGTCTGTAAATCATGGGGCTGAGGGGCTGAGGGGCTGTAACTTGATGGGGGTGAATTTCCAACTGAGAGTGGCCCATTGGAAGGCCTCTGAGAGTATTATATAAGAACGAGTAAGGTCCTTATTTCTTCTTCATCAACGATAAACCTCAACGTGGCTGGGCTCATAGGTAGAGCGACCTTCAGGGTGGGATTTTAGATTGATTGTTTGAGTCAGGGATGATATTTAAGACGGAGGCTCAATGATATGACTTAAAAATTTTTTGAGGAAGATTTGAATATTATCTCCCCCCTTTCTCGCAAGTCTTCCTAGGAGTGTTGTCAGTGGTATAACTGTTGTGAAAGTAGTTACTGCTGTAATCGCTCATCAGCTTTCAACTGGTATTTTATTTCTTCACTATGCAACTAAGTCAATCTTACGCTTCTTCTCTAAACCTTTTCCTCACTGCAACGCTATCTCTAGAAAGTTTATCGTTATAAAGCGCGAGAGTCCTTGTCTCCATGCTCTCATCATTCGTTCGTATCTGTCATTGTAGTTGTTTGTCTTCTCCTCAATACTACCTTATATAATATAGGTCAACTTCAAGAAGAGAAGTCGGTTTCTCCTAAATCAGAATTCACCTTGATCAAAAAGTGCTTTCATCAGCTAGAACTGATTCCCATACATCAACCTAATATACAAGACGATAATCTAAGGACGATAAATATCCATCAACAATGCTTATCTGAAAAGTAAAGACTTCATCGATTAAAGGTAATAGTGTCATAGATCAGAGCAAGTTCGTCTGTATGGTATCCTGGGGTTATGTCTACCAAAAAGGTCCCCCACAAGCATGAAAGCTTGTCCAAGTATCAGGCATTTTATGTTTCCAATACACAATTCCATGAGGTGGAAAATACACTGTTGTAATGCAACTTACCGCTGTTAGATCACCGATAGTTCTCATTGGCAAATTTGATTTTCATGAAGAGGAAGACTCCAAACAAATGTATTGGGTTCATGTGGCTGGCAAAATCTTTAAGGATTGCAGTGCAAAACATAGTGCTCTGTTTTGAAAACACGCTGTCCCTTAATCACCATTAAACTTGTCAATCTGTTCATGCTTCCGGTATTGGTTTTCAAATAGGATGGTTAAACATCGCTGGAGAAGCCGCCTTATACGAAAAACGGAAAATGGAAGATCTCTATTTCCGAAAGTAGCCTATGTGTTTGGGGGTGGAGGTGCATCTTGAATTGGAGGAGTGTTGTTGAGAGCATAGTGTAGAAGGCAAGTTATTTATCAAAAGGGGGGTGTGCAAAACCATAAGTATAGAAGGTCACGCATGTTGGGTGATCTAGTCTTCAAGACTTCAGCTAGAAGACCTTATACTGGCTCGATAGAGGCCTTTTTTATAGCTATTTTGATGCACTTCTTTGATTTTCCTTATGTCCTCATGTTAACTCCTCATTATTTGGACTGAATTTGAAAATTTCTAGCTTTAAGAGTTCATTGGTATTGTTTATTATTGTTCTGCTGCCATGGAGTGGGTGGTTGTTATTTCTAGTTTTGGAATATACCCTTGCAAGAAAAACCATTACCCAGATCAATAGGTAATCTAAGGCTTTTCTATCAACATCTTTATGACGTTGCATAACTTCATGGCACTTCAATGGTAATTAATCTGATCTTGTGCATATAGCGAGGACATGGTCATTGCAATACTGGCCTCATTGTTCAGTTAGGTCTTGGCTCTCCAAGCTGGCTGAAATGGTTGCTATACAATCCTTAGTGTTCTTCGAGATGCTATATTTAATAAAAAAGCATATGAATCAAAGCTTCTTTACAAGCTGGATTCAGAGGGAAGTCAAGGTGAAGTTCAAGTTCTCAATAAAACTATTTCACATAGACTCTAGGGTAGAAAGGGCAGCTCATTGTGAATGTAGGGGGTAAACAGAAAGCCAGGCTGGCCTCACCAATAGATGAATTTCGTATGATTCTAGAGTTGCATGATAGATCTATAGACTGTAGAAAAAGAATAAAAAGGAAAGGACTTTCCTTACACATATTGTTGGGTTTGTCCTTAACTCAGCTCCATATTTATTGCTTTTGTTCATGTGGAAGCTTGCTGGAATGTAAGGTTAGCTTATTATAAACAATGTTCAGGAAATTGTAATTGCTGTTGGTAAACAGAAAATCTTCCTCTGTCAGATATATCAGCTTCTCATTGGCAAGGTATGTTCCAGTAATACTGGCAATATCTTGGTATATAATTCATTAACTTCATTAGGCTTTGCAGGTCTTTTGAATTAGCTCTATTTTTGCTGAAAGTATATAAAGCCAAGCCAAAACAATAAAATGCACTTAGTTAAGAAGGATTTTGCCCATTAATAGAACGGGTATGGACTCAAGCAATGCTTGATAGAAAGGATCTTTCAGAAGTGACTCCCGAAGAAGAGTGAACTCTTGGGGAAAAAAAACCCCTCAAGAAGGTCATACTTTTCCGACTGCTAGGAACACCAGGGTTACGTTGTGTATTGATGATATTTCACAGTCCTGACTCTTCTTCAGGGTATGACAAGGGTATATAGAAATCCTGGAGCTATCCCAACGAGACTTTTTTTTGGGGGGGGCGGGGGGTAAATTAGATGATGTAAAATAGTGAATTCGCTGCTAGGTTAGTGAAAACGGAAGAGACTGAAGCTAGGCAATTTGCAAGAGTTGTAGCCATGGCTAGCCGCACATTTAGCTGAAATACATTTATTTTCCCTTTCTTTTTCAAGGTATTATTTAATATTTTATATTAATTATTAAGTCTTATAAATATTACATTTCAATTTTTATTTATTTATTTACTATAATTAAGTGTGCGGCGAGCTGTGTAGCGTAGCCGTTAACTCTTATATTGAGATCCGACGAGATTTTTAGAGATCAACGAATAATTTCTATTCTTACGATACCCAGAAATGCAATGTGATATGCTCTACTAGTTTTGGAAATTGTAGTTACCTTTTCTATGTTTTCATCAGTGCACTCCCAAGCTCGATGGTTGCCGGCTAAGTGGCCTTTGTTATACCCTTCTTTGAAGCCTTCTTCCTTCCCCTTCTTGTGTCCACCATCTCGTCCCCTAATAAAATCTTGAGTATCCCCAGTATCTACTCCCGCCTTGTATCCTTCATTGTGTCCATCAGCCTTCCCCTTACCATATCCGCTGGTTTGTCCAACTTTGAACCCTTCCTTGTCTCCATCATCCTTCCCCTTGGCGTATCCGGCAGTTTCTCCCACTTTGAACCCCTCATCAAATCTATCAGGAGCTTCGCGGAGCCCCTTCTGAATACCCAAATCAAGAATCTGTTCATATTCTAGTCTTGAGATCTTGGGCTTCTTCTGCTCTTTGATCACCTGCTCGTAAGCTCTTGCTTGTTTGAGACCTAATTCGATACCTTCTTTAATTATACGCTCAAGGTCGTCCTTGGAAAGTCCAGCATTAGAAGGAATACTCCGACGTGGAGGAGAGCGATCTCAGCGGGGATTGCTGTCTCGTCGACGCTCATTTCTCGATTTAAAATCACGACGTGGGATTTATCGACGATGAATACGCCTACTAGGACTTTCGTGTCTTGAACGTGCATTCCTAGTCTCCGTGTCGCGACGGGGACTTTGAGCACGTGAAGCCCGCGCAGACTCATGGCGAGCTTGAGTTGCAGCATTGTTTGTTTTTCTGGTTGTGGAAGATGATGCATCCGCCTCAGATCTTGCTTGACGGGCTATTGCTCTGGGAGTTGGAGCTGATGAACCAAGAGGAGCTCGTGGGGTGGCAGCAACCGAATACGGTCTGGGAGTCCTTGATCTAGCAACAGGAACTTTGTCCTCAGCTTTGGCCTATGCTTGTGTTCGAGCATTGGTAGTGTCCCTTGGGGTACTTTGAGAATATGCATTGCGTGTGGGCCTCGCTGGAGTAGCTGCGTGTACCGATTGTCTTCCGGGTGGGGGTAACATTACCGTGAGTTGACCTAGCCGGAGTATCGGTACTTGATACCTCCCTTCTCATGGAGGATGAAGCATCGTGCCTAGACCTGGCTGGAGTAGCTGCACTCACGGATTGTCTTCTGGACCACGGGACAGTACCCGCATCCGAGGCCTCTCTCCGAGCAGAAGGTGCTGTATCCTGTGTCAATCTGGCTGGAGTACCCTTCTTCGATGCTTCTCTTCTAGAAGAAGATGCTGTATCCTGTGCTCTATACGGCAGTGGTTCGCTGACGGGTTCATTCCGACCAGAAGCCGACGTCACCGGTTGATCAGGTTCAGGACTCGAAGCTCGGTAGGTGCTTACGAAACTACCCGTGAAGGTGCTCGCGAAGTGGTTCGCGAAGCAGCCCTACTTGATCTGGCTCTTATACCAGTTAAGATCCTTGCTTGCTCCTCAGTAACTTGAGCATCCCTTTCTGCACGGGAGGCCTGACAATCCAATATAGACCCTGATGCAACTTTAGGCCGATATGGCTGGAGCGCTAGATTCTCATTAATAACATCGACCTCGTCGATAATACTAAGTCCTGAACGGCTTCGAGGATCTAAAAAGTCATCGTGGAAACGGGCTCACTGACGCCTCATGACTGGGAAATAAGGAGTTCGCGACATGTACTATTGTATGTTATTAATCAAAGATTGGACAAAGCTGGAATTAGTACGAAAATAATTACTAAGTGAGTCTATTGAAATAAGGAGAGCGATGAATCATAGATGAACTTGTGAATAACACTTAATCCCAAGACGACTTGCCCCCTTGTGATTAGCCAAGACTGTAAAACAAGGGGGAGACTCTCGGGCTTGAGAAGGACTGATTGGGATTGACTGCGATCTGACTTTGCAACCCTCATTGTGAACATCGTATTTGGAATTGGAACCAAGTTTCCCTGATAGATAATTTTCCTTGGTTTGATCGTGATGGCTTTTGTATAGCGATCTCCGTCGGACTCTGCGTTCTGATAATTGTAGTTAGAATCCGGCTTCGAATATCCTTTTGTATCCGGTTGCGATTTCTCTTGAAAGGTGAAAGGTCGTTGACGACATGGGATCTGTACGGCCTGTTGTATTGGTAATTGGGAAAGGAGCTGTATCCGCCACCTACATTGTCAAGTGGTTCTACGTGATACGCCATGTCTTGCCTATGATCTGTTTCTCGAGCTGATCTTGGGAATCATTATGGTTCTTGTAAAAGTATGAGGAGAGAAGTTCTCTGCAACTCAAATTTGTCCGTAGATTTGATATAGATGAAGTAAGGAAGCACAGCACGCACGATCAGCCCAGTATTTATGCTCGAGTAGGCGAACGATGAATCATTCAGTATACAGGATTCAAAGGATCCTACTCAGAAGGATTTGGAGAATCGCCTTGCATCATTGATGTATATTGGATAACGCCGCATTCCATGTACGAAGTCGAGTAGGAAAAGTGTTAAGCGAGTTCGCGTGCAGTAGTTGTGTTATATCATAAGGTATGTTCCAATAAGCATTTTTCCCATTGTGTCAGGTTCAAACACTTCTGTATTCAACATATAGACAGTTAGTGGACTAGGAGTTCTACTCGCTAGGCCGCGTTGACTTAGATGCCCCCTATTTTTACTTTTGAGTTACTTTTGAAGATATTATCATGTTTATTATTTTACTTTCTCCGATCTAACTACCCCTGTTCTTTTTTTTATTTCAGAAATTCCCTTTTTGGGATTCTTTTAGTAGGTACCTGGACACGCCAAATCTCGCTTCTGGATGTGGTATTTATTTCTGAGAAAGACGCGTAGAGAGCTCGGCCTACTGCAGCAGGCAATGTGTCATTTGGTAGACTGCATGCGAGGATATCAATCGGAAGATTAGCTTGCATCATTGAAGGATTTTGGAAAACACTGCCTTCTGGTCTGAAAAATCGAGTATATTTGAGAGAAAAGGGGTTAAGTGAGTGTTTCGTGATTGGTTCATGAAGATTTACTGCTTTGAGAATTTCGATGACGTCCGGACCACAACATTTGATTTTAGGCTAAATGGATTCAATAAGGTGTGCAGGCGGTCTGTGGCCACACAGTTCCTGAGAGGGTTACGATGGAGGTTTCTGCAGCAGCGACAATGATGTAAGCCCGCAAAGTTCAACACCCATCTGTCACGCGTCTCTCAATACTATATAGACGATATAAATATTATCGATATTCTCTCACCAAAGTCTTTCCCTACTGGGTTAATTCCTTTAAGATGCCCAAATCCTGCCTCATAATCGGTGGAGGCATTGCTGGCACGGTCACCTCCCTCGTTCTTTCCAAAATTGGCATAAAATGTACCATTTACGAACTTCGAAATGTGCCTTCTACGATTGGAGGAGCCGTGAATCTCACACCAAATGCGCTTGAATTGTTAAAAGATTTGAATATTGAGGTCTCAGGTTGTAGATGTGATTCAATTGAGATATTCTCGTATCATACCGGTTCGTGGCTAGGCGAGCTTGCCCTCAGAGGTCCAAGTGGGCCCGCGATGAGGGTAGTGAGGGACGCGCTGGTAGATGCCCTGTTGAATGCTGTAGAGAAGGCGGGAATCAAAGTCGTCTATGGTTCGAAATTGGTTTTGGTGGATGAGAATGACCCTGATCAGATTGTTGCAAACTTCGAGAATGGGTCGTCTGCGAGAGCTGATTTCATTGTTGGCTGTGATGGAATGTATTCTTCTGTACGCATGAATTATGTTGAGCCGTCGCGAAAGCCTATATACACGGGGATATCAGTAGCATACTCAATAGTTGATGCTACAAATATCGGGTCGCCGATGCATTTTAAGGAAGTTTGTATGAATATTGGACGTTATGGATCTCTTCTCTTGGCCTTCGTTGACCAGGAGAGAAAGAACGTTTACCTAGCATCAGTGAAGGAGACCCCAGAACAAGGATCTAAAGAGGGATGGAGAGCTCGTGGAAAAGATCAAGAGGAAACCTCAAAGGAAATTGTGAGAAGATTTGGAGAAGCAGCATTCCCTTGCATTCCAGAATTGATACAAATGGTAAATCAATACATCCTTTTCCCGGTCTATAAGCTTGAACCTGGTGGAAATTGGTCCAAGGGAAGGGTTATACTTCTTGGTGACGCTGCTCACGGAGTAAGTTCTGTTTCTATATTCAGAACAGCACTGATATTCTTCAGATGCCACCGCAGGGAGAATCCACTGGCCTTGCCATTGAAGACGGTATCTTATTTGCTCGTATAATGGAACAGCTATCGGAGCAGCCTCTCCAAGAAATCTTCGATGCTTTTGACAAAACGAGAAGATCTCGGATCGATAATGCATACAAGGAGGCAATATCTCGGTTCTCTCTGTTGAAAGATAAGTCCTGGGTCAGGGCAAAATCGGAAGAATGGCTCACCTGGATCTACTGCTGGCTCAAGGGATATACGTGGCAGAGAAGTTTTGCTTATGATGTGAGGAAAGAGGTGATAGTTGTATAGGCAGGAGGTGCTAAAGTGCAGCGGTAATTTTCTGTCCTCCTAGTCCTCCGCTCAGTCTTATATGCAGGGCAAGGCATTAAACGGCCTATTATAAGATCCTCAACGAATACCCCAATGTCTACAGGTGGTCCGGGGGTTCCCAGGCGCCGTCGCTAAATTCGATATAACCTGCGCAACTCATTTCTTGGAAGTTCCAAATCCGGTGATACCCATGCTAGCCATCATATCATCCTCATCATGCTCGCCCTCGATCCGCACATCCTCTCCATACTCTTTTTTAACCTTAACCTCATTCTCCTTCTCCAATCTCCTCCTCTCCACAAGTTCTTGCCTCTTGAGCCTCCTCTCCTCCCTCAACCGCTCCTCCTCCTCCTTTCTAATCTCCAGTCTCTCACCCAGCGTCTTAACATCCCCCTTCCTGTCCTCCTCCATCCTATTCCATATCCTATCAATCCTTTCCCTAACCTCCTCAGTCGTCGCCCTCTTCACCTCGCCAGTCTGCCCAATCGCCCTCAAATGCTGCATACTATTCTCATGCTCCACCCATTGCAAATTGTCCTTAAACGTCAGATCACAATCCCCACAATAGAAACCTGCTCCCCTTCCCCTCTTGCCCGTCGCCGCCCCTGCGGGCATCAATATCGTCTTCCCTACATTGCTGGAGACGTCTAATCGTGATGCACGAGCTTGTGTAAGGGTTTCATCCCCTGTGAGAGGAGCATAGTATTTTTTCCCTGCGAGCTTTGCTTCGTAACGCGCTTTGCCTTCTTCTTTCTCTTTGGCTTCGCGGTCCTTGGCTTTTTGGGCGTATTCGGCGCGGTCGTATTTCTTGCGGAAATCGGTGTCGGAGGCGGTCGTTTCGTAGGCGCCTTTTCTGGAAGACATGATAGCAACGATATTAAAAAGGTCGAAAGGGTCGACAAAAGTCTTGGGAAAGAAGTTGGGGTGGCAATATGGAAGATGATGTTGGAGCTTTGAGAAATTCAAGCTTGAGTTTGCGCTGTTTGCACATTGCGGGGTAAATTTTATTTACACTGAATTTTCAAATATTTACGACAGCAATTCTACCTCAAAATGCTCTACTTAATAGGGCTGGGTCTCTCCGATGAGACGGATATTACTATTAAAGGTCTTGAAATAGTGCGCAAAGCTTCTCGAGTCTACCTCGAAGCCTATACAAGCATTCTTCTGGTCGACAAAGGCATCCTCGTAAGTGCTTTGCGCCAAACGCGAAAACAGGAGCTGACGCTGATACCTAGTAGGAGGAATACTATGGAAGGGAAGTTATTGTCGCGGATCGAGAGATGGTGGAGTCTGCGAGTAATGATATATTGAGAGGCGCAAAAGACTTGGATGTCGCCTTCTTGGTTGTGGGGGATCCTTTTGGGTATGTTACGAGAAACAGGATCAACACATACATGCTGATTTATGATTGAAGGGCAACTACGCATACAGATCTAGTCCTTCGAGCGCGTGAACTTCAAATACCGATATCTACAGTACCTAATGCCTCGATCATGTCTGCCATTGGAGCAACAGGATTGCAGCTGTACAATTTTGGACAGACAGTTTCAATGGTTTTCTTCACGGATTCATGGAAGCCCGCATCATTTCATGACCGAATTCGAGAGAATAGGGATATTGGGCTACATACGCTGGTACTGTTAGACATTAAGGTTAAGGAGCAAAGCCTTGAGAATATGGCAAGAGGAAGGAAGATTTATGAACCGCCGAGATACATGACAGTAGGTCAGTGCGCCACGCAGATGCTGGAGATTGAAGACATAAAGAAGAGTGAGGGAGATGGGAAGCATGGTGTATATGATGAAGAGTCTCTAGCGGTTGGGGCAGCACGAGTGGGAGGCAAGACAGAGAAATTCGTGAGTGGGACGTTGAGGCAACTGTGTGATGCAGATGATTTACTTGGTGGACCTTTGCATAGCTTGGTTTTACTTGGCCGAAGAACCCATGAGTTAGAGAGCGATTACGTTCGAGAATTTGCGTTGGACAAGGAAGTTTGGGATAGAATCTGGAAGAGAGACTATGAGGGCAAGCAATAATTGATTCATGAAGATGCTATTAAGTACTATCACTGGCTGGTCAAGATTTGTCCTTATGACCGCGACATGTTACTTTCATAATTTGACACCCAACACCGCGCTAAGCCCCAACATTTTGTTTTCAAATCATCCTTCCTGGAGGTTCTTTTTCTTGCCAAAGAGGCTTTTGAACCCGCTACTCCTTGGGGTCCTTTGAGGGGTATCATCACTTCCCTCGCTTGATCTTTCTCTACTAGCCTCCATTGAGGGGGAAGCTCGCTCCTCGTCCCCACAAACTACAACGAACCATCCTATCTCTTCTCCTTTCTGCAATCCATCTCTTAGTTTTTCAAACCACCCTAATCGCCGACTCTTCCTTCTTATATCTCTAGCACTCATACTCGGGCTTCCAATATCCCCTGTGATGCCCAGACCTGGTGTTCCGGGTGTTCCAGGTATGCTCATGACCTCCTCAGCCCTTTGTCTAGCCTCGTAATTCCCAATCTCCTCTGTCAAGGAAGCTCCTAGTTTGACCTCGGTCATATAATCGGCCACGTAAGCATAAGGCTGACTGACGGAATGCATATCAGTCGGATCATATTGTTCTAGAAGCTTAATCACACTCCAATCATTGAAGGACAATACTTTTTCCGACGTCTCCGACGTCTCCGACTTTGCCATACTGTATGGATTGGTATTCGCAGATGCCCTACTTGGGGTATATCTAGTATCTGATCCAGTCGTCATGACACTCGCCTTTCTAGCTTCGTGTCCCTTGCCTTTCGGTAACGGAGGAACGTCTAGATCCGCTGGCTTTTGCTTCTTTCCTAGTGATCGTAGAGAAGCCATCGATTTTGTATTCTTCTTAGTGAGCGCCCTGGGTGGTTCCACGCGCTCTTTTATGACGGGTTCCTCGTCTGGAATCGGAGGTGGGTATACAGCTGGGGGAGGGTTACTCGGGGGCAGGAAATCGTAGAGAGTATAAAAGGAATTGAGGAGAGTATTCGATGTTGCAGTCGCAACAATCCACTCTGCAGCTGCATCTTCGAGGTCCTGCAAGATAATGTGTATTCGTATGCTCGCACGATGCCATCGAAAGCCGTGGATGAGGTAGGTAGGCATTGATGAGTACCGCAGATGAGCCCCTTATGCCGTGGGTTTCTAAGCTGTTGAGAACTTTATATTGACCTTTATATTCAAGCAATTAGTCACGAAGACTTGTGTAACAATTGCAATAGGGAAATAATACCCTGGATATCCGATACCCGGCAGAGGTGAGGCTTGAATGCAAATGTAGGGGAACGGAGCTGTAGGGATGATTATTCCCCTTCAATTGCTCTCATCTTTCCAAATTATCAATCCTGAGCATCTCCAGAGGTTTAATACCTAGGAAGGAGGGGAATGGCATCCCAGATGGGCGAGGTTGAGGAAGTGGACCGTGGAACCCTAGGAGGGAAATTTTAGTGGCTTGGTGGAACCGTTTGAGAAACGGGTGCCGAAAAAAATTAGTTCCCGCTGTCATGTTTATCAACTTGGTGGCAAAACGAAGGAACACCCGTTCAAGAAATCATATACCTGCCTTGTAAATGGGTGAAAACGTGGTCCTTGAGAATTTGGCAAGACTTCTAATTCCCCAATCTCAAAGATCCCCCTCAGCACCAATTAGGTCTAATTCACATTGGCAGGCAACGTACAGTAGCCGTGCATTAGTGGAACGCTTCACTATTAAGCTTGGCCTTGAAATTTGGAAAGTCCAGTAGAAGTCGCCTTTGGTCCTAAATATATCCAATTACAGCTCGAGCTTGATTAAGCTCGAATTCACTACCCAGTCCCAGTCTCGCCAGTGCGAGTTGATCATGGCTCGGTTGCTACTGCCAATTCATGTCACCATACTGGTGGTACCCCTGAAAAACTATGCCGTTTAACGCTTTAAGCTACCTGGGTATGGAGGCCCTTTTCCCCAAAGCCACGACCTCCTGGCCATTATAATTGGCCTTCATATTGATCAGGAGCTATTACGGGAGTGTTAAACGCAGGTATTTATTATTATTATTATTATTATTATTTTTACCAAACTCACCTGCTGAGACAAATTAGTGGGAAATTTCAGCTGTCTTAGATTGCAAATATATCGAGCTTTTGCTCTCCCTTGTTGCTTTCTCTCTTCAAGGATAACACGTTATCCTGGGTGATGCTTCTGATGTTCTTGAACGGATTTCTAGGAGATACCGTTCTGAACCCAATATTTCCGTCAATCCTTCCATAATCCCCAATCCGCCACTTCCAAATACAATCATTCCAGAAAACAAGTATTCCACCCTCTCCCCTCCCATCACAAAATACACTTCCATCCTTCTGGCATAGTCGACTTCGTTGGATCAACACAAAAGTTCCTCAAAGGATACTTACCTGGAAGATCGGGAAGTCAGTAATTGCTTCTTTTGGGATAAATTTGGGAGCAGAGACACGCCTCATAGGTAAGTGAGCTTCATGTCTCGGGAGCGAGCATATTTACTCATGAAGCAGTCTAGAATAGGAAGTTTACTACTCCCCAATGTTCACCTACAATGTTTCCTCGTAAACTCTACGCCCAGAGTCTGGTTATCATTAACGTATTTCGTGCCCGTGATCGTCTCTGGAGCATTTCCGTTCTCAACCCAATCCACAATCCGCGTCAGGATATTGTTCTGCGGATCTAAATTAGTAGCTTCCGCTGCTGTTTGACCAATCATGTGTGCTCCTTTCATAAGCCATCAGTCAGGTAATTTTTAATGAGGGGGGAAGAAAGGGAGGGCATGATAATACCGTCTCCACCACCACAGTGACCGGTTCCCGAGACGCGGAAGAACCTGTAAAAGGCATCGAGACTTGAAGAGTTGAGCCCCATGGTTTGTGAAACGTGGTCGTAGTAGCGAGGACTGTTATCAGAAGTGATTATGTAGTCCGCTTGGCCATGCCAGTGTACTTGGGAGGTCAGTGGCTTGAACCTGCAAGAGTAAACATCGTACTTACGGACTTTGCCACCTGCATTCCGAAACGCGGATAGGTCACCGTCGAAAGTTTGGATGTCGAATGGGTTTTGAGCATTGGCTATATTGACGTCTGTGAGGTTAAATTTTGAGGGGTCCCAGTTCGGATCATCTATTGAGCTATCAAAACCAGACTCAGCAAAAGTGGAGGAAGACAATAACATACTATAAACGGCATAGCGAAACCAATCTGTAGTGTATGGAAATGGTTCGCCATTGTAATAGATAGCCGAAGCTATAATCTCACTACCCGGTTGCATTCGAGGGAAAATGAGACTTCCATCAGTTCCATAATAATCAGTGAAAGCTGCTCTCACAGCTCCGACTTGAGTGCTCGTGAGACATGTGGTCGAATTTATGATTCCCGGAGCGCATTGAAGTGCTTCTGGGCGCCACCGACAAAGCAAAGGATCTTCGATGATACCGTCGACTACTCCATCAATCCCATCGCATTGATTCAGGATTTCTGCATGTATTACAGGCCACAGTGGGGTAGGAACGAATGTTGGCCTGCTACTATTGCCGAAGATTATGAAGAAATGACCGCTCCACGCCGACAGATTCACGAATGCAAAAGCCTGTAGAGATTGTTAGCCTTGAAGATATGAAACGATACCGGAATTTATACAGGAGCACCAGCAACAACTCCGTCGAAGTCCGTGGGATAACGTTGGACAGCCTTGAATCCCTGTCGACCACCAGTGCTACAGCCTAGGTAATATCTAGATGGGGTGGAGTTAGCACTATCAAGAACAAAGCGGTCCAATGGCTAGGACATAAAAGTAGATGGTAAAGATATTATGAAAATTTGGAATGCATGAACCATGGAAATTTGATATTTGAGCTTATGCGTTAGGTGGATTCCGCAGGAAATGATACACTCACGACTTCTTATGTGCAGAGCCGTAGTATTGTTTCGTGATTTCTTTTCCAACCACTACCCCCGTATGCAGACTTCTATCGGCAAAATCATGAACAACATCGAGATTATTGTAGAATGCCTTCAGCTTATCAACACACTCCTCGATTTGGTAAAAGGGGAAAATCAACTACTTACCTCGCCTGAAGTGCCATTATGACCATTGTTTGCTCCTGTAGCTCTTGATTCAGCTAATTTCCATATGAATAGGAGAAACTACTCACCCACGGTTGCAAACCCTAGCCCCGCTGTGTAAGCCAGATCGGGGTCTTTTGAACATTAGATTTGTTGAACCTTTGATCTATGTGTGAGGCAATAGACTAACATTGTATACATCCAGATAACCCGCCGTTCCCAGTACCTGACGAAAGAGTAAGGAACTGCACTTAGATCACAGAGCAGCAACTTACTCAGAAACCTTCCGGTCCAATTGGTCGGAAGCCAAGCTTCAAGCGTGATACCTGATCTGGTTAGCCACACTTCTCGCCTTCGATCTTCTCTGAAGTACCAGATCTATTACTAGTACTGACATACATTGCCAGCCTACACATATCACCACTAACAAGCTGGCTCACGTAGCCACAGCTACTCAAATTGTAATCTTGACTGAGAGGAATTACTGTCCCATTCGTGACATACTCGGCGAAATTGACAGTCACATTTTCGATATTCAGTGACGCTCCGAGCTGTGTGCATCTAGATGAGGCATTTGAGAATAGACCCGTCGATTGCGTTTGGGAGAGGGATATCAATCCTGCAAAAATAAGAAGTATGGACTTCATAACTTAAAAAATGACGCAGAAGAGAGTAAAACCTAAAACGCATGAATAAGAAATGTCCAAGAAACAACAAAGAAAGCGGACTTATAGAGGAAACATTTCATAGCTGCCGGTTAAAAATAATTAAATGCCGACCTTTATCCCAAACAGGGTTTTGGGCTTTTATCTCCATACCTATTTGAGGGGGAGCAAATGTCCATCGGATTGATTCTCGGCATTTTGAGCTTGCGGAATATGGTAAGGATGCACATTGAATCCTTGGACGTGGGGACCCCGCAAATTTTAATTCATCCCCTCATTCAATGGGAGAGAGAGAGGAGAGGAGGGGCTTGAAAACAAAGCATTTTGCTATCGTGGGAACAACGCCGTCGGATATTCCGTTTGATTATATGTTCATTGTGTAATTTATCCGCTGGAGGGTTTTCTTGAATCTCATCCTTGTACGTTGAACATCTTGCCGGAGAGAAGCCGCGCCCCTTGCCCCTGAATGGAAGCCGAATCTATGTCACATGCGATGCAGGTACGAGTAACTGGGACTTGCCTTGACGTCCAGTTGTCCCTGGATCACCTTTTATTATGCATAAAGCCACAAGTCCAAGGTACGATGATCAGAAACACAATCGTGTAGTAAAAACATTTGTCTAGCAATCCACTACCACATTCTGATCCCCAAGGATGACTGCGAAGAGGACCTTATACAAACGTACCTCCAACACCACATAGAATATGATTGAATTTCCCCATAACCCCGCCTCTGAATCAAAATTTTGCTTGATCAAGCCTTGAAGCTGCTGTTTATCACATGTTCTTTCTGCAGTGACTTCCTCTTGCGGGACCAATAATTGCTCGCCTAAATGAGGAACAGTTGATGCGCAGAAATCTATATCGGATGGCAAAGATAAGCTTATAATCTATTTCACACATATATAATTCTGACTTCACAGGGAAATATTCTATCCGTAAAGTGGTCTGCACAAATGGACGACATGTTTTATTGTCTTCATTCAAATTACCAAACCGAAGATTAGGAGGAAGAATCAATTCTATAGCCGAGATTGACATATTTCCCCCGAGAACGCTACCAAGATTCTCTCAAGGTGTTTTTAAAACCATGTCAAAGTTGTAATATTTCCTGAACCGCAAAATTAAGTCAAGAAGATTGGTGTTTGACCGTGGTTGTCATGGAACCATACTGATGAAGCAGAACCCCTCACATGGAAACTTCAAAGACGCGGAAATTTGTTTGGAAGATTGTTGAGCTGTCGAGAAATTCGTTGGGTTACCAGGACGGTCTTTTTTTCGACGTCCTCAAGATACTGGAGCTTAGTTCAGACGAGGCGAAATGTTGAAGTGACGGGGTAGAAGCCGGGTGGTTCATCAATATATCCTTGTTTCCCTACGACCTTGAACATAGCAGCCTTTTCCAAAACACTTAGGTCAACAGATTACCTGATGATGAATAGGGAATGTGTTCCCATGTCCCAGTTCTACTAGTGAGCTCTAATAATGAGGTCGGTAAGGAAAAGGGGTAGTTAAGTACCAGATCACGTTGGTACGCACGGACTGTTTACAAAGCACGTTGCTTTCCACGCGTCAGCCAAACAGATCTTTCAATCGACTCAATTCAGCAAGAATGCCTCACATCTCAAAGCCTGACATACCAGACAGCCAATACATCGAAATAGTCAAATTTCTTACACACTGTATTGCCGATACCCCTGAGGAGGTTGTGGGCGGTAAACAATTGACCCAGTTATATCTTGATCAATATCTTGACAAGAACCGTTTGGAGGACGAGGCATATGTCACGGCAGAGAAGAAATTAATCATACAGACTATAAGATATATGGCGAGCGTAAGTCGAGCATTTTACTGTCAGCTTCTGTTTCTCATCTAAAGCCTAGGAGAATATATTGAAAGCGGCGCCACGGGACAGTGGCACTGGGTTTATCATTCACCCCTTGTGTGCTGTTGCCAATCTCTGGAACAAGCTATCGCCTCGATCAAACGAAAAATCTGGTGTGAACGGGCATAATGAACAAATTTGCAGGAAGGAAAAAGACAAGAATCAGGACAGTCTGGGTGGTCTCCAGGAAACTGAAAGAACGGACTCAATCGATCCTGAAGCACACGCAAATGCATATGCTGAGGTAATCACGCTGAGGATTGCACACATCAGAAGCGTTACTAATGGCGTTAGATGACCAAGATGGCGGTCCCCATGCAAACGGAGCCTCAATTTCGAACTCCTAGCAAGAAACGACCGCGAGTTGAAGAAATTGCTGATGGCTATGCTTCAAGTCGAATTGGCTCTTCGAGCCCAATCTCGAACCTAGGCAGATCCCCGAAGAGAATATCATTGCCAGATGATATGAGAAGACGCTCTGACCCAGGATTTGTATCCCCATATAAAGCCAATACACCACGCCGAAGACGACTAGAGGAGGACTTTTCAGCCATACCCTTGAAACAAGAGCAGCAGGTGGGTAACTCGTTATTCACAGCGGTACAAATTCTGATTGCTATAGAACACCTTTCTCACTTGGCTGGATCAAGTCATTGAAAAATTACATTTGCAATATCCTAAGGATAGATTTATCGCGGACGACGAAGATATAAAGTGTTTAGACTGCAATCGTAAGTATTCTGTTGGAAGTCCATCCCCCCCCCCCTACTTTACTACTTCCAAGATCTTCGAATAGAAACTGAGTTTGGCCTTTCCAGGTACAATTACCGTTGGTCGTTCCAAGAGAATAAGTCGATTTGAGCAGCACTTGAAAGGCAAAGGACATAGAGAAATTGTCGCAGATCGACACCGCGAACCCATGAAGCCCAGCATGGATGGTTTAGCTTACGATTCGGCAAAATCGTTCAGAAATCAAATTCAAATGCCATCAGTGATCCAATGTTTTAGTATGCCGAATGTGCAAGTTAATGGCTCATCCGCAAAAGTAGAACGTCCAATACAAGTTATGAGAGATATCATGTCAACGATGTCGCATTGTTTGAATACTGTCGAGAGCGATTCGATGGCTCAGTCAGAACGCTTGAAAATGGTGGAAGAGAGGGCGGCTGCAACTGAAATCCAGTCTCAACAGCGATTTGAAGATATGAGAGAATTGATTGCTGTCTCTGAGAAGCGTTGCAAGAGACAATGTGAAGATTTGGATAAGCAGCTTGCAACGTCCGAAGCGCAGAATAAGGTTCAGAGTGCGCAGTTGGTTGACATGGATCATCACCTTGGGGAACTCGACGCAACGAACCAGCAGCATCTCGAACAATTGACAGAATCGCTCAGTCGCTCGGAGAGAGAAACAAACGGACGGGTGCAGCAGCTAGAAGAGCGTGTTACCACCTCCAATGCCGCTAACAAAGATGAACTGGAACGTATGGCTGGCCAGTTGGCACTCTCTGTTCAGAGAAATATACAACAGTTTGATCAAATGAAGGAGCGGCTTCGGTCACTGAAAGAAGAAAACGAGAAAAAAGATGAGTCCATGCATGAACTGGAGGCAAGTGTGCAACTACATTCGGAACAATTGACACGCCAGCTAGACATAGAGGAGGAGCTTAAGAAGACATTCTCAGCTCAAATGGAAGCGCTTTCTCGGCAGATGGAGGAGAGGATCCATGCCATGCAGAACGCAAATGAGGAAAGAATTCGGCTCCTAGAGAGGATTCAGGCCTTGGAGAGCAGCACTGTGGAACGAATTCAAGGCGTAGAGAATGAAGCAACAGAGCGGATCAGGGTATTGGAAGAGGACAACGTCAGGCAGATTGCCCGCACCGAGAAATACGAGGAGATATTCCCTGTCATCTTCAAGGAGATAAATGGTCTGATGGATACGATTGCCGAGATTGAAGTCTCCCATTCAAGACGGCGATCAAGCATGCCACATGCTCGGCGTCGTAAACTTGGGGTTCGTCCATCGCGGAGAGTGCCTCCTACCTCCAGTAGTCAAGTTCGAGGGTCGTGGACTGAGAGACAGCTCCGGATATAGATGAAGATTTGGTTTCATTGACTGGTAAAGCATAGGAGTTTAAGTGTTTGGAATGATACCCAAATTATGGAATGTACGAATTTTATGATTTAAAAACGCGGTGCGTTCTGCGCCGCTTATTTGGAAATAGTCAGGCTCTTATATGGCTCTAATGCTAAGCAGGTAGCCAAGCAAAGTTATTCTCAGATCTGTCTATCACCAACCATGACAATTTATTCGTACAGCTCCACTAAGTCTACCATTAACCCATCCCTTAATGGCCCTGGCGTCTGACCATTGGACAACTCAAACCATTTGTCAAACAGATCCGCTACCGTCTCAGCCTCTACATCCTGGGCCGATAGTAGGTATTGCGAAGCCCTGCCCGCGTTTAGACACCCCGGCGAGTTATGGGATAGCTCCGCCTATTACAGACTTGTTTTATACCCTCAATTTAAGCTTTGTTATATGCTTTTGCCGGACATGGCAGTCAGAAGAGACTCTGTCCCTCACCACATTTATTATTTCGGATAATTTTCAAAGTCAAACAGAACCTCGACTTGACCGTTGACCTGGTCGAACTTGGGTTGTGAGCTTGGTGAATATGGTTAAGAACGGGGTTTATCATGAGAATTCTTTTAATGCGATTATGGCGACGACGAGGAATAGGGATTTGGATGATTTGGCGAACGGAGTGTATTTGGGTACTAGTGATGAGATGAGGGAGGAGAGATTGAGGTTCGATGAGGGATGGGCTTGGGCAACGAGGGGATGCAACTGAGAGGAACCCTGCAGATTTGGGGTTAGAAGCTTAGAATAGGAGATCATTGTTCGTAATCTGTTTGGAGAATGTCTTAATAGTTTAGAATCTTGCAAAATACTCTATGCGTAGTCAGACATCCACTTCCTCATACATGAGAACTCCTCCAACAACACCATGCGATAAAACCATGCCCTCCGGATACTATGAATAATACAGCATAATAGAATCTTGAAATATTGATAACGGCCATCAAGAGATTAAGAAACTTATCGCCTCATATACTCCGGCGTGTAACCTCCCCGTTGCGGCGTCGTCGGATTCGACCGATATCCTTCATCCTCATGAGCATCATAATATGAATGTGGTCTCCCTTGCCTAAAGCCATCTTGGAATCTGCGAGGTGGAGATGGGTTGAACCTCGGGTCATGCTGTGTCTGCTCTCCGGGATATGGGCGCGTGCGCGGCTGTCTCGGTGCTTCCTCACGAGCCGCTGTTTGGCGCGCTTCTTCGAAAAGCTCCTCCCGATGATCTAGATTTATGTCAGCATGGTTCATTTACACTTCTATCCATTGGCAAAGAGTTTACGAGGGTAGCATAGGGTGAGAAACCTAGCGTGGCCATCGCGTTTCGAGGGACATCCTGGCTTTTCGCAGCAATCTGTATGCCTGTTAGTAGACTGAATAGGGAGAAAAGTGGAGCACAAGACTTACGTGAGTTGCAGTATGGTTTGGTTTCGCATTGATGTCGTCTGCAGCCGGGATCTTTGCATTCATGAGCAGTGCAGTAATCGTTCATTCTCAAGGTTCCATCGTCTGAGGCCCTGAAAGTTCGTAATGCTTGGCACCCATCATCCATACATTTATCTAGGTGCGTATCAGCTGGGGATCGCTTGAACCGAAAAAAGAGTCTGCTCATTGCGAACATTCGATTTTGGGAAGGTTAAAACACTCACGCTGCCGACAAAACGGTTTCCCGTCCAGAGGAGTCGCTTCCTTTTCGCAAAGTTTATGTTGGCAAGAATCTTTCCACGTTAGCTTTCTTCAAATAGCCATATTTATGGAAGACATACGCATGTCGCAATATCTGGATGGAGGAGATGACTTGTGACTGCATCTAGGGTTTGCGCAAGGTGGAAGGTGATGCCGGCGACAGACATCCTCAAAGACATTTCCAAACTGGCACCTCTCTCCGGAGCATCCTTCAATGCAGCATATATTATCTGGGTTAAAAAATTAATCGCTGTTTGAATTTCGGGGACAAAGCAATAACCCACGATCTCGACACCATGGCCGGCTCTCGCTGACAATTTTCTCACGGCATGTTTCAAGGCGGCAGGTATCTGTGGCCGTCAGCGAAGGAACGTAGAGATTTATAGCCAGGACTCACGTTGGTTGCAAAAAACCCCAGTCTCGGTCCTGAATTCGAGGCACGACTTCACAGCACAGACCTGTCCGATATCTAGAAGTCATGTTATCAATACATCGGGTTTCAAATGGAGAAGTCTGCCACAGAGTATGTTTGATTTGAGACGGTTGGCATCCGCCATCGATAGCTAGCATGATATCATGTACCGGAGTGATAGAACTGTTAAATACTTACGGGTAGCACATAGATCTTGACGGTAACCTCGAGGAGCATTATTGACCTTTCCCTCCTCGCAGCTGGGAAAGAAACAAGTATGGTCTGAGCAGTACTCGCACGGCACTCCTCTGTCATCCAACATCCTAGGCATGTCGCAATCTTCCTCTTTGCAAATCATATGGATGTTGCATCTTAAGTCGTCCGTCTTCTTATGGTTTGTACACATAATCCCCGACGCATCCGTATAAACACATTGATCTGAGGAGTTAGGAACTATATGGGTTTGACTGGACCTATAACTTACGTCGCTCACAACGACCAGGTTCCCAGGCGTTTCTGTGGCCCTGGATACGTATCCTGACGCACTCGGGGCATTTCGAACTCGACCCGGACGTATGTCTACCATGACCCGCCATGATTGATCCACGACTTCCAAATGGTACTCCTAGAGGTTTGATGTAGGATAACGAGCTGGCACTGGCATTAAGCCCTAGAAATATGGGACTGAAATATGTATGAGACGAACGTAATAGCGAGTCAGAAGTAAGTGGGAATGAGGAGGAGGATAGATTGGATGGAAAAGAGCCAAACAAGCGTCCTTTGTCCTGGATGGCAGGGTGTCGTCATGGAAAAGGCTAGAAGATGCTCCCAATATATGGTGTAAGGTCTCACTTGACGCCTTGTTCCTCGGTGAGATAATTGAGAGAGAGTGCACTGTAAAATAAGAGGATTGGGTCGCTACAAGTTAGATCTTGCCTTATGGTTTGCATTTCGGAGTTTTATGGAACAAGGTATCTGAAACTTCTACGATCTGTCCGATAGACGCAGAATTTTTGGAATCATCAGATGGCATTAATCTCACTTTACTCCAAGGAGGCTCGGAGTATGTTTTGAAAGCCAAAGAAAACGCTGAAAGAAAATGCCTTGCAAATCAGCCAAGCGCCCAAGTGGGGCTGAGCGCGATAATGGGCTCGGTGACCAAAATAAAAATGTCTGTTGAAAGTACAAATTTTTTTCCCTTTTCGTCGCTGAACTCTTTGAGCATCAAATATTTCGGTGATGGGACTCGGATGGGCTTTGGTCTAAATCACTAGGTAAGGCTCAATCGCGAGCGATTACGAGTATGCGCGGACAGAGGCTGGAGCGCAACCCATACCGAATTGCAAAACCCATACTAGTAGAGTTATGAAGGCTTTTGAGGCAGAAGGGGGCATTCATATACCATCCACGGCTCGGAACATTTAGGGATGTCAAGAGCCACAATGCAACCACTTTAAACGGGAGGAGCGGGAAATTGCTGACAATCATAAGTAGCAAGCTGCGATATTGTTGGAAAGTGAGTTGGAGTTTTCACTCTCACCGAACCGAGCCGCCAGGCCTTTGGTCGCTAATTTTTAGCGCCTTTAGCGTATACCGCGCTTCTTTTAAGGGGTGCAGTAGCGATCGGACGCGGATGAGTGCCCTACACCGTAAACCTTCCCAGCGCTTCATGCAACATGCCTCAGAACTCCACTCTTATGTCCATTAAACTTCCCCAAAGGGGCCCCAAAGATCAAAACTTTGTTCACTGGCCTGCTTTTATCAAGGCTACCCTGTACGACAGAGCTGTGGCACGAACGACATCCAGGACCTGTACGTACCATGTACTGCACAAACTGCTCCACGCGCACCACAGAGTATCCTCGAACTAACCATTAAGCTGATCAGAATCTCGTCGAAACGTGTTTGCACACTTTTCGCAGCGCTTTGTTCAATGAAATATGATATGCGAAATCTCAAGGGCAAGGCTGAGCATCCATTAGAAAGAAGAAAGGTTTCCGGGGAAAGGTAGATGAAGTGCGTCTTGATTATCCTCATCACTGTAGAATATTCAATTTCTCCAAACGTCTATGCCATGCATTTCACTCTAGTACACAGTCGTTACGCTTCTGGAGTGGCAGCCACAGTAGCACCGCTCTAAGCCGCGGCACCCTTCTTTCCCTTCTTTCCCTTCTTCTTCTTGTCCTTCTTTGCTGCCTCTGCCGGCTCTCTAGCTTCGACCTCAGCCTCTGCATCCCGCGCCTCGATCTCAAACAAGTTGCCAGATCGCTTGCTCAGCTCGTCTTCGTCTCGAGCGGTCTTCTGTGCAGTGGCATTCTTCTTCTTCTTGTCCTTCTTTCCCTTTTTATCCCTAAGAAATGTCAGTATGTAGTACGGATGGTCAATGATAATGGAGAAGACGTACTTTTTTTCCTCGCGTTCCTCAAGCTCAGCCTCATCTCGAGCTGCAGGCTTCTTCTTCTTCTTATCCTTCTTGCTCCTAAGATAATGTCAGGATGGAACTTGGATGATAAGATTATATAACTTACTTCTTAGGCTCACGTTCTTCAAGCTCAGCCTCATCTCGAGCTGCAGGCTTCTTCTTCTTCTTATCCTTCTTGCCCCTAAGATAATGTTAGGATGCAACTTAGATGATAAGATTATATAACTTACTTCTTAGGCTCACGTTCTTCAAGCTCAGCGTCCCTCTCATCAAGCTCATATACATCGGCGGATCGCAAGCTGAGCTCGTCCTCATCTCGAGCTGCAGGCTTCTTCTTTTTCTTGCCCTTGTCCTTCTTGCCCCTAAGAAGATATTAGATTGCGACTTTGGTGAGGATGCAGAGAAAATATACTTTGGATCACGTTCCTCAAGCGCATCCTCGTCTCGAGCCGCAGGCTTCTTCTTTTTCTTTCCCTTGTCTTTCTTTCCCCTGGAAATATATTAGCATACGAGCTTGATCAGCTTTTATGAGCAGACTTACTTCGCAGGGTCACGAGCATCAAGCTCGACCTCGGGCTCGGCACTGCGTGCTACCGGAGCATCGACAAGTTCGGCAGATCGCAGACTCAATCCTCCATTGGATTCACCCAAAGGAGCAGCCTGGACCACGAGGGCAGCGACGTACGCCAAAATGAGAGAGGCGGTTGAGAGACGCATGTTGAAACGAATGTCAAAAATGAGTGGAAGTTGGAAAGGTTTGAAATACTAAAAGAGCGTCTTTGAGAATGTACAGACCAGCTGAGAGAAACGCGCGATGTTGAGATGATGAAGAGAATAGGATACTGAGGATACCAAGCTTTATATAAGAGTGGATCTCGAATCATCTGATCATTGCACAAACCATCAAGCACGCCTTATGTCAGACCATCTCAAGCACTGGGAATTTTCCGTCTAGCTTCATCTCAAACATCCGTAGTGAAGAAATCCTTACCTGCGACTTCAGTCCAACAGAGATACTCAGTCTGGGGCGAGCTAGGATACCACAAACGCCTCGGAGTCTGTCATTCAGGAGGCTCGTATAGGCTGATGTCGGTCCATAAGTCCATCATATTCATTAATGCGGACCCCGTATCTACTAGCCGGTGTGAATCAATTGGAGCGTTGGTTTGGAACAGTAACACAAGCTTTTTCACAAGCTTTGATCCGATGAACATCAGATGCAACGGATGCCTCGCCCGTGCGGCAGGGTGAGATACGGTTTCAGTACTGGAACGGCACCTGTCAGAGATGCCAAGCTTTCATGCATCAGCTTGATATAAAAAGAGTCATGAATAATCGTGGGCGGTTCGCAGGAAGCGATTGGTGGGAACTTCTTGCATGTATGTGCGTTGATGAAATGAGATGAGGTGGAGTTTCAAGAGAGATTCAGATGGCAGGTCACTATTCTGCAGGGTCAAAACAAAATTTCACATGCTGTATTTAGCGACTCCAGTGATTGTGCTTCAAAGCTTGCCCACCTTACAAGGGGTATTACGGGGCCGTGCGGGGCTGCTAGGCTGGACCCTTCACACGACGACGAGCTCAATCAGTTCTGAAAGAAAATCGGTTCAGGATGACTCCATGATCATTGGGATTTTGAGCAAATTATTGAGGTGAAGGCCGTAGACATAGTGACGGTGTATCATGAGGGAATAACTAAAACGAAGGCCCTGAAAAGTCACATTGCTGTTAAAACTCAACGTTTGACTAAACTCCCAGAACGCCAAAATAAGCCTAAACTCTAATTTTTCGAACGCTATTTTCGTCTATGGCGCTTTCTATACATATCAAAACAACCCGTTAAGGAACAAATATCTAAGAGCCTGTATCACTATGAGAAGCCACATTTTCTCCGTCTCAAGATTCCTTGTCCTTGGATTCCCCATCGGATAAAACGTCTTTTGATGCCTTCTTACCCTTTGATCCTACTTGTGGTACGTTCTTCTTACCAGTATCATCGCCCGATTATTCTTTTTCATTGGAATTTTCATCTGTAGAAATGGGGTTCGAAGTCTTCCAGCGATTGAGCTCTTTTGGATCCAGTTTTGAATCCACTGGCGGGTATACTTTATTTAATTGAGTTGACGCCGAGGGTGATTCTGCTTTGTCCTCCACACTTGGTATAACAACTTCATTATTCGAGTCGGAGAGTTCATATTTGTCAGAAGCTTCCGCAGTATTCTCGTCGATATTCCCAGATGTCGCTTTGTGAGCAGGTGACGCGGATGCTGTACTAATACTCGGGGCTGTGTTAACGGGCGCACGCTGATGTATTGGAAATGCGAGAACGTGGGCACATAGAAGTGCTGCCAAGAGCGTTGAGACAAAGAGACGAATAGGGGCCATGATGATGATTGGAAGGACAGGCGCGCAGAAGCTGCCGAAGTGTGAAGTACAAATGTAAACAATGAGGTTAGAATTTCGAAGAAAGTTGAGGAGAGTTCACAGTTATGAAGAATACAGATCCATACAACCAAATAAGATCGATCAATGTTAAATCTTTGTTGGCAAACCAGAAGGAAGGGGAGCAGTGGGCTATAGCAAAACTGCACAGCCAAGATAAAAATAAAAATAAATCCTAGGACTCCTATCCGCTATGAACCCCCATAAACTAAGGTATTACGTGCTACTTCGAGAAGAGAAGGATGAGATGGAAGGGCTCTGTCAGCCACGCGCTAGAGAAGAGATGTGCAGCGCCACAGCTAAGGAGCGACATTTCCAACATGAGCCCCTTCGAATCTCAGCATAAGCCCTAATAATAGATGAATGCGGCGGAGTCTGAATGAGAGGAGGGTTTTCAGGATTGCACTGCCTCGGTCTGTCTGCATTCAAAACCAACAGCCATCACCAACATGCATAATCCAACATTTAACATCCAACAACCGATATCCGGCGCCCATTCTATCTCTTCTTACTTATACCTATCCAAAAAAAAAAAAAAAAAATAAAAAAAAAAAAAATTAAAAAATCGGGGTTACAAATTAAAACCAATTCCCTTGAAATTTACCAAAAAAAACACTAAAAAAAATTTGAAAATTTAAAATTTACCTTTTAACCAATTCTTTGAAATTT
>Ga0182030_10004963_pt1 | contig 28320 bp, 15 predicted proteins | sample 812S3MmetaG_FD_121299 | JGI IMG/M metagenome (GOLD analysis project Ga0182030, IMG submission 121299) | Permafrost microbial communities from Stordalen Mire, Sweden - 812S3M metaG (Illumina Assembly) | ecosystem: Environmental > Terrestrial > Soil > Wetlands > Permafrost | place: Sweden... | reverse complement strand
GAGGCCGCAGCCCGAGAGCTGATACTCGCTAAAGCCCGGCAACTGTCCGGGATTGCCGAGGGCGCAACGCCCGAACCGAAGAGCCTCGGAGTTCAGCTACCGGTTCGCAGTGAGATGAAACCGGTCTGCGATTGGCGCGTGCAATTTACTCCAGGACCCGATTTCCTGTTGAACGGCTCCAACCCCTTGCTCTTGATACAAGAGCTGCGCCAACTGGGCGGTCTGTCCGTGCGCGCCAATTTGGCGGCCATTCCACCGCTCGCGGAGTTGAATCCGGATCGCTGCTACGTCACCTGGGAGATGGTCTTGTCGGGCTCTGACGGGGCGGACGCCATTCGTGATGTCTTCATCTTCGTCGAGGACAGTTGCGAGCTGAAAATCGAACCGCTATCGGATGTGGCAGAGCCGCTCGATTCTGCAGTGGATCACGTGGACGCACAGAATGAGCGACCGGTCGGCGCGGGCATGCGCCAAGCGGATGGAAAATGCGTCGGTGCCACGAGCCTTCGCGTGCCGGCAGCAAAACTGGACCAGTTTGTCGACCTGGTGGGAGAACTGGTGACCGTCCAGGCACGGTTAAGCGAACTCGCGGCCCGTCGTGACGATTCTGAAGTTACCGAAGTGGCCGAGGAGATCGAGCGATTGACTTCGTCGTTACGCGAGAACTCGATGAACATCCGCATGATGCCGATCCGCGCTACGTTTGAGAAGTTTCGGCGCCTGGTCCATGATTTGGCGCGCGATCTGGGCAAGGCTGTCGAGCTCACCATCGACGGCGCCGAGACGGAACTGGACAAGACTGTGATCGAGCAACTGGGCGATCCGCTTCTGCACCTGATACGCAACAGCATGGATCACGGGATCGAAACGCCTGAATTGCGGAGTTCGCGAGGGAAGCGAGCTACCGCAATCATTCACCTGTCGGCGCGGCACGCAGGCGGCAGTGTCCTGATTGAAGTCAGCGACGATGGAGGCGGTATCGATGCCGATGCGGTGCGAGCACGGGCAGTTGAGAAGGGCTTGATCGCCGCCGATGCGCAGTTGACCGCAAATGAGGTATCCGCGCTCATCTTTGAACCGGGATTTTCGACGGCCCGGCAAGTGACCGACGTTTCAGGACGCGGCGTCGGCATGGACGTCGTGCGCCGACGAGTGGAAAGCCTGCGCGGCACCATTGAATTGTCGAGCGAACAGGGAAAAGGAACGAGCGTTACGCTTCGTCTGCCGCTCACTCTGGCGATTATCGACGGCCTTCTGGTCCGTGTGGGGCCATCAAGCTTTGTTCTGCCTCTCGCCAATACCCTCGAATGTATTGAACTGTCCCGTCAGGATATTGAACAGGCCAACGGGAACCATGTGGTCCTGGTCCGCGAAGAGATCATTCCGTACATCCGCCTCCGTGAATATTTCAGCATTCTCGGCCAGCCGCCAGAGCTGGAACAGATCATGGTCGTCGAAACCGATGGGGGGCGCTATGGTTTCGTCGTTGACGAGGTGCTGGGGGACTGCCAGACAGTGATCAAGAGCCTGAGCCGCTTCTACCGGAATGTTCAGGTGATCTCAGGGGCGACCATTCTTGGCAACGGTTCGGTCGCATTGATTCTGGATCCGGAGCGTCTGGCACAGGAGGCAGTCGGCGCCAGGACGGGAATTGCGCGCGGGCATCCTGCGGCGGCTGCAGGAAAGGGCATGCAGCGGAGAAGCGCGATGCCTCGAACGTAGCCGTGCAATACCGGCGCTGGTGTGACAGCCAACGCAATCCAACGAGCGATTCAACCAGCTTGAACTCAAGCTCTACACGACGTTGCACGGCACCGTGGAACTGCGCGGGTGCGATACGGCGGGAGAGAAAAGAGCTTCGAGCGGAGAAAGGGCGGATTTCATGCCAAGCGCAGTCGTCAACGAACGCCAAAAGTTGCATGGCGCCACGAATGGTCACAAAACGAACGGACACGGAACAGCGCAGCAGGAGCCGGATTACGCGCTGCTGGTTTCTCAGGAGATCATGCGGCTGGTGGACGCCTCGAAGGATGGGCGTCTCTCGGAGCGGGGAAAAGCGAGCCAATTCGCAGGCGTCTATCGCGAGATGGTCGAAGGCATCAATGAGATGCTCGATGCGATCCTGCTTCCCATTGCAGAAGGCAACCGCATCCTCGCACAGATTTCTTCCGGCAAAATCGATGAGCTGATCAGCCAGACGTACAAGGGCGAACACGAGAAAATGAAGCTGGCGGTGAACAACGTCGCGGTTGTTGTACAGGCGCTGGAAAAGGAAATGGGACGGCTGACCGAGGCGTCAAAGGAGGGGCAACTCTCCGATCGCGGCAGGCCGGAACAGTTCCATGGAGCGTATGCCGAGATTGTGCGCGGAGTCAACGCCATGCTGGACGCCATTCTCCTTCCTATCGGGGAAGGCAATCGCATCCTGTCTCAGATTTCTAGCGGGAAGATCGACGAGTTGATCGCGCAAACCTACAAGGGCGATCACGAGAAGATGAAACTGGCGGTGAACAACGTCGCGGTTGTCATACAGGCGCTGGAAAAAGAAATGGGACGGCTGACCGAGGCTTCCAAGGAGGGGTTGCTTTCCGAGCGCGGCAAGCCGGAGCATTTCCATGGCGCATACGCGGAGATCGTTCGCGGCGTCAACGTCATGCTGGATGCCATTCTGTTGCCCATCGGAGAAGGCAATCGGATCCTGGCGCAGGTTTCGTCGGGCAAGATCGATGAGCTGATCAGCCAGACTTACAAGGGCGATCACGAGAAGATGAAGCTGGCAATCAACAACGTGGCTCTGGTTTTGCAAGGGCTGCAAAAGGAGCTCCTGCGGCTGACCGAAGCTTCGAACGAAGGGCGGCTTGCCGAACGTGGCAAGGCGGAACAATTCCAAGGCGCATTTGCCGATATAGTTCGAGGAGTCAACGACATTCTCGAAGCCGTAATCGCTCCGCTCAACGTGTCCGCCAACTATGTGGATCGAATCAGCAAGGGTGATATCCCTTCCAGGATTACCGACACCTATCACGGTGACTTCAACCTGATCAAAAACAACCTCAATTCCTGCGTCGATGCCGTCAATGCGATGGTCGCGGATGGAGTCATGCTTGTGAAGGCCGCGTTGGAAGGCAAGCTGGCCACCCGTGCCGACGCGACAAAGCACCAGGGTGACTACCAGAAGATCGTGCAGGGCGTAAACGACATGCTGGACGCCGTTGTTGGACCGCTCAACGTTTCCGCCAAATATGTGGAGCTGATCAGCAAGGGAGACAATCCGCCGCCGATCACCGACACCTATAACGGCGATTTCAACCTGATCAAGAACAACCTCAACACGCTGGTCGAAGCCATGAATGAGATTACGGCGGCGGCGGATGAGATCGCGAAAGGGAACCTGACCGTGGACATTCGGGAACGATGCCCAAAGGACAAGCTCATGCAGGCGCTCGCCTCGATGGTCAGCGGATTGACGCAGACGGTCTCCGAAGTGCGCTCGATCGCGGGTGAGGTGGCGGAGGCGAGCCAGTCGATATCGACGGCCTCGATTCAAGTGTCGAAGGGCGCCAGTTCGCAGGCGGCAGCTGCCGAAGAGGCATCCTCGTCGATGGAGGAGATGGTCTCGAACATTAAGCAGAATGCGGATAATGCGCAGCAGACGGACAAGATCGCGAACAAGTCCGCAAAGGATGCGCAGGAGAGCGGCAAAAGCGTGCTTGAGGCTGTAGCAGCGATGAAGGAGATCGCCAACAAGATTTCCATTATCGAGGAGATTGCGCGCCAGACGAACCTGCTGGCGCTCAATGCGGCCATCGAGGCGGCGCGCGCCGGTGAGCATGGCAAGGGCTTTGCCGTAGTTGCAGCCGAAGTGCGCAAGCTGGCCGAACGCAGCCAGAAGGCGGCGGGAGAGATCAACCAGCTTTCTTCGACGACCCTCAAGGTGTCGGAGAAGTCCGGCGAGATGCTGGAGAAGCTGGTGCCCGACATCCAGAGGACGGCGGAGTTGGTGCAGGAGATCACGGCGGCCAGCAAGGAGCAGGATACGGGCGCCGAGCAAATCAACAAGGCTCTGCAGCAACTGCAGCAGGTGATCCAGCAGAATGCTTCGGCGTCTGAAGAGATGGCTTCGACGACTGAAGAGCTGACGGGCCAGTCCGAGCAGCTAGTGGGCGCTCTGTCCTTCTTCAAAACGGGTGAGGAGGCAGGGCCGGCGGCAAGGAAGGGCTCCGCGGCTGCACCCGTGCGGAAGCTGCAAGGTGCGCCTGCGAAGGCTCAGAAGGCGACTAGTCATGGCCAGATCGCAGGAACACGGCTTGGCGCGAAGGCCGGAGTGAGTCTGAAGCTCAGCGACAAGCACGACGATTTGGATGGGGAGTTCGAACGGTACTGACCGGCGCGGTGCGTGTCATTTAACAATGGCACGCACCGATGTCTTCACGAAAGCGAAAGGAGTCTCACAATGAGCGTGAGTGAAATTACGGAGACGCGGCAGTACCTGACTTTCAAACTCGGCAACGAGATTTTTGCAACCGATGTGGCCAAGGTAAGAGAGGTGCTGGACCTGACCAACATTACCGCAATTCCAAGAACACCTGACTTTATGGCCGGAGTCATTAACCTGCGTGGCAGCGTGGTGCCGGTGGTGGATATTCGGCTTTGCTTCGAGATGTCGAAGACGGAGAGCACGCGAAACACCTGCATTGTTGTGGTCGAGGTAATGCTGGACGATGAAGCGACGGTGATCGGCGCTCTGGCTGACTCAGTTGAAGAAGTAATCGACCTCGAACCGGATCAAATCCAGCCTGCGCCACGCATTGGAACGCATATCCGGACCGACTTCATCAAGGGCATGGGGAAACGGGATGCGCAATTCATCATGATCCTGGATATCGATCGCGTCTTCGCGGCCGATGAACTGAACGCGGTCCGCGCCTCGGACCCCAGCAAGCAATTCGCCGAAGTTGCGGCGTGACAAGGAGTGCGGGCGGGTTTTCAGTCCGTTCGCAAGCGATGAGTGACGAAGCAATCTCCAAACGCGATTATGTGCGTCTATGCGAATTGATTCGTGCCGAGGCGGGAATCAACCTCGGAAACGAGAAGCAAACTATGCTCGAGATCCGCATCAAGCGGCGTCTTAAGGCATTAAGCATGGACACCTATGGCGAGTACTGTCACTTTCTTTTCGGTAGCAAGGGAATGAAGGAAGAGATCGGGCACCTGATCGACGTGGTGACGACCAACAAGACCGATTTCTTCCGCGAATCGAAGCACTTTGATTTTCTGGTCGAACGAGTGCTACCCGAATGGACCTCGCGCGGCGGGAACGGGCAGCCGTTTCTGGTGTGGAGTGCGGGCTGTTCCACGGGCGAGGAGCCTTACACCCTGGGCATTGTTCTAAGCGAATATGCGCAGACCCATCCCGGTTTCCGATTTCGCATTCTGGCTTCCGATATTTCGACGATCGTTTTGGAGAAAGCAGGTTTGGGAGTCTACCCGGAGGAGGCAATTCACCTTATTCCGGCTGGAATCAAGCGAAAGTATTTTCTACGCAGCCGTGCTGCCGATTCGCACCGCGTGAGAGTGGTGCCGGAGTTACGCCGTATGGTGGAATTTCGCCGGCTGAACTTCATGGACGCGGACTACGGCATCGGGGAGAAGCCCGATGCAATTTTCTGCCGCAATGTCATCATCTACTTTGACAGGTCAACGCAGGAGAGCATTCTGGCGAAACTCTCTGCGTACTTGGCGCCTTCGGGTTATCTGTTCGTCGGCCACGCTGAAACGCTGCACAACATGAATTTGCCGTTGACGCCGGTGGCGCCTTCTCTCTACAGAAGGGTTGACGATGGCAGATGAGGCCGATCTGGCGGAAATTTATGTGCAGCCGGGCGAGTCGCATCTGACGACCAAATCTGCCATTTTGCGAACGCTGCTTGGCTCTTGTGTGGCAGTTGCATTCCTCGAGAAGCCAGGCGGCGTTGGCGCCCTTTGCCATCCCATGTTGCCCCACTGTCCCGAAAAAATCGCCAGAAGCCAGAATGTCAAGAATGCGAGGCGGTACGTTGATTTCGCGATCCGCGAACTGGCACAACGGTTCGATGGGTTTGGAATTTCGCGCGGAAGCGTGAAGGTAAAGCTTTTCGGCGGCGCCGATGTACTGCAGGTTTCCGTTCGAGGATCACGGCAAACCGTGGGACGGATGAATTGCGAATCTGCACTCAAAGTGCTCTCTGAGGAGGGATTCCAGATTGCGGCATCGAGTCTGGGTGGGACCAAGGGGTTGACTCTTGAATTCAATACAGAGACAGGCGAAGTGATCGTGCGGCGTATGAGTTGACCAAGCTCGACAGAGAGACGAAGAAGCAGCCGCAACTGATATTGAATGGATGGTGGGACAGGCCGGGGATGTGACTGGAGAAGGAAATGGTCAGGGTTCTTATAGTTGACGATTCCGCTGTAGTGCGCCAGACGATGACGGCTGTGCTTTCGACCGATCCGGAAATTGAAGTCATCGGCACCGCCGGAGATCCCTATGTCGCGGCCGAAAGGATCAAAGAACAGGTTCCCGACGTGATCACGCTGGACATAGAAATGCCGCGCATGGACGGGCTCACTTTTCTGAAGAAGATCATGAGCCAGCATCCGATTCCAGTAGTGATCTGTTCCAGTCTCGCGGACGAGGGGGCGCAGAGTACGTTGCGCGCCCTCGAATACGGAGCCGTCGATATCATTGCCAAGCCCCGCCTTGGAACCAAGCAGTTTCTCGATGAAGCGCGCGTGGAAATTTGCGAGGCGGTGAAAGCCGCAGCGTGTGCGAGGGTCCACGCGGTGCGGCCACCACGGACGGTCGAGCCCAAGCTGACAGCCGATGCAATTCTGCCGGCTGCCACTCACGCGATGGCCGAGACAACAGAGAAAGTGGTGGTGATTGGCGCCTCGACCGGAGGCACCGAAGCGCTCAAGTCTCTGCTCGAGTCGTTTCCAGCGGATACTCCGGGGATTGTGATTGTGCAGCATATGCCGGAGCTTTTCACGCGTGCCTTTGCGAATCGTCTTGACAGTCTCTGCGCGATTACTGTGAAAGAGGCCGAGAGCGATGACACTGTGATTCGAGGGCGTGCACTGATCGCACCTGGCAATCATCATCTGCTGCTCAAGAGAAGTGGCGCTCGCTACTTTGTAGAGATCAAGGACGGGCCGCTGGTGTGCCGGCATCGCCCATCGGTGGACGTTCTGTTTCGCTCCGCCGCACGATATGCCGGGCCAAATGCGGTCGGCGTGATCCTGACGGGAATGGGCGACGACGGCGCGCGCGGAATGGCCGAGATGAAACAGGCTGGCGCCGCGACCGTCGCACAGGACGAGGCCACATGCGTTGTGTTTGGGATGCCAAAAGAAGCGATCAAGTTTGGCGGAGTCGATCGGGTTCTGCCCTTGCAGTCGATTCCGAGCGCGATTCTCGCATACGCCCGATGAAACTTCGCCTCATCCACGCTGAGCGTACGTATCAAAGACGTGCAGCGATCGGCGAGGGCGCGGTTTACCGAAGTCTGGTGCCCTGCTAATAGCAGATCCAGACCGACCATCTCTGCTCGTTCCGCTCAAGTCTGCATCGAATATGATTATCGGGAGCATAGGAGCGTGCCCATGCGAGCGCCGCAGCGAAGTCTCGAACTGACGCAGGTGACCGAGTGGGACGACGGAGAGGTCCGTTTGGTGGAGGATTCTCTCGCGGCCGAGGAGCCGCTCGAAATCAGAATCGGGAAGACACCCTTGACCGTAACCATGCGCACGCCGGGACACGATAGGGAACTGGCAGCGGGGTTTCTATGGACCGAAGGGCTGATCGAATCTTCGGATCAGATTTATGAGTTACGCCAAACAGGAGATGGAACGGGCACCAAGTCGAATGTTGTTGAAGTCGAATTACGCGACGCCACGTTTGAGCCAGAGGACGTGAAGCGCAACTTCTACGCGGCATCTAGTTGCGGGATCTGCGGGAAGGCCTCGATTGAGGCAATTCGCGTGCGCGGCCTAGCTCGTCCAAATGCCGAATTCAGCATCGATCCTGATACTCTTTGTGAGCTGCCAAGCCGCTTGCGCGAGGGTCAACAAGTCTTCGGCAGAACCGGCGGACTTCATGCTGCCGCTCTTTTTAATGCCGCTGGAGAACTGGTGATTGCGCGCGAAGATATAGGCAGGCACAATGCGGTGGACAAGATTGTCGGGTGGGCGCTGCTGCAGGGATTGGTTCCGCTATCGACTTACGTCTTGATGGTGAGTGGGCGGGGCGGCTTTGAGATTGTGCAGAAGGCGTTGACGGCCGGTATTCCTCTTGTAGCGTCCATCTCCGCTCCGTCCAGTCTAGCCGTAAAGCTTGCGCGAGAATTCGGCCTTTCCCTTGTGGGGTTTCTCAGGGATCGCAGATTTGTGGTCTATTCGGGTCCCACGCGGTGTATTTCCGCTCAGGATGAATGATTCGTGGCACCATTCCCGGAGGGACGATTTCGCCGGAGACTCCGACCGCATCCATTCAATGCAACCGATGGGGAATTGCTGCTGCGGGTTTTTTTGATGCAGATGGCCCTGGGGACCGTTTACGCATGGGGCGTGTTTCGCAACCCGCTGATCGAGCGGTTCCATTGGTCGATTTCGCAGGTAACGCTGACTTTTACGATTTGTATCTTTGTCTTGGCGTGGCGGCTTTCTTCGGCGGCCTTTGGCTGAATAAAGCGGGACCCCGGGTGGTGGCGCTCGCGGGCGGTTTCCTTTATGGGATGGGTGTCTTTCTGGCATGCTTTTCGGCGAACAAGTTGTGGTGGCTTTATCTTTCGTATGGGATTCGGCTATATCGTTCCGGTCGCGGTGCTGGTGAAATGGTTTCCCGATCGGCGCGGCCTCATCACGGGCATCGCCGTCGGCGGCTTTGGTGCGGGTGCATTAGTGACTGCCCCTGCAGCTACAAGGCTCATGCAAAGTGTTGGAGTGTTACAGACGTTCGCCTATTTAGGCATTGCGTATCTCGTTGTGACCATGACGGCGGGTTACTTCATGCAGAATCCGCCGGATGGATGGCAGCCGAAGGGGTGGACGCAGAGCGCGTCGCATGCCCTGCAGCGAGCCACGGCGGACTACCTGCTTGGCGATGCGCTGAAGACCTGGCAATGGTGGGCGCTGTGGCTAGTGCTCTTCCTCAATGTATCCGCCGGCATTTCTCTCATCTCGCAGGAGTCGCCGATTTTCAGGGAGTTTGCGAAAGTCAGTGCGATTGATGCGAGCGTAATGGTGGGCTTCGTCAGCATTGGCAATGCAGTCGGCCGGATCGTCTGGGCTGCCGCTTCCGACGTGATTACGCGCAGATGGACCTTCGCCGTCATGTTTATGGTCCAGGTGGGACTTTTCCCGACTCTACCTGGACTTTCGTCTGCGAGTTCAATCATGATCGTATCCTTCGTCATCCCTATGTGCTATGGAGGAGGGTTCGGCACGATGCCGGTATTTGCGGCAGACTATTTCGGCTCAAAGAACGTCGGCCCGATCTACGGTCTCATGCTCACTGCCTGGGGATGCGCCAGTGCGTTTGGACCATTGCTCATTGCTCACCTGCGCCAGAGCAGCGGATCCTACGCCACAGGACTGCGTGTGATCGCAATCATTATGTCCATTTCTGTTCTGTTGCCGCTCGTCGTTCGCCCCCCGCGGCGGGCCACAGCATGAGCGGATTCATCCCAAAGGGAGGCGCTCTATACCCTTCTCTCCGGATCCATAGGACGGGTCTCGATTGAGCGGTTTACTGTGCACGGCGCGGGAAACCCGTGCCGGACGAGGTAGATCATTTTCGGAATACACGTGACTATCGCTGCAACGCGAGTGCTCGATGGAGTCAATTGCTTTCGTTCGAAGAGGAGTGAGTCAATAGCGGAGGCCCAACTTCATTGGGAAATCCTCTTCGTCTTCCTCAAGCGGTAGTTGGTTGCAATATTCGCGAATGATGCTTTGGTGGCGACGCTGCAGAGCCAGGTGTGCCATTGCAACGGCGACTAAAAGGATCACGAAATGCCGCGGGCTCTTCTCTATCCATGGATCCAGCTGCAGCGGGACGACTGCAATCAGCGGGAAGCACGTGAAGAATTTCAGCATTGTCATTGCGAGGTTCGGCTGTTCCCGGGCTTGTTCGCTTGTGAATGGCAGCGAGGTGATGCTGAGGAAAAAGGCATCCGTGAGAAGCAGGCACATGCTCGCGGCAACGAGTGCCTGAGCCGCAATGGCTCGGCCTGTGAGAAGTTCGGCGGGAGCGATAGTCCGGAAAATGAAACACGCGCCAAATGTGACGATGGCTGTCCAGAGAAGGACCCAGATCCTGGCTGAAGATAATTGCTCCGTCAACGTGTGAGCATCCGGTGGGTTGCCATGAATAATGCGGAAGATCCACCTGCCGCGTTCATTGCCAGATGAGATAAATGCCATGCGAAGTCCCGCGACCATCCAGAAGACGACGATCCCGACTGAAGCTCTGATCCCGTCGGCTGAGACTTCTGCGCCGATCTGTTGATGGTTTACGGTGAAGCGCAGGATGCTTGCGGTGACGACTGACAAGCCGATGCCGCCATAGAGAACAAGATAGATCCGATAACGTGGAACCCGCAGCAGCGTTTGGCTGATGAAGTGAAAGATCGCTCGACGTAGCGGGCGGCTGATCACTGTCGTGTGGAGGACACGATCGATCGGTCGAGAAAGCGGGTTCACGGCGCGTTGCGAACCCGGACCTTCAACGAGTTGGCGCATCTTGCGAAGGTAGGCGATGGGATAGGTGAAGATGGCAAATAAGGAAACGAGAAGGACGGCGCAGAATCCGGTTCTCGCTAGCGTGGCATAGATCTGCAGAGCCTTCGGGCCTTCAATCAGGCATTGGTCGATGCCAAGAAACCAGAATGGGGGAAAACAGCGCGCAGCGAGACTTCCCGACCGAAGTATGGCAGGGACTACACCCGAAATCACGGAAAACAGAAGCATGAGCATTAATAGAAAAGTGATTGCTGAGCCTTGCAGAAGCAATGTGACTTTGCGGAAGAGGCGCTCGCCAAAGATGCAAATACACAGTCCCTGCAAGGCGAGAATCGAAGCCGCGGCGAAGAGTCCGCTTGCGCCCGCCGCCAGAACGTGGCCAGCGAGGAATCTAAGGAGATCCCGAGGATCCGTGGCCATGGAAAAAACGAAGGAGGAGAAGAGATTGGTATCCAGCAGAAATCCTGCGATTAGAATGCCGATGGCAGCGACACGAGCTGCGAAGGCTCGTCGCGAATGAATGGGGAGGGGTCCGAGGACGAACAAATCAAGGAGATCGGGGAAGAACAAATCCCATTCAAACACAGTTGCAATCCCCATGACGACGAATGAATAGACGATGAAGAAAAGGTGATGATTGACCTGGAGCCAATAAGTGGGCGGGGCACCGGTGGAAGGTTGACCGGGCGGCCAGCCGGCGATTGGATGATAGACAGGCCAGAGATAGATGGCGACGATGAACGGCGGCAGACTGGTGGCGAAGGCGATTTGAACGAGGCGCGTCTTCGCGTCTCCATCGGGTGAAGCCGTCTCGTGGTTGAAGAATCGCTCAAGAAAATGGCGGGTTAGGAGCGAAAACTGGCTGCGCATTGGTGGACGCGCTGGCCCAAGCGCTGCCTGGACGTTCATGGAGAGTACCTGCGGCTCTGCGCGGGAGAAGAGGCGCTGAAAGGATTCAGCCATGAGTGGTCTGCATGACCTCCACAATCTGCTGAGCAACGGCTCGGGTGTTTTGCTGGCGCACAAGTTGGGTAAACGCGCTCTCGAGGTTGGGAAGATGCATAAGTTTTGCCAACTCGAGGGGAGGGGCATCTGCGAGAATCTTGCCGTTCGCAATGACGATAACACGGCTGCAGATCTGCTCAACAACTTCGAGCACGTGGGAGATGTAGAGAATGGCTTTGCCTTGCGCGGCGAGCAATTCCAGCAAATCTTTGAAGAGTCTTGCAGAAACCACGTCGAGTCCGGAGAGAGGCTCGTCGAAAATGAGTAGCTTGGGGTCGTGAAGCAGAGCGGCGGCAATCAGCACTCGCTGCCGCATGCCTTTGGAGTAAGACGAGATCGGCGAATGCTGCCAGGATTCAAGATCGAGGAGCCTCAGCAGACCCACTGCTTTGGATTCAATGAGCGCTTCGTCGAGTCCGCGGAGCCGGCCCACCAACTGAAGATATTCCAACGCCGAAAGATAGTTATAGAGATGGGCTTCTTCAGGCACGTAACCAATGGCGCTGCGGAAGGCGACCATGTCCTGGCGGATGTCTTTCCCTTGAAAGAGCACGTGACCGTCATTGGGGCGTAATATCCCGGTGATCATTTTGACAGTGGTGGATTTGCCGGCGCCGTTGGGACCTAGAAAACCAACGATTTCCCCAGGGGTCACCCTGAAGCTGACATCCTGAACCGCGGGGATGCCGCGATAGCTTCGAAACAATCCCTGCAATTCAAGCATTGGGCGTCGGCTCCGAGCGCGACCTATCCTATGTAGCATTCGGTATAAGAAAATGTCAAGTCGTAAGAATTCGCGGCGGAATGGCTTCAGTCTATTTTGGCTGAATTGGTGGTTCTCCGCCGAGCCTTCGGTCAGTCGTACAATGTGATCTGCGCAGAAATGGCGCGAGAGTGGTGGACTGAAACTTACCGCAGTGAAGCTGAACGATGAGACTGAAATCGAGAAGATCTGTCGGCTATTTTCGTTTGACCGTCGCGAAATGTGAAGCTCGCCTATGTTCGCGGGGATACCGAGCTGCAACGTGGTGCGCATGGAACCTAACGCTCATCGGAATTCTGGGATTATTGGCCATTTCAGGTGGCACTCCAGTTGCTATTTCCCAGCCTACAAAGGATGCGACGATTCGCGGACGCGTATTGGATTCCAGGGGAAGGCCGGTCCCAGGTGCATCCGTTCGCCTTGAGAACAGCGGAAGCCTGAAGACGCTCGAATTAGACTCAGACCTCAAAGGCGGCTTTGCATTCTCAGGCCTCGGAGCCGGGACGTTCTCATTAGTTGCCGAGAAAGCAAACCTGCATAGCAATGCTTCCGTTGTTATTGTGCATGAGTCTAGCGAACAACCCCCCTTAGATCTCATTCTGGCGAATTCCGGCACATTGACAATTCGTGCGGAGTCTTCCTCAAATCCTGTTGCCCCCCCGATGGAATTTGCAGACAGCCCGAGTTTTACTGTTGCAGGAGTCACCGATTGGACGGCGGCCGGAGGACACGGATCAGATGTAAGTTTGCGGACAAGTGAAGCTTTAAACCGAGAGGCACTAACTCTGAAAGAGACTGATGCTGCTCATAGCGGGATGAATGCAACGAAAGATGTCAACCAGGTGCAAGAAGCTGCATTGCGTGCGGCTCTGGCCGGTGCACCGGCTAGCTTCGATGCGAATCACCATCTGGGAGAGTTCTACCTGCACGCTGGAAAATACGACGAGTCGGCTTTGTTTCTGAAGAAGGCGTTTCAGATCGATCCGAGAAACGCCGACAACGAAATCGACCTTGCAGAAGCGTGTGCCGCACTCGGTGATCTATCGCAGGCCCGCGAGCACGTTCAGCGACTCCTCGAAACCGGAGGGAGCGCAGCAGTGCATCGTCTGGCGGGAGAGATTGATGAGAAATCCGGAGATCCTCTCGCGGCAGTGCATGAATTTGAGCGAGCTGTCACGATGGACCCGAGCGAACAAGACTATTTTGAGTGGGGATCCGAACTACTGATTCATCGGGCGGTGTGGCAAGCCAAAGAGGTATTTGAGCAAGGAGTCAAAGTTTATCCGCGTTCGGCTCGATTGCTTACGGCCCTTGGTGCTGCCCTATTCGCAGGTGCGCTTTATGATGAAGCATCCCTGCGATTATGCGAGGCTTCCGATCTAATACCTGACGATTCCGAGCCGTACCTCTTCATGGGAAAGGTTGAAATTGCGGCGCCGAAACCACTCCCTTGTGTCGAAGAAAAGCTGACGCGGTTTGCACAGAGGAAACCCGATAACTCGCGCGCTAATTATTATCTTGCAATGGCGATCTGGAAACAAAGTGGACAAGAGATTGACGAAGAGACAACGCGAAAGATCGAGTCGATGCTTACTAAGGCTGTGATGATCGATCCCAAATTCAGCGAGGCATATGTTCAACTCGGAAATCTCAAATCTCAACACAGAGATTTTGCGGAGGCGGCTAAATTGTACGGGAGGGCAATCGAGGTAGATCCGCAATCGAGCGAAGCTCACTATCGGCTCGGTGTGGTTTATGACCGACTAGACCAACGAGCTAAGGCAAAACAGGAATTCCAAATTCACGAAGATATTGAGCGGCAGAATGCCGCTGCAATTGACCGCGAGAGGCGTGAGGTTAAGCAATTTGTAGTGGAAGTTCCCGATAAGCCAGTTCGCATGGATCATCCATAAGGTTGTAATGAGACGTTGATTCGAGTCATCCCAAGAATGTTCCATTATCAAATGTCAATTGATCGAATGGAAGTCAAGACGGTTTTTTAAAGGTTGCCACGATGCCCTGATCTTCGCGAATGGTGATAATCTGATTTGCTTTCACCTGAGTGAAACGCTCAATCTTCTGTGTGGTCGGCCATTTTACCTCGATGAGATCGGCGGAATCGGCAATGCCGAGTCCAAAATGAAGGCGAAGATCGCTTTGGGACATCACGCTCGTACCGCTGTGCACCTCATCGATTTGTGAGTGCTTCCCCGTTACGACCCGGACACGTGCTCCAATCGCGGTTCGATTGCACTTGGTCCCAACAAGCTTGATTTTGATCCAGTTTTGCTTATTTCCGCCAACGTTATGAAGCAAAGATGGGACGTCGTTCATATTCAGGATTAAGACGTCCACTCCGCCGTCGTTGTCGTAGTCTCCAAACGCGGCCCCGCGGCTTGAGAAACGCGCGTTGATCCCTGGACCCATTTCTGCCGATACGTCCTTGAAGTGGCCATTACCCAGGTTCTTATAGACTAGCCGTGGATTACGGAAGGTTTCTCCAAAGTTATAGTTATCGATTTCCGGATAGACGTGTCCATTGATCTGAACGATATCGGCCCAGCCGTCGTTGTCGTAATCAATAAATCCGCAACCCCACGCAACATAATTGTTGTTGATACCAACCCCGGAATTGAAGGAAAGATCGCTAAATGTACCATCGCCATTGTTGTGGTAGAGATCGGATGTATCGTCTGCAAAATTGGTCTTGAAGATATCCAGATTCCCGTCGCAGTCGTAGTCAGCAACGCCGACGCCCATGCCAGCTTGTTCATGGCCATCACTATTGTAAGCGCACCCAGCGATGACAGCGATATCGGTAAAAGTGCCGTCATGGTTGTTTTGGAACAGAATGCTTGGTTCGGAATCCACCGCGACATAGATATCTGGCCATCCGTCGTTGTCGAAATCATAGGATACCGAAGTAATTGAATAACGCGGGCCTGGTTTTAGGATTCCTGCTTTCTCGGAGACGTCCGTAAATGTACCATCGCCATTGTTATGGTAAAGGATGTTTGTGTCTCCGGGGAGACCGCGCGGCCCGCACATCGTAGGTACGCCCTTCCACTGACAAAAGGCCATGCTATCGACGGAAATTGAAATATCTGGGTCTAGCTTAACAAAGTTACATACGAAGAGATCGAGATATCCATCTCGATCATAATCAAGAAATGTGCATCCCGTACCCCAACGGCCCCTATCCTGATAAAGACCGGTCTTGCGTGTAACATCTGTGAACGTTCCGTTTCCATTGTTGTGAAACAAGATGTTGCGGCCCCAGAAGGTACAAAAGAGATCGTCCCACCCGTCATTGTCGTAATCGCCGACGCAGACTCCGGTCTGCCATCCGGAGCGTCCCAAGCCGGACTTCTCAGTTACATCCGTAAAGGTGCCATCGCGGTTATTCTTGAATAAGTGGGTCGTTGGTTCCTTTCCCGAGACCCAATGGGCATCAAGCCTGCTCCCATTGGTCAGATAAATGTCAAGCCAGCCATCGTTGTCGTAGTCAAAGAATGCAATTCCACTTCCCTTGGTCTCGATGATGACGCGCTTATGGTCCACGCCTCCCCAAACATTGGAAACGTTGAGTCCTGCCGCCTGTGCTACATCGATGAACTGGACGGGCGAGGAAGGTGAAGTGAATGGCGCGGCCTCAACGATTACCTGGTCTCTCCAATTCCAGAGAGGAGTCGCAAGCGCGTCAAGCAGCGCACCGCCGAGAACATAGAGAGAGGATCCAAGAAAGCGTCGTCGCGGAAAAATCATAGAATGGCCAGATTATAAGTACGGGAGGCCGACTTCGGATAGTCTCTCGTGCGAAACCGGGCAAAAGCCATCTTCGCGAATGTTCCTTTCAGTGTCGCGGTACCTTTGGAAAGGAATGCGGAACAACGCCGATCCCCTCTTTGATTGCCATGATTTGATCTACGGGAACATTCACCAGTTTATCGATCTGTCCGCTTGGCCAGCTGACTACAAGGGAGTCGATCTTCGTTCGCTTTCCCAGGCCGAAGTGAATTCGAGGATCGCTGGAAGACATATAACTCGTTCCGCCTTTCGACTGTTCGATCCGAACGAAATCGCCGGCGGTCAACTTCAGCGAAGATCCAACGCCGTCACGGTTGGATTTGGTGCCGATCAGGCGCACTTCGAGCCAATGATTTGCGTTACCCCCGTCGTTGCGCAAAAGCTCGGGGGAATCACCTCGGCAGTTGACAGCTATCCCAACTGCACCGTCATTGAAGAAATCCGCCGTTGCGAGACCGCGCGCAGCGACTGGCCGGATGAAGTCCGGTCCAAGAAAGTCAGATGTCTTCTCGAAATGACCATTTCCAAGATTATGAAACATCAAGAGAGGTTCCTTGTACGAGACCTCGCTATGATAAAGACTGACATTGTCGACCATCGCGCCATTTGCTTGTACGATGTCGGGCCAACCATCGTTGTCATAGTCGATGAACTTTGCGGCGACCCCGCTGAGCGTCATTGCCTTGTTGCCGATTCCGGAACTATAAGTCACGTCAGTGAAAGTACCGTCGCCATTGTTGTGATAAAGACGATTCAGTTCGAAGTCGAGATGAGTAATATACACGTCGAGCAGACCGTCACCGTCCACATCCTCAGCGTCAATTCCCATGCCAGCTTCGTATCGCCCGTCCTCGCTGGCGGCTAGTCCTGATATTAAAGAGATGTCTGTGAAAGTCCCGTCGTGATTGTTCTGAAAGAGAAAATTCGGCCAGGTATCGTTTGCGATGGCGATGTCCGTCCATCCATCGTTGTTGAAGTCAGCCAGCACAACTCCCATGCCTTTCGATTCAGGGCTCCCCACGCCTGACTTATCACTCACATCGGAAAACGTTCCGTCATGATTGTTGCGATAGAGTTTCGTTTTCTGTCCTCGGTAATCGTTCGGATTACAGTATGAGCGATAGCCTGGAGCACGCTCACCGCACCAAAGATTGTTCTCCGGCGACCAGTCAAGATAGTTCGTGACGATCAGGTCAAGCCAGCCATCTTTATCAAAATCGAACCAACCGGCGCTGGTTGACCATGCGCCTTGATCTGCGACACCCGCCTTGGCGGTTACATCGGAAAACGTCCCGTCTCCATTATTGTGGTAGAGAATTGCGTGGCCGTAGCCGGTCACATACATGTCGGGAAAGCCGTCATTGTCGTAGTCTGCAACCGCGATTCCCTGACCGTAGTGTCCTTCGCCTCCTACATGCGCCTTTTCCGTAACGTCCGTAAACGTGCCGTCGCCGTTGTTGTGATAAAGGGCGGAATGCAAAGGCTTCGAAGGTTTGTAAGCGGCTGTTGGGCCTGACTGGACAAAGTAAAGATCCATTAGGCCGTCTTGATCGTAGTCGATCCAGCCAACCCCCGTACCCATCGTCTCAAGATAGTATTTCTCGTCTGTCTCGGTTGAATCTTGAACGAAATTGATCCCCGCCGATTTGCGAATGTCGGTGAATCGTACTGAGATCGGAGCGTCTTGTGTTTTTGACGGCTGCTGTGCCGCGTTGAGGATGTGCTGACTGAAAATACAAAAAGAAGCTATAAGCAAAATCGAGCCGCAACAGCAGAATTCCGGGAAACGCCTCCAACGATTTAGAGCGAGAACACCCCCCAGCCGGACGAAGAAGATGCGGGGCCATCGAGAACTCCGGAGGCTCATAGCGTTTTGTCGGCCAGGGAGAGGGCGAACTGAAGAAGCTGTGATTTATCGGCAACTGTCAGGGATTCCTTGCTGACTGAATTAGTTGTCGATGCTCGGTCCAGAACCTGTTCGATTTTTTCGACGTCAAGGCTCGAGCTCACGGTGCTGTTCTTGAAACGATCTAAGACCTCGCGGGCCTTGGTGATCTGGCCGGTCTCAAAGTATAGAACGCCAAGTGTCGAATAGCCACCGGACCATTGCGGAAGTAGGTCGACCGTATGCTCGAGCTGCCGAGCCGCCTCCCCTGAATCACCTTCCATCGCTGCAGTTATGCCTAGCCCCCAACAAAGCTTGCCGGAGCCGGGCATGCGCTTCCGGCCTGCAAGAAGTATATGCTGTGCGTCGGCGATGTTTCCTTGACGCAAGTCCAGGAGAGCAAGAGACAGATAGCTCTGTTCATTGTCCGGGTTTTTGTCTATCGATGTCTGAAATAATTGAGCGGCAGCTGCGCTGTTTCCAAGGTGCGCATAAATATCTCCAAGCAAAGCGCGATAAGAATCATCGGACTGTCCCATCGGAGAAACTTTCTGCGCAGTGTCAAGAGCCTCTTGATAGCGCTGCATTCGAAAGTAGGCGTCGGCCAGATCAAACCTGACATCATCGGAGTTCGGATTCGCTTCGAGTGCCTGCTGAAAGTGCTGGATTGCATCGTCATACAGGCGATAACGTGCGAGCAAAACTCCGGTGCCCGCCAGAACCCTATAATTTCCTGCGCTTAGCTGATCAAGTTGCGCGACCGCACTCCTGCCTTTCTCCACATTGCCGGTCTTTAGCAATGCATCGGCAAGAAGGTAGAGACTCTGAGGTTGATCCGGATGTCTTTTCACCTCATCGATGAGTTCGGATAAGTCCAATTGGTCTCGGGCTCCAGGAGCAAGTGTCGAACGGCTATCGAGGTAATCGAATAAATGCTGAAAGGGATGCGGATCCTCCGGTCCGATTTTTGAAAGAGTCTTAAACGCATTCAAATCGCGATCTGCCGCTTGGGTCTCGTGTAGGCTTCGTTCGATCATCGCGAGCTTGTAGTACCCCGTTGCCGGGCCACGACTCACGCGAATATATTTCCTGAGTAGTTGTTCTGCTTCCGGAAGCTTCTTGGCTGCGATCCGATTGTTGGCTAATCCTAAGAGTGCGTCGGGGTAATTCGGATTTGAACGGAGGGTGTCATTAAAGAATGCTTCGGCGTCGGCAGAATTTCCCTGCCATTCTGCAATCAATCCGAGATTATAAAGGCAAGAGATGTTGTGGGGGTCCAATTTGAGACCTTGCTGAAAGTACTGCTTTGCTTCATCGAATCGGCCTAGGTTTCTATAAGAAAGTCCCAAGTAGGAATAGGATTGCGCGGAAGTGTCAATGGATAACAGCGCTTTGAACTGCTCGATAGACTTGTCTACCCGACCCGCCATAAAGTAGCTTTCACCTAGTGCTGTGATGAGGTCGGCGCGCTTGGGCGCGATTTTCTCGCCTTCTTCAAGAAGCGGGATCGCATCCTCGAAATAGTCCTGGGACATGCTGATTCGCGCCATCAGGAGGAGCACGTCAGGGTTGTCCGGCGCCAGTCGACGCGCGCGAATCAAAAGATCGAGCGCATCGAGCGGCCGCGATTCGTCCGTGTAGGCCTGGGCCAACAGGCGCATTCCATCGACTGATTCCGGCTTCAGATTCAATGCGCGGGTGAGAGTTAACTCGGCTTTCGCATACTGGCCTTCGCGCATCAAGACTTGGCCAAGATTATAGATAATCTCGAAAGTGTCGGGTTGCAGGGCATCCGCTCGCTCTAAGTCAAGTTGCGCTTCCTTGTACTGTTCTTCCGATGCCAACAGCACGCCAAGAGAAAACTGGACCTTGACGTCATTACTGCTGGATGCTGCGACCACTGACGCTAAATGCAGTCCTTCAGGAACTCGCTTGTTCTCGGAATAGGCGCGGATGAGGTTGAAACGAGTTGGTAGATTCTGCGGTATGACGCGCTCAAAAAGTGGAATAGCTGCGGCAGAGTCACCCCTGGACATAAGCAGGACGCCAAGGTTGTAATTGGCGTGGGAGTTTGCCGGATCGAAATGCAGGACGGCGCGGAATTCCTTTTCAGCCGAATCAAATTGCTTGATAGCGACGTAGAGATTGCCAAGATTGTTATGGGTCTTGACCGAGTTCGGAGAAAGTTTCAGGGCCTTCTGAAACGCTGCGACCGCACTTGGGTAGTCTTGTTCGTTGGTGTTGATAATGCCGAGAAGGTTATAGCCTTCGACGCTGGACGGATGCAGTTGTACTGCCTGCTCGGCTGCTGTCTTTGCTTCGTGAAGGCGGTGTTGTTGAAGGAGCGTCTCGGCTTCCCGAAAGTCTTTGGAAGAAGTGGACCGAGTTTGTTGCGCGGTATAAGCCGGACTGAGGAAGAGCGCTGCGCAAAAAACTAGTGCTTTGCCCGAAACTGGAAATGCGATTGAGTTTTTGATTCTTCTCCGAAACTTTGCGCGACCGCTCATTGTCCCACCATTGCTTAAAGGGCTTGGCAAGGCGCTCATTGTAGCATTTCAAGTGCTTGCTTAGCGTTGTTGTTGTCGGGCTGCATGCGCAGTAATTCGAGCAGAGTTTCTTTGGCTTTGTCCCGGTCGTTCTGCATGGCGTAAAGGCGGGCAAGGTTTAGGTAAGACTGATCGAAGCTCGGTGCCACCCGGATTCCGGCCTTGAATTGATCTTCCGCCTGCGCGTATTGCTGGCCGCGAACATAGAGAACGCCGAGGTTGTTTAACGCCTCGGGGTAGATTGGGCGCAAAGCAAGTGCCCGTTGCAAGTAATCTGCTGCACGACCCATCTGTCCTTTCTGCGCATAGAGCATACCGAGACTGTAATTGGCTTCAGGATCGTCGGGCTGAAGTTGAATTGCGCGCGTGATGCAGTCCTCCGCTTTCTCAAATGAGCGCTGACGCCGGTAGACATTGCCCAGATTTAGGAGCGCGATGGCAAATCCGGGCCTCAGTTTTAGCGATTGTTGGAAGTCGCGGATGGCCTCGTCGAGTTGTTCGTGCTGAGCTGCCATCATGCCAAGGTTGTTCCAAGCTTCAGGGTAGTCGGGGCGCAGCTGCACCGTCTTCACCAAATAGGTGCGCGCTTGTTCGAAATTGTTTCTCTTCAGGCTGAGAGTGCCGAGATTGTAATATGCGTCGGCGTCGTCCGGCTTCATTTCGATGACATGTTGAAAGGATTCAGCTGCCTGGTCCAGGTAGCCATGCTGATACATCGCTACGCCATAGGTAAAATCGTTGCGCTGGAAGCTGTCTTGGATCAGGGTTCCCTTGAAGGGAAGTGCTCGATGCATTCGATCGCTTGCATCTCTCGGAATCGACTGGATGTCCTGAAGTAGGGTCGAAGGTGCGACGACGCCCTGATAAACCCTCACGATCATTCCGTCGGGATCGAGCAAGAACGATATTGGAATGGGGAGATCGCGACGACGATCGAAGAGGTAGCGGTAAAGAATGTTATAAACCCCTGCAACTTCTTCGGAGGCAAACAAGACGGGAAAAGGAAGACGCTGCTGGGACGCGAAGGACTTTGCCGCAGGCGAATCGTTTGCGGTGTCAACATTCACAGCCAAGACGTTGAGATTGGCGGAATCGAATGCCGACTTGCTCTTCCGAAAGAGCTCGAGCAGTTCGAGGCTCGATGCAGAATTGGTCGACCAGAAACTGAGGAGTACGGGTGTTCCGTTGAAGGATCGGAGATCGCGCATTTCGCCGGAAAAATCCGGCAAAGAAAAACTCGACGCTTTTAGAGGTTGGAGGAGCCATGTATCTGGTTCAGTTGGGAGGGGCTCGATCTGAGGAGTTGGTCCCGCTTTCACAAACGGCGTACCAGGTGCGAATTGCCTGGCAGCGAAGGAGCCGGAGCCCTCTTCAATTTCGATGAAATGGTTTGGCGGCAAATCCTCGAATGTTTGAGAAAGACCGCTCGGCCAGCGAATCGTAGCTCGAATAAGTCGCTCCGGCCGGCCAATTCCGAAGAAGAGTTCTTTCGAATGCTGGGAGAGGAAACCTGAGCCCGCTTGCAGATACTTGGTTTGACGAAGCGTTCCTGTTTCAACCGTTACGGATGCACCAATTGCGTCGCGATTGCTCTTAACGCCTTTCAGTCGAAACGAAATTGAATCGCCAATTCCATGGATCGAATTGTGAAGAATGCGCAATTGCGGTGCGTTTCGGTTCTTAAGAATGACCTCCAATCTGCCGTCATGGTCGAGATCGGCGAGTGCGAATGAGCGGCTGTCTTCGAGGAAGTCCAATCCGACCGGGCCGGATGTCTCGGAGAACGTGCCATCCTGGTTATTCACGAACATCACGTTTCTTGCGTACCCATGCCAAGTATGGTCCGATCGAACCAATTCGTTGATCGCATTCCAACCGCGTTCGTATGCGGATGCGGGAGTGGCGTCCTCTGACGATTTGGCTACAACCTGCCTCCAGAAAAAACTTGCCAAATCCCCGCGCTCGACGCCGGATAAGTATCCATTCGCAACGTACAAGTCGGCAAAGCCGTCGTGATCGAAATCCCAAAAATCGGATGACCAGGACCAACGGCCCGCCTCGACGCCAGCTTCTCGCCCCACGTTTTGAAATGTTCCATCACCTTGGTTGCGGTAAAGCGCATTGCCGCGCGCATGACGCTGATAAAGGCCGCGTATGCGCTCTGGTGCATTTTGGTGAAACTGTTTCTGCCCCGAGACTCTTTGGCCGGCTGCTTCCCACATGCTTGGGACGTAGACATCCTGACGGCCGTCGTTATCGAAGTCGGCCCAGGCGCAACCCATCCCCGCCCCGACGCCTTCGACGTGCGCCTCTTTCGAAGCAACCGTAAACGTTCCGTCGCCATTGTTGCGATAAAGCTGGGAGGTTCCGAAATCATTGGCGACGAAAAGGTCAGACAAGCCATTGCCAGTCGAATCGCCCCAGGCGCACGAGAAGCTGTAGCGATCGTTATCGACATTCAGGCCCGCGGCCTCGGTTGTCTCCACAAAGCTCCCGTCTCCGTTGTTATGAAAGAGGCAATTCGGCGGGCCGTTGCGCGCATCGTAGTAAGGGATTGGATAGTGATATTGATCGAGGCCCAGGTAGTACATGTACGTGCAGAGGTAGATATCGAGACGTCCGTCGCGATCGTAGTCGGACAATGCCGCGTGCGTGAATGAACCTTGAGGCGCGCGTACAAACTTGAAGGCATCGCGCTTGATCGAGAACGTCCCATTGCCCTGGTTGCGGAAGAGCAGAGGACCGGTTCCACAAACGACTAGAAGATCCTGCAGGCCGCGGTTTTCAAAGTCGGCGAAAAGAGCGGAGGCTGTGTTGTCGAGGACACCCACTCCGGCCTTGTCAGTTACATCCTCAAAGGTTCCATCGCCGCGATTTCGGTAGAGCCGATTGGGCAATCCCGCAGGTTGGCAAACATAAATATCATCGAAGCCGTCGTTATCGAAATCGCCAACTGCCACGCCATTATTGCCGTACACGTCGACACCGACTGCGCCATCGATAACTGTCCGCCAGTAATCTGCCCCACGGAGCATTTGTTTCGTGTAGGACTCGGTTCCACCGAGGGCCTGTTCCGTCACATCGATAAACGCCGGTCCACTTACAGCGCTAAGTGCTTCTTCGCCGATCTCCCATTTCCGCGCTTTCCAGTTTTGCGAAGAGTCTTGCGACCATTGCATGCGCCATGAACCAACGCGTTCCTCCGTAATCTGGCCGTTCTGTTTAGCAACGATGTCATAACGGACTTCCACGCGAACCGCCAATGGAAATTCGCTGGTTTGCTCGATTCCGTAGATTTCAAATTCCGCGGTTGCTACGGATAACACCTGTCCGAACCAGGCATCGAGGTTCTTGAGGAATCGATCGCGTCCTGCAATGAGATTTCCGTCGAAGGTTCTTTTTCGAGTATCGATTCCGAATGAGGAGCGGAGCTTCGTTTCTGTGGCGACGGAAAAGGATGTGGCTTCGATCGACGAGTCAAGCGATTCAGACAGCACACGGTGATCGTGCGGAGAACTTAGGAGTGCACGTCCCCATTCGTTGAGGATCGACTCAATCTCGAATGCGTATTTCTCAGTGATGTATTCATCGGAACCGGGCGCAACGAGACGCAGGACATCGGCCAGGGGGGACTCGGCCGGATAATGAGGCGACAAGCGGACGTCGGCGAACGGAAAGGCAGGCCGATCGATTCGCGACTGCTCCGGAGAGCCGAAGAGAGGCAATGATCCAAAGAAGGGCGCAGGCCGAAGAGCCATTGGCGCCCATCCCATAGTTTTGAGAAACGCTCGACGGGAGAAACGTGGGCGCACATTCGGATTGCGTAGCGTCATCACGGGGTCCCGGCGACCGGGAAGATGACCGAATCATAGCACTGATGTTCGATCCAGCCCTGAGCGCGCGCAGGATGCTATTTTTGGATTGAGATTTCGATCGGCGATCGAAGCGCAAAAATCGGCGCGGACGGTTGGATTTTCGCCCGGAACTCTCCATTTCTCCGCAGCTCGCGGAAGAATTTCGGCATTTTTCCGTTGCTCGGTTTGAGCCTGGAGATTGTTGCGAGGTTCCCGAATAAGCTACTTATTATAAATAATTTAGGTTTGATAGCGCCCCTTGTCTGGGAGCCTAGAAAACGGCGCATTTCGGGGCGCGCATCAAAGGGATTAATTTCCTCTCCAACTTTCGGTTGACAAAAATGCAACGAATGCTCTACGCTTCCTCGCACGCTTATGAAACCGTTTACAAAGAGCGGTGAAAAGCGCACACCTTCAATCCCCGAAGTAGGAAAAACAGGACGAAGGAAGAGAGAGAAAGCGGAGGAAATTGGGATGGGCCGTGAACGTAAAACCTCGAATTGGTTTGGTGTGTCAGCCTGCATAGCCTTCACGTGTATTTGCTTCCTTATGTTCCAGAGCCGAAGTGCATTCGGCCAGGTGGACGAAGGATCAATCTCCGGAACGGTACAGGATACGAGCGGCGCTGTTGTACCCAACGCCCAAGTGACCCTCCTGAATACCGACCAGGGAATCACTCTTGAGACGAAAACAAACAGCAGTGGCGGCTATACTTTCTCGCCGGTCAGGATCGGGCATTACACCATAACGGTCACGGCTCAGGGGTTTGCAAAAACCACACAAAAGAACCTGACTGTAAACGTTGCGCAATTCCTCGAGGTCAACGTGCAGTTGAAGCTCGGCGCCGCGACGGAAACAGTCGAGGTGAACACTGCTCCGCCCCTGCTGCAGACCGAAGAGGCGTCGGTTGGCCAGGTGATCGGTTCGCAGGAAGTGAATGATCTGCCACTCAATGGCCGCAACTTCACCTTCCTTGCCCAGCTTGGCGCCGGTATGCAAACGCCCCAAGCCGACACCAGAGGCAACGCGGCGTCGGGAGCATTCTCTGCCAACGGTCTTCGCCCGGCGCAGAATAACTACCTTCTCGATGGCATCGATAACAACTCCAACGCGGTCGACTTCCTGAACGGAACCAACTATGTGAATCTTCCGCCGATTGATGCGATTGCGGAGTTCAAGGTCCAGACCGCGGACTTCAGCGCGGAGTTGGGCCGTTCCGCTGGCGCGGTTGTCAACGCGACCGTCAAGTCCGGCACGAACAGCCTTCATGGCGATGTTTGGGAGTTTTTCCGCAACGATAAACTCGACGCCGCGGATTGGTTTGAGGACAACAACAACATCAAAAAAGGCGAATTGCGTCAGAACCAGTTCGGAGCTACCGGCGGCGGTCCGATCATCAAGAACAAGATGTTCTTCTTCGGCGACTACGAGGGCAAACGCCGTGTGCAGGGAAATACATCATCGGGCCTTTCTGTGCCGACTGCGGCGGAACGCGCAAGCGGCTACTCGGATCTCTCGGATCGAATTGGCGGAACGGCACGGGCCGATGCTCTGGGACGACAGATCATCCCAGGCACGATCATGGATCCCGCGACGACACGGTCAGTGACGACGGGTGTCGCCGACCCCGTGACTGGCATCGTAGCGACGACTACCGGTTATGTCCGCGATCCGTTTGGTTACAACCTTTGCTCATCAGCTGGAAAAACGGCTCCAACAGTCGCAGCATGCCCCGGGTTGAATCAGCTCCCGACGACTGGCAACCATGCCATCGATCCAAACGCCGTCAAGCTGCTGAATCTCTACCCGACTCCAACCAGCTCGGGGACGACTAACAATTTCGGGTCGAGCCCCAATCTCTTCGAACACTCGAACTCCTTTGACACTCGCGAGGACTTCAATCCCAACGAAAAGGATCAGATATTCTTCCGCTTCAGCTATGTGGACGACCCGCAATATATTCCTGGTCCATTTGGAGGAATAGCCGACGGCGGCGCCTTCCAGGAGGGCATCCAGACGGCGAAGTCATCGCAGGCTGTCGCTGGGTATACTCACGTGTTTAATCCGAACACCATTAACCAGGTGCGCGGCGGATTCGCTCATCTGCACACCACACGCTACGGCCCGGACGGCGGCACGACGGGCATTCCGGCGCAATTCGGAATCCAGGGTATCCAGCAGGTGGCTGAGAACGGTGGCTTGCCTAACTTCACCTTCAACGATCTATCGAATCTGGGCAGCAATAACTTCCTACCTTCGGATGAAGTTAGCCAGACGATCCAGGTCACGGACGACTTTACGAAGATTTACGGAAAAAACAGCTTCAAGCTGGGCATTGAGTTCCAGCATGTAAAGTTTTCTACATTGCAACCGGCATGGTCGCGCGGCGCCTTCGACTATAACGGCACATTCACCGATATTCCGGGCCAGAACAGCAACCAGACGGCAATCGCTCAGATCCTGATACCTCCGGCGCCCGATACCAATAACTCGGAAGACGAAACTATTCCGAGTACGGTCGCCTTCAACTATTCGGGTGGTTCTGACGATGTGCGCGCCTCCAACATCAGCAAGACCTACGACGTAAAGAACTATCTCGCCGGATACTTCCAGGATGACTGGAAGGTAAATCCCAAGCTGACCATCAATGTTGGGGTGCGCTGGGATTACTTTGGTCCGATCGGGGAATCGAATGGCGGCCAAGCCAATTTCATTCAGAGCGGCCCTCCAGACAACGTGCCGGAGTACATTATTCCAGCTAGCGGGAAAGACGTGAGGACTTTGTCCTCGACCGCCAACACACCGAGCCTCGCCGGGAACGGCTTCCTCGATTTGTTGGCTGCGGATGGCATTACGCTGAGGGAGACCAACTCGTACGGGAATGGCTTGCTCCAGACCCAGAGAGCCAACTTTGCTCCGCGCGTAGGCTTTGCGTATGAAGTCAACCCAAAACTCGTAACACGCGGTGGGTTCGGCGTGTTCTTCAACTCATTTGAGAACCAGGGATATGGGCCGAACATCGGGGAAAATTATCCGTTTGTGTACAACACCGAATACAAGGTTTTGGGCGCCGGCAACACGACGCTAGTAGCTCCGGTAAGTCAGGGCACTGTGTTCGCCGGGTGCGCGACAGCAGGACCGACGGGCGGCGCGCTCCCAGCAGGCGATCCAGGGACCGCGACCCTTGAGTCTGGCTTCTCCTGCATTCAATTTACGCCAGCAGTTTTCAACGCTTCAGGATTGGGGCTGCAGGGGCTTCAGTTCGACTACAAAACTCCCCTCACGATGAGTGGTAATGCCACGGTCCAATACTCGCTGACGCGCACCTTGTCGGCGCAGGCCTCGTATGTGATCACGCATGGCGAGAATCTGCAGGCAGGTCTTGGCGACAACGATGTAACTGCAATCTTGCCGTACGGTGCAAGTACAACGACTCCGGCCGGTTCACCACATGTCGCGGGTACCGTTCCATTCACTGACTTCGGGCAGAATGGGAGTTACCAGCGAACGATCGGAGTCAGCACATACAACGGTTTGCAGACCAAGCTGGAGCAGCAGTTCTCGAATGGACTGTCTTACCTTCTCGCCTACACATGGTCAAAGACACTCTCCGATGCAGGCGATTTGCTGAATGGCGGCAGCACAAGCGGGTATCGCGCTCCATGGGTGCCGGGACTGGGG
>Ga0182030_10004962_pt1 | contig 28324 bp, 34 predicted proteins | sample 812S3MmetaG_FD_121299 | JGI IMG/M metagenome (GOLD analysis project Ga0182030, IMG submission 121299) | Permafrost microbial communities from Stordalen Mire, Sweden - 812S3M metaG (Illumina Assembly) | ecosystem: Environmental > Terrestrial > Soil > Wetlands > Permafrost | place: Sweden... | reverse complement strand
CAAGCGCCAAGCCAGGCTGAAGCCGCTGAAAACACCGAGGCTATTGTCGAAGGGGAGCAGCCCGATAAAAATGAAACCATCAAAACCAAGCCCGCCCGGAGCATGAAAGTGTGAGCAACGGCAAATTCTTTTGTGAACGTCAGCGCCAAATTGCCAATGAGTGCCGACTCGCTTGACAGCGGCAGCCGTTCCGCGCCGCATCGGGCAGCGCAGTTCATGGCCGACCGGAACGGTGATTTGCCGGTTTGGGTTCGCGCGCCAAAACGCGGGCATGAATTTTATTCCGGCTGTTCGCGGGCAAAACTCTACGAATGGGCGGCTAAAAGCTTTATCCGATCCGTTTCCATCCGTGAACCCGGACGGATAAAAGGCGTCCGGCTTTTCCATCTTGCCAGCATTTTGGCCTTCATTGAACAGTGTGAAGTCGGTGCCAATACCGACCGAAGCGACACCGGCAAATAGTCCTGAATCAGTGTGGCATTTCCATAATTTTAGAAATGCCACGTCACCGCCCCGTGAATGCGATAGCTCGGCATGATTTGATCGCCGGAATTGGCATAGCTTACCGGCAAATCCGCGCCGATGTGTGCGCTAAAATTATCCGACCAGGTGAAATTGATCTCTGGTCCAACATACACAATCGTTTCCGCCGAATCGTTGTCAGGCACACCAGCAAAAGTGTCCTTGCCTTTGCTTTCGCCCGAAATGACCGCTTGCAAGGCGATGGTGTAATCGTCCTTCAATGCCAGATACACGCCCGGCCCGCCCGCCCAAGTCCAGTCGTTAGCGTATTGGTGCTGAAAAGAACCTTCGGTGCGGATGGCATATTGCATCTGGCCGGTAAGAAACAATTTCTCCCAGCGCGCGGAAAAACCCGTGCCGACCAGTCCGTCATACGACCCCGAACCCAAGGCCAAATCATGCCCCCCGATGCCTGCCGCAAAATCCGGCTTGCCCAGCCAGCTTGAATCGCCCGTCGGAAACTTGATGCCACCCAGAGCTGTCCAGGCAAAGGTGAAATCCTCTGCTGATACATGGTAGAGCCGGAAATTTCCGACCAGCGAAGCGTCGCCCAAGCCGGTCTCGCTGCCGTGCGCGGCCACTTGCCCATATTCGCGGTAGATGACCGGCAGATTGAACTGCACACCGACCGATTTGTTGAAGTTGTAACCGGCGAAGATTTGTGACGACAAACTGTAGATGTATTCACTGTCAGGGTTCGCCGCCGTCTGGCCATTCGATTTGAACGTGCCGAAGTCCGTGTATTGCTCCGCCACGCCCGCGAAAAACCCCTTGCTGCCGCCCTGTGCCTCCTGTGCTGAATAAACCGAACACAAGTCACATGCCCTGACCGGCGGCGCACCTGCGACCGCCAAGACTGCCAAAGCTAAAAATTTATTCTTCTTCATTTTCAATTCTCAAAGTTGCGAGAACACACGAAGGCGTCCTCAAGTTAAAAGGAAATTATTTCAGCCCGCGCCAACGGGACGCGGGCATCTAAACTGCGGTGGAATCAAACGAAGAAAGCTCGCGGCGGAGGCGTGGGCGGCGGCTGGACAAGAGATTCAGCAAAAGTATTTGCCTGCGGCATCAGTTGAAACCGCGACGGGGCGGTCAGAATGAAGTTTTCTTTGACCGGCGGAAATTCGAGTTTCTGTATTTGTGCCGTGAACTCCTTTTTCTGCTCCGATCTTTTGGCGGCGGCAATCGCTTTGCACAAACAGCACGGATGCTCGCCGTCGAAGGTTTTGTCCACAGCCTCGTGAAATGAACAGCATTGCAGATTATCCGCAAGCATGGTCGTCCAGGCGACCGTTTGCAGCAATATCCAGTGCGCGCTCGTCGTGGTAACAAGGGCGGCGATCACCATCAATTTGCCAAACCGGACAAACACAGGGAAACCCTCGGATACCGTTCCAGTGAAGTCAAGGCGGGACAAGTTGATTTGCCCAAACATCACCAAGCGATGATGACATTCATTGAACGGTGTGAAATTGAAGCGAAACTCAACCTAGCTGACACTGGCAAACAACCCTGAATAAAGGTGGATTTGTTGCCACTAGATGTTGCCACTGACATCTAAAATTCAATAAAACATTGATTTTATTGAATGGCGGAGAGAGGGGGATTCGAACCCCCGATACGGTTTAACCCGTATAACGGTTTAGCAAACCGTCGCCTTCAGCCACTCGGCCATCTCTCCACCAAAATTGACGAACACCCGATTTCGGTCGGGCAGACAAGTCTGGCAATTGCATTTCCAGAGTCAAGGCTGGAGGCTGACCGACGTGAGAATGCCAGCAACGATTCATCGCAGCCGGCGGAACGCGTCGGGCGAAAGCCCGAACACGGTTTTGAATGCGCGCGAAAAATGGAACGGGTCCCCGAAGCCGGTTTCCTCGGCCACCTGTTTGACCAACACGGCAGGTTGCTGGAGCAAATCCGCGGCAAGGTTCATTTTCAAACGCAGCAGATATTGATAGGGGCTTTGGTGGTCATACCGCCGGAACAGACGGCACAGATAGGAATGGTTCAGATGACATTCGGCGCCGATCTGTTGCAATGTCTTTAGCCGCCGGAAATGCTGTTGTATATATTGGCGGCATTGTTGGTAGGAGTTGAAGGCCAGCGTCTCCTGCCCTTCCAGAGGGGCGCGCGAACCGGCGATTTTCAATACCAGGCATTCGAGCAGTTTCTCGCCGGCCTGCGTGCTGTACCGTGTGCCCTTCAATCCGCATCGGATCAATTCGTCGAACACCGCCTGTAGCTCGTTGGCGGGAAAAACCTGGGAAACCGATCCCGCCGCCAGGAAACCGGCCCGTAGCAGCGCCCCGGCCTTCTTCCCGCTGAAATCCACGAAATATTTCACCAGCGGTTCGGCCGGGTCGCTGGCGATGTCGTGCCCGATGCCCGGGCCATACGAAAACAAACTTCCGGACTGCAACGGATGCACCCGGTTTTTCAATTTTACCGTGCCCCGGCCGCGCACCACGTATTCAATCGAATGAAATGGAAAGGTGATGCGGTGAATGGCGTAATCCGCCGTGCAGTGTTCAACACCACCGCACACGAGGGTCAGCGCCCGGTTCCTGGGCGGGTTCAGATCCAGATAAAACCGCCGGGCCCCGGCCACGTGGAGCGAAAAGAAATCCGGAGCCGCAGCGGCCACCGGGTTGATGGCGGGCTTGCTTTTCATGTTTAAAAGTCAATAATCGTCATGCGTATGCAAACTATCGTCATTCCCTTCCCTGCCCGTCCAGTGTAATTTCAATCAAACCATTATGGAAACAAAACGACTCGTAGAAAAGGATCCACAACTTAAAAAGGACGACTTGATCGTCATCACCGGTGCCGGTGGCTTCATCGCCGGCAACCTCGCCCGATACTTCACCAAGAAGGGCTTCACGAACATCCGGGCCGTTGACAAAAAACCGATTTACGAATGGTATCTCAAGACGCCGGGAGTCGAATCGCTTTGCCTCGACGTCAGCGAGGAAAAAAACTGCAAGCGCGTCTGCGAAGGCGCCATTGAAGTCTACAATCTGGCCGCGGACATGGGCGGCATGGGATTCATCGAGCGCTTTCGTGTCGAATGCCTGCGCAGCATCCTCATCAACACCCACATGGTCGAGGCCGCCTACCGGGCCGGCGCGCGCCGCTACTTTTACTCCTCCTCCGCCTGCGCCTATAACACCGACCTCCAGCAGGATCCCAAGGTGCGCGCCCTGAAGGAATCTGATGCCTACCCGGCCATGGCCGAACGCGGCTACGGCTGGGAAAAACTGGTTTCTGAAATGTTCTGCCAGGAATACTGGGCCGAACGCGGCATGAAGACCGCTATCGCCCGCTTCCACAATGTCTATGGCCCGCACGGCACCTGGGACGGCGGCCGCGAAAAGGCACCCGCCGCCCTGTGCCGCAAGGTCATCGCCGCCCTCGACACCGGCAAGAAGGACATCACCATCTGGGGCGATGGCACGGCCACCCGTAGTTTCATGTACATTGACGATTGCGTGAAGGGCATTGACATGATCATGCATAGCGACGATCTGATTGCCACGCCGATCAACCTCGGCTCCAGCGAACTCGTCTCCATCAACGAGCTGCTGTCCAAGGTGGAAAAGATCGCCGGCACCAAGCTCAAGCGGCATTACGACCTTGACGCGCCCCGCGGCGTTGCCGGTCGCAACAGCGACAATACTTTCATCAAAAAAACGCTGAAATGGGAGCCGAGCACCACACTCGACAAGGGCTTGGCGGAAACTTACGCGTGGATCAAGCAACAGTATTTTAGACGCAAGGCCGGCAAGCGCGTTGGGGTCGGCTGATGAAAAGCAGGACCGCCCCGTTCATCGCCAAAGTGTTGGGTTCAATTCCCAACCGCCTGCAGCTCGCGGGCGGTTGGATTGACCAGCCGTTTGTCTCGCGGCTCAATCCGAAACCACCGGGATCAATGGTGGTGGTGGCGCTGGAGCCGACCTTCCGCGTGATGGACCGGGCCGGCTGCGCGAGTGGGACGCGGGCCGTTGCCACCCGGCTGTGGAAAGGCAGACTACCCAACCGTCCGCCGGCAGACCTGGCCCGCGAACTTTACGAGGCCGAGAACCAGGGCAAGGCCGATCCCAGCGGGTCGCAGGACATGATCGGCCTGGTTTATCCCGGCATCAACCGGCTGGACTACGATTTCAACGTTCACGGCGGCGTGTTCCCATCGCATATCGAGACGTTGAACCTGGCACGGCCGGCCCGCTGGCTGGAAAAAGTTTTGCACCTGCTGCCGATTGAGCCGCGGCCGGACGGATACAATCCGCTCGGGGTGAAACATCTCGATCCAAAATGGGTCTTGCGGCTCGGCCGGACGGGCAAGGACTGTTTTGACGCCATCCGGCGAATGGACGTAAAGGCGTTGGGAGCATCGTTCAACGAGACGATGCTTTGCTGGGAAAAGCTGCTCCCTCACGTCGTCAAACACCCACTCATCAAACTCGACCTGAAGACAATCTTGAAAGTTTACCAGAACAATTATCCCGGCGCGATGTTCTCCGGTTGCGGCGGCGGTTATTTGCTCGTGGCATCAAAAGAGAACGTCCCGGGATCGTTTCAAGTCACCGTCCGAGTCACCAACGAATGACTCCACAACAAATCGTCATCGCCGGCGGATTCGACGACATCAAGTCACGCGACCTGCGCCTGCTCGAAGAGGCGGCCAAACTCGGCGAACTGACCGTACTGCTCTGGCCGGATGCAACCCTGCAAAAACTCACCGGCATGGCGCCGAAATTTCCACTGACCGAGCGGTTGTATTTTTTGAACGCCGTGCGTTACGTCAGCCGGGTAGTTGAAGCTGGCGACCTGGCCAGCCCCGACAGGTTGCCGAAGAATCTGCGCGCCGACATTTGGGCGGACGTAGAAGCGACGGCCAATTCCGCGCGCGACAATTTTGCCGCCGGAAATAAAATGGCCTATCGCGTTTTCCGGGCGGACGAACTGAAAGGTTTCCCCGAACCGGCGCCGTTGCCTGCGGTTCCCGGCCGGAAGAAGGTGGTGGCCACCGGCTCCTATGATTGGTTTCACTCCGGCCACGTACGTTTTTGCGAGGAAGTTGCGCAGTATGGCGATCTTTACGTTGTCGTCGGCCACGATGCGAACATCCGGCTGCTCAAGGGCGAAGGACATCCGCTTCTGCCGGAAGCCGAACGCCGTTACGTGGTCGGCTCGATCAAATTCGTCAAACAGGCGCTGATTTCCAGCGGCGACGGCTGGCTGGATGCGGATCCGGAAATCCAGCGCCTGAAGCCGGACATTTATGCGGTGAACGAGGACGGCGACAAGGGCGGCAAGCGCGAATATTGCGAGAAGAACGGCATGGAATATCTGGTGCTCAAGCGCGCGCCCGCGCCCGGCCTGCCCAAACGTTCCAGCACCGATCTGCGGGGATTTTAACCGGCGTGCCTCCAGCTTCTCGCTCCGGGATATTCCAATCTCAACTTCCGGGCAATGTGACCGGGTTCACTTTTCTGTGCCACTCCATGAGTTAACCACCGTCGGTTCGCGGGGACTCTCGCCCCACCAAAAACAGGAATTGGACGACTGCCGGCATTTGGGGTGGCTCCGCACTTGGAGCGGGGGTGACAGGCTCGGGTAAAGCGTCAACCAAATGTAAAAGTCCCGCGAGGGACGGCCGAACGGTTCTTTCGTCCCGGACGGGATTTGAGGAATTTGCGAACCACGGGTCCCAGCTATGAATGGCTGTGCTATTCTCGGCGGAGCGCGGACGGGGCGCATTACCAACGGGACGTGTGGCGTTCACGCTCTGCGCCGATTGGTAGCCGTCCGCACGGACTTCGAGCCAGAGGCTCGACGCGACAACGGCATTTCGAATTCAACGCCGGGAATCAGACCATGCCTTCGAGCATGCTGGGGATTTGTTCCAAGGTGCGGGACAGGGAGGCCTGAGCGATGGCGGTTTCGCCTTCCTTGAAGTTCGGAAACAGGACCTTGCAGCCGGAGGCGATGAAGCATTGTTCGCGGGTGACGGGCACGCAGTTGCCGCTGAACCCGATTTTTTCGCTGCGGAGCAACAGGTCGGCAATCTGCACGGAGGCGATGGTGGGGGCGTATTCGGCGGCTTGTTCCGGCCGATGATGGAACCGGGCGGTCTGCACCATGAGTTCCGGCAGGCGGTGCCGGGCGAGATAGAGCGCGCCCATTTCGGCATGGTCCATGCCCAACACATCGTTTTCAATTTCGATGAGGTCCTGTTGGGCCTGGGCAGCCAGGCGGTGGATTTCGGTGAAATGGTCGGGAAAGGACCAGGCCATGACGATTTTGCCGACGTCATGGACGAGGCCGGCGACGTAATCAGATTCGTCCGAGGCGACCTGGACGGCATTGGTGACTTCGCGGGTGAGGATGGCGGCGCCGATGCAGTGCTGCCAGAATTCGCGCCAGGGAAAGTCGCATTGTCTGGTGAGCCGTTGAAAATCCTCGATGACGGGCGTGACCATGGCGAGCTGGCGGATCTGGCGGACGCCGAGGTAGAAGACGGCTTCCTCGATGCTGTTCACGGGCGTGGTGAGGCCGTAATAGACGGAGTTGACAAGCCGCAGCAAACGGGAGGTGAGGCTGGGGTCGCGCCGAATGATTTCGGCAATTTGCGCGGTGTAACGGTTTTCGGTCAGGAGCAATCCCTGCAAGGCCTTGTTGATGCTGCCCAAGGAAGGCAGGGCGGGACAGCGGGCCAGCTGCCTTTCGATGTTTCCGGCATCGAGCCGGGCGAATCTTGTTGAGGTCAAAAGTTCCACGATAGAATCAAGTTTTTAAATTTAAAATCATTCGTCCGGCAAATTATTTTGCCAAACCGTCGGAGCGGGCTGTCCGCTGCCCTCCGCAAACCCGGTAATTTATCCAGCCCCGGTGCGCACGGAGTGCTGCGCCCGACCAGCCTGTTGATCAAAGAGATAATCCGGTTTTAATTCTCGGCACAGTATCGGCAGGCGGGGAAGGAACTTGAACGTTCAACAAATATTTTCTCAAGTCCCGGCAAGTTTTGCCGACAACTCAAGTGCAGGGTCATCATTGCCGGTCCGGGTGATTGGGACCGGGCAATCATGCGTGAATTTTTAACAACTTGAAAAAGCAATTTTGCAGCATGGGCCGCCTTGACATTGTGCGGAAATTTGCCGGCGTGGTGCCGGCCATCCTGATTGGAATGGTTGCCGTGTCGGCGGTGTCCGGCACGATCGCCTATCTGCCCAGCATCGGCCCGGCGCCGATGCGGTTTGAACCGGTCATGGCATCGGACGCAGCGATGGCCTGGAAATTGTTGCGCCCGGCACCAGCACCGGCGGAGGTTCTGGCCGTTTCCGCTTCGGCGGCGGGAACCACAACCAACGCCACCCAAGGCGTGGCCATAAAGCCTATTTCACTGGCCACAACAAATATCATCACTGCGGTTTCCGGGCCGGCGGCCGGCCCGGTTGACAAGACGAATACAGACGTGTTTGCGGGAACCATGATGCCACCGGTTCAACCGGGCGATTCATCGAGTCCGATCACGCCGCAGCTATTGGTGGATTTTTTCAAACCGGTTCCGGGTGGGAAAAACCCGGCGGGGACGGCGGTATTCACGCCGATGGAGATTGGTTTCACTCCCCCGGCGCCGAAAGCCGGCCTGGAAAGCCGTGCCATTTACAAATCGGAATAATCCGGCCATGACCATGTCATCACCATGCCGCATCAGCTTCACTCCCGGTCCGGGTTGTATCCGCTGGCTGCTGGCGATTGGCCTGGCGATGTGGCTCCAACCACAGGCGTGTGCGGCATTGGCGGATCCAGTATCGGCGGATCAATTGTCCTCGAACACACCGGTGCCTGTCCTGCTGTCGCCGGAAACAAATGCCACTGCGCCACCGGGCGTGGGATTGGTTGAAAATTTCAACACGGACCTCGCCACGGCGGGTTATCTCAACAAGACCGGGCAACCGGAAAAGGCCGAGCCGATTTTGATCAGTTTGCTGGCTGAAAAGGTGCCGGACCCCATCCGGCAGACGGCGTTGTTCGAATTGGGCGCGGTGATCCGGATGGAGAATGACCTGCCCCGCGCGGTGTCGGTAGGCGCCCAGTTTCTGGACCGGTGGCCGAACGATCCACGGGTGCCGGAAGTCCTGCTCCGCCAGGGCCAGATTTACCGGCAGATGGGTTTGAACAACCTGGCGCTGACAAAATTTTACGCGGTGATGACGGCGGCGCTTTCCCTGAAGAGCGACCGGACCGGTTATTACCCGGGCCTGGTGCTGGAGGCGCAGACGGAAATCGCCGAGACGCATTTTCTGATGGGCCGGTTCAGCGATGCGGCGGAATTTTATACGCGCCTGCTCCAGCAAAACGATCCGGCCCTGAACCGTCCGCAGGCCCAGTTCCGATTGATTCGTTCGCTGACGTCCATTGGTCGCAACGAGGAGGCCGCCAGCCAGGCCCAGGATTTTCTAAACCGATTTCCGGACGCGCCCGAACAACCCGAGGTGCGATTCTACCTGGCGCAAACGCTCAAGCAACTGGGGCGGAACAGCGAGGCGCTGCAACAGGTGGTGCAGTTGTTGCAGGAGGAAAAGGCGAAAACCCAGGAGCATCCGGAGCGCTGGGCCTACTGGCAGCAACGGGCGGGCAACGAAGTGGCCAACCAGCTTTACCGGGAGGGCGATTACCTCCGGGCGCTGGACATTTACGTGAACCTGGCCCAGCTCGATTCCGCGCCGGCGTGGCAACTGCCGGTGAAGTATCAGATTGGCCTCACGTATGAACGGCTCATGCAGCCGCAAAAGGCCGTGGAAACCTACAACGACATTCTCAAGCTGGAACCGGAGCTGGGCACGAATGCCACACCCAGCCAGAAATCCGTGTTCGAAATGGCCCGCTGGCGGGAAAATTTTTTGGGATGGCAGACCCGGGCGGAAACGGAAAACCGCTCCGTAGCAATTTCCCCCAACCCGGCGGCTGATTCCATCACCAACACCGTAACGAAAGCCTCCCTGCCATGAACAACTCCCTTGCCACAGAATTTATCCCCGGTCTGGCGTCCGACTTGCGGGCATTTCGCGCACTCTGCGAAGAGGTGCTGGCGCTGGCATCGCGCGAGCGCCAGGCCTTGTCGGATCAAAATGATTACCAGCCCGGCGAATTCAATCAAAGCAGAAAACACTTGCTTCCCGAACTGGACTCGGCTCTAATCAAGCTAAGGAACCAGCGGCAGAGCCGGCGACAAGCCACCCAACCGGAAGAAGTCAAAAATTTGTTCCAGACCATTCAAAGCCTGTTGATGAAAGTTCTGCTGCTTGACCGTGAAAACCAGCAGGCCTTGTTGCGGCGCGGCTTGGTGCCGGCGAAGCATCTGCCTCCGGTTGCGGCGCAGCGTCCGCATTATGTCGCCGGCTTGTACCAGCAGCATTCCCGGGTCCGGGACGGCGGGCCGGTTTGAACCGGAAGAAGCAGCGAATTTGAGATTTTTTGAAAGTAATGCCCTGATTTTGCGTAATGATACAAAGGAATAGGTCGGTTTTTAGAAGCAACGCCAATCAATCAAGCGTATGTCCATCGAGAAAATAATTGTTTTGGAGGACGATGCCATCGTCCGCAAGAACCTGGAAACGTACCTGCGCCGGCGTCATTACGACGTGGCTGCCGCCGGCACCATCGCCGCCGCCCAGGAATACCTGGGCAAGGACAATTTCGACATTGTGTTTGTGGACGTGCGGCTGCCGGACGGAGACGGCACCGATTTGCTGAAGGAAATCCAGGCCCGCCCGCAAAAGCCGTTGGTGGTGATGATGACCGGTTTTGGCTCGGTGGAATCGGCCGTGGAGTGCATGAAGAACGGCGCGTTCGATTATCTCATCAAGCCGTTTTCCAACGAGCAGATTGAAGTCACCCTGAAGAAAGCCGAGGAATTCACCCAATTGCTGAACGTCAACCGCTTCCTCAGCCAGGAAACCGAGGGTGGCGAACAGGAACTGCTGGGCCGCAACCCGGTCATGGAAAATCTCCGCCAGCTCATCCGCAAGGTTGCCCGGACGCAGGCCACGGTATTGATCCAGGGCGAAAGCGGCACGGGCAAGGAGCTGGTGGCGCGCGCGCTATATCGGGAAAGTTCCCGGGCCAATGCGCCGTTCATCCGGGTCAACTGCGCGGCGATTCCGGAGAACCTGATTGAAAGTGAATTTTTTGGCCATGAACGGGGGGCGTTTACCGGCGCGTTGAACAAACGCGAAGGCCGGTTTGAACTGGCGCATGGCGGCACGATTCTCCTCGACGAAATCAGCGAAATTTCCCCGAACGTGCAGGCCAAGCTCCTGCGTGTGCTCCAGGAACGCGAACTCGAACGCGTGGGCGGCAACCGCACCATCAAGGTAGATGTGCGGGTCATCGCCACCACCAACCGCAATCTGCAAAGCAGCGTGGAGAAAAAGGAATTCCGGCAGGACCTTTTCTTCCGGCTGAATGTCGTGCCGATCCGTGTGCCGGCGTTGCGCGAGCACCTGGAGGACGTGCCGTTTCTGGCCGATGAATTCATGCGCCGTTTTGCCCGCAAACATGGCGTCCATATCAAGGGCTTCACCGACAGCGCCACGCAGCAGTTGATGAACCATTCCTGGCCGGGCAACGTGCGCGAGCTGCAAAACGTGGTTGAACGCGCGGTGATTCTTTGCGGCGAAAATGGCATGCTCGAACCCGAACATCTCGGCCTGGTGCTGGTCGAGCCGGCGGCAGCCTCGACGACCACCACCTTGGAAATTCCCGGCCAACGCAATGGGATTCCCACTTTGGCCGAGCTGGAAAAGCACCATATTTTTACGGCGCTGGATCATTGCAAAGGCAACCGCACGCACGCGGCCAAACTGCTCGATGTCAGCATCCGCACGTTGCGCAACAAGCTTCACGAATACAACGGCACCCTGCCAAAATCCGACGAGGACAAGCCGGCGGACACAGAGTAACCAGATTTTCAGCCCACCGCTCCGAATCGCGAACCCCGGCCGACAGCCGCCGGGATTATTTGCGATTTACGCCATACGATTTACGCGGCCCCGGTAAATTCGGGAATGACTCGAAAATCGTAAATCCAATGTCGCAAATCCCGGTCCGGCATTTTCCGCCGCTGTCCGCTTTTGCCTGACAACACTTGCCTAGTTGCGCCGTCACGCCGGTAACATTTTCCCACCAGATGCGCCGGCATCGCCGAAAAGCCTGATTTTCCGGCCAAATTTTCCGATGGCACCGTCGCTGCTAAACACTCGTGGAAAGTTTTGCATGATCGAAGCATTATTCAATCAGCCGAGCTATCTGGCGGCCAAAAAGGCGCTGGATGCGACTGCGCTTCGCCAGGAAGCCATCGCCAGCAATATCGCGAACCTGGAAACGCCGGGTTACCGGCGCCTCGATCTCGCGCCCGCGTTTCAAACGGAACTGGAACGCGCCTGCAGCAACGGCGATTCGCAGGAGATTGCCGGCCTGAAACCCACGCTGGCTCCCGATCCGACCGCCGTGCCGAGCGGCCGGGACGGCAATACCGTCCATCTTGAAACCGAACTGATGCAGATGAACCAAAATGGCGTGACCAACGCGCTGGAGACGCAACTGGTGAGCAACATGCTGTCGCGGATGCGACTGGCCATCACCGGCAAATCCTGACTTTTATGATCCAACTTCTTTCCGGCATTCAAAACAGCACCGCGGCGCTCCAGGCCGAACAGACGCGGCTCGACGTGATTTCCGAAAACATTGCCAATGCCAACACGGCCCACGGCGTGGATGGCAAGCCGTACCAGCGGCAGGTCGTGGTGTTCGAGTCCGCCCTGCAGCAGGCAATGAACGCCGATGGCACGGCTTCAACGCCCTCGTTGCACGTTGCCCGCATCGAAAACGATCCGCGGCCGCCGATCCAGATTTACGACCCGGGCAATCCCGACGCCGACGCGAAGGGCATGATTTCCATGCCCGACATCAATATTCACGAGGAAATGGCCGATCTGATTTCGGCCTCGCGCTCGTTTGAGGCGAATCTTGCAGTCGTCAAGAACGCCCGGGCCATGGCCCTACAGGTTCTGTCCATCGGTAAACACTGATTTTAACCACCCGCCATGTCACCACTTTCGGGAATCTCATCAGCCCTGCCCGGCGTCATGCCGCGCGTGGACCTGATGCCGCCCGAAGTCGCGCCCCTGCCCGCAGCATCGGAGCTGCTGAAGCCGCAGGAAATCACGCCGACGCAGCCTGCCGGCGGCGATTCATTCGCCTCGATGCTCGGCCACATGGTGTCCGACATCAACTCGCAGCAAAATTTTGCGACCCAGAGCGTGAACGCGCTGCAAAGCGGCCAGAACGTGCCCTTGCACCAGACCGTCATCGCGATGGAGGAAGCCAACGTTTCCTTCCAACTCATGGTCGAAGTGCGCAACCGGCTGCTGGATGCCTATCAGGAAGTCATGCGGATGCAGATCTAAGGATTATTGAATGAACCAGAACCTTGCCAAACTTCTCGCCCAACTGCGCGACATCTGGAACCAGCTTGGTGCCAGCCAGCGCGTCAGTGTCGCCGCCGCCACGTTCGTGCTGGTTGCCGGCCTGACGGCGATGGCCGTCTGGTCCTCGCGGACGGATTACGGCCTGCTCTACGGCGGACTTTCCGACAGCGAAGCCTCCAAGGTCATTTCCGCGCTCGATGATGCCAAGGTACCGTACAAGGTCGGCAGCGGCGGCGGTTCCATCCTTGTGCCCCAGGACAAGGTTTACACCCTGCGCATGCAACTGGCCGGTCGCGGCATTCCCCAGGGAGAAGGCGTCGGCTTTGAAATTTTCGACAAACCGAATTTTGGCATCTCGGATTTTGTCCAGCGCGCCAATTATGTCCGCGCCGTGCAGGGTGAACTGGCCCGGACGATCGGCCAGATCAACGAAATCGAATCGGCGCGGGTGATGGTCGTGCTCCCGGAAAACCGCTTGCTGCTCGACAAGGACAAATATCCCACCGCGTCCGTCTTCGTCCGCGTCCGCGGCAACTCGCAGCTCCAGCCGCAGGCCATCAATTCCATCCGTTTTCTCGTCGCCAATTCCGTCGAGGGCCTCAAACCCAACCACGTCAGCGTGGTGGACAACCTCGGCAATGTGCTTTCCGAGAACGCCGATGACGATTCGATGGCTGGCCTGACCAGTTCCCAACTGGCCGCGCGCCGCAACCTTGAACAATACCTCGCCAAAAAAGCGCAGGACATGCTGGAAAAGGCCCTCGGGCCGGGCCAGGCCATCGTGCGCGTCTCCGCTGAAATCAACTATGATACGGTGAGCAGCACGCAGGAAAAATTCGACCCGGATGGCCAGGTGCTCCGTACCCAGACGAAAAACGACGAGAGCACCGATTCATCCACCACCAGCTCCGGTTCCTCGCCCGTGGGCATTTCGGCCAACACCAGCACCAGCACGAACGCATCGCAAACCGCCGGCAACGCGCCTTTGAACAATTCGAACAACCACAAGGTGACTTCCACGGTCGAATACGAAATCGGCAAGACCACCAGCAGCCAGGTGCAGTCCGCCGGCGGTATCAAAAGGCTTTCGGCCGCCGTCACGGTCGCCGCGCTGATGGACGGCACGGGTACGGATCGCAAGGCCGTTCCCCGCACGCCGGAGCAACTGGCCCAGCTTCGCAGCATCGTCGCCAGCGCCGTCGGTGTGGACAGCACGCGCGGAGACGCCATCACGCTGGAGGAAATGCCTTTCAACGACCAGTTCGCCACCGAGATCACCCATGATCTGGATCAGCAGCAGCAACACGAGTTTTGGTGGAACCAGGTCCGCAACCTGATTTATCCCGCGCTTGGACTGGTGGCGCTGGTCATCCTATTGCGCCTGTTCAAGAGCACACCGGTCCAGGAAATTCCGATTGGCGTTCCCGTGGGCCGGTTGATGGGAGCCTATCGGACCAACGGCAATGGTAACGGCCATGCCAACGGCAACGGTAATGGCAACGGCAACGGTCATTCGTATCGGCCCGGCGAATTGACGTATGAAACGCAACCCGGCGTGGTGACCGTGGACGTGCTCAACCGTCTGATAAAGGAAAACCCATCCAACATGAGCCAGGCCATCCGTAATTGGATGAACAATGGCCGTACCCCGGAATCATAATCCCATGCCTGCCGCCCTCGAAACCATGTCCGAGACCTCGACCGAGAATGTCGCACTGAACAAGACCCAGAAGCTGGCGGCGCTGCTCATCATGCTCGGGCCCGAGAGCGGCGGAGCCATCTTGCGGCAATTGCAGCCGCGCGAAGTCGAGGCCATCTCCCGCGAAATGGCACGATTCACCCTGATCACCCGCGAACAGCAGGTGGAAATTCTGGAGGAATTTTCGGATGTGGCCGTCGCTGCCAGCACCTCGGTGTCCGCCGGCGTCGAAGCCACGCGCAACACGCTGGAAAAGGCGGTGGGCAGTTTCAAGGCCAGCGATATTCTGGGCCGGATCGTTTCCACCCGCGCCCCGGTCGGCGGCGCCATGCAGGCCATCGCCGACATGGATCCGCGTCATATTTTCAATCTTGTCCGCGACGAGCAGGTGCAGGCCATCACGTTCATCATCAGCCATCTTTCACCCGAAAAGGCCGCCCAGGTTTTGAACCTGCTGCGCATCGAACAGCGCGACCAGGTGATCGAACGGCTCGCCACGCTTGCCCCCACTCCGGTCGAGGTCGCCGAAAAAGTCGTGGACGTGCTCAACGCGAAGCTGGGCGTCAAGCAAACCCGCGCCATGACCCAGACTGGCGGCGTGACGACCGCGGCGGACATCCTCAATGCCATGGACAAAACCGTCAGCCGGACCATGTTGACCAGCATCGAGGAGCGCAACCCGGATTTGTCCATGGCCATCCGCAAAAAAATGTTCACGTTCGAAGACCTGCTGCTGCTCGCTCCGGCATCCATCCAGCGCATCATGCGCGAAATCGAAATGCGCGATCTGACCCTCGCGCTCAAAAAAGTCAGCGAACCGCTCAAAAAACTGCTGCTGTCCAACATTTCCCGGCGGGCCGCCGAATCCGTCCAGGAGGAACTCGCGTTTCTCGGCCACGTCAAATTGCGCGATGTGGAGGCGGCCCAATTCCGGGTAATTGATTCCGTTCGCAAACTCGAGGCCGAAGGTGAGATTGACCTCGACGAAGCCCGCGCCCTTGAAAATGAAATGGTCTGAATCCATCCCGTTCCGCCATCCGCTCAGAGGCGTGCGTCCACTCACGCAGGCGCCCATGCAGGACTGGCAGGAGCATCTTCGCGAATGCGAGTCGTCGGCCTACGAAAACGGCCGGCGCGACGGCGAGCAGGCCCTGAACGAACAATTGCTGCAACAGCGCAACGAAACGGTTGAACTGCAAAAGGGGATTTTGGATTCGCTGCGCCGCGTGGTGCCGCAGGTGGTTCAGGAGGCCGAATCCGCCCTTATCAGCCTGGCGCTCGAAGCCGCGCAAAAATTTGTCGCCGGACTGCCGATCAGTTCGGAACTGATCGAAACGGTCATCCGGGACGCGTTGCGGCAGGTTGAGGACACCGCCGAAATCATCATCCAGCTTCACCCGGATGATCTCGCCCTGCTGCGCCAGCACAACGCGCCCGTGCTCAGCGGACTGCCGGAAACCGGGCCGTTGCGTTTTGTCGGATCGGCCGAAGTGACGCGCGGTGGTTGCATTGTGCAGACTCGGTTTGGCCTCGTGGACGCGCGCCGTGAAACCAAAATGGAACAACTCCGCCAGGTTCTGGCCACATGATCCCCGCCCTTCCATGTCCGGCGAACCGGTTGCAAACCGCCGCCCGCCGCGTGCGGGAAGCGCGCGTGACGGAAACCTGCGGTCGCGTGGTGCAGCTCATCGGTCTGGTCATTGAATCGGAAGGTCCCGTGGCCGCCATGGGCGAGGTTTGCCGCATCCAATCCGCCCGGCACGACGGCCACACGCTCGCGGAAGTCGTCGGCTTCCGCAACCACCATCTGTTGCTGATGCCGCTGGGTGAAATTCACGGCATTCATCCCGGCAGCGAAGTTGTCGCCACCGGCGCCCCGTTGCGCGTGGGGGTCGGCAGCGCGCTTAAAGGCCGGGTCATTGACGGCCTGGGCCGCCCGATTGACGACCTTGGCCCGATTGTGACCGAACAGACCGTCGGGTTGAATCTCCGTCCCCCGCATCCGTTGAAACGGCAACGGATTGACAGCGTCTTCCAGACCGGCATCAAGTCCATTGACACGTTCATCCCGTGCGGACGCGGGCAACGTCTCGGCATCTTTGCCGGCAGCGGCGTCGGCAAATCCACATTGCTGGGGATGATGGCGTCGCAGGCCGAAGCGGATGTAAATGTCATCGCGCTCATCGGCGAGCGCGGCCGCGAAGTGCGCGAATTTCTGGAACGGGATCTCGACGACCGGGGCCGCAGCAAATCCGTCGTCATCGTGGCCACTTCGAACGAGCCCGGGCTGAACCGGGTGAAGGGCGCGTTCCTGGCCATGGCGATCGCCGAACATTTTCGCGACACCGGACAGAATGTTTTGCTGATGATGGATTCGGTCACGCGTTTTGCGATGGCGCAGCGCGAGATCGGCCTGGCCGTTGGCGAGCCGCCCACCACGCGCGGCTACACTCCGTCGGTTTTTTCGCTGTTGCCGCAATTGCTGGAACGCGCGGGCACCGGCGAGCAAGGTTCGATCACCGGCCTGTTCACGGTGCTGGTCGAGGCGGACGACATGAACGATCCCATCGCTGATGCGACGCGTTCGATTCTCGACGGCCACATCGTGCTCACACGTGAACTCGCCACCCAAAACCATTATCCGGCGGTGGACGTGCTGGAAAGCGTGAGCCGGCTGAATCGTGACTTGCTCCAGCCGGAGCAGATCGGTCTCACCGCCGCCGCGCGCGAACACCTGGCGGTGTACCGGAAAAACCAGGATTTGATCAACATCGGCGCCTATCCGGCCGGCAGTAATCCGGCCATTGACCAGGCCATCGCATTGCACGATCCGTTGAACCGGTTTTTGCGCCAGGGAGTCACCGAAGGTTTTACCGCCCCGCAAAGCTGGTCGCTGCTCACCAAAACCCTGTCGCTCCCGGCTCCGGTCGGAAAATCCGCGGCGCAACCAAATAAAACCACACCATGAAACCGTTTCGTTTTTCTCTCGAATCGTTGCGGGTGCTGCGCCAACAAAAAGAGCGGGTGGCGCAACAGCGGTATGCGGTGGCCCTCACCGCCTGCCAGGCATCGGAATTTCAGTTGCAACGTGCCACCTCGGAACTGGCGGTGGGTTGGAACCGGCTCAGCGATGAGCTGGAATCCGGGATTGCCGCCAACCGGCTGGCCAGTCTCCGGGCCTGGTGCAAGGTTCTGGAAATCCGCTGGAACGAGCGCCAAGCCGCCTTGAATGAAGCCCGGCTGGCCGCCCACCTGGCGTTGCAGGAAATGGCCCGCGCCGTCCGCGACCGCGAGGCGCTGGATCACTTTCACGACAAATCCCGGCTGGCCCATGATCGCGCGGTTCAGCGCGAGGAACAGAAAATGTTAGACGAACTGGCAGTGCAACTAAACGGCGCACCCGGTGCGCTGCAACTGGCCGGCCACAATAATTAACCCACCATGATCCGAATCCTTCAATCATCCTGGCTGACCGCCCTTCTGGGTTGTCTCCTGTATCTGGGAACCACGCTCGCCCTGGTCCGTCCCGACAAATTTGCGGGAGCCAAACTGGTTCCGTCCGACCGTTCCGCCACGGACGACCCGTCGTGGAAATTCAAGAATCCGGAAATTGACCAATGGGTCGCCCAAATGAAGGATGAAAAAGAGGCGATCGCCTTGCGTGAACAACAGCTCAACGAATGGCAGTCCCGGCTGGACGCCGAACGCCAGGAAATCACCTCCGTCACGCAAACGGTGACGCAGTTGCAGTCGGATTTCGACAAAAACGTCATCCGGTTCCAGGCGCAGGAAACGGACAACGTGAAACACCAGGCCAAACTCATCGCGGCCATGTCGCCGGCGGGCGCGACCGCCATGTTCGCTGAAATGGCCGATGACGACGTCGTCCGGATTCTTTTCATCATGAAGACCGACGAGGCGAGTGCAATTCTCGACACCATGAGCAAACTGGGGAGGCCGGAGGCCCGGCGGGCCGCCACCCTCACCGAGCGGTTGCACCAGGTCCTGCCACTTTCGACCAACGCGGTTTCAACCGCCGCTCCCTGATGCCGGCACTTAATTTCATTCTGCCGGCGGCAAATCTCGCTGCGCCCAACGATGGCGGGATGGCCACACCTCCTGCCCGGCATGGACCAGGCGGCGAGCGGTTCGATCAGGTCATGACCCGCGCGCTGTCACCATCCGAAACGGACGAGCCAACCAGAACGACCCATCCAACCACGACCTTCATGGTTCCAGATGACAAGAAGCAAAATCCAATTTCCGCCAAGCCACAGCGACGACGAGTTCAAACTCAGAACCAGAATGCGGCACCCAAAAATGCCGCGCCCGCGGCCAGCAAAACGAGCGCAACACCGGTCCAACTGCAGAAAGACAAGTCCGGTGTGCCGATTGCTGGGAATGATGTTGAAACAAACAAGGGAAATGCCGCCACTGGTTCAGACGCACAGAAGGCAAACCAGATTGCCTCCGGCAATATGCCCGGTTTCGTGATTCAACTTGTTGCCGTACCGCCGGTCAGCACGATTTCATTACTTCCAATCACGCCGGAAAAGAAACTTGCCTCGGAAATTGAGGCGATTCCGCTCGATTCAACTTCGCCACTGGCATCTGGCACGACCAAGCCGGGTGGCATCGGTGCTTTGCCCGCCGGCACCGGGGATAAAATTTCCGATCCAGAAACGTCCCCAAGTAAGGCGGCTGCGAAATTGATTTCCAGCCTCAAACCGGACGAACAGCAAAAAACTGCGGCCAACACCAACGGCACGACCACCGGAAAAATAAATCCAGGCGAATTTCAACCCGTCTCTTTGCCGGCAGGCGACCTCAATCATTTGGATTTCGCCTCGGAACCGGCGATTTATCTGCCACAAAACGAAATTTCCCCGAGCACAGATTCGAGCACGAATACGACGACACTGACGACATCAGCGAGCAATGGCATATCTGCTGCTAAACAGTACCTGCCAATGAAAAACACGGACAAATTGAACAAAGTTGCCGGGTCAACCGGGAAAACCGAGAAAGTTTTGCCGGGCAACGCCGATTCGGAGGCGCCAGAGAATAATTTGCCTACGGCTGAACTGCTCGCGCGCATTTCCCCGCGCAATGGATCGGCCACGATTACCATCGGCCCGTCAACCAAAGTACCCGACCCGGTAACGGCATCATCGGCAGGCGGCGCTTCCGCTGCCTCGGTCGTTGGCCTCGGTTCCCGATCGCTTGAGCGCACGCATGACATGGTCGCCATGCAGGCGGTGCGCTTGGTGGACTCCAAGTTGGATTCCTTGAGCGTGGTGATCAAACCCGGCGCGGGCACGCAGTTGTCGTTGGAACTGCGCCAGCACGGGGACACGATTGAGGCCCAGGTGACTTTGCAGCGCGGTGATTTTGGCCATTTGAGCCAGCATTGGCCGGAACTTCAACAGCGTCTGGAACAGCGCGGCGTCCGGCTGGCGCCCCTGACCGGCAGCGAGAATTCCACCACCGACGGCGGTGCCGGTGGATTTCAGCAATCACAGCGCGAGTCCGCCAATCCGGACCCGCTCGCGACCGGCGCATTCGTCGAGTTTGCACTGGCCAAATCGGCAGTTCACTCAACCACAACCTTAACAGCATTCACCACGGCCCAACGTGGCTGGGAAAGCTGGGCCTGAAACTTTTTTAATATTATGCAAGTCAACCCTGTCACCTCCACCACCAGCGCCACCAATTCAACCGACACCGTCTCCTCGCCGTCCCAAGCGCTCACGCAAAATAATTTTCTCCAACTGATGGTCACGCAGATGGAAAATCAGGATCCGCTCGACCCGCAATCGGACACCCAGATGGCCTCCGAGATGGCTCAATTCACGTCGCTTCAGCAATCCAGTTCGATGGCCGGGTCATTGGGCATGATGCAGGCCAACGGCCTGATCGGGAGCACCGTCAACGTGCAGGTGGACTCGCAAACGACGGACAACGGCGTGGTCCAGGGCGTCGTCCTCCAAAGTGGAACCCCGGAGATTCTGGTCAATGGCGCGGCGTACACCCTGAGCCAGGTGGTTTCGGTGGCCCCCACCGCCGCCGCCCCGGCGGCTGCCAATCAAGGTTCGACCACTCAATAATTTGGAGAACGCAAACTGCAACCAATCAGAACTCTATGAAACGTCATAAAGAACGCACCGATATTAGCACGAACTGGATGGCAGGCTCGCTTGGCATGATTCGCCGGCGCATGGCCAAAGCCTTGGTCGGGCAGGCGGTGAGCATTGCGGTGGACGCAAAAACAATCGCCCGTGGCATCGTTACCGATGTTCTGCCCGAGGCTGACATTCCCGAAATTGTCGTGGAAGGTACCAAATACAACTTGAGCCAGATATTAACCAGTACTCCGGCTGCACTCAGTTTATAGACCAAGTCCGATCACATCACTCACTCAACCAAATAAAATTATGCTTATAGCTTTAGATTCCGGCGTCAGCGCCCTGGACCAGTTCCAACAGGAGTTGGACGTCATCGGCAATAACATCGCCAACGTGGACACCGTGGGCTTCAAAAGCGCGAATGTAAATTTCGCGGACGCAATGAGCCAGACGCTCGGCTCAAACTCCAGCGGTTCCATGCAGGTCGGCACGGGGGTTCTGACCGCCTCCATCACCAGCCAGTTCACCCAGGGTTCCATCAGCAGCACCGGCGTGCAGACGGATCTGGCCGTCAACGGCAACGGATTCTTTGTGGTGAAGGACCCGTCCACCAACTCGGAATATGTCACGCGCGACGGCGACTTTAGTGTGGATACCAGCGGTTATCTGGTCACCAGCACCGGGATGCGCGTACAAGGTTACTCCGACACCGGCCTCACCACATTGGGTGACATCAAGATTGACAACACCGGCGCACCGGGTGGCGACACCGCCGCCGTTCAAAGTTACAGTTTCGGTTCCAACGGCACCCTGACCGTGCAGCTTGCGGACGGCACGTCGTTTACACGCGCGCAGGTGCTGCTGCAAAATTTCACCAGCCCGACGCAGTTGATGAATGCCGGCAACAATCTTTATTCCAACCTGACCGCCGCCGGGCCGCTGGCCACCCCCACGGCACCCAACAGCGGCGGTCTAGGCAACCTTGTCACGGGTTCACTGGAAATGTCGAATGTGGATCTGGCCGGGCAGCTGACCGATCTCATCACCACCCAACGAGCCTACGAGGCCAATGCCAAGGTCATCACCACCAGCGACCAAATCCTCCAGGACATGGTCAATTTGGGACGTTAAAATTTATGCCCGAAGAACGCTCTTCCACAACCACACCGCCGACGGACGACGCTACGCCTCCCACTCCCGCGCCGTCCGCCGGCGGCTTCAAAACCTGGCTGCCGCTCATCATCACCACGCTGTTCATGCCGTTGCTGGCATTTGGCATGACGCAGTTCGTCATCCTGCCCCAGCTCCAAAAAGGACTGGGCCTCGTCGTTCCTGTCAGCTCTCCGGCCGCCAGCAAAGCCAAGAAGGATACGAAGGAAAAACCGGTTACGGTGGCGATGAACAAGCTGCTGGTCAATGTGGCCGGCACCATGGGCGCGCGTTATTTGCTGGTCAGCCTGTCCATCGTCGGCTCCGGCACGGATTTCAAGGCCAAAATTGACGACCATGACGCGCAGCTCCGCGACATGGCCAGCGGGGTGCTCGGTTCCAAATCGCTCGCCGACCTGGAAAAACCCGGTGAACGCAACCTGATCCGCAACGAGCTGATTTCCGGTTTCAATACCGTGCTGGGCGATTCAACCGTGCAGGAAATTTACCTTCCGGAATTTGCCATCCAATAAAAGTTCATGAGTGAACCCGCTGCCCCACCGCCAACACCCGACGCCAGTGACATATTTGTGTTCACCGCCCGGGGCACGCGGGAACGCCGCAAGGCCGCGGACATCCGCGGTCACGATTTCCGCCAGTCCGGTTTTCTCGCGGCCAGCGAACTGCGCCGCATCCGCCAGCGCCACGAGCAGTTCATCCGCTCGCTCGCCGCACGGCTCGCCATTTTTCTGCGGCTCGAATTCAGCCTCCAGCTCTTCAAGGTGCAGATCGTCGGCTACCAGAAGTTCACGGAAAGCCTGCCCAATCCCACGCATATCACGCTGTTCAAAACCGACCCGCTCAAGGGCGTCGGGCTGCTGGTGATTCCGCCGCGGCTGGGTTTGACGCTGGTGGACCGTCTGCTCGGCGGCTCGGGCCAGGCACCGGAAGAAAGCCGCGAATTGACCGAGATTGAAATCGCCCTCTTTGATCAGGTGGCCACGCTGGTGCTCACGGAATGGTGCAATCACTGGCCCGAAATGCGCGACCTGCGTCCATTGCTGCTCGGCCACGAAAGCAACAGCCACTTCCTCCAGACCTCCATGCCCGACACCGCCATGCTCATCGTGTCCATGAACGGCGGCATCGGCGAACAATCGGAGCCGATCCAGCTCGTCTTCCCCTACCCCACCATTGAACCGCTCATGCGGCTGCTCAGCCCTTCCCTGCCGGGAACGGAAACCGTGCCGCCCCCTTCCGCCAAATTGAAATGGAACCCGGAATTCGATGACGTGCAGGTGCCCGTCATCGCCGAGTGGCACGGATTGAAAATGTCCGCCGGCGAAATCACCCGGCTCAAAATCGGTGATTTGCTGTCCCTCGATCCGGCCTGCGCCGCCCAGGTCCAGCTCCGGCTCAACCGCGTGGCCAAATTCACCGGCCGGCCCGGCACTTCCGCCGGCAAATGGGCCGTGCAACTGACCGGCAACATCAAACCCTGACCAATTTATAATCAATGAACGCCACCGCTGAAAATCCCGTCAACCTGAACCTAGTCCTCGACGTGCCCGTGAGCCTCACCATCGAACTCGGCGGCTGCCAGTTGCCGATGCGCGAGGTGCTCCAGCTCAACATCGGCTCCGTGGTCCAGTTGGACAAGGCCGCCGACGCACCGGTCGAGCTTAGCATCAATGGCAAGCTCATCGCCCGCGGCGAGGTCGTCATCATCGAAGACCGTTACGGAGTGAAAATCACCGAAGTCATCGGCAGCGCGTTGCCGGCATAAAACAGGAAAATGAAAAAAATTTCCGTCATCGGCGTCGCGGTGGCTTCGGCCATCTGTATTCTGCCTTCGGCGCTGGCCCAAACCACCAATTTGGTGGCAGCCGCACCGCTGATCGCGCCTGCCTTGCCTGCCGTCGGGCCTTCCGTGCTCCGCGTCCTGGGTGCCCTCGTGTTCGTCATCGGCATTTTCCTCGGCGGTGTCTGGTTGTTTCGCAACTGGCAGCGCCTGGCCCTGCAACGCGGGAACCGGCCGAAATTGAACATCCTCGAAACCCGTCCGCTCGGCGGACGCCAGGCGCTTTATGTGGTGGGCTATGAACAGGGGCGGTTTCTTGTCGCCTCGTCACCGGCCGGCGTAAGCCTGTTGAGCCACTTGCCGGAGGCGGTTCCCGATGAAGCCGAGGCCGGGGTAAAAACAACTTCGTCTGCTTTCGCCCAGGCGCTGGCCCTCATGCTCAAAAGAAAATGAAGCTGTCCCGGATCATATTGACGGTTCTGTCGTTGCTGCTGCTCCTTGGCGTGCTGCCCGCCTCCGCGCAGACCAACCTGTCCGCCGGGTTTGGCCCGCTCCAAATCACGCTCGGCTCCCAAAACGGGGTGCCGGATGTGGACGCGAGCATCAAAATTCTGTTCTTCATCACCCTGGTTTCCCTGGCGCCTTCGCTCCTGTTGTTGATGACCTGCTTCACCCGGGTGGTGATCGTCCTTTCCTTCGTGCGCAGCGCGTTGCAATTGCAGGGCACGCCGGCCAACCAGATCATCATCGGACTTTCGTTGTTCATCTCCTACTTTGTGATGGCCCCGGTGTGGGACAACATCAATCGGGACGCCATCATGCCCTACCAGGCGCATCAAATCACCGGCACCCAGGCCCTCGACCAGGCATCCGGCCACATGCGCACCTTCATGCTCAAACAGACCCGTCCCAAGGACGTGGAACTGTTTGTTTCAATGGCGAAAATGCCGCCCACAACGCCGGATCAACTGCCGCTGCGCGTGGTCATTCCCGCGTTCATCATCAGCGAACTCCGCACGGCGTTTCAAATGGGCTTTCTCATCTTTGTGCCGTTCATCCTGATTGATCTCGTCGTGGCAACCGTGCTGATGAGCATGGGCATGATGATGATGCCGCCCATGACCATTTCTCTGCCCCTGAAACTGCTGCTGTTTGTGCTCGTGGACGGCTGGTCGCTCGTGATCCAGTCGCTCGTCCGCAGCTTCGGCATGTGAACCCTTATGACCACTGAATTTGCCATCGAACTGCTCAAGGCCATGATCTACCAGGCGCTGGCCATCTCCGCGCCGATTCTGATCGTGGCCATGATCGTCGGCCTGGCCGTCAGTTTGTTTCAGGCGGTCACCACCATCAGCGAACAGACCCTGACGTTTGTGCCCAAGGCGCTGGCCGTAACCGGCGTTTTGCTGCTCCTGCTGCCGTGGATCATGCGGTCGCTCATCGAATTCACCACCTCCGTCATCCAAAAAATGCCGCAGATGGTCCAATGAGATAAATCGTCCTCGCTCTCGTCCTCGTTATCGTAATCGAGAAGCCGGGGACGGGGACGAAAACGAAAAATGGAACTCGATTTATACAACTGGCTGCTGGTCTTTTTGCGCGTCGGCGCGTTTTTGCTCGTGCTGCCGTTTTTCTCGGTGGTGAATTTCCCCGTTACGCTGCGCGTGGCGCTGTCGGCGTTGATCGCCATTTTACTGGCGCCGCTGCTGCCGCCGTTTCCGCTCTTAAAATTGGATTTTATTTCGTTGCTGAGCGTGATGCTTCAGGAATTAAGCATCGGACTGCTCCTGGGTTTTATCGCCCGCATGGTGTTTTATGCGGTGGACCTGGCCGGCAACATCATCGCCACGCAAATGGGCCTCAACATGGCCACCCTGTTTGATCCCGCCAGTTCCCAGACCGAGCAGGCGCCGGCCTCGATCCTTTTCTTCCTCGCCGCCGTGGTGATGCTGACGCTCGATCTGCATCATTGGATGCTGGTCGGGTTTGAACGCACCTACACCGTGCTGCCCATGGGTGGGGCGCATTTGAACAGCGCCCTGTTTGAAACCGTGGTGGCCCAGACCGGCAACATTTTTATGGTGGCCCTGCAGATCTCCGCGCCGGTCATTGCCGTTTCGTTTGTCGTCACGCTCGTCTTTGCCGTGTTGAGCCGCGCCGTGCCCCAGATGAACGTGTTCTCCGAGAGCTTCGGCATCCGCATCGTGGGCGGCTTGATTGTCTTCGGCTTCACCATGCAACTCACCGCGCAACACGTCCTGAATTATCTGCATCGCCTGCCGGATGATTTGCTGGCGGTGGCCCAGATGTTGGGAGCGGGCAGGACATGAGCGAGAAAACCGGTGAAAAGACGGAACAACCGACGCCGCGCAAGCTGGAGGAAGCCGTCAAACACGGCCAGATCCCCCGGAGCCCGGAGGTGCAAACCGTCTTTGTCCTGATGGGCAGCCTCGCCGCGCTGGCGTTCTGCGGCCAGGAGATCTGGCAGCACCTGGTTGGCGCGATGGTTCTCACGCTCAGTCATCTGCATGACACCTCGCTCAGCGTCAATTCCCTCCAGGGCTATGCCGTTTCCGGCACCTTGCTGCTGATCAAATGCGTCGCTCCGGTCGTGGTGGCCACCATGGCCGGCGGCCTGCTCGCCGGTGCGGTTCAGGCCCGCTTCCAAACCGCCTCCGAGGCGCTCGCACCGGATTGGAACCGCGTGAATCCGGTGTCCGGGTTTCAACGTGTGTTTTCCGGGCGGATGCTCGTGCCGACCGCCATCGCCATCACCAAGTTCACCTTCATCCTGGCCCTGACTTATTCGGAAGTGCGCCGGGTGTTGAGCGATCCGATTTTTGGAACATCCGTCAGCACCGACCGCATGGCGGCGTTTCTGGCGGAAACCTGTTTGCGGATCGTGTTCCGGGTCGCCCTGGGCCTGCTGGTCATCGCGGGGGTGGATTACGGCTACCAATGGTGGCGCAACCATCAGGATTTGATGATGACGAAAGAGGAAGTGAAGGAGGAAATGAAAAGTTCGGAAGGCAATCCCCGGATCAAGGCGGCGCGCCGCCGCCGTCGGGCCGTCAGCAAGGCCAAGGCGCTCGCCGACGTGCCGCAGGCCGACGTGGTGGTGACCAACCCGACGCATTTTGCCATCGCCCTCCGTTACAACCGCAAGACCATGCGGGCGCCGAAGATTGTGGCCAAGGGCATCCGCCTCAATGCCCAACGCATCCGCGAAATTGCGCTGCAACACCAGATACCCATCGTCGAAAACAAGCCGCTGGCGCGAATGCTGTTCAAGCATGGAAGAGTTGGCGGCGAAGTTCCGACCCAACTGTACGCCGCCGTCGCCGAAGTCCTCGCCTGGGTCTATCGCATGAACCGCTACCGCTATTATTCGGAACAGAACCAGTTATGAACGCATTACCCCGCCCATGACCGGCCGGCCGGAGCCACCCACAGCCTGCCGCGGCTGCCGACGCAGTGGTGTTTTTGCAAAAAGAACAGCCGGAACGAATCGCTTCGCTCCGGCTGCCATTTTCGGATTGGGTTTTCAGGTCTTTAAACCTTCCGAAAATCCCCGTCCCCGGCCTCATTTTGATGAATTTCCGGTTTGTAGCGGCGGTCTGTGACCGCCGAAAACGACGTTCTGGGGGCGTCGCTACAATCCTGGTTCCCTCACGTGGCCATGATGCTCATTGGATTGCTCCAGGCGCTTTGACCCGTGCTGCCGCCCAGCGCGCAGATTTCAGCCACATACTTTTTGCCCGGCGTCGTCGGCATGAGCAGCATCCGGCGCGCGCCGGTGTAATTGATGCCCGCGTTCGTCCACGTCGCGCCGTTGTCCAGGCTGTATTGCAGTTGATACATCCGCCCGTTCAACACCGTCGCGCCGCGCACCGTCAACTGCCCGCTCACGCTGTTGTCAATGCTGTTGATCTGCGGCGTGTCCAGCGGGCCGGGCGTGCGATTGGTGCTCACCACTTCAAAACCCGACGTGAGCAGCGTGTTTAAATCATGACGCGCCAGTCCCTGGCAGTACAACGCATCCTGCATTAACGCGTCCACCAGCGCCTGACGTGAGATTTTTTTGGCCAGCGTGCGGTCCGTGCCGAGCTTGCGCGCGGCGGTTCGGTCCGTGCTGAACGTTGCCTCCAACGCCTTCAATTGCGTGGCCGTGAAGGGCGGCGATACGAAGACCGGATGACCGTCCAGCGCGTCCGAGACATCCAACGCCAGGTTGCTGACGTCATTATCCGTCCCTTTGGTGATCGTTCCGGTGTAGATGCGGAAGTTTCTTACAGGTGTATTAGGCATAATTTTTCACTTTCACTTTAACGTTTTTTTTATCGAGAAGCTTCTGAAGGGACGACCTGTAATCTCGCCGGAAGTTTCGGAAAAATGTATAGCAACGCCGGTGCCAACCTCCCCGGAGCCGGCCGCGCCGCCGCGCCGCCATTTCGTAAATCCTTGAACCGCACCGGCAAAGACGGCGTGGCCGCCACAGCCATCCAATGTGGGTCAAGGCAGCAAAGCGGCT
>Ga0182030_10004961_pt1 | contig 28327 bp, 26 predicted proteins | sample 812S3MmetaG_FD_121299 | JGI IMG/M metagenome (GOLD analysis project Ga0182030, IMG submission 121299) | Permafrost microbial communities from Stordalen Mire, Sweden - 812S3M metaG (Illumina Assembly) | ecosystem: Environmental > Terrestrial > Soil > Wetlands > Permafrost | place: Sweden... | reverse complement strand
GCCGGCTCCGACCACCACGACGTCAAAGACGTGGTCGATGAACTTGTACTCGCTCATGACTTCTCAGGATCCGAATGCGATACGCAAGATCGCGAATACGCTCGCGCCGCCGCACAGGACGTATGAAAATCTCAGCAGCAACAACAAGAACAGCTTCGCTCCCATCGCATGCACGTAGTCCTCTACCACAACCATCGTGCCCAAGTAGGAGTGATAGGTCAGAACCGCCACCAGGAGCACCGCGAGGAAGCCGCTCAGCGGCACCGAGAGCCACGTGTGCACGGTGAGATAATCGAGCTCCGGCAAGAGCAGCAACGAAAACAAGAACCACAAGGTGAGCGGAATCAGCGCCACCGCGGAGAGCCGCTCGGCCCACCAGCGCGCGCTGCCCTCCTTGGCCGATCCGGTGCCGAGCACTTGGCCCAGCGGGCTGCGCAATCTCATAAGCGCCCGCGCCAGAGCACGGCCCAAACGCAGATCGTCAAAGCGATCGACCCCAGCACGGCGAACCAGCCGCTCGCGTGGCGCTCTCGGCGCTCGAACCCCAATCCTAAGTCCCAGAACAAATGCCGCACACCGTTCAGAAGATGATAGAGAAACGCAAAAGTCCAGCCGCTCAGAAACACCAGCCCGACGGGGCTCGCAAACAGGCGCTCGGCCGCGCGGAAGCTCTCCTCGCCGGTCGCGAGCGAGATGAGCCAGTAGCACAGCGCGACCAACCCGAGCGCGAGCGCGATGCCGGTCAAGCGGTGCAGGATCGACAGGGTGTTGCCGATCTGCCAGCGGTAAATCCCAAGATGCGGAGACAGCGGTCGAGGGTGCGGAGGCATGCGCGGCGGGTCAGAAGTCAATGCAGCGGCCGCGCACTTCCCAATCGCCGTAGCGCGTCGGCTCCGGTCCCTGGCGTCCGCCCACCTCGCGCGGGGGGATCCTCGCCGGTTGCGGTTGCAAGGCCTTGGGCGGCGTCGGCAACCTTTCCGGCTGATCTTCGTTTTCCACAGTCACAAGCAAAGTTTGCCAGAAAACCAGGGTGGATAACCACGCCCGCGGCGTCAAAAGCGCCCGTATGCGATCCGATCGCGCGGGGGGTTGACAGAGGCCGCCATGTACCCCATTCATAGGAGCGTGAGCACCGATAGCATCCGCGTCGCCCGAGTCGCCGGCGAGCACGCGCCGGCGGCCGGACCCGGCCGTCTCGCGCACGTCGGCGCCCTGCGCTTCGCCGGGCCCGATGCGGTGAATTTCCTGCAAGGCCAGGTATCGAACGACACTCGGCGTCTCGCCGAAGGCGCGCCGCTTCTCGCGGCCTACTCGAGCGCGCAGGGACGAGTGATCGCGGTTCTGCACCTCTTGCCGCATTCGAGCGGAGTGATCGCGTTGCTGCCGCGGGACGTGCTCGGCGCGACGTGCGAGCGGCTGCGCAAATTCGTGCTGCGCGCCAAGGTCAAGATCGAGGATGTGAGCGATCGGCTCTCCGTCATCGGCGTGCTCGGTACCGAGGGGCTGCGCGCCGCCGGCCTTCCGGCTCCCGACATCCGCGGTTATCTCGAGCGCGACGGCATCGGGATCGCCCGTGTCGCACCCACCGCGCAGGGCGAGTCGAGCCGATATTGGATGATTCGCGAAGCGGGGCCGGCGGAGAGCGACGTCGCTCCCGACATCGAGACAGCGTGGCGCCTCGCCGACATCCGCGCCGGCTTGCCTACGGTATACGCGGCGACCAGCGAGGCCTTCGTCGCGCAGATGCTAAATCTCGATTTGATCGACGGTATCAGCTTCTCGAAGGGCTGCTACACCGGCCAGGAGATCATCGCGCGCACCCAGCATCTCGGCCGGATCAAGCGGCGCATGGTGCGCTTGCGCCTGGCGGCTCGAGAGTGGTCGATCGGCGGATCGGTGCAGCTCGCCGACGGACGAGCCGCGCGATTGATTGAGCTCGCACCCGCCGATGGGCATGTCGAGGCGCTCGCGGTGCGCAACGTCGAGGCCGGAGCCGCAGCAGAGGGCGCCCCGGGCGAGCGTGCCTCGGGCGAGCGCGCCCCGGGCGACCCCCTCTCGGACGGCATCGAGCTGACGCTGCCCTACTCCGTGTTTTCGAGCGCCCGCTGATCTGGCGAGCCGCCGCCGGATTACTGACAGCCGCGTTGAGCCGAGCCGCCGCCGTTCTTAGAGATCGATGATCTCGACGGCCGCGGCGCGCAGCGATTCGGCGAAGAATAGGCTGCCGACGCGAGCGAATCGCTCTGCGTCGTCCGTCGCCAACCAGGTGATCCGGCCTTCCGCCACGGGCTCTGCCGCCCCAGTGGCGCGCGACCCAATCGCATCCGACAGGATTCGGGCGGTCGCCGCCGCCGAGTCGACGATGCTCACGTTGCCCGGCACCGCCGAGCGGATGGCTTCCATCAAGACAGGAAAATGCGTGCAGCCGAGGACCAACGTGTCGGGCGAATCGTCGGCTGCGAAAATCGGGTCGAGATAGCGATGGGCGATGATCTCGGCCTCCGCTCCTCGGGTCCATCCTTCTTCCGCAAGCGCAACGAACATCGAGCACGCGCGCGCAGTCACGCGCGCCGCGGGGCAGCGACGCTGTATCGCGCTTTGATAGGCGCCCCCTCGGATCGTACCTTCCGTCGCGATGACCGCAATGTGCTTGGAGACGGACGTGACGACCGCGGCCTCGGCGCCGGGTTCCACGACTCCGCTGATCGGCAACGCCGGATACCGCTCGCGCAGCGCGCCTAGCGCCGAGGCCGACGCGGTGTTGCACGCCACCACCAGACAGCCGATGCCGCGCTCGAGCAATACGGCCGCGCATTGCAGCGAGTAGCGCGCGACCGTCTCGGGGCTCTTGGTGCCGTACGGTAGCCGCGCCGTGTCGCCCAAATAGATGAAATCCTGCGCGGGCAGCGCCTCACGCAACGCGCGCAGCACGGTGAGCCCGCCGACGCCCGAGTCGAACACCCCGATGGGCGGCACCGGGGGTCAGGCTTCCGGTCGCATGTGGGGGAACAACAGCACATCGCGAATCGAGGGGGAATCGGTGAACAACATCACCATCCGGTCGACGCCCAATCCGAGTCCTGCGGCGGGCGGCATTCCGTACTCGAGCGCACGCACGTAGTCCGCGTCGTAGTACATGGCTTCCTCGTCGCCCTGCGCTTTGCGCTCGACCTGGTCCCTGAAGCGCTGCGCCTGGTCCTCGGCGTCATTGAGCTCGGAGAAGCCGTTGGCGAGCTCGCGGCCGCCCACGAAGAACTCCCAGCGGTCGGTGATGAAAGGATCCCGGTCGTTGCGCCGCGAGAGCGGCGAGACCTCCGCCGGATAAGCATAGGCGAAGGTCGGCTGGATGAGCATGTGCTCCCCGGTTTTCTCGAATAGTTCGATCTGCAGCTTGCCCGCGCCGTCCGTCGCTTTGAAGGGAATTTTCATGGCCTCGCACACGCGGCGCAGATACGCCACCTCGCGCAGCGACTTGGGATCGAGATCGGGATTGTTCGCGAGCAGGATCTCCTCGATCGAAAGGCGCGCGAAGCTCTTCGATAGATCGAGCTCGACACCCTGATAGGTGAGCTTGCGCGAGCCGATGAGCGTATCGGCGAGACCCTGGAACAGGGTCTGGATCATCTCCATGAGGTCGGTGTAGTCGGCGTACGCCTGGTACAGCTCGAGCATGGTGAACTCGGGGTTGTGCTGTGTCGAGACACCCTCGTTGCGGAAATTGCGATTGATCTCATAGACCCGTTCGAAACCGCCGACTGTCAAGCGCTTCAAGTACAGCTCCGGCGCGATGCGCAGGAACATGTCGATGTCGAGTGCATTGTGATGCGTCTTGAACGGGCGCGCGGCTGCGCCGCCCGGGATCGGATGCAGCATCGGCGTCTCGACTTCGAGAAATCCGCGCGAGTCGAGGAACGCACGCAGGTAGCGCACTATGCTCGAGCGCGTCTCGAACACTCGCCGGCTCGCCTCGTTCACGATGAGATCGACGTAGCGGCGCCGGTAGCGCATCTCCGTATCCGCGATGCCATGCCACTTGTCGGGCAGCGGCCGGAGCGACTTGGTCAACAGCCGCAGCCCCTCGGCGCGCACCGACAGCTCGCCGGTCTTGGTGCGGAACAAGGTGCCCTCGGCGCCGACGATGTCGCCTACATCCCAGGTCTTGAACTCATCGTAGACGGCGCCGAGCGTGTCTTTTTGCAGGAACACCTGGATCGCCCCGCTCGAATCCTCGAGCTTGAGGAAGCTCGCCTTGCCCATCACCCTCTTTGCGCGCATCCGCCCAGCGACGCTCACGCGAATGGCCTCCGCCTCCAGCGCCTCGACGCTGCGGTCGCCGTAGGCACACGCGATGTCGCCCGCGAGTGCATTGCGGCGGAAATCGTTGGGAAAGGCCACGCCCTGCTCGCGCAGCTTCTCGAGCTTCGCGCGCCGCTCGGAGATCAAATGGTTGTCGTCGTCGTCGCTCATAGGCCCTGCTTCAGGCTCGCTTGCATGAATTCGTCGAGATCGCCATCGAGCACGGCCGTGGTGTTGCCGATCTCGACGCCAGTGCGCAGATCCTTGATGCGAGACTGGTCGAGAACGTAGCTGCGGATCTGATTACCCCAGCTCACGTCGGACTTCGAATCCTCGAGCACCTTTGCGGCGGCATTGCGCTTGTTGAACTCGAGCTCGTAGAGCTTGGCCTTCAGCATCTTCATGGCGGTGGAGCGGTTCTTGTGCTGGCTGCGCTCGCTCTGGCAGGCGACCACGATGCCGCTCGGAATGTGAGTGATGCGCACCGCCGATTCGGTCTTGTTCACGTGCTGCCCGCCGGCGCCGCTCGAGCGGTAGACGTCGGTGCGCAAATCGGCCGGATTGATCTCGATGTCGATGTCATCGTCCACCTCGGGCGAGACGAAGACGGACGCGAACGAGGTATGGCGGCGGTTGCCGGAGTCGAACGGCGACTTGCGCACCAGCCGGTGCACCCCGGTCTCGGTACGCAGCCACCCGTACGCGTAATCCCCGGTCATGCTGATGGTCGCGCCCTTGATGCCGGCGACCTCACCTGCGCTCTGGTCGATGATCTCGGTCTTGAAGCCGTGCCGGTCGGCCCATTTCAAGTACATGCGCAGCAGCATCGCAGCCCAGTCTTGCGCTTCGGTGCCGCCGGCACCCGCCTGGATATCGAGAAACGCGTTGTGCGAATCCATCTTGCCGGGGAACATGCGCTGGAACTCGAGACGTTCCACTTCACGGCTGAGCCGGGCCGCATCCGCTTCGATCTCGACGACGGTGCCGTCGTCGCCCTCCTCGGCCGCCACCTCGAGGAGCTCGCCGGCGTCGCGCAAGCCGCGCGTCAACCCATCAAGGCCGCTCACCACCTGCTCGAGCTTGGCGCGCTGCTTGCCGAGTTCTTGCGCCCGTTCCGCGTTGTTCCAGATGCCGGGCTGTTCGAGTTCCCGAACTACTTCCTGCAGAAGCTCGTTCTTGTTGTCGTAATCAAAGATACCTCCTCAAAGAGTCGGTTCGCTCCTCGAGATCTTTGATGAATCGCTTGACTTGATTGACTTCCATCCCGCGCATGTTAGCACAGGGACGAATCAGCGCACTTGCAGGTGCTGGCAATTGAGCTGTACTTGCTCGGCGCCGTGGTACTCGTTCACTTCCAGACGATACGCGAGATCCACCCGGGCACCGTGCTCGAGACCCTGCGCCTCGAGCGCCCCCCCGAAACCGAACGCGATGGCGTCGAGCGCGGCGCCCGCGTGCGCGCCGCCCGCTCCGGCGCTCGTGCGCAGCTGAAGTTTCAGGTGCTTGCCGCCGACGATGCGCGCGTCGGCGATCGTGAATTCGCCGTCGAAGACCGGCTCGGGGAACCCGGATCCCCACGGCCCGGCCCCGCGCAGCACGCGGGCCGTCTCGAGCGAGAGTTCCTGGAGCGGCAGCTCGCCGTCGCTGTGAATCACGCCCCGCAAGCTGTCCGGATCGGCGCAGGCGGCGATCTCGTCGGCGAACGCCCGGCGAAATGTCTCGAAGCGCTCCTCGGGCAAGGTCATTCCCGCGGCCATGGCATGGCCGCCGAACTTGTCGATGAGACCCGGGTGGCGGGCGGCGATCGCGTCGAGCACGTCGCGAATATTTATTCCGGCGACCGAGCGCGCCGAGCCGCGCAACGTCCCGCCCTCGGCGCGCGCGAAAGCAACCACCGGCCGATGCAGCCGATCCTTGATCCGGCCGGCAACGAGCCCGACCACCCCTTGATGCCAACCGGGGTCGAACAGGCACAGCCCGAGCGTCTCGCTGCCGGCCGGGTCGAAGCGCACCGCACCCGCGAGCTCGACGGCCTCGAGCTGCATCCGTTGCTCGATCTCGCGCCGCTCCTCGTTCAACCGGGTGAGCTGCGCGGCGAGCGCGAGCGCTCCCTCGGCGTCATCTGCAAGCAAGCAGGCGATGCCGACGCTCATGTCGGTCAGGCGGCCGGCCGCGTTGAGGCGCGGCGCGACCACGTAGCCCAAGTCGGTCGCCGAGAGCTGGTCGAGCCGCCGGCCGGACAGTTCCACCAGCGCGCGGATTCCCGCGACGCATCGACCCGCGCGGATGCGGCGCAACCCTTGCGCGACGAGCACCCGGTTGTTGCGATCGAGAGGCACGAGATCCGCGACGGTGCCGAGCGCCACGAGGTCGAGCAGTTCGGAGGGCTTGAACTCTCGATCGTCGAGCACGCGAGCGAGCGCGGCCGCGACGTAGAACGCCACGCCGACGCCGGCGAGCGCGCGGCTGCCGAACGAGGCTCCCGTGAGATTCGGATTCACAATCGCTTCTGCATCAGGCAGCCGCGCCCCCGGCAGGTGATGATCCGTGATCAAGACGGGGATCCCGAGCGCGCGGGCCGCCGCGACACCCTCGATGCTCGATACCCCGTTGTCCACCGTGACGATCAGCGTCGGCCGCCGTTCCGCGGCCTGCGCGACGATTCCGGGAGTGAGCCCATAGCCGAAGCGAAAGCGGTTCGGCACGAGGAAGTCGACGTGCGCGAACTTGAGGCCGCGCAGCGCACGCACCAGGAGCGCGCTGCCCGTCGCCCCGTCCGCGTCGAAGTCGCCGACCACCAAAACGCGGCCGGCGTTGCGGTGCGCGGCCAAGAGCTCCGCGGCACGCTGCACCCCCTCGAGCGTGCTCACCGGCAGCAGCCGCTCGAGCGACAGATCGAGGTCCTGCGCACAGACGATGCCGCGCGCCGCGTACACCCTTCGCAGCACCGGATGCAGGCCGGGCGCGAAATCGAGCGGCGGACCCGACGGACGGCGGCGAATCTCAGTCATCTTGAGTCGGCTCCCGCGAGCGCGCCGAGCGTCTCCCACCACGGCTGGGCCTTTCGCCAAAAGCGGGTAAGGCCGCGCGCGCTCAACCGAAAAGCGCGCTGGCCCGCCGACAAATCGATTCGGCGAAGCCGCTTCGATTTGAGATCGGCGAGCGCCGGCGCAAGGAAGCATTGCTCCACGCTCTGCCAGGCAGGCGTGCCGGGAGAGTCCGCAATCACCACGACGCCGGGAGGCGCTTGCCTTGTGCTTCCGGCCGGGGTAGTGAGCGGATAGCGGCTCTCTTGCGGGAAAGCCGCGAACAAGGGATCGCTGCCCGCCGTCCAGCCCTCGACCGCAGGCAGCGGCGCATCGAGCGCCCCCCCGCCCCAGAGCCACAGGCTGCTGATGGCGGGCTTCGCGCGTGCGCGCCGACGCGCGTTCACGTCATGCTCGAACAGCCACATCTCGATCTCGCTCGCGAGCCGGCGCAGGCGCGCGCCATCGGCGCCGCGCGGGAGCGACCCGAACACATCGCCTCCAACGAGTTGCTCGGGATCGGTGGTCGCCGCCTCGAGCGGCGCATCGAACTGGCACAGCAAAAGCGCCTCGCGTGCGCGTACCAACCGCACAGCATCGCCCGCGAACACGCGGTTGAAATCCACCGCGAGGGCCTGCGCCTCGCCGGGCTCGAGCTCGAGAATCCCATCGGGGGGAAGGTGCAGGCTCCGAGGACCGGCTTCGAGATGTACGGGTGTGGCGAGCAGCGCCCACTTTCCAGGCGCAGAGCTCGCGTGCCCGCTCGAGGCCGCCGTCGCCACCGCGGGCACCTCGAGCGCCTGCGGAGCGATGACGCGAAACGCTGCCGCCCGCCAATCCGCAACGTGTTCGGGCGGGTCGGCGCGCGCCAGCAATCGCTCGAGCAAGGGTGCGCGCGCCGGCGCGGGCGCGGACGTGCTGCCGGCGGTAATGCGAAAATACACGGTGGACAACGGCAATCCTGATGCGAAGATACGTATGTTACCGATATGCGTTTCACTCAGGACGGAACTTCCGCAGCCAATCTCATCCGCGCCTACGGCCCGGGCGAGCTCAAGATCAACGATAGGGTGTTCACGAGTCCGGTGATCGTGAGCGCGTCGGCGATCGCACCCGGCCCTGAAATCCGCGACGTCGGGGCACTCGCGACCGAGCACGCCGCCGCGCTCCTCGCGCTCGATCCAGATGTCGTGCTGCTCGGCACCGGCGCGCGGCAGCGCTTTCCATCTGCCCACTTCGGAGCCCAGTTTCTGCGCGCCGGCATCGGATTCGAGGTTATGGACACGGGGGCGGCATGCCGCACATTCAACGTGCTCATCGCTGAGCAGCGCCGTGTGGTGGCACTACTCTGGCCGTATAGAAAAGAATGAAAAAGAAAGGCGGGGCGCTGACGACGTAAATAATTTGGTATCGAGAATTGTTTTATTTCTTATTGATTTTATTCTGATTTTTCTCTGACCGAATCTAACCGTAGCGCCCCGCGAATGGACTTTTCCCCAACAACTCGCGCTCAAACATACGGCAAGCGGCCGGCAAGCGTCAACGACGGAGCGGCGAAAGTGCGGCGCCACGCAGCGTACCTCAAAACTTTTTTTCATAATAATCAATGACTATTGACACTTCACTCGAAACAACCTTGCAATGTCCTACTTAGCGCCCGCTAAATAAGGCAAGGGATCGACCGGCTTGCCGTTCAGCCGAATCTCAAAATAAAGCACGGGGATCTGATGAGCTCCGGTGCCCATCTGCGCGATCGGTTGACCTGCGGTAACGTCTTGTCCTTCATGCACTGCGAGATCGCGCGTGTGCGCATAGGCGGACAGCAGGTTCTCGCCATGCTTGATGATGATGAGGTTGCCGTAGCCGCGCAGGCCGTTGCCCACGTACACGACGCGCCCGCTGCATGCAGCGCGCACCGGCTGGCCAAGTCGCCCGAGCAGCAAAATGCCGCCGCCCGGCACCGCACGCGGCGGCGACGCATGCTCCGTCGGCCAGATCCAACGTGTGGGTTTGCCGTCGCACGCAAAGAGTATTGCCGCAGCGGGCGGCGGTGTGGGCGCCGCCGGCCGGACCTCCGCTGGCTTGGCGGGCGCGAGTGAGCCGGTTCGAGGCGGCGCGGGTGCATTGGTCCGGGCCGCCGGCGTCTCGGCGAGCGCCCGCGCCGGCGGCCGCAGCGTCAAGATCTGACCGATCGTGATGCGGTAGTCGGATCCGATGTTGTTCCACCGCGCGAGCTCGTGATAGTCGAGATCGTGGCGCCATGCGATGCTGTAGAGCGTGTCCTGCGGCTTTACCACGTACGTCTCGGGCGTGTAGCCACCGCCCGACGCGCACCCGCAAACCATGCTGATGAGCCCGATGACGCCGATCGTCCGGGCTAGAATCCTGTTTGAGTCTTCCACGTGCGTCCGCACGTGGAATCTAACGCTGCAATCCCGAGAGCAAGGGAACGAAACTCACTGCGCCCAAGCACTCGCGCTGCACGCGCGACTCGGTCTTGGTGTAGCGCACCAGCTCCTGCCGCCCATCGGGACCGACCGGCGCGATCAAGCGGCCGCCGACGACCAGCTGCTCGAACAGTGACGGCGGCACTGCATGCGGCGCCGCCGTCACGAGGATCCCGTCGAAGGGTGCGCGCGTCGGCCAACCGACATTGCCGTCGTCGTGCCGGAAATGCACGTTGCGGATTTTCAGCTCGCGCAACGCACGCCGCGCCCGCCCCACGAGGCTTGCGATACGCTCGACCGTGTAGATCTCCTTCACGAGCGGCGAGAGCACCGCCGTTTGATAGCCGCAGCCGGTGCCGATCTCGAGCACCTTGGGCGTCGGGCCCGCCTTGAGCAGCGCCTCGGTCATGCGCGCGACGACATAAGGCTGGGAGATGGTCTGACCGAAGCCGATCGGCAGCGCCGTATCCTCGTAGGCGCGCGTCGCGAGCGCCTCGTCCACGAACAAATGCCGCGGCACATTGCGTATCCGGTCGAGCACATGCGGATCGGCGATGCCCTGCTCCTGCAGTCTCTGCACCAGCCGCTCGCGCGTGCGGGCCGAGGTCATCCCGATCCCGTTGAGGCGCGGTCCTTGAATGTAAGTGCTCAAACGGAGAGCCAGCGCTCGAGCTCAGGCAGAGCCGCGTGGCGCGTCAAATCGATCTGCAGCGGCGTGATGGAGGCAAAGCCATGCGCGATCGCGTGGAAATCGGTTCCCGGGCCGGCGTCCTGACCCTCGCCGGCCGCGCCCACCCAATAGACATTGCGGCCGCGCGGATCCTTGGCAGGCACCACGCGCTTGCTGCGATGCCGGTTGCCGAGCCGCGTGACTTGGATCCCCGCGAGCTCCCCGTCAGGGAGATCCGGCACATTGACGTTGAGCATCACCGGTATCTGCAGGGGCGTGACCGAAAGACGCTGGATGAGACCCGCCGCGACGCGCGCAGCGCTCGCAAAATTCCTGGGACTGCCCGGCTCGACGCACAGCGATACCGCGATCGCCGGCAATCCAAGAAACCGACCCTCCACCGCCGCCGCCACCGTTCCCGAGTAGAGCGTGTCGTCGCCCAGATTCGCGCCGTCGTTCACGCCCGAGACGACGATGTCGTGTTCGAAATCGAACAAGCCCGAAATCGCAAGGTGCACGCAATCGGTGGGCGTGCCGTTGACGTAGAAACAGTCGGTATCATAGCGCGCCGCACGCACGGGCACGTCGAGCGTGAGCGAATTGCTCGCCCCGCTGCGGTTGCGATCGGGAGCCACGACGGTGACGGCGCCGAGCGGTTTGATCTCCCGCCGAAGCGCCTCTAGGCCCTCGGCCCGGTAACCGTCGTCGTTGGAAAGTAGGATTTTCAATCGATTTTACACAAGCCGGATGATGGGTTGCGCCCCGCCGACTATACTGTAACGCCGCAAACCCGGATAGCGGATCGAGCCGTCTCACCTTGGCAAAATCTCGCTCGAAATCGAATGACGCGCAAGGCGCTGGCTCGGCCGTCTCCGACGAGGCGCTGCTGTTTCGCGCCGCGGTACGCGACGTGAAGCCACTCGAGCAAGCCGCGTCGGTCACGACAACCGCTGCCGCGGCGGCCGCTGCTACGGCGGCAGCTTCCGCGGCGGCAGCTTCCGCGGCGGCAGCTTCCGCGGCGGCCGCTTCCGCATCGGCGACGGGCGCGAGCAAGCCGCGCAAGGCACGCCGCGCGGCGGCGAGCGTCGCCGCGGCGTTCGCGGAACCGGCGCACGACATGCCGCTGCTCGCCGATAGCGTGCCCGCGGAAGACGCGGTCACGGGCGCCGACGTGCTCTCCTTCCGCCGGCCGGGCGTGCGCACGCGGACGCTGCGCCATCTCCGACGCGGGCTCTTTCCGGTGGAAGACCAACTCGACCTACACGGGTTGAATCAGTCCGCGGCGCGCGACAGCCTCGCCGAGTTCATCGAGCAAAGCCGCGGTGCCGGGTACCGCTGCGTACGCATCGTGCACGGCAAAGGCTACCGCTCGGGCGCGCGTGGCCCGATTCTCAAGATCGCCGTGAATTCCTGGCTCAAGCGGCATGGCGACGTGATCGCTTTCACGTCCGCGCGCACCATCGACGGCGGCACGGGCGCGCTCTACGTGTTGCTGCGCGCCTAATCTGAGCCAGCCTAATCTGAGCCAGTGCGCCGGCCTAATCTGCGCCGCCCTGATCCGCGCCGGACTCGAACCCAGCACCGAACTCGGCAATCTCGCGCAGCACGGCGGTCGCGAACTGGCCGCGGCCGAGACTGAATGCGAGCGTGAGCATTCCAGCCTCCGTCTCGACGCCGCTCTCTGCCTCCACGCATAGGTCCCGTACTGCGCAGCGCAGCGGCCGACGCTCCTGCTCGAGCCCTTCGGCGGCAAGGAGCTCGGCCACGGCGCCGAATTCACGCGCCGTTGCGAGCTCGATCTCGTGCACCGTCCCTTCGCTCTGTGGCGGGCCTCGGCCCCAGAGCGGCCCCGAGGGATGGATGTCGAACGCCTCGACTCGCCTCGAGAGCTCATCGTCGACCGCTTCGACGCGAAAATGGCTGCCGCTGCCGTCGAGACTCGCCAGATCGCCGGGCTGCAGCAGTCCCCAGCTCGCGCTCTCGACCCGCCGTGCGAGAACCGCATTGAAGATGAGCGAGCGGGCCGCGGACAGGGCGAACCCGCGCTCGGTGCGGCCCGCTGGCTTCACGTCGCCCTCGATCCAGTCGGCGACCCGGTCAAGATTGCAGCCGTCGCGGCCAAAGCGCTGCGGGCCGAAATAATTGGGGGCGCCGCGCGCGCGCAGCGCCGCGAGTTTCGCCTCGAGCGCATCGCGCGACCACGCGACGTTGCGCAAGCGGATGCGGAAGCGGTTACCGGACAGAGCGCCGCGCTTGAGCTTGCGCTGGTTGGCGTGCACCTCGAGGACCCTGAACTCGTCGCTGCGCGCCGCGTGCCAGAATTCTTGAGATTTTTTCCCGACCGGGACACTGAACCATTGCGCGGTGATCGCGTGCCGATCCTTGAGTCCTGCGTAGCCCACATCGGCCGGCGGCAGGCCCGCGAGCCGCGCGAGCTGCTCGGCCACCCAGCGCGTGTTGGCGCCGCGCTTCTCGACGCGCAGCAGCCAGTGCGGACCGTTGCCCGAGGGCACGAAGGACAGCTGTTCTTCGACGCGAAAGTCCTCGGGTTCGGCCTTGATCTCTGCCTTGGAGAGCGGCGCACCGTGGGCGCGCGGCGGCACGAGCGCGGCACGCGTCCAGTCATCCGGGCGCCGCCGGCGCGGGCTCACGACCCGTCGAGCAGCACGGCCGCCTGCGCTGCGAGTCCCTCGCCCCGCCCGATGAATCCCAAGCGCTCGGTCGTGGTCGCCTTGACGTTGATACACCTCTCCGGCGCGCCCAAGTCGGCGGCGAGATTCGCGGCGATCGCAGCGCGGTGCGCGGCGATCCGCGGCGCCTCGGCCAAGACCGTGATGTCAGCGTTGACCAGCTTGAGACCCGCCGCGCGCATCATTTCCGCCACTCGGCGCAGGAACGCCCGGCTGTCGGCGCCCCGATATTGAGGATCGCTGTCCGGAAAATGCCGCCCGATGTCGCCCTCGCCGAGCGCGCCGAGCACGGCATCGCAGAGCGCATGAATCACCACGTCGCCGTCGGAATGGGCGACCACGCCCCGATGGTGGGCGATCCGCACGCCGCCGAGCATGACGTGATCGCCGCTACCGAAAGCATGCACGTCGAACCCTTGGCCTACCCTCATCTGCGCGCTCTCCACACTTCGCAAGATTTGCGTTGCCGCTGCGAGGTCGGCGACACGCGTTATTTTGATATTGAACGGCGAGCCGGGCACCAGGCGCGCGCGAAATCCCAGCCGCTCCATGGCCTGTGCCTCGTCGGTGACCTGGATGCCGAGCCGCACGGCCTCCTCGAGTGCGCGCTCGAGCGCTGCGAGGCCGAATGCCTGCGGGGTCAATGCGCGCCACAACCCCGCCCGATCGATCGTCTCGCCCACCAGCCCGTCGCGCTCACGCTTGACGGTATCGACGACGGGCGCTGCGAGCACCGCGCCGCAACCGGCCGCGTCGAGCGCGTCGATCAATGAGCGCACGTCGTCCTGATCGAGGCACGGGCGGGCCGCGTCGTGTACCAGCACCCAGTCGTCCGGCGCCGCCAGCGCGCCGAGGCGCCTGAGTCCATTCATCACCGAGTCCTGGCGTCCGGCGCCGCCAATCGCGGTGAGAAGCTTCGGGTTGCTCGACACCGCAAGCTCGCCCCAGCGCGCATCGTCCGCGGCCAGCACCACCACGACCTTCTCGATGCGCGGTTCGGCGAGCAGCGCGCGCAGCGACCATTCGATGACGGTGGCGCCGCGCAGCTCGGCATATTGTTTGGGAGATCGGCCTGCATGGGGCGTGCTTGCAGCCGACGCTGCCCGCGGCCCTTCGGGCGCGCCTACAGCCGTCCCTGCGGGCGCCCCTTCGGGCGACTCGAAACGCTCGCCGCGTCCCGCGGCCGGCACGACCGCGAAGACGCGGCGCGCTGACGGAGCCGGTGTCACCGGGCGCGGGCGGTGAGCGAGCCGGCTGGAGGCGCGGGCGCCGCAGTCGCCGGCACCGCAGTCGCGGACGACACGATCTGATAGAACGTCTCGCTGTTGCCCACCATGCCGAGCTCGCTGCGGGCGCGCTCTTCGAGCGCCGCGAGACCGACCTTCAAATCAGTGACCTCGGCGAGCAGTTGGCCGTTGCGCTCGCGTTGCTCCGCATTCGCCGCAGCCTGCGCCTCTACTTCTTGGGTGAGACGCCAGATCTCGCGCTGGCCTTGATCGGAGACCCACAGCCGATACTGCAGGAGCACCAGGCACAGTCCGAGAATAATCGCCAAAATCCTCATGGGGTCAGGAGCTTAGCACGAACTCTTAAGAAATCGGAACCGCGAGCGCATTTCGCCCCGCATATATTGCGCGCGCCCCCAGCTCACCTTCGATGCGAAGCAGCTGATTGTATTTGGCGACTCGGTCCGAGCGGGACATGGAGCCGGTCTTGATTTGCGTCGCGGTGGTCGCTACGGCGATGTCAGCGATCGTGGCGTCCTCGGTCTCGCCGGAGCGATGCGACACGATCGACGCATATTTTGCCTTCGCGGCCATATCGATCGCCGCGAGAGTCTCGCTGAGCGTTCCGATCTGATTCGGCTTGATGAGGATCGCGTTCGCGATTTTTTTAGCGATTCCCTCCGCGAAGATCTTGGTGTTGGTGACGAATATGTCGTCGCCGACCAGCTGCAGTTTGCCCCCGAGCTTCTGCGTGAGCACGGCCCAGCCGTCCCAATCATCCTCGCTCATGCCGTCCTCGATCGTGACGATTGGATACTTTGCGGCGAGCGCCGCCAGATAATCTGCAAACTCTCTCGACGTGAACTTGCGCCCTTCCGACGCGAGCTCGTATGAGCCGTCCTTGTAGAACTCGGTGCTGGCGACGTCGAGGCCGAGATAGATGTCGCGGCCGGCGCGGTACCCGGCTTTGTCGATGGCCTCCAGGATCACGGCGAGCGCGGCCTCATTCGACGGCAGGTCCGGAGCGAAGCCTCCCTCGTCACCCACCGCCGTGTTGAGCCCTTTCGCATGCAGGACTTTCTTCAGGGCGTGAAACACCTCGGCGCCGTAGCGCACCGCTTCCGAAAGCGACGGTGCGCCCAGCGGCAGGATCATGAATTCCTGAATATCGACGCTATTGTCCGCGTGCGCCCCGCCGTTGATGATGTTCATCATCGGCACCGGCATCACGGGTTGCGCGCCGCCGGCAAGATGCGCGTACAGCGGCAGCTTCCGATCGCGCGCGGCGGCATGCGCGGCGGCGAGCGATACCGCGAGGATTGCGTTCGCACCGAGTTTGGATTTGTTGTCGGTGCCGTCCGCGGCGATCAGCTTGGCGTCGAGGCCATGCTGATCTTGGGCATCGAGACCCACGCAGATGCCGCGCAGCGTGCCGTTGACGTGCTCGACGGCCTTGCGGACGCCCTTGCCTCCGTAGCGCTTCGCATCCCCGTCGCGCAGCTCCACCGCCTCGCGCGACCCCGTGGAAGCCCCCGAGGGCACGGCCGCGCGGCCGATCACGCCGGAATCGAGAGTCACTTCAGCCTCGACCGTGGGATTGCCGCGCGAATCGATGATTTCGCGGCCGCGAACGCCGGCGATGCGGCTCATACCAGGTGCTCCTTCATAGCAGGGGATCCTTCAAATCAGCGACTCCTCGAAGGGCTTCTTCTTGACGGCGAGGTCGAGCTCCACGAGGGTCGTGAGGAGCGAGGCCATGCGGTCCAACGGCCAGGCGTTGGGACCGTCCGATTTCGCCTTCGCAGGCTCGGGATGGGTCTCCATGAACAATCCGGCGATGCCCGCCGCAACCGCCGCGCGCGCGAGCACGGGCACGAATTCGCGCTGACCTCCGGAAACATCTCCCTTGCCGCCCGGAAGCTGCACCGAGTGGGTGGCATCGAACACCACCGGGCATCCGGTCGAACGCATGATGGCGAGTGAGCGCATGTCGGAGACCAGATTGTTGTAGCCGAACGAGAACCCGCGCTCGCACACCATGATCTGCGCGTTGCCGCTGGAACGCGCCTTGTCCACCACGTTCTGCATCTCCCAGGGACTCAGAAATTGACCCTTCTTGATGTTCACCGGCTTCCCCTGGGAAGACACCCCGATGATGAAATTCGTCTGGCGGCACAGGAATGCCGGAGTCTGCAGCACATCGACGACCTCCGCCACCTCGGCGAGGGGTGTGTCCTCGTGCACGTCGGTGAGCACCGGGACCCCGATCTGCTTGCGCACCAACGCAAGCGCCTTGAGGCCCGCCTCGATGCCCGGTCCGCGGAAGCTCGCGCGCGATGAGCGATTGGCCTTGTCGAAAGATGCTTTGAAGATGAACGGGATACGGAGCGTCGCAGTGATGTCGCGCAACCGCCCCGCCACTTCGAGGACCAGCGCTTCGCTCTCCACCACGCACGGACCGGCGATCAAAAAAAACGGCCGATCCTCACCAACCTCGAAGGAGACCAATTTCATGCAGTCGCGCGGTCGAGCTGGAGCGCGGCGCGATAGGCGCGCGCGGCGCGGACGAACCCGGCGAACAACGGATGACCGTCGCGCGGCGTCGAGGTGAACTCCGGATGAAACTGGCTCGCCATGAACCAGGGATGCGAATCGAGTTCGATGAACTCCACCAGACCGTCGGCCGAAAAGCCCGAAAAAGTGAGCCCCGCGGCGGTCAGTTCGTCGAGATAATTGTTGTTGAACTCATAGCGGTGGCGATGCCGCTCGAAAATCGAATCCTTACCGTAGAGCGAGCGCGCCCGCGAGCCCGCCACGAGGCGCGCCTCCTGCGCACCGAGGCGCATGGTGCCGCCCATGTCAGATTTGTCGGTGCGCACCTGCTGGCCGCGCGCGAGGTCCTGCCATTCGGTGATGAGCGCGATCACCGGATGGTTCGTAGCGCGGTCGAATTCCGTGCTGTTGGCGCTCTTCAGGCCCACCCAGCGCGCGTACTCGATGATCGCAAGCTGCATCCCCAAACAGATGCCGAGATACGGAATGCGGTTCTCGCGTGCATAGCGAATCGCCTGAATCTTGCCCTCGATGCCGCGGTCGCCGAATCCTCCCGGCACGAGGATCGCATCCATGTTCTGCAGCACCGAGGCTCCCGAGCGCTCGATGTCCTGGGATTCGAAATAATGAATATTGACGCGCGTGCGCGTCTTGATGCCGCCGTGCATCAGCGCTTCGTTCAGGGAGATATACGAGTCGCGGATCTGAACGTACTTGCCGACCATGCCGATGTCGACGACGGCTTCGGGATTCTGCTTGGCCGCCACCACGGCGCGCCACTCGGTCAGGTCGGTCGCAGGCACATCGAGGCGCAATTTGTCGACCACGATGTCGTCGAGATCCTGCTCGTGCAGCAGCATCGGAATCTTGTAGATATCGTCCGCATCGACAGCGGAGATCACCGCGCGCTCCTCGACATTGGTGAACAGCGCGATCTTCCTGCGCTGCTCGTCGGGCACGGCGTGCGCGCAGCGGCACAAGAGAACGTCCGGCTGAATACCGATACCGCGCAGCTCTTTGACCGAGTGCTGGGTCGGCTTGGTCTTGATCTCGCCGGAACCGCCCACGATCGGCACCAGAGTCAGATGCATGTACAACACGTGGTTGCGCCCGAGCTCGACGCCCATTTGGCGGATTGCCTCGAGAAACGGCAGCGATTCGATGTCGCCGACCGTGCCGCCGATCTCGACCATGCACACATCGGAGTCGCCCGCGCCCATGCGGATCCGGTATTTGATCTCATCGGTGATGTGCGGAATCACCTGCACCGTCGCGCCGAGGTAGTCGCCGCGCCGTTCCTTGGCGATTACGCGCTCGTAGATGCGTCCGGTGGTGAAATTGCTGTTGCGGCCGGTGGTCGTGCGAACGAAGCGTTCGTAATGCCCGAGATCGAGATCGGTCTCGGTGCCGTCCGCGGTGACGAAGACCTCGCCGTGCTGAAACGGGCTCATGGTGCCGGGATCCACGTTGATGTAGGGGTCCAGCTTCACCATGCTGACCTTGAGCCCGCGCGCCTCGAGGATCGCTCCAAGGGAGGCGGATGCGATGCCTTTGCCCAGCGAAGAAACCACGCCGCCGGTGACGAAAACGAATCGGGTCATAGGAACCGCCGCCCAAATTCAATCGCGAGCGAGAAAGATTCGCGCGATTGCAATAGTCCAGAAGGAATTTGAAATTCGACGGGAGTTCAGGTTACCAGATCGGCACGCGCGCCACAATCGGGACGCCCTGCAATCGCTGCAGGTGAAACGGGCAGTAATTCACGTGAGCGCCGGAGCGTCCTCCCACACGCAACCGAATCCCGGCGCGCCCGGCCGAACACGCCAGCGCGCGTCCTGCCAGATGTCGCCGATTGCGATCAGCTCATCCGCTGCGTACAACATCGGCAGCGCATCGCGCATCCACGGCAACACGCCCATCGTCTGACACAGATGCTGAACGCTCTGCGTCCGCGCGCGCTCCGCTGCCTTCAGCGTCTCGCCGCCGCTGCGGCGGCGCACGCTGAGCACACTCGGCAGACGCTGTGGATCGAGTCCGCCGGGCTGTGCGGCCCAGCGCAGCACGCCGAGTCCCGCCCCCAAATCCAGGCGCGACCCCAAAGAGATAGGCCAATCCTGCGACGCGGCGAGCGCCGGCACGGCCGCGGCCGTCACGAAGAGGCGCGCCTGATAGCGTCGCAGCGCATGTCCGCCCCAGACGATCACCGGCAAATGATCGCCGTCGGCCGTCATGACCTGACGCAAGGCCTCGGCGAGACGCAGCGTGGACGGCGGGGTGATCCCGCGGTCGTGGAGCCAGTGGCGCAGCGTGCTCGCCTGCTCGCGCACGCTAAGCGCGCGCAGTCCCGGGACCGACAGCGCCTCGCCGTCGCGCAGCCGCCGCATCGCACCGGCCGCCAATTGGTCCAAGAGCTGTTGAGCGTCCGCCAGATGATGCGCCGTGCGCGCGAGCGCCGCGGCCGCTCCCGGCCAGCGCTCCTCGATCGCCGGCCAGGCGCGTGCGCGCAGATACGCGCGATCGAACCGCGCGTCGCGATTCATCGGGTCATCAACCGCCTCGATGCGGCGAGATGCGCGAAATGCGCCGAGCGCGCGCGGCGTCACGTCGATGAGCGGACGCAGATGCCAGCCGGCCGCAAAGCGCCGGCAGAGCGGCATCGCAGATAAGCCTTTGAGACCCGCGCCGCGCAACAGCTGCAGGAGCAGCGTCTCCGCCTGGTCCTGCGCATGGTGAGCGGTCAACAGGCACTCGCCCGCCTCGAGCTCGTGAGCAAACGCGCGGTAGCGGGCGGTGCGCGCCGCGGCCTCCACCGACACGCCCGGACCGGTCTCGACCGCAACACGCGCGACGGTGAGCGCGACCTCGAGCCGCCTGCATAGCGCCACTGCGGAGGCGCACAGCGCGCTGGATGCCGCCTGCAGCCCGTGATCGATATGTACTGCTCGGACGGGCCAGGCTGGAGAGCCGGGTGCTGCCTCGCAGAGCGCGGTCAGCAAGCAAGCCGAGTCGGCGCCCCCGCTCACGCCGACCATCAGCCCCGAGGCGCCGCCCGGCAGGCTCTCCTCGAGCACGGCGCGCAGTTCGGCCGCGCCGAATTGCACGCCGCTACCCGTCGTGGAACACGCCGAAGCCGCGTAAGCGGGCCTGCCGCGCGTCCAGAAGCTTGGTGATCGGTTGTTTGGAAAGCTCCGTCAAGTGCTTGACCATGCTCTCCTTCATGACCTGCGCCATGGCTTGAGGGTCGCGGTGGGCCGCACCGTGCGGCTCCTTCAGGACCTCATCGACGAGGCCCAATTTCTTGAGCCGCTCGGCGGTCCCTCCCATGGCATCGGCGGCGGTCTCTTTCTTGTCTGTGCTCTTCCACAAGATCGAAGCGCAGCTCTCGGGCGAGATCACCGAGTAGACACTGAACTGCAACATGACGAGCCGGTCGCAGACGCCGATCGCGAGCGCGCCGCCCGAGCCGCCCTCGCCGATGACCATCGACAGAATCGGCGCGGCGAGATGCGACATCTCGAACAAATTGCGCGCGATCGCCTCGCTCTGGCCGCGCTCCTCGGAGCCGATGCCGGGATAGGCGCCCGGCGTGTCGATCAACGTGATGATGGGGATGCGGAAGCGCTCCGCCATGCGCATGAGCCGCAGCGCTTTGCGGTAGCCCTCGGGCTTGGGCATTCCGTAGTTGCGGCGCACGCGCTCCTTCGTGTCGCGGCCTTTCTGATGGCCGATCAGCATCACCGGCTGCCCCTCGAGCCGCGCGAGCCCGCCGACGATGGCCAGATCGTCGGAATACATGCGATCGCCGTGCAGCTCCTGCCAATCGGTGAAGATCAAGGAGACGTAATCGAGCGTGTAGGGGCGTTGCGGGTGGCGCGCAAGCTGCGTGATCTGCCAGGGCGAGAGATTCGAGAAGATGCTGTTCGTCAGCGCCCTGCTCTTCGACTGCAGGCGCTTCACCTCTTCGGTGATATTGACGCTGGCATCGGAGCCCAGAAATTTGAGCTCCTCGATCTTCGCCTCGAGCTCGGCGATCGGTTGTTCAAATTCCAGGAAATTCAACGCCATGAAGAGGTTTCCTCGCCGCGAGCATCATTGCGCGGACCATACACCAAATACCATCCCTCGCGCCCGACCAGGGTGGAGAGTTTATCGAGAAGCTCACGAGTCGGCCGCACCGACCAGGAGTCAGCCAAGTTGAGCCGCCCCGTATAGCCCGGGCGGGTAACCACAACGCTCACGCCGCAGGGCCCTTTGAGGTACGGCCGAAGCAACTCCTCGAAGCGGCTCATGCCATGCGGTGCGTCGAGTTCCCCGGGCCAACGCAGCCACAGGCGGCGCGCGAAACGCTCCCGCGCCCGATCGATGTCCATGAGCGTCTTCGCCTGCAGCCGCCACGCCTCGATGAAGTCGTCGAACCGCAAGGTGCCCTCGACGATGAGAATCGCGTCCTTGACGATGATGTCACGGTAGTGCTGAAAGGTCTCCTCGAACAAGCTTACCTCGAGCCGCGCGCTGCGGTCGTCCAGGATCAGGGTCACACGGTTTGGGCGGCGCCTGATTTCGAGCACGAGACCCGCCACGGTCGCCGGCTTCCCCTGGGTCCAGCCGCGCTCGCCCTGGACCGCCACGGGCTTCGGGCCGCCTACATCGACGAGCCGCGCGCTCACTAGGAATTTGAGATCGGGCTCGTAGGGCGTGATCGGGTGGCCGGAGAGGTACAGGCCGAGCGTCTCGCGCTCGCCCTGGAGCCTTTGCGCCTCGCTCCAGTCGGCGACGGTGCCGCCCTCCGCGGGAGGCGCGGATAGACCGAACAGATCCACCTGTCCGACGCTCATCGCGCGCGAGTTCTGCTCCCCGGCGTGCATGGCGCGATCGAGCTCGGCGCTAAGCGTTGCCCGGTTGGGCCCGATCCGGTCCAGGCTACCCGAGCGGATCAGCGCCTCGAACACGCGCCGATTGACTCGCTGTAGATCCACGCGCCGGCACAGGTCAGGGAGGCTCTTGAACGGGCCCCGCGCGACTCTCTCCTCGATGAGCGCATCGACCGCCGAGCGCCCTACACCCTTGATGGCGCCGAGGCCGTAGCGAATGCTCGCGGGACCCGCGACCTTGAACGCGTAGACCGATTCGTTCACATCGGGCGGATGCACGTCAAGATTCATGTGCGCGCATTCGTCGATCAGCGTCACGACTTTGTCGGTCTTGTCCATGTCCGAGGACAGCACCGCCGCCATGAACGCCGCCGGGTAATGCGCTTTGAGCCATGCCGTTTGGTACGAGAGCACGGCGTATGCCGCGGAATGCGATTTGTTGAAACCGTACCCCGCAAATTTCTCCATCAAATCGAAGATCATCGTGGCTTGCGCCTCGCGCACGCCGCGCACGACCGCGCCTTGCACGAACACCGAGCGCTGCTTCGCCATCTCCTCAGGCTTTTTCTTACCCATTGCCCGGCGCAAGAGGTCCGCGCCGCCGAGCGTGTAGCCGGCGAGAATCTGCGCGATCTGCATGACTTGCTCTTGATACAGGATGACGCCGTAGGTTGCCTCCAGCACGGGCTTCAAATCAGGATGCAGATAATCGATGGTGGCGCCGGTCGTGTCGTGCTTGCGCGCGATGAAATCCTCGACCATGCCTGACTGCAGCGGCCCCGGCCGGAACAAGGCGACCAGCGCCACGATGTCGCCGAAGCGGTCGGGCTGCAGGCGCCGGATGAGATCCTTCATGCCGCGCGATTCGAGCTGGAATACCGCGGTGGTCCTGCAGCTTTTCAACAGCTGATAGCTGACGGCGTCGTCCATCGGCAGCGCGCTTATGATCAGAGGGGGCTCGCTCGCTTCGGCGCGCAGGGCATTGATGTCGCGGACCGCCCACTCGATGATGGTGAGGGTGCGTAGCCCGAGGAAATCGAACTTCACCAGCCCGGCCGCCTCGACGTCGTCCTTGTCGAACTGCGTGACGGGCGTGGAGCTGCCCTCCTCGCAGTAGAGGGGCGTGAAGTCCGTGAGCACCGACGGCGCAATGACGACGCCGCCCGCATGCGTGCCGGCATTGCGGGCGAGCCCTTCGAGCGCCCGCGCGAGGTCGATGAGCTCGCGCACCTCGGTATCGCCCGTGTAGAGCCGCTTGAGCTCCTCTTCCTGCTCGAGCGCCTTGTCGAGTGTGATCCCGATCTCGAAAGGAACGAGCTTGGCGATCTTGTCGACGTAGCCGTAATTGTGGCCGAGCACGCGGCCGACGTCGCGAATCACCGCCTTCGCCGCAAGCGTGCCGTACGTGATGATCTGCGAGACCCGCTCGCGCCCGTACTTGTTGGCCACATACTCGATGACCCGATCGCGGCCCTCCATGCAGAAGTCGACGTCGAAGTCCGGCATCGACACACGCTCGGGGTTCAAGAACCGCTCGAACAGGAGGTCGTGCTCGATGGGGTCCAAGTCGGTGATGCCGAGCGCGAACGCCACCAGCGAGCCTGCGCCCGAGCCGCGACCCGGTCCGACCGGGACGCCGTTCTCCCGCGCCCAGCGGATGAAGTCGGCAACGATCAAGAAGTATCCGGCGAACCCCATGCTGCAGATGACGCCGAGCTCGAGCTCGAGCCGCGCCGCGTACGCCTTGGAGTCCCGCTCGGCGCCGCGCAGCGTCCTCGCTTGGTCGATCCGAATCTCCAGGCCGCGCGCCGACTCTTGCCGCAAAAACCCCTCGGTCGTGCTGCCGGCCGGCACCGGATAAGCGGGCAGCATCGAGGCGCCAAGCTTGATCTCGAGCGAGCAGCGCTTGGCGATCTCGACGCTGTTCGCGACCAACTCCGGGGCGTCGGCGAAGAGCTCTGCCATCTCCGCCGGGGTCTTGAGATACTGCTCCTCCGAATAGCGCCGCGGCCGGCTCGCATCCGCGAGCAGCGCTCCCTCGCGGATACAGACCCGCGCCTCGTGCGCCTCGAACTCGGCGCGCGTGAGGAAGCGCACGTCGTTGGTGGCGACCGCCGCGATGCCCTGCACGCGCGCGAGATCCATCACCGCCTCGCTGTACGCGCTCTCCCCGCGGCGGCCGGTGCGCAGCACCTCGAGATAGAAGCGGTCCCCGCACAGCCCCTGCCAGCGCGCGGCGCAACGCGCCGCCTCTTCGAAATTGCCGCGCGCCAGCGCCTGTCCGACATCGCCCTCGGGACCGCCCGAGAGCACGATCAGGCCCTTGAGCAACGACGGCTCGAGCCAAGCGCGGTCGAGCATGGGGGCGCCGCGCTGCTGACCCTCGAGAAACGAGCGGGTCACGAGCTGGGTCAGATGACGGTATCCGGCAAGTGTCTGGCAGAGGAAAACCGCGCGCGAGGGCGGCGTGCGCTCGCCGGGCTCGCGAATCAGGGCATCGACGCCAATGATGGGCTTCACGCCCGCGCCAAGTGCTTCCTTGTAGAACTTCACCATGGCAAACAAGTTGCTCTGGTCAGTGAGCGCGATCGCGGGCATGCGCGCGCGCGCCGCCGCCGCCATGAGCTCGGGCACGCGCACGATGCCGTCGACCAAGGAATACTCGGTATGCAGGTGCAGATGCACGAACTGGCTCACGGCGCGGGATGCTCCTCGTAAGCGGCGAGCTCGGGATCAGCGAGCTCGGGATCAGCGTCCAGATCGGGGATCCACTGCGCCTCGGGATCCCAGTCGGGCGGCAGCTCGCCGCCTCCCGCCAGGATCTCGACCGGCGCGAAGCTGCGCCGGTGCAAGGGACAGGGGCCGTGCGCAATGAGGCGCCGCCGGTGCTCGCGCGTGGCATAGCCCTTGTGACTTGCGAAAGCGTATTGAGGATAGATCGTATCCATCTGATCCATATACTGATCTCTCGCAGTTTTCGCGAGGATCGATGCGGCGCTGATCGAAGGCTCGCTGGCGTCTCCGCCGACGATCGCGCGCGCCGTGAGCGCCTCGCCCAGACCCTTGAGGCAGGGCAAGCGGTTGCCGTCGACGAGCAAGCGGGTCGGCTGCAGCGGCATTGCAAGCACCGCGCGCCGCATGGCGAGAAAAGTCGCATGCAGAATGTTGAGCGCGTCGATCTCGGCGGGATCGGCCCAGCCGATCCCGAAACAAAGCGCCCGGCGGCGGATCTCGCGGCTCAATCGGGTCCGGGTCTCGGCGCTCAAGACTTTGGAATCGGCGAGTCCCGGGATACCTCGGCCGCAGCCGATGACGACCGCGGCCGCCACCACCGGGCCCGCGAGGGGACCGCGCCCGGCCTCATCGATACCGGCGACACGAAACCTCACGTTGCGTCCACCGAGACGGCCCGCGTGCGGCGCAGCAGCTCGAGGATCGCGCGGGCGGCGCGCGAGCTCGCGTCGCGCTTGAGATCGAGGTGCAGCCTCAGGAACTCCTGCTCCAAATCGGCGCGCCGGCGCTCATCGTCGAGCCACATCAAGAGCTCCGCCCCCAGGGAATCGGGTTCGATCTGTTCCTGAAAATACTCGCCGACGACGCGCCGATCCGCAAGTAGATTTGGCTGCGCAAAAAACTTTGCTTTGACCAGATTCAGGTGGGTGAGCGCCCACGCGGTCAGCGCGCCCAAGCGATAGACCACGATCATCGGGCGCTTGCACAGCGCCGCCTCCAGGCTCGCGGTCCCCGACGCGACCAGCGCTGCGTTCGAGGCGATCAGCGCGGTCTGCGCCTGCCCGTCGATGAGGTGCACCTCGACCTCGGGCGCGATGCGCTCGAGCGCGCGCGCGAATAGAGTGCGCACCGCGGGCGTCGCCATCGGCGCCACGAACTTGAGCCCGGGACGGTGCCGCGCGAGCCAGGCGGCCGTCCGGGCGATATCGTCCGCGAGTCGAGTCACCTCGCCGCGCCGGCTTCCCGGCAGCAGCGCGATCAGGTGCCCGTCGGCTGGCAGCCCGAGCTCCGCGCGCGCCGCGGCCCGGTCGACGGCGAGCGGGATGGCATCGGCGAGCGGATGGCCGACGAACTCAGCCGCGACACCCTGATTCTCGTAAAACCGCTTTTCGAAGGGCAGCAGGCACAGCACTAAATCCACGGATTCGTGGATGCGCTGCACCCGGCTCTGGCGCCATGCCCAGACCTGGGGGCTCACGTACTGCACCGTGGGAATTCCCGCCTGGTGCAGGCGGCGCGCCAAACGCAGGTTCGTGTCCGGCGCGTCGATGCCGACGAACACGTCCGGACGGGCCTGTAAGAAGGCACGGCGCAAGTACCGCAGCAAGAGTAGCAGTCGCGGCAGATCGCGCAGGATCTCGAACAATCCCATTACCGCGAGCGACTCGGCCGGCTCCCAGACCTCACACCCGGCAGCGCGCATCTTGGGCCCTGCCACACCGAAGAACTGCGCATTCGGCTCGAGCCGCCGCAGCGCCTCGATCAGGCCGGCCCCCAGCGTGTCCCCCGATGCTTCGCCAGCGACCAGTCCCACGCGCAACGGCGCCGTCATGGCGCTCCTACCGGACGAGGCTGCGCGAGCTGAGTTTGATGAAATCGACGAACGGGCGGAGCTCGACTTGCGATTCGGCCGTACGCTCGAGCTCCTCCAACGCCGCTTGCAGCTTGAGTCCGGAGCGGTAAAGCACGCGATAAGCGCGCCGGATATTGCGAATCTGCTCCTCGCTGAAACCGCGCCGTTTGAGCCCCTCCGAGTTCACGCTGTGCGGAGCCGCGGGCCGGCCGACCGCCATGATGTAGGGCGGCACATCGCGCGTCACCATGGCGTTGTGCGCGAGGAAGCAGTGAGCGCCGACCTTGGTGAACTGATGTACGGCGGAGAGGCCCCCCATGATCACCCAGTCGCCGAGCTCGACGTGGCCGCCCAAGGTGGCGCAATTCGCGAGCACGATCTGATTGCCCAGCCGGCAGTCGTGCGCCACGTGAGAATAGGCCATCAACAAATTGTCGTTGCCGATGACGGTGACACCGTTGCCGGTGACGGTGCCGCGGTTCACGGTCACCGATTCGCGGAACACGTTGCGGTCGCCGATCTCGAGCCGCGTCGGCTCGCCCTTGTATTTCTTGTCCTGCGGCGCATCGCCGATCGAGGCGAACTGATAGATCTTGTTGTCCGCACCGATGCGCGTCTGGCCGTTGATGACCGCATGCGGTCCGATCCAGCTGCCCGCGCCGATCGATACGCCCGGGCCGATGACGCTGAACGGGCCAATCTCGACGTCGGGGGCAATATCCGCTTGCGGCGATACCACCGCGCGCGCGTCAATCATCCCGCCCCTCCGTTGCCCTCTGCCTCGCCCCCGTCCTTCGGCTTCTGCGCCTTCGCCGCCGGCACCTTGGTCTCCGGCGCCACCATGATTTCGGCTGAAGCCACCTCCGCGCCGTCGACCTCGGCCCGGCAATCGAATTTCCAGATTCCCTTGAAGCTGCGCTTCAGCTCGGCTTTGAGCACGAGCTGGTCGCCGGGTTCGACCGGTCGGCGGAAGCGCGCATGGTCGATGGCCACGAAGTAAAATCGCGTATCGGAGTCCGGCACGACCTCCACGGTCTTGAAGGCGAGAATGCCGCAAGTTTGGGCGAGGGCCTCGATGATCATGACGCCCGGCATCACCGGCCGGTGCGGGAAATGGCCGGGAAAGAACGGCTCGTTGAAGGTCACGTTCTTGATCGCGTGCACGTAGCGCCCCGCCTGGCAATCAAGCACGCGGTCCACCAGCAGAAAGGGATACCGGTGCGGCAACAAGTGCATGATCGCTTCGATATCCATTTTGCAAGGTTCCGCCATCATCGCTCCTTTTCACCGAATCGCCGCAAGTGTGCCACCATGCGCCGCCACGCGCGCGTCGGCACGGTCGGCATCCCGCTCGAGTAGCTGCCCGGCTCGCGGATCGAGGCGCTCACCAGGCTGCATCCGGTGATCGTCACGTCGTCTGCGATCGTCAGATGTCCGGCGAAGCCCACCATTCCCCCAACCAGACAGCGCGCACCTAGCGTCGTCGAGCCCGAGATACCGGTGCAGGCGGCGATGGCGCTGTGCGCCCCGATAGTCACGTTGTGGCCGACCTGAATCTGGTTGTCGAGCTTGGCGCCGTGCTCGATCACCGTATCGTCGATGGCGCCGCGATCGATCGTGGTGTTCGCGCCGATCTCCACGTCGTCGCCGATGCGCACGCTTCCGACCTGCGGCACCTTGACCCAGCCCCCCCCGTCGAGCGCGAACCCAAAGCCGTCCGCGCCGATCACCGCGCCCGCGTGCACCACACAGCGCTCGCCGAGCTCGACCCGCGGATACAGGTTGACGCGCGCGACCAGCCGGGTGTCCGCGCCGACGCGCGCACCTGCCTGCACGATGACATCGCCGTTCAGGCTGACCAGAACGATCGAAGGTGCCTGGAGGCTCCCGGCGACGGTGACATTGCCGTCGGCGACAAGGGTGAGCGGTGTCGTGCTCGTGACGGTCGTGCCTTGGGCAATGT
>Ga0182030_10004960_pt1 | contig 28327 bp, 23 predicted proteins | sample 812S3MmetaG_FD_121299 | JGI IMG/M metagenome (GOLD analysis project Ga0182030, IMG submission 121299) | Permafrost microbial communities from Stordalen Mire, Sweden - 812S3M metaG (Illumina Assembly) | ecosystem: Environmental > Terrestrial > Soil > Wetlands > Permafrost | place: Sweden... | reverse complement strand
TAGGGGCGCGCGCCTGCCTCGATCGCCCGGAAGATCTGGCACTCTACGAGTACGATGGCGGTGTCGACAAGCACCTGCCCGACGTGGTCGTATTCCCGCGCACCACCGATGAGGTGGCGGGCATCGTCAAGATCGCGCGCGAGTTCGCCGTGCCTTTTGTCGGGCGCGGCGCGGGCACGGGGCTCTCCGGCGGGGCGATTGCGCGTGAGGGCGGCATCATGGTGGCGTTCGCTCGCATGAACGGCATCCTGGAAATCGATCTCGAAAACGAGCGCGCAGTGGTGCAGCCGGGCGTGGTGAATCTCGATATCACCGGCGCGGTGGAGGGCAACGGATTCTATTACGCGCCCGACCCTTCGAGCCAGCGCGCCTGCACCATCGGCGGCAACGTCGCGGAGAATTCCGGCGGACCGCACACGCTGGCGTACGGGGTCACTACCAATCACGTTCTCGGGCTCGAAGTGGTGCTACCCGATGGCACGGTTGTGGAGACGGGCGGCAAGGAGCCCGATCTGCCGGGCTACGACCTTACCGGCCTGCTGACCGGGTCGGAAGGCACAATGGTGCTGGTGACGGCGGTGACCGTCCGGTTGATGCGCAAGGCGGAAGCGGTCAAAACCATTCTCGCCATCTACGAATCGAACGAAGATGCCGGACGCACCGTAGCGGAAATCACCGCGCGCGCTATCACGCCGGTGGCCGTCGAAATGCTCGATGGCGTGATGCTACGCATGGTGGAAGAGGCGACTCACGCGGGCTATCCCATGGACGCCGCGGCGGTGCTGCTGATCGAACTGGAAGGGCTCGAAGAAGTCGTGGAAGAGCAGGCGGCGCAGATTCGTGAAGCGTGCAGCGTGTGCGGCGCGCGCGAGTTCCGCGTGGCGCGGTCGGCCGAAGAGCGCGATTTGCTGTGGAAGGGGCGCAAGAACGCGTTCGGTGCGGTGGGCCGCGTGAGCCCGACCTATTATGTGCAGGACGGCGTGGTGCCGCGCACCAAGATCGCGCCCACCCTTCACTTCATCAATGAGACCGCGCGCAAGTATGGGTTGACCATCAGCAATATTTTTCATGCGGGCGACGGCAACATGCACCCCATCATTCTTTTCGACGCGCGCAAGAAGGGGGAGATGGAGCGGGCGCGGTCGGCGGGCGAGGAGATTTTGCAGTACTGCGTGGACGCCGGCGGGTCGATCACGGGCGAGCACGGCGTCGGCATGGAAAAGAATGAGCTGATGGCCAGGCAATTCCCGCCCGCGACGCTGGAGATGATGGCGAAACTGAAGGCGCTGTTCGATCCCGACGGCCGCCTCAATCCCGGCAAGGTGCTGCCCACCGGCCGGGGATGCCTGGAGGTGCGGCAGCGGCCGCTGACGGCGGGTGGGCCGATGATGTAAGAGCGTTGGATTGCCGCCCTATTGCGGGGATGACCGGACCGCTTACATAATCCTGCCGATACTTGATGGCAATCGGCCGCGATTTCCTACGACCTCTATCATTGTTTCAAGCCATTTTCGGGCGCCTTCGATTAGCGTCATCTCGAGCATCTGACCGAGAAGAATCTCGGCATGAGGCCACGAAATCGAAATCTCAACGCCGTAAACCCGATTCATCACGACGGGCGCGAGATAACCCCGGCGTTCATGTTTTCCATTTTCGTTGACGAAATAATCAAGCTTGAAAAATAGAGTGTAGTCGCTCCCGTCGGCACACTTGAAGGAGACCGCGAGGGAACCGCCATCCCTGATCATCTCGGCGTTGAGCACGAGGTCCATCGGTGGAAGCATCTTCTGAGTATGATCGACGTGAGTCGGGCTTGTGCGCGTTTGGGGAAAAGGGCTATCGCGCCCCCTTCGCCATTTTCAGCCGTAACCGCGCCAGCGCCACGTACCCCTTCGTGAGCTGCAGTTCATTGCGCAGCGTCTCCACCGATGCTTGCAGCCGCATAAAGTCCACTCCTTTGGCCTGTGCAATGAAGTCCGCGAGCGAGAAGGCGCCAACGCCAGTCACCTTCAGCGGAAAGCTCTGCCGCCCCTGCGCCCCTTGGATCACCTCCTGAAATCCGCCCGAGCCGAACAGAACGCGCGGACCGTCGAACCCAAAGCTGTACTTCGCATCGAATTTGATTTTGCGCGGATTCGTATTGGCGTCGTTCAGCGACGCGATCAGCAGACTGAGAACGGCCTGCGTCTCGTCGCGGTCGACGCCGCTCGACGCCGTTGCCAGCGCGGGAAGAAGCGCGGTTCGCTGCTCGTAGGAGAGCAGGTCGGCATCTTTCATGCCGAAGTGAAGAGCGAAGAGCGCCGTAATGCGGTCCTTTGAAGTGGCCGCGATCCCGGCGTACAGCAGCGCGCGTTTGACGCCGCCGGGTACCCTGCCAGCGAGCGCCATGGCGCGATCGGAGTCCTTGCCGCGAATGGCGTACGCGGCTTCCGAGAAGTCGATGACCGAGCCGGTCAGCGAGCGCATCGTGACTCCGTCCACGCTCGCCAGGATCTCGCGCGCATCGGTGAATCGGCCGGCGGAGATGGCCATTCGGATCTGGGTCATCAAGCGTGTGAACTTGGATTGATTGGCGCCCCCAGGTGGTTCCGCGCCGAGTTTGCCTTCCACGCCTGCGGCGGCACCGGCATTGTCGGTTTGCATCTGCCCCAGAAATTTTGCGAGCGAATCCGCGTCAGCCAATTCGAGTTCGCGCGCTCTGGGCAGAAGCTGAAAAGCCAGTGCGTAGGCGGCCACCGGATCGACGTTAACGGCGGCGCTGTTGTTCACCAGCAGACCCGTCACCGCTCCGATGTAGGTCTGCACCAAATCGGGATTCATCCCATCGTGATCGCCTTGCCAGTTCGAGAACGTGGAGCCATTCACCGAATAGGTGGTGCGGTCATGCACCGGCTCAGATTTTTGCGCATACGGGGGGGCCACGAACAGGTAATTTCCAAGCTCGGCGAGCCCATCGATGTTGGGAATCTCCGCCTCCAGGGTAAAGCCGACGGCGCGTTGGAAGATGTCGTCCGCCAGATCGGGAGCGCGCACCCGAAAATCGATCAGGAACGCAGTGATCGAACTGATATCGAACTCATAGGGGTCGCCGGCTTCCATCGCGGCCTGCGCCAGTTGCGCGGCACGATCGGGATCGTCGGCAACTTTTGCCTGCTCGAGATAAGAAGCGGCCTCTTGCCGCTCGGCGTCGCGCTTCGCTCTGGCGCGATCGTTCGGTTGTGGCAGACGGGCGTCGCACTTCATGCCGGGTCTCATCACCAGCTTCCACAGTCCCGAAAATGTCGCCACGGGGAGCACCTTTTTGGAGTCGTGAAAGGTAGCGTCCGGTACGCTATTCAGGTCCTCCACAGCCTCCCGGAACAGGTCGGAAGCGAGTTCCTTGTCGACAGGACAGGCTGCAGTGGCCAGAGAGGCGATGCCATAAGTGGTCACCACGCGATTGGTCAGGCGGCGTATCGGTTCGCGAACCGCCGACGTCCAGGAGATGGCATCGTTCCAATCCGCCATGGCGGATAAAGACTCCGGCGAATCCTGGGCTATCGCGGGTGCAGCGGCGGCCAGGGCGAGAGCACAGATGATGCGAGCCTTCTTCACTCGACCCATTGACGCAGCGGGCAGCCGAAGCGTGCAGCTTACTTCGCCGCCCCGTCTGCCGGGATTGACCCGTGGCAACTTCCCTATAATGCCAGCAGGTGGAAAACTTTCGATGAACCTATCGCATTCCGACTTCAGTGGACTCTGGCAGGCGGACCTCGCGGCCAGCACCCTTCGTGGTGACCTGCCCACTCAAGTTTTCGTTCAGATAGAACACCGGGCCCCTAAGCTTATTCAGGAGATGCATGTCACCCGGAAGGACGGAACCGAGTCTTCCGTGAAGTTTACATACGACACTGCGGGCCGGGAAACAACTAACGGCCAGGTTAGCAGCCTGCTCCGATGGGTCGGCGCGGAGCTTTTGATTGAGTCCTGGATGGAGACGAAGGATCGCGTCTTTCACTTCAAAGATTACTGGTCGCTCTCAACCGATGGCGATACGCTCACCATGGCGCATCGCGACGACGACCTCGCCGGCCAGACGTCGGTGCTGCGCAGGAGGCAGATAGCGTGATTCCCGCGGAATGGCGACAACTGCTAACGCTGCTTCTTTCTCAGCGATTGGAACTCAACGCGATCGAAAGTGCCTTGAAGACAGCGAATATTCTCACGGACGCCCAGATCAAAGCCATTCGCACCCAGGCATTGGACACCGCCAAAGCCTGGAGCGCGAATGAGACCGACGATGTATTGGCGCTCCTGCGCGTACACTCATCGCCGGCCGCGACGATGTCAGTCCCGCCGCCGGACGCTGGTCCGAATTCTCGCTGATCAAAGCGACCCCGTTCAAGTTGGCGCGTCCGTATGATTTCCAACACCGGCAGCCCGCGTGCTCGCTCTTCTGTGGAGGATCTCATGAAGACCGCGCTCCTGCTACTCGTCCCGCTCGCATTCGGTGTTGCCCAGAGCCCGAACAACGCCGCCAATCAACACCTCATCAAAGAAGTGCGGCACGAACTGGTAATGCTGCCCTACGTGAACATCTTCGACAATCTGGAGTTCCGCGTGGACGGCAACAATGTCACCCTTATGGGACAGGTCACCCGGCCCGTCATCAAGAGCGACGCTGAAAACGTGGTGAAACACGTGGAAGGAGTCGGCGAGGTCGTCAATCAGATCGAAGTCTTGCCGCCCTCGCCGGCTGACGATGCCATCCGGCGCGCAACCTACACTACGCTTGTACGCCAACCAGGACTGCAGCTTTATTTCATGCAGTCGATTTCGCCCATCCGGATCATCGTCAAGAACGGCAATGTCACGCTGGAAGGCGTGGTATCGAATCAGGCGGATTCCGATCTGGCTAAAATCCAGGCCAACTCCGTCTCCGGAGTGTTCAGCGTCACGAACCATCTGCGAGTCGAGAAGTAGCTATCCCAGATGCCCGATGATCGCGTCGGTGAACTCCGTTGTCGATGCATTCCCGCCCACGTCGCCCGTCAAGTGCTGCGCTTCCGCGTAAACCTGGTAGATCGCATTCTGCAGCCGCACCGACGCGTCGCGCTCATCGAGATGCGCCAGCATCAACACCGCGGATTGCATCAGCGCCGTCGGATTCGCCAGACTCTTGCCTGCAATATCGGGAGCAGTCCCGTGGACCGCTTCGAAAATCGCATGGTGGTCACCGATATTGGCGCCGGGCACGATACCGAGCCCTCCCACCAGCCCCGCGGTGAGGTCGGAAATGATATCGCCATACAGGTTCGGCAGCACCAGCAGGTCGAACGTCTCCGGCCGCATCACCAACTGCATGCAGGCGTTGTCCACAATCAGCTCGTTGTACGTGATATCGGTAAACTCAGCCGCCACCTCCCGGCAGCATTTGAGAAACAGGCCGTCGCTGAGCTTCATGATGTTGGCTTTGTGGATGGCCGAGACCTTGTGGCGGCCGGCGCGCCGGGCGTATTCGAACGCCGCCCGCGCAATCCGCATAGAGGCGTTGCGGGTAATAATCTTGAGGCTTTCTACCACTCCCGGCACCACTTCATGCTCCAACCCGGAGTACAAGTCCTCGGTATTCTCGCGGAAAATTGCGAGGTCGATGGGCACATCGTGAAAACGAGTCTTCAGGCCGGGCAGCATGCGCACCGGCCGGAAGTTGGTATAGAGTCCCAGTTTCTTGCGGAGCGCCACGTTAATGCTCTGGTGGCCGCCCGCGATAGGCGTCGCCGTCGGCCCCTTCAATCCGACGCGGGTCACTTCCAACGATGCGAAAACATCGTCTGGAATCAATTGTCCTTGCTCAGCCAGCGCGCGCACGCCGGCCTCCACGCGCTCCCACTCAATCTTGACACCGGTGGCATCGACTGCGCGCACAGTCGCTTCCGCCACTTCGGGTCCAATTCCGTCGCCGGGGATCAGCGTAACCAAATGGGTCATCATAGCTATTATAAGAGTGAGACACTCGTGATACCGGATTGGGCCACAGAACGCCGCCAGATGGTGGAGGTGCAATTGCGCCGCCGCGGCGTCCGGGATGAGCGCGTGCTCGCCGCCATGAACCGGATTCCGCGCGAGGAATTCGTACCCGCGGAGTCGCGCGTACAGGCCTATATCGATGGTCCGATTCACGTGGGCCACGGCCAGACGATTTCGCAACCCTACATGACAGCCCTGATGGCCGAACTCCTGTGCCTGAGCGGCACGGAGACCGTTTTGGAGGTCGGCGCCGGCTGCGGATATGCTGCCGCGGTGCTGGGGCAACTGGCCGCGCACGTGGTCACGATGGAGCTGATTCCCGCGCTGGCGCACGTCGCCCGTGAGAATCTGCGCCGCACGGGGTGCGATGGCAATGTCACGGTGGTGGAGGGCGACGGCTGCCTGGGATATCCGCCGCTCGCGCCGTATCGCGCGATTTCCGTGGCGGCCGCTGCACCGGAAATCCCGGAGGCACTGCTCGCGCAATTGGACGACCCCGGCCGTCTGGTGATTCCGGTAGATGTGGTGGAGGATCAGGAATTGCAGGTCGTATCGAAAAGCGCTGGACGGATCGACTACCGGGTGGCCACGCTCTGCCGCTTTGTTCCCCTGCGTGGTGGCGGCCGCTAAATGCGTCTCCGCACGGCCAAAGACCGCCTGAAGATCGAGCACAGCATCATCGATGGCGTACGCGGCATTCTGGAGTCGCTGCTGGCTTCCAACCCCGCGATCCGCTCCGTGATTCCCGGAGTCATCCGGCCGGTGCGCGACGCCCGGGGCAAGGTCCGCGTGCGCATCACCGTGCCCACGCAAAACGGCTGGAAGGCTATCGCCCTGAGCGCCGGCGCGAGGCAGGAGCTGTTTATCAGCACGGAATTGAGCAAGGAAGAGGTGGAATCCGCACTGCAAAAGGCTGGCGCCGTAGTTGGGTGAGGCGCTGCCTCGCGACGTGCTTATGCCGCACGTGCCGAGACGATGTAGCATGGCAGCCAACCCTGGCTGTCCTCATGGCGGTTGGCGTGACCAAGGGGAATGAAACCCGCGGCCCCACTGAGCCGGCGGTGGTCCGATCGCGAAGGCTGACCCGGAGATGGAAGAACGGCACGCTGGCCTCGCCGGCGATGGCGCGAGCGAACAGCGTCTTGCCGATTCCCGGATGGGCGATCGGCGGGAGGGCTTTCGACCGTGCAGGTGGGCTTTCAGCCCAATGTCGCATACTTTTCCCACCGCCGAGATTACGAATCAATTGGTGGGGCGTCCCCCATAAGCGTTAACTTAACTTAAGCTTGCTATCACCCGAAGTTAGCCGGTAACCCGACGTGGCGCAGGCTTCAGCCTGCCGGGTCCGGCACTCTTGCCGGCCGCTTCCTCGTGCACGAAGAGCGCCGAGATGAGTCTGTCTCGGCGCGGCAGACAAGAGTGTCTGCGCCACGTCTCGGCGCGAAAGCCGTCGAATGACCAAGCGCCTTAAGCTAACGCCTGTGGTGCGTGAAGAATCAGTCGGCTGCGCCCACCGAGAAGCCGACCAGGGGGTCGGCCGCGGACGAGGGCGTCCGCCCCACTATTTGTGCAATTGCCCGGAAACGGGAAAAGTATGTGGCTTTAGGCTTTCAGCCCGCCCGGCAGGATTGCCCAACACACCCACCGAACTCAAGACGCCGGATGCAGGCCGACAATCGCAGCTACGATTTCACCTTGCGGCAGACGGCCAGCGTCTCGGCGGCCACAGTATCCCAACTGCGGGTGGAAGTGCGCGCGATTTCGGCGCTGTCCCACTGTGTTGTGAGCGCGGTGTTCAGTGCCCCACGCAGCGCCGCGGCTTCGCGTGGCGGAATCAACAGCCCGGACGCCGTCTTCACCAGCTCCGGAATGCCGCCCACGTTGGTGGCGACTATCGGGCGCCCGCAGGCCAGCGCTTCCACCACTACGTTGGGGCATCCCTCGGAATAGCTGGGCAGGCAGAAGACGTCCGCCGCACGCATCCATTGCGCGATTCCTACGGCATCGCACCTGCCGGGCAGAATCACCCGTTTCTCCATCCCCGCCATGGCGATACGGCGCGCCAGGGTGTCGCGGTACGGGCCCTGGCCCACCATTGCCAGCCGCGCTTGAGGGCGGGACTGCGCCAGTCCCACGAAGGCTTCCAGCAACTCGCCGAGCCCTTTGGCCGCCAGCAGGTTGCCGGCGTAGACGATGAGCTCATCTGACTGGTCACAGCCCACCTGCTTGCGCGCTATTTCGCGATCGCCGGGATAGAACACCGAGGTGTCGCAGCCGTTCAGGATCGCGGTCACCCTATCTGCGGGAACGCCCTGCAAGATAGCCTGCTGCCGCAACTCCTCGCTCACGGTGATCACAGCGTCCGCGCCGATCATGGTCTCCCGCACGCGGCGAACGGTGATGGGGTCGTTGCGGCGGCGGAGGTCCGACCCGATGGCGCCTACGATCACCGGCACGCCCAACTCGCGGGCCATGCGTACGGCGGCGTACCCATCGGGGTAGAGCCAGTAATTCAGGATCAGGTCGGGCTGCGTCATGCGCACGTACGGCAGCAGAATCTTGGCGAGTATGGGACCGTTGAAAGGTCGCGTGACAATCGGAATGACCGGGTAGGAGACGTACGCCGTCTGGAACTCCGGCGGTTGCCAGGTGAGGTCGGCGGGCTCGTACCGCGACGGTTTGAGGAACGGGATGTTGAGGTAGTGCTCTTGCGGCGAGACCACTTCGACGGACGCGTACGGCTTGAGCCTGAGCAGCGTCTGGAAAGCGGAGTTGCCACCGTAGGGACGGGCCGAGGTAGGAAAATAGGATGTGACGACGGTGATCCTCATGCGGGGGCCGCGAGCATCTTCAGCTTACACGAAGGCTGCTACAATCCAAAGCTCATGGGCGGGTTACGCGATTATTCGGTGGTGTATTTCGGCAATGATTGGTTCGCTGAGAATCGCACCAGCAGCCACCATATCGCACGCCGGCTAGGCAAAATCGTGCCGGTGCTGTACATCGAGACGCCGGGCAGCCGCAGTCCGCAAAAGAGCGCCCGCGATCTGCGGAAGTTGTGGCGAAAACTGGCGCGGGCTCTCGAACCGCCACAAAAGGTGGGCGAACAATTTTACGTCGCTACCATCCCTCAGATTCCGTTTCGCAAACTGCCCATGATCGATCGCCTGAATCGCTGGCTGGGCGCATACCTGGCGCGCCGCGCCATGCGGAAGATCGGATTCGGACGGCGGATTTCGTGGTTCGTGGTGCCCCATCCCGGTCCGTTGGCGAAGATGTTGGGCGAGAGCCTGACGGTCTACTATTGCATCGACGATTACGCTTCCTACCCTGGCATGGACCAGGTGGCCATCCAGGCTCTGGACGACGATCTCACGCGGAAGGCTGACGTGGTTTTTGTGGCGCCGCGCGCGCTCCTCGAACCCAAACGAAAGCTGAATCCCAACATTCATTTCTCGCCCCACGGCGTGGATTTCGAGCTGTTCTCGCAAGCCAGCGATCCAAATACGCCGCTGGCCGACGAAGTCCGCGGCCTGAAGCACCCAGTGGTTGGCTACTTCGGGACCGTCGGCGAGTTTGTGGACTACGACCTGCTCGCCTACTTAGTGGAGTCGCGCCCGGAGTGGACTTTTTTATTCGTCGGGTTGATCGCCGCCGATGTCAGCCGATTACGGAGCTATCCGAATGTGATCTTCGCGGGGCCGCGGCCGTACGAGACACTCCCGCGGTGGGCGGCCTGTTTCGACGTCGCGATCTACGCGCACCAGGTGAACCGCCAGACGAAGCATTCGAACCCGCTCAAGCTGCGCGAATACCTGGCGACCGGGAAGCCCGTGGTGTCCGTGGTCACGCCGGAGACGGCGGCCTTCGCGGGGGTGGTTTACCTGGCCGAGAATCGCGAGGCCTATCTGGCGGCGATCGAGCGGGCGCTGCGCGATGAAACTCCGGAATTGCAGAGGAAGCGCATGGCGTCGGTGAGGGGAGTGAGTTGGGACGCGCGCTTTGAAGAGACGATCGCCGTGGTGAACGGGATGTTGGAAGGAAACACGATTAGCCCGGATGAAAACGGATGAACACGGCCACTTGTGCCGAGTCGCTGTAACCGGGACTTCTCCCGCCGTGCGGATCTCGCCGTTGGCGCAATGAGGCGTCATCTCGGACACCAGTCTACGTCTTTTGTACTTCCATCGTAACTCCACCTGGTTCTTGCGTTCTTTGCGCCTCTGCGGCTTGGCGAGAGACTAACAACGCCACGTTGCGAGATGTCTTGTCGGTTTGAGGTCGACGACCTCGCTAGTGTACTGCGTCGGAAATCCTGACAAGTATTCGCGGGGCAGACCTCTTTCAGTCTGCGGAGGGCTCCCCGCGAACGATGTGAAAGCTGCGACAGGCGGACTGAAATCAGGGGTCCCCTCTGGGTAGGGCTGAAACCTGCCTCACGGTGAGGTTCAAGTCCATTCGGATAATCGGTATTCTGCATGACGCACGACACCAGCCCTCCGGCGTATCGCGTGGTCCCTCAGGCGAGCGTGCATATTCGATTCCCAAGGAGGCAGTTCGCGGACCGGGTATTCCCCCGGGGACTTAAGACGCCTTTCCTGGATTACTCCCAGGGGGCTCCAAATGTTTTCGATACGGAAATGGGAACTTTTGTTAGTTTCGCGGGTTCGAATATTTTCGTCGATAAGTCGTGACTACCCACAAAGGGCCATTGTATGAGCGTTTGCTGTCGTGTTATACGATTAGTATTGACGCCGTCCGCTGAGGATTGTGATTTGTAGCACATGATCTCGAGGCAGTAGCAGGGCCCTCGTAAAAGGATTTATGTATACTGACCCAGGCTCCGGACTCTTCTTCATTCAAATTGTCGGCGCTGCAATTTTAACTATTGGATACCGGTTTCGCCGATGGATCGCCGCACCTTTCGCCAGCAAGCGAAGTGAAAATCAGAATTGCGCAGACTAGGGGATTCGCTCTCGTTTCGCGACCCGGATGGGTATGTCTTCCGCGCGGGGAAACGTATCTTACGGTACGTGCTTCCGCACGCCGCCGGCGACGTACTGGAATTCCTCCACTCCAGTCTTGCGGCCGGCTGGATGGATGACGGCAGACTAGTTCGTTCGACCCTATTGCAGAATCCCTCCGGGATGGAATTGCCGGCGGAGTGTTCGGGCCAACTGCCGCCAGGTGTGGTGATTATTGAGCACACACCTCTCGCGTTGCCCAACTACCCTTATGAGTGGTCGCCGGAGATGCTCCGGTCGGCGGGAGAGCTGACTCTGGAGCTAGCCCGGCAGGCCGCGTATCGCGGCTTTAGTCTAAAGGACGCCACTCCTTATAACGTAATTTTCGACGGCTGCCGGCCGGTTTTTGTCGATCTGCTGTCTTTCCGCCGCCGCGATCCAAAAGAGTCCGTCTGGCTGGCTTACGCTCAGTTCATGCGGATATTTGTCCTGCCTTTATTGGCCTACCAGTATTTCGGTCTGCGGCCTGACACCATCCTACTAGCGCATCGCGATGGGATTGAACCCGAAAGTTTATGGAGGCTCTGCCCGGCCTATCGCCTGCTATTACCGCCGTTTCTCTCTTCGGTCACCCTCCCTGTTCTTTTTGCGCGCCGCGGCGCCAAGGACGGCGGCGCTTACAGGGTCCGCCACGCTCGCGATGAACACGAAGCCGCATTCCTACTGGACAAGCTGTTCCAAAGGACCAGCCGGTTGTTGCAAAGGGTGATTAAGTCGCGGCGCACAAGCTCCGCCGTCCAGTACATGGAGTCCGGCCATCCTTATGCCGCGGCCCAGTTGGCCGAAAAGGAGCGATTCACCGCGTCGGTATTCGAACGGTGTTTACCGCGCTTCGTGCTGGATGTGGGCTGTAACACGGGACACTTCAGTGTCCTGGCGGCGCGGACGGGCGCCCGCGTGGTGGCCATTGACCGCGATGAGGCCGCGATCGATGCCCTCTGGCGATCAGCCAATCAATCTGCGCCCGGGATACTGCCCCTGGTAATCGATATCGGCCGGCCTCCCGGCGCCTGCGGGTGGGAAAATGCCGAATGCTCCGCGTTTCTCGACCGTGCTCGCGGCGCATTCGACTGTGTCCTGATGCTGGCCGTGATCCACCACCTGGTGGTGAATGAACGTGTGCCTCTCGCCGCGATTTTGCGCCTGGCTTCCGAGTTGACTACCTGCTGGGCAGTCGTGGAGTATATCGACCCCGCGGATTCCAACTTCCGGCAAATTGCGCGCGGGCGCGATGCGCTGCACCGCGATCTCACGCGAGAGAGTTTCGAGAGCACGGCAGGCGAGTGGTTTCAAATCGTCGACTCTGCCGGCGTGAGCGCCACGCGCCGCGTTTACTTATTGCGCAAGAAGGGGGCCTAAGCCTGCTTCGCCGGCTATTGATTTGTTTGGCGTTGGCCACGTGGTGCTTCGCCGATACCTGGGTGGAATACGCCGAGGGCAACGTAACCTACTTCGCCCGCCACGATCCGGTGCGTGCGGTTGTGTTTCCCGTGATAGCACTCGAAGCGATCCTTACCTTGGCGCTATTGGCGGGTTGGGAGTTTTGCCGCCGAAAGAGGATGAGCCGTTCGCCTGCGCTCCATCTGCTCTTTCTCGCGATTTGCCTGCCGCCCTGCGGCATCGCGTCGGTTGCCATACTGCGCGCGGCTCCGTTCGATTTGGCGCCGTTGGTTCAGGCACGCTGGTTCTGGCCGGCGGCATTTCTGGTGGGCGCCGCTCCGCTGGCTTGGGTTTGCCTGCGCCCCATTCGCGCCTCGCGAATGGTCCGGAGCGCGCTGTTGTATTCGTGGCCGGTCCTCATTCTCGTGCTGGCCCAAGCGATACGCGTGAGTCTGCTCTTCCCAGCCTCGGCATACACCGACGGTGTTCTTGCCGCGCGGCTTTCGCCGCACACCGGCGGCATACGCGTAGTGTGGATCGTTTTCGATGAACTGAGCCAGGCGGTGGCGTTCGGCGATCGTCCCTCCGGGTTGGCGCTGCCCAATTTGGACAGGCTGAAATCGGAGAGTGTTTACGCCAGTGCAGCCGAATCGCCGGCAACCGGCACCGAGCTTGCGATGCCGAGCTTGATTCTCGGCGAGCGGGTGGTAGAGGCGCACACCGCCGGACCGGGCGAACTGCGCATCGCGTTACAGTCGCGCACCGACTCGGTGTCCTGGAGTTCTCTGCCCAATATCTTCGACACCGCTCGCCAACTCGGCGTCAATACCGCGGCCGTCGGATGGTTTCATCCGTACGGGCGCGTGCTGAATCGCAGTCTCACGAAATGCTATTGGACGGCTGGCGCGTTGCCGCCGGGAATCGAGGAGCCGTTCGAACCGCGGCCGTTGATCGCCGACATGTGGGATCGCGTGGGCATGCAGATTGTGGCTTTGCCACTGGTCGGACATCTGCCAGGCATGTGGCCGGGCAGACACGATCTGGAAGCGAAACTGCCGCGCTTCGCTTTTTTGAGGGAACGCGCCCGCGACATCGTGGCCGATCCGGACATCGGCCTGGCGCTCATTCATCTGCCGATTCCGCACCCTCCGATGATCTATGACCGGGCGCGCGGGACATTCACCACGGAAAAGAAAAGCTATTTAGACAACGTGGCGCTGGTGGATCGGGAACTGGGTGTCTTGCGGCGAGCCATGGAAGACGCCGGGGTTTGGGATCGCACGGCGCTATTGGTGAGCGCCGACCATGGCTGGCGCACCGGTTTATGGCGAAAAACGGCGATCTGGACGGCTGAGGACGAAGGCGTGAGTCACATGGATACCATGGGTGTGCCATTCCTGGTAAGGCTGCCCGGCCAGACGTCCGGGGTGGCCTACAGCAAGCCGTTCAATACGCTCCTCACCCGCCGCCTCATCACCGGAATTCTGCGGCGAGAAGTTGTCGACGCCGGGGCGGTGGCGGCACTCATCGAAGCTGCCAAGTCACGTTAGAATGTGCTAGATTTTTAGCATGCTGGATCGGAGATCCCTCCTGTTGGCTGCCGCGTTGCTTGCTTCGGGCTGCGCGGTACGCAAACCGCAGACGTTCCGGCTGGTGCCGGATGCGAGTACACACGTTCTGGTCCCGCCGGGCGTGGCCACGCCGGAAGTCACGCGCGGCGCGTTTGCGATGGCGGTGGCGAAGGGGAGCATCTGCACTTCCGCGGTCGACGCGGTGGCGCTGCAACGGCGAGGTGGCACGCTTCGCGTTTCGGTGACTCGCGATGCACTCCAGAAGCAGCCGCGAGGATGGCTGAGGAGTTGGACTGCGGAGATGGAGGACCGGAAATGCATTCCGCAGGGCACGGGGCCCGAGTTCGCGAAGCGTATCCTGGAGTCAGTCCCGCTCGACCCTTCCACCGCCTATCGCCTGCTGCATGCGGACGGTGTGGTGCAAGGGTTCGTCGACTTGGGAGCGGAGAACCGCTTACAGACGCAGGCGCCGATCATGAAGTCGGGAAGACCGGCGGAAGAGAATGACATTGACATTGTTTCCGTTACGGGCAAAGAGCACTCGCTGGACGTCGACGTCCGTCAATCGGACGAAGCCATCGGCGTGGAGACTTCGTGGTACGCGTTGCGGCCCAAGCCCGACGGCGCAGGTACCGCGATTGTGGCGCTCTCCACGGAGCGCCGCGTCGACGATCATATTGAGGCAGTCGCCAGCCCAAGCCGCGACTATTTCCAATTTGCTCCGGAGATCGGATTCTATGGCCTGATTTACAAGGCCGACATCAGCGGGAAGGGTGGCACTACGGAAGTTGTAGTCGGCGCGCCCGACCGATTGGAGTTGGATCGCCGCACCAGGCGCGTGCTCGACGATTTTGACACCTGCAAAGTATCGGACCCAGCGCTATGTGCGGTGATTCCGCGCCACGTGGCGCTGAATCCGGGGCTGGCGGTGATGGTGAATGGCGCGGAAGTCCGAGTCGGTATTGGCGGACGGGTGCGCAGCGCGATCGTGCAGGGCGGCGGTCCGCGGCGCGTCGAGGAAGTGCTGCCGAATCTCACCGTGCGCAAGCCATACAGCGGCCGACTGGTCGACGTGGAATTCGATCGCGGCAGCGGCGCGATTCTCGATATGGCGCTGCTGGGCGGAGAATCGATCTCGTGGAAGTGAGGGCGGCCAGGGGAGAATCACCTGAAGTCTCACGGATAGCATGAGACTAAACTGTTACTCATGGCTTACTAAGAGTCAATGCTCCGCTTCTCGCGCACTAACTCGCCGTACCCTTCGACTAGCTTGCGTGTGATGGCCCCCATATCCCAACGCGCCTCTACTTCCGCCCGCGCCCGGACGGCCATCGCAGCGGCACCATCGGGGTCCGAGAGCAGCTTCACCACGCGGTCCGCGAAGCCTTCGGGACTGTCCGAGAGCGCGCAGAATTCGCCGTCCTTTTCCGCCAGCCCTTCGGCGCCCACCACCGTCGAGACTACCGGGATTCCCGCGGCGAACGCCTCCAGCAGCTTCACCCGCACGCCCGAGCCGCTGAGTATCGGGCATACGAAGACCGCATATCGCGCCAGCGCCTCACGCACATCGTCGACGAAGCCCAGCATCTCCAGATGGCCTTCGGTATCGGCGTATGTGTGGGCCGGCGGAGGGTCCGACCCGGCGATGACGAGCCGAGCCTCAGGCACGCGCGCCAAGATGAGCGGCATGACTTCGCGGACGAACCAGTCGACCGCGACGCGATTAGGGTCGTGGCGGAAACTGCCGAGGAAGAGCATGGTCGCGGGCTCGCGGCCGCTGGGGCGGAATTGGTAATTGCCCGCGTCGATGCCCGCGCGCAGACCGTCCCGCAGTCTGGGCGCGAGGCCGGGCAGGAACGACAAAAGGTAACGGCGATTCTGCGGCGTGCAGACCTGCACCTGATCGAAATGCGGCAGCGCGCGCAACTCGTAGCGCAGCGCCCGCAGGTATTCGATGCGCGCCTTCGCTTCGCCCGCCAGCCCGATCATGTGCCCGAGGCCGCGGACGATCGACTGAAAGTACACATCGTGCTCGAACAGCGCGGTCGGGATCCGCCGGAACGCTCCGCGATATTGCGCCAGCGGCGTGTACTCCAACTGCAGCACGTCGATGCGCTTCAAAAAGAGCTGGCGATGAATCAGCCACTCGAAATCTTCGTTGGCGAATTCGCGCACGGCGAACGGCAGCAGCGAGCCGCTGCCCTTGGGATGGCCGTTGGGCCGCACGATCCACTCGGCCGAGGCGCAAAACGTCCGCAGTTCCTGGTTCGCCTCTTCCTGCCCCGGCCAGTCGAGCATTTCGGCCACGTGGACCTCCGCCAGCCGCGACATTTCGCGCAGCGTCTGATACATGAAGACGCCACCGCCATGGGTGGGCGGGCAGATGGGGTACGGCGAGACGAAAAGCACGCGCAGACGCTCGGGCGCGCGCTCCATAGGCGCGAAGCGGTCGCGGAAATAGCCGCCCAGGGGACGGCGGAAGGCCTCGGTATCGTCGATGCGGGCGAGCGATTGCGCCCGCCATCGGGATGCCATGGCCCGCGGTAATTGAATGAAGGCGCGCCACAGCGAGTAGGGCGTCGGACGCATGGGGATCTCGCCGAAGGCGACGCTCAGCACCGCGCCCGCCCAGGCGAAGAAGAAATGCGACACCAGCCGCGGCCACTCGTGAATGTTCTTCCAGCAGAAGAGCGCGAAGTTTTTCTTCAGGACGGTTTGGATATACGCTTCACTGAACCGCTTGCCGATGGTGCCGCGATGCTCGTGGTAGACCACGCTGTGGGGCTGATAGAGCACCTTCCATCCGCGCTTCCAGGCCATATAGCCCAGGTCGGTGTCCTCCAGATAAAACGGCGCCAGCAGATGATCGAATCCGCCGAGTTCGAGGAACTTGCGGCGGTCGAAGGCGCACGATCCGCCGCCGCCGTAGAAGCAGGGGTAGAGGGAGTCAACGGCCGGGTCGATGCGATGGCGCACGCGCAGGCCGCCATCCTGCCACCAGGCTTGCGTGAGGCCGGTCTCTTCGCGCAGTTTGCGTGGATCGCTGAAGAAAATCTGGCAGGAGACGGCGAAAACCTGCGGGTCGGCAAAGCCTTCGAGGAGCGGCGCGAGGAAGTCCGCTTCCACCCGCATATCGCTATTCAGCAGGACGACAATGTCGTTGGACGCCGCGCGGAATCCGGCGTTCGATCCGCCGCCGAAGCCCAGATTCCTGTCGAGCGCCAGCAGTTTCACTCGCGGAAACGCGGTGCGCACGAAGTCCGCGCTGCCATCGGTGGACCCGTTGTCGACCACCACGATTTCGTTGGCCGGATTGCCGGCCAGCGCGGCTACCACCGAGGGCAGATACTTGGCCAGCAGGTCCTTGCCGTTCCAGTTGGGGATGACCACCGAAGCGGCGTCGGCCCGCGGAGCACTGTCGGTACAGGGCCGCTTCATGCTCGATGACGTGCGCCCGAACAGCTTCCAGAAGAGATCGGTAAGTGCGAGGGCGAGAGCGCTTATCGCCATCAAGAGCGGCGAGAGCAACAGCAGCGGCAAGGCCCGCAGCAGGCGTTTCAGAAAGGCCATGTCAGCTTGCCGGCGCGCCCGGGCCCAGTCCAACTTTGCGGCCGAGCCTCACCCAGCGCGAAGCGCGGAAGAGTTCCAACTGCTGGGCCAACTCGGCCTTCTCCTTGTCGAGACGCAGTGCCCACTCGGTGCGCTCCTTCAACTCATTGTCCGTGCGGTCGAGCGCTGCCACCGCTTCAACCAATGCCGCGGTCTGTTTCTTAATTTCGATGATGAGCGCGGCCTCCACGTCGAGCGCCCATTTGATTTTCGACTGGATATCGGCCTCGAGCTCGGCTACCTTGGCCTCATAACCGGCGACAGTTTGCCGGCCGCTCTCCTGCTCGGCGGCCAACTCGGTTTGCAGTTCGGCGACGCGCGCGCGGCACTCTTCCAAGTCGCGATTGAGATCGCCGGCCCAGCGATTGCTCTCTTCCAACTCGCGTTCGACTTTGGCGTATTGGCGCGTCATCTCCGCGAGATCGCGCTGCGAATCTGCCAGCCACTGAGTTTTTTCGTCGAGCTCGGTTTCGAGCAGGCCGATGTGACGTTCGCGCTCGCGCAGTACGTTGGCGGTGCGCGGCACGTAAACGTAGGTCGGATTTCCCATCTGCGGACGGTTGGCGCACACCGCCACGAAGAAGTGGGATTCATCGGGAGCAGGATCGCCCGAGTCGACGCGCACTTCCGCCGTTCCTCCGCTTTCATGCGGCTGGAACGTAAAGCCCTCGACATGATTTTCGAGGAACATCGACACGTGCGGGAAGATGGCAGTCAGTTCCGCGCGGAACTCCTCGAAATCGAACTCGTGCACGTGAAACGGATTGGCGCCGTCGTCACCGCGCGACTCGGTGTAGTAGAGCTTATTCGGCGTGGAGACAACCAACTGGCCGTTGGGCACCAGCACGCGGCGGGTCTCCTGCAGGAAGCCGCGCCAATTTTCCAAATGCTCGATCACCTCGAAGGCGACCACGAGTTCGAAGCTCGCGTCGGCGTGCGGCAGCGACTCGCAGGAGGCCTCTTCGAAGCTGACGTTGTGCGCGGCATAGTGCGCGCGCGCAAATTCGATGGCCTCAGGCGCGCGGTCCACCCCGACCACGCGATCGGCCGCGCGCGCCAACTCCGCGGTCCCGTAACCCGCACCGCACCCCGCGTCCAGCACGCGTTTGCCCCGCGCCAGGCGGGCGGCGAAGGAGTAGCGCGCCATGTGTTCGTTGAGCAGGTCGACGTCCACCTCGCCGGGAATCACGCGCTCGCCAGTGAATTCAGCCAATTCGTTTCTCCAAGAGCGGCGCCGGCCCATCCTCGCGCAGGCGGGCGTTCACTTCCACGCGGCAGGGCATGTGGACGTATCCGTAGATTTCATTTTCCGTCCGCGACATCTGCACCACCAGGGCGTTGTCGATCCAGTCGCACATCTGGTAGGCCGTGAGGTTGCCGTCGGCGATCGCCGGCGAGAAAGAGAAGGATGCCGGATACAGTTCGGGCAGCTCCAAATGGAAATCGACGGTATAGACGTCGCCGGGCTGCATGGACGCCAACTGGTAGCCTTCGCGAATAGTGTTGGTGCCGGAGAAATCCACGCCCAATTGGTTGCGCAGCATAAAGCCGACATTGGGCGCCGCCACGTGATCTTCGGCGCGCACGCTGATGCGCACCACGATGTGCATGGAGGGGTCGAGCTGGTGGAGCGGCTCGCCCTGCTCGTTGAGGATGGCGATCCCGATAATGCGGGCGCGCGCATCGCCGTACCGGTGGTCGATGTTGGGGATGTTCTCTACTACTTCGGGTGCACGGACGTGCTGACCGGTGGGCTCGGTGTGCTGGTGCGCCTGGTGACTGAGATAGCGGGAGTCTTTTTGCACCATGGCCGCCAGGTATTTGGAGATAACGCGATCGGGGTTGCCAACCTCAACGAGTCGCCCCTTATCGAGCCACAGAACGCGGTCGCCCACGGCTTTCACGTCGGCGGTGGCGTGCGAGACGAACATGATGGTGATGCCGCGGGTGCGTAGTTCGTGGACCTTGCGCATGCAGCGCTGGCGAAAGTAGATGTCGCCGACGGCGAGCGCTTCGTCCACCAGCAGGATTTCGGGATCGACATTGATGGCGACGGCGAAGGCGAGGCGGACCACCATTCCGCTGGAGTAGGTTTTCACCGGCTGGTCGATGAAATCGCCAATCTCGGCGAACGCCGCGATGTCGGCGTAGCGCTGGTCGATCTGGCGGGTGGTCAGGCCGAGGATGGAGCCGTTGAGGTAGACGTTGTCGCGTCCGCTGAATTCCGGATTGAAGCCCGCGCCGAGCTCGAGCAGCGCCGAGACACGTCCATTGACGGTGACGGTCCCGGTGGTGGGACGCAGAATGCCGGCCACCATCTGGAGCATGGTGCTTTTGCCGGAGCCGTTCTCGCCGACGATGCAGAAAGTTTCTCCGCGCTTCACTTCGAAGGTAAGATCCTGAAGGGCCTGGAAGTCGCGATGGCGTTGGACCCGGTTGAAAGACAACAATTCCCTGAGCCGGTCGCCCGGCGATTCGTAGATCGCGTAGTTCTTGGAAACTCCCTGAAATTCGACGGCGTTCACGGCTGGGCAAGAAGAACTAGTGTAACGAAAGTAGGGGACGCCTGTTGTGTTACGGAAGAGGAGAGTCTTTGCGACCGCGAAGATTTCTGCGCTGGCAGTCCCCGAGCGCCGGCCAAACCAACAGCGAAAGGCCAACAGCCAAAGCTGACCGCTGAGAAACGTGAGAAATAATCAGGCAACTATGCGGACCCGTTTCGGAATTTGATGGAGTTCCGCGAGCAGTTGAGTCGCGGGCTGCAATATCTCGATCGCCAGCCCGGACCCAGTGGGTCGATTGCGGCGCTTCGTGCGCGCCTGGCGGGACTTACTATTCCTGAACCGGCCCCATCCATGCGTCCGCCAGCGCACGGATGACCCGCAGTTCTTCCACCGAGAAGCGGGCCTGGAAAGCCGGCCGTTGCAGTGTGTTGTCGCGCTGCTGATCGGTCAACTGCTGGAGTTGGTAGAGGGCCTGCCGCACCGCCGCGCTCCGCGGTCCCGGCAGGGCGTTGACCTCTGCCATCAGTCCTCTTACTTCGGCGCGTTTCTCGGGGGTGAGCTGCGCAAAATGGTCGAGCCGGCGCAGTTGGATTTCCTGCGCCTCCTTCGGTAAACCGTCGAACCATTCCAGCTCTTTGCGGGCCCGCTCACGAGCTAGCTCGTTCGGCAGTTTCTCAAGGGCGTGTTCGCGCTCCTCGGGAGTCATGCGAAAGAGGCGCGCCGCAATACTCGCGGGATTCAACAGGCGCGCGCCACCTTTCGGAATCGGTTGCTGCCTGGGCGCTCCACCCTTGGCCGGGGCGGATTTGGTCGGCGGAGGGGAATCTTTGGCCGCTTGATGGCGGCCATAGCTCACCCCTGCGAGCAACAGCAAAATGCTGCCGATCTGGAGAATGCGCCGCATAGCTTTACATCTTGGGAACGGCGTTATCGGGCACCAGGTGATTGAACTCCCGGAGCGTCTCCATCTCTTCCAGTGCGCTCTGCAATTGGTCCGGCTGCAAGGCTTCCACTTGCGCGGATTGCGAAACGGGCGCTGGCGGGACATCCGCCGGGCGATTCAGGAGCAGCCCTGCCATGATCACCAATCCTGCCGCTGCGGCAAGCGGCACCGAGTGACGGAAGAGGGGATTCAGAGGTTGCATCCAGCGGGTCCACCAGGGGACACTGTGCTCGATGCGTGCGTACAGGCGGCGGTCAAAATCCATCGACACATCCGCAGGCTCCCAGCCGTCCAGAGCTTGCCAGACCGCCTGCTGACCGCCGGCGAATTCGCGGCAGGCCGGGCAAATGGCGATGTGCTGTTCCATCTGCGTGCGCACGTCGGCCTTCAGCTTGCCGACGGCGTAGTCCAGCAGAAGTCCAGCGTTTCCTTCCGCTTCCATTGGGCACTTCATCGCGTTCTCTCTTCCCTAGGCCATATGGGCCAAGCGGGCGCGCAACGTTTCATACGCCCGAAATAGTAAGGATTTTATCGCAGATTCTGAACAATTCAGTACTTTAGCGATCTGCGAATATTCCATTTCCTGGTACTTATGCATCAGAACGGCGGCGCGCTGCTTCTCTGGCAACGTCGCAACCGCCCGCCGGATTTCCTCCATGCGGGCCTGATGCAGCATCCTTTGCTCGATCGACGGACGTTGGTCCGACACTTGCCGGGCCGGCCCATCCGCCGAATCGTCATCCAACCGCTCTTCATTCCGGCGATGCTTCCCATCTCTCAGCGAATTCAGGGCCAGATGGGTCGCAATCCGGAACAGCCATGTCGTGAACTTGGCTGTCGGTTCATAACTTTCCCGCGAACGATACACGCGCAGAAAAACTTCCTGTGCCAATTCCTCAGCGACGCCCTGGTTCTGCACCATCCGGTATAAGAAGTGGATTACCGGTAAGCGGTGCTTTTCCAGCAGGATAGCGAAGCTTGCTCCATCGCCATCCTTGACACGGAGCATCAGCTCCGCGTCGAAATCCATCGTCGCCGCCAAACCCCCCATGTCCTTGTTAACCCGTTCGTCCATCCGAGGTTGCGTTTCCGGGGTAAATTATTCCCCCTTAAGCGATCGTTCCATTAGACGTTGGATCGCTTCACGCGGTGATACCCCGAAGTTTAGCACTTGAAACATCTGCTCGGAGATAGGCATTTCCACTGAGTGACGTTTTGCCAGGTCAACTGCGGCATTTGTAGTTTTGATCCCCTCGGCCACCATTTTCATGGAGCCGACGATCTCATCCAGCTTCCGCCCATGGGCTAATTCGACTCCTACGGTGCGATTCCTACTCAGTTCGCCGTTGCAGGTAAGCACCAGATCGCCTAAGCCAGCCAAGCCGGACAAGGTGAGCGGTTGACCGCCCATGGAAACGGCCAATCGGGTGATTTCCGCCAGCCCACGAGTGATCAGCGCCGCCATGGGATTGTGCCCTAACCCCATACCGTGCAACACGCCCGCGCCTATGGCGACGACATTCTTGATGGATCCGCCAATTTCTACTCCTATAGTATCGGGGCTGGAGTACAGGCGAAAAGTCGGTCCCGAGAAGGTTGCCTGAATCCTGTCGGCTATCTGGGGATCGGTCGATGCTACTACAAGTGCCGTAGGTTCGAATCGGGCCACTTCTTTCGCGAACGTAGGACCGGAGATGACAGCGATCCGCGGAACCATGGTCGCGGAGAGCACCTCGCGAATGACTTCCGAAGTTCGCATCAGGCTGCCATTCTCCAGGCCTTTGGTGGCGCTGACAAACATCATCGATTCATGCAGATGGGGAAGCATTTGCAAATACAGACGCCGCACCAGATGCGACGGCATGACACTCAGCACCACGTCCGCGCCTGCCACCGCTTCCGGCAGGTCGCTCAGCACTTCCACGTTTTCGGGCAGTCGATAGCCAGGAAGGTAGACATCGTTCTCACGCGACACGCGCATGCGTGCCGCCAAGTCGGCCTCATATACCCACAGTCGGACTCGCGGGAAGCGGGGCGCCAGTACGATGGCAAGCGCGGTCCCCCAGCTTCCAGCCCCTATAATCGATAGATCTTTCAAGATTTACGGGCTCCAAAGGTGAATACGTGCTCGGTCCCGGCGTGCAGGCGCTGGATGTTACTACTATGCTTGTAGATGATGAATGCTCCGGCGATGGCGGCGGTTGCCAGCATGATCTCATCTTTTTGCATCAGCCAGACGGCCAGGGGGAAAGTCGCCGCGCTGACTACCGATGCCATGGAGATAAAGCGCGTCCAGGCAACCACCACGACGAACACTACCAGTACCGCGCCGAGGGCCACGGGAGTGAGGCAAAGGAACGCGCCCACGAAGCTGGCCACCGCCTTCCCACCCTTGAAGCGGAGGAATACCGGGTACGCGTGCCCCGCCATCACCGCCAGAGTCGCCACGCTCATCGCCACTACCTGCTGGTCCGACAGCCGGCCGGCGATCCAGACGGCAAGATACCCCTTGCCGATATCGAGCAGCAGCGTGGCGATGCCGGCGGCCCGCCCGGTGGTGCGCAAGACGTTCGTCGCGCCTATATTGCCGCTACCGCCGGAGCGGACGTCGCGCCCGGTAGTCCACCTGACCAGCAAGTATCCAAATGGGATAGCACCCAGCACATAGGCGATCGCCGCCGCCAGAAGAGTGATCATCGCTTTGAGAAGGGAAACTCCGCAAGTTTAGTGTACACGGAACCGGTGGGACGCAACTGGCTGCGATACAAAAAGAAAGACCGCGCCGTGAAGCGTCCGAATTCAAGCGACGGGATGGCGGCGAGAGCGTTGTGCAGCGGCTGCAAGTCCAGCCGGTCCTTAATGCGCGCGAGTGTCAAATGCGGCGAGTAAGGGCGATTCTCACGCGCCACACCGGCCGCTGCCGTTGCCGATTCGGTATCGGCCGCCAATGCTTCCAGCCCTTCGGCTTCGATGCCGCACCAAAATACGCGCGGCGAGTGCTGGTTGGGGTAGAAGCCGACCTTGGCAATCGACACATCGATCGCCGGCCGTTCGCGCATCGCGGCGAGCGAAACCTGCAACTCCGCCAGCCGCCCGTCGGGCCACTCGCCGATGAACTTGGTGGTGACATGCAGGTTGGCAGGCGGGCTCCAGTGGATGCGCGCGGTGGGCTTGAGGCGCGCCACGAACGATTCCAGGTTATGCACCACTTCGCCCGGCAGGTGGAGGGCGGTGAAGAGTCGCATCAGCGACAATTGTACTTCGTGGAGCGGACACCGAGGCTTTGCACAGCCACCGAAATGCCGGACGAGGGCGCCCGGCGCGGTCCGGGGGACCGTCGTGGAAAGTGGGGTGAGCGCGGAAGCGTCCACGCGGGAACTTCGTGGTGGCGGGGCAATCTGGCCCAAGGCCGCATAGATTTCGGGAATCAGTCGGTGGGACGGACCCCCTGGGGGGTGCCCTCTGGGCCTCGGGACGCTCTCGTCCCGCCGGTGCGTGAAGAATCAGTCGGGTGCGACCACCGAGGAGCCGACCAGGGGGTCGGCCGCGGACGAGGGCGTCCGCCCCACTATTTGTGCAATTGCCCGGAAACGGGAAAACTTTGCGGCATTGGGCAATCTTGCACGGGGACGGTGCAAAAGCCCGAAGAATTCGCCGCGGGTCGAAAACGGCGACCTGAAAGGCCGCCTGCAAGCAAGTTGCCTGCCACACGCCAATGTCGTTTCTGACATCATGAGAGCCGAGCCCGGCAGGCCTCTAGTGCGGAGGGCCGGCGTCGGCCGTATGCTCCAATTTGGCGACCTGCTCCCGCACCACCGCCGCATCGCGGGCGTTGGGTGCCAGTTCCAGGTAAGCCCGCAGGTAATTTGCCGATTCGGCGAACTGCTGCTTTTGCATCAGGATCAAGCCAAGCACATAGTCTAGCCGTGGGACCTTGCGGTCCTTATCGAGCCGCAATCCGGCGCGAGCGGCGGCCTCGGCAACATCCGGCCGATTCAGCCGCGCGTTGGCGATGGCATTGATGAGGTAGGCCGACGGGTAGTCATCGGGGTCCAGTTGCAGCCACTCGCGAGAGGATTGCTCCGCCGCCACCCAATCCCCCTGCTGGTCGGCAAGGGTTGCCAGGCTCTCGAAAGGTCTGATGTACCTCGGGTCCTGCTGGCGAGCCTCATTCCAGGCCTGTACCGCATCGGCGATCTGGTGCCTTCTCAGCCGTAGCTGGCCGAGTTGGAACCAGGCGATGGCGAATTTGGGATAGATCTTCACCGCCTGCGCCAAATCGGCTTCAGCGGTTTCCCATTTCTCTTTGGTCATCGCCTCCAGGGCCTTGTCGTACGCCTTCCTGGCGACTGACGGGGCCGCCGCCGTGGTGGCGCTCACGGTGAGAGCATTCGATCGCGAAAGGGGATGAAGAATAATGGCGCCGAGCCGGCCGTCGTCGGCGGTGTCTCGCATGGTCAGGCGGACACTCTCCGTGCGAAATCCCGAAAGGACCAGTTGCACCTCGCAATCCCGCAACAATGTCGTAATCGGGTTGCTGTACTGGGTGGAGCTGCTATTGAGCGCTTTGGTGAGGTCCGACGAATTGGCCGGGGGCTGGCCGGCGTCGGCCGCGGCGTTGTTGTTTGACCCGCCGTCCACCGAGAAACCAAAGTGGCCTCGGCTGTCGCTATAGGCCGCTAGACTCGTGTGGCCACCGCAGACGCGATTAATCACAACCGCATCCGGGGGCCGCGACCCGTCTTCCAGTCGCACTTCGCCGGAGAGAAAGACCACACGCTCAGTCGACTGTCCCCACAGGCTCACCATCCCGGTCAAGGCTGTAACGGAGATAATCAGCGTCCCGAAACGCATGTCACCCTCCACACTTACTCACATTATGACAGTTCGGGCGAAATGCGGACGTAAACTTGAGACGCCCTCATTCACAGCGCAGCGCGGTCGCAGGATCGACCGCGGTGGCGCGCCGGGCGGGCAGGTAGCATGCCAGCAGCGCGACCGCTCCCAGCAGCACCGCGACCGTTCCCAGCAGCATCGCGACCGCCCCATTTGCCGGCCGAACGCCGTACAAGAGCGCTGCCATGAGCCGCGTGAGCACAAGAGCCGCCACCAGTCCGCCCGCCATCCCAGCGCCAGCCAGTTTCATGCCGCGACCCAGAACGATCCCGACAATCTCCCAACGGGTAGCTCCCAAAGCGGAGCGGATTCCGATTTCGCGAGTCTGCCGGGTAACCGTATAGGACATTACGCCATAGATGCCCACCGCGGCCAGCACCAGAGCGGTCGCAGCGAAGATAACGAGGAGCAACATCGTGAAGCGGCGCTCGGCGAGCGATCCGGAAATGGTCTGCTCAATCGTGCGGACGGCGTACAGGGGCTGGTCGCGGGTGGAACCGGCTACCTGCGCGGCCACTGCCGAAACCATACTTAGGGGCTCCGGACCGGAGCGCACCACTAGCGTCAGTCCCGCCACCGCTTCGGTCATGAACTTGTCCGGAATTTGCTGGAAGGGGAAGTACATCTGGTCGCGGATCTTGGCGGTGTCGTCGGCATCCAGCCCCCAATGCTTCACGTGCCCCACGACACCTACGACCGTGACCGGGCCGATTACCATCATGCTGATCTGCTTGCCGATGGGATCCTGCCCAGGAAAGACGTGCCGGGCCATGACGTCATCGATCAGGATGACCGTCGGGGAGCCGAGGGTATCCCGAGAATCGAAGAACCGGCCCTTCAGCAACGGGAATTGCATGACATCGCGATAGCCGGGGGTGACGACCGAAAACATGGCGGAACTCAACTGATCCTCAGGAGGCTGCGGACCTGTGCCCGCCCAGAAATCATTTTCGCTGTCGCTCGGGCCGAGTGGAACCATGGTGGTAATAGCCGCCGAACGTACGCCGGGCGTCGCCGCGACGCGCTCGAGCATGCGATCGTAAGCCATCCGGATCTGCGGGGCACTGGACACGACAGTGGGCGAGAGCGCGACCTGCGCCGTGAGGATGTTGTGGGTGTTAAAGCCGGGGTCGACCTGCCAGAGCCGCCAGACGCTCTGCATCATGAGCCCCGCGCCGGCGAGCAAAATCACCGCCAGACCGACCTCCACCGCCACGAAAATACCTTCCGCGCGATGACGTCCGCCACCGGCACCGCGCGTGCCTTCCTTGAGAGATTCTTGCGGACTGGTATTCGCCCCGGCGAGGGCCGGAGCGAGTCCGAACAGGACGCCGGTGGCGACGGAGACCAGCAGCGTGAAGAGCAGGACATAGGGATCGATTCCGATTGACTCAGCGCGTGGGAGATTTCCGGGCGCGGCGGCCAGTATCAAACCGGTTCCCCAGCGGGCTAGCAGGAGACCGATAGCCGCGCCGCCCAACGACAGCATCAGACTTTCCGTGAGTAACTGGCGCACCACCCGGCCGCGATCGGCGCCCAGCGCAGCGCGAATGGCAAACTCGCGCTTGCGGCCCGTCGAGCGGGCGAGAAGCAGGTTCGCCACATTGGCGCAGGCGATGATCAGCACAAACGCCACTGCGCCCACCAGTAGCATGAGTGTGGGCCGGATGGACCCCACCAGGTCTTCCTTCATGGACACGGTTCTGGCACCGTGGCCGGCATTCGTCTTCGGGTACTGGAGGGCGAGCCTGCGGCTGATAGCGGCGATCTCCGCCTGTGCCGTGGCGGGGCTCACTCCCGGCTTGAGGCGGGCCACCACGTTGAGCCCCGGATGCGACTCGCGGGTGCGCAGTTCGACGGAGTTGTCTTGCTCCATGGGGAGGTAGATTTCGCCTCGGGTAAACCGAAAGTCCGCGGGCAAGACGCCGACTACCGTGCAACCGGTGCCGCTGAGGGTCAGGACTTTGCCGAGGACATTCCGGTCGGCGCCGAACCGCCGCTTCCAGAAACCGTCGCTGAGCATCACGGAACAAGGCGCGCCCTCGCGGTCTTCCTGCGGCAGGAAGTTGCGCCCGACGCGCGGATGCACGCCCAGGACGGCGAAAACGCTGGCCGAGACGTACTCGCCCGAAAGTTGCTCCGGCTCGCCGGTTCCGGTGAAGTTGAAGTTGTCGCTACGGAAGGCGCCCATATCGGTGAAGGAACTGCTTTCGCTCCGCCAATCGAGGTAGTTCGGGTACGCCACGGAGTTGTAGCCGAAGGCCGGTGTACTTTCATAGATCTTCAGGAGCCGGCCGGCATCGGGATACGACAGCGGTTGCAGCAGAACGCCATTTACCACGCTGAAAATCGCGGTATTCGCGCCGATTCCAAGCGCCAGCGCGAGCATCG